>Ga0194133_10006677_pt1 | contig 14095 bp, 6 predicted proteins | sample TA2KigOf40mmetaG_FD_155448 | JGI IMG/M metagenome (GOLD analysis project Ga0194133, IMG submission 155448) | Freshwater microbial communities from Lake Tanganyika, Tanzania - TA2015055 Kigoma Offshore 40m | ecosystem: Environmental > Aquatic > Freshwater > Lake | place: Tanzania: Lake Tanganyika...
GCCATTTCTTCTTTTGGCTATTTTTGAGAAAACAGATCGCGTTAAGAGATTCATTTAACAGATATTGCCTTGGCCAAGTGGCCAAAGCTCTTACTGGGAACTAATATCTAAGGATTCAATCCCCAGCCATGCCAGCAATTTTTCAAGGAGTCAACCCCCAGCCATGCCAGCAATTTTTCAAGGATTCAATCCCCAGCCATGCCAGCAATTTTTCAACCCCGGATAGGAAAAAAAATCAACAAGGCTCCCCAAGTCCAGGGTAACAGTAATCTGAAGTGACTCTAAAAATGATGATTGCATGGGTAATCACTGCTTGAGTCAATAGTGCACTGTATTATTTTGATTATTATAGCAATGTTTTCATACTTCCTGAGGTATTAGAGTCAACTTGAGCCAAAAGCTCTTTCTAGAGATTTTAGTGTCTGGGTTCTATAAGATTGTCTCTGAAATCTGTGAGGTGCTTTGAGCATATCAGGGTGATACGTGTCTGAACTGGAAAACTTTCAAAATGACTTTAAGCATTTTTGGAGTATTTTTCCTTTCCTGACCAAGAGTGAAATCCATTCATTTATTCATGTTCATCTTGGATAATCTACCTCTAATTCCATTATTATTTATTGGAAAATCAATGAAAAAACAAGATTAATAGGTCACACATGAAACATAGACTAAATCAAGTACTTATTTTGTCAAAAATGTTCCAATTAAAGAACATTATTTTAAAGATTCCTACCAAAATTTTTTGTCACTCATTTTTTATTGATTAAAAGTCTATTTATTAGTGTTATCCAACCATTCCTAAAACCACAAACAACGGTTGCATTATTTGACAACAAAATGGATTTGATGGATTAAAATAGCATAAACCAAGTTAGTAAGTGCTTTGTGGATTTTTTTGCAATCTGGGGTTGAAAAGAACCTTAGATCTTGGTTCTCAGTCAGGTACCTATGACCTCTCAGTCATCGCAACCCCGTCTTCTGTATGCATACCTCAAATTGAAGTTGCAAAAAAAGGTAGTCTTGAATAAACATGTAAGTTATGGGTTTTGCTATAAAGGTAGATTTTCCAGGAGGATTATAAATAAATAGTTGAATTTCACTCTTGATCAGGAAGGGGAAAATTGTATCAATAAAAACCGTCAATTAAAATGATAACTTCAATCCAAATCCAAATTCAGAAACTTTTTAAGATTAATTGTTTTCAAGTCGTGGCGTTGAAGGCGACCCTGATTAGTAAGACTCTTAGTTATAAAAAACAAATGACAAAAGAATCATCAAAATTGTCTTGTTGCTCTTGACAGGAACTTGGATTTTCACCAATCATTTCTCAGTGAGAAAAGATCAGTTGAAAATTTACAATGGTTAACATTTTAGATGGTTGAAGTTTGCTGAGCATTTCAAAATAAAATAAAATCAATGGCTATTTAGCCTGTTAAAATGGCCATTGTCAGGGGTACCAAGGGGGAGTCTTAGTTCCCATTGTGTCATTTCTGACAAAATTTAAAAAACAATAAAGTTATTCAGGAAACTTAACATAATAATAATGGATATATATTGCCCATTTGACCATAATATGTTGATGGCTTTATGTTGCTGGGCACACTGAGGGGCAGTGTTTTCCAGTAAAATTACCAATACATGAGAATTCAATAAGGGGTAAGTAAAATTAGACTGAAATTTTTTGTAACAAGCACAATAGGAAATGTCACTTTCTTGACTCTATCTCTACCCTAGTTTGGATCATAACAACTTTATGAGCATTGATTCTCAAGTGGCTGAGGTATTTTTATTGTAAGCAGTAAAGAACTTATAATAAGGAATGCCTATATTTAAAGTTTACTTAATTAAATAATAAGAAAAGGTTTATTAAGGGCCCAACCAAGATTCTAGTTAGTTACTGGAAACTGAAAACTACTGACACTTACCAAGTTTTATTTTTAACTGTAGTAAGCTTGAAAATTTTGATAGGCATATTATAGACCTCTTAGAATAACGCTCAAAGACTACAGATATTGATTATCGATAGCTCAATGATAATGCATAAGATTTGTAGCCGAGCATCTCCAGACGAATGGGTCCATTGCTGTCTAGCTTTGATAGCCATAAAGACAGTGAACAACAAGGAACCCTTCTACTTGTACCATACCTGGTCTGAAACAATGTATATGCCACAGGACATAAGCCATCGATGGGCAACTTTTATGACAATTCGAAGGGTAAAATAGGAAGACAAAAGCTTAGTAACAAACTGAAATTCATGGATCAGATAAAATTTGACTGGATTGACGTACCCATAACTGACAATAGACTCTGAATACTCCTGAAGGACACATTTTTGCGTACCGCTGGACATCAACATGATTTTTCCATGTTGGCAACCACTACATGACCTCATCATTTCTTTGTTTTTATTGTTTTTATCATTTTACTGCTGTAAACGTGGACTGTCCAGATATTATAAAGTCAATTTTTATATTTATTGAAGAAAGAACCGAATAAAGTGCGACACAAACAATCAAAAATAAAAATAACATTTCCAACAAATGCAATACAAATTAACTACACTTTTATATGCACTTCCTTACCCCTAAAATTTCCTCCTTCTACTAAATTTCAAACACTCCTCTACAGTCATACCCCTTTATAATGCCCCACGTTCTGAAGTGTGCATGAGAGTTGATTGAGGATAAGTAGGGAGTGAAGGGATCCCACAGAGATAAGTGGCAAATTTGGGTAGGTGACATTGTTGTGTCAGAGTGTCTGTGGTAAAATTAAGAGACTGGGTTTGGGTGAGTGTAAAGGTACTTTGGGCATTGTCGCTTTTGGTGATGAAGTGACAAGTTGTGTGGGATGTTGGGTGCAATACCATGGTGAACTAAAGAGCCAGCATGATATATTAGGAGTGTTTGGGTGTTTAGGGAAGTCATAGAGGTCCTTGGTTATCAGGATGATTATGATACTTGACTATTGTATCGAGAAAGTTTTGGTGAGTGTGAGATAGTTTTGGTAAAATTGGTTCAAAATTCTTTAAGTCATTGAGTATTAATTATAACTATTTATTAAGATGACAGAAAAACCTCCAGATGTTGTTAAGTATTTCTTTCTTTCTTTATCTCATTTATTGGCTTATTCTTTGTTTACAAATTAAGCAATTTTAAAAAAGCCTTCCATTTCAAATTGACCTTTGGTGCAAAACACAACAATTTAAAACAAATTTTGGTCAAAAATAAAAGTTAAAATGTAGTAAGTAGTCCTTTAGCAGTCCGCCACAACGACTGAAGTCAGGTCGGTTGTTCCAGAGTATATGAGAAGTAAGTGTTCTTTAACAGTAAGCGAGTCGCGCCCCTTGTCATATTCACGCCAATCCAGTCTTTATTTATCCGCGCCATGAAGTTTAGGCGATTATTTAATTTTTGGCATCCTATCTTGCCCCGAGAGTTGTCATAGAAATTGCCTATCAAAGGCTTCCTTCTTGTGGTGTAAATCGTTTCTGATAAGTTGCATAAAGATAATGAGGTTCTCGGTGTTTTATTGTGTTGATCACTAATGTGGAAATTGAGTATCTAACCCATTCACTAGGTGTCGCCCTTTTGCAAATGCTGGCCAGCTGTGTTTTTGACAATCTATGCCTATCATCACACAAAGCTATCCTAAGTGGCCTGTAATGTGCACTGTTTATTAAGTTTCTCAACCTTGAGGGTACTGAGTCATGTAACAGCACAGTAGTAGAGATTACTATAATACTGCGCTGTTACAATCTTCAGAAATTGATCTACATTAAATATTTTTCTAATGATTCCAAAGATTAGAAATTTCTCATTCAGTTGGTTTCCTGTTAGAAAAATAAGTTTTCAACAAGGTCTTTATTATTTCTTATTCTAATTCACTCATTTTCTAAATAAAATCTATTTACTTGAGAGATTATTAGCAATATACAAACAATGGGTTTTACAACAATATAAAATTCGACTCTTGCCCATTTGAGTTGTGCTTTTTAAGCAGTCGTGAAATCAGATCAGGATGATTACATTTATCTTTTCCTTCTTTAGTATGCCCGAAGGTCACTTTTTATTTAGTGCACACCCATTTATGATGATGTATGGTTATGAATATTAAGTTTGAATTTTTACTGCAAAATATCAGTAGAATTTAAGTCTTTTGTGCATCAAAATTTTTTGAATTGTTATTGCCCTTTATTTGATGGTTGGTGATTCTACAAAGTTTAATCTAAAATTATTCGATATACTTTTTAAAATTTATTCCAAAGATTTCAACTTTTTTTGGTCAGATTGTTTGAACAGACTTTTTACTATACCCTTGAAGGCTTTTTATGTCATGATCTCTTTGTAACTAAATTGTCAAAGTACAAGGAAAATATCAAGATAATCCAATGTACCAAAAATAAATGAAACTGTTTCAAGCATCGACAATAGACAAAGTCAAGGCCCTTTTTTTCATTGTGTCAAAGACTTCTTAGTAGGTAGGAGACTTCCTTTATTTTATTTTTGATGAGAATTATTAGAGACAGCTAGAACCTTAAAAATGAAATCTTATTGAATATTCAATAGTTTTTAAATTGTTAAGAAGGTAACAGTAGGATGTTGAGCAAAACTAAATCACTTTTGATGAGTTTTGTATCTAAAATATTGATGATTTTTAACAACACATTTATCCATCATTTACAATTCAAACTTTGTGATTTATTATTCAAATGACAAATATAAATTGTTCCATCAAAGTACAAACTATATGGATTAACTTTAGACAGAGTTTCACAACAATAAAAAATTAACTGTCCTCCTCAGATCTGGTTTATACATTATGTTTTCATATTCATTTACTAGCAAAGCTATCTATTTTTTCTCTAAAATTGGTCCCTCCTTGTATTACCTTTTGTGAACAACAGATGGTTTTTCTTCCTTGTTCACCACATTGGTGTGGAACTGAACTTGAACTTTAAGCCATCTTTCATTTTATTTGTTGGCTTGTACTTTGAGCTAAGTAGAAAAAGGCAATATTTTTCACGAATAAAAGAATTATTTGTAACTAAATTAAAATTGACCCAGGATAAGAGTGAGTTCAACATGGTGAGAGATTAATTAAAGCAAAACAAAAGGCTATTTTGCATACCTGATCAACATAAACAGACTGTTTTCTGTTTAAAATTGTATTTTTATACAACATATAAGCAAAAAGTAAATTTTACAGTTTAAAAATCAAATAATTTTATGAGAACAACTCATGTGTTGATTAAGGATAGAAGATTACTGCTGCTGTTGATGATTATAGAGCATGAAATTGATTTTCAAGCGTGAAAAATAATTTATTTTTTCCAGAATGTAAAAGGGAGATCATAACAAATAAAACAGTTGGTTGAATACCTTTTAATATTAAGTTAGATGAAGCAGGGTTAAAAATAATAACAGATTTGGAACTTTTCATCATTCAATTGAATAAAATATTTATAAAAAACCAGATGATCCTTCAAGAAATAGTGTTTCAAAATTTTTGCAAAACTCCTACATTTGTGTTTTCTGAAAGTGTTTCTGATGGTGAGAATCATCATCATCATTTGTCAAAATTCCAAAGGATGTTTTCTGGTATTTTAAAACCTTCAAAGATAAGATTTCCCCCAAAAGGGACACTAAATTATTAGAAAATTGTAAGACATTTTAAAATCAAAATAAAAAAGGCCAAAGTAATAATTTATAACTGGATTTTTAAGTCCCATCATATCCAAAAAGCAATATATTTTTATTCAAATTAAAATCATGATCAAATTAATATTAAACCACATCTGAATTTGATTCCCATCAAATAATTTTATATTGGAGATTCTTCATTGGATATTGTTGTCGTTTTGCACAGATATCTTGTCAAAACAATGACTTCTTCTTCCGTAGCCTTTAATTTGTTCACACTGAGATTTTCAAAATCTTTTTTCAGTCGTCGGAAACAGAAGACAATTTCAGACATTGACAGTTTGGGTATCAGCAAATTTTTTTGCCTTCGTCTTGGCAACCATCAACCCTGTTTTAACAACATTCTCCGCCTCTTCCAAGCTTGAGCAGGTAGCAGGAAGAAAAAAAAGTTCAAATATCATTTAGCTGTGACTTATTTTATTTAACTTTAACAAGCAGGTCAAAGGTATCATGATCATGGCTTTTAAAAATACATATGATGTGCCAGGATGCATGTTTTAAGTTTGGCAAAAATGGTCTTATGGCAAGATGAGGTTGTTCATAGGAGAGGAAAGGAAAAAATAAAACTTTATTGGTTGCGAGTCTAATTTTTTTTTCCTTTTGAAAAGATTTATTACTTTTTCATGCATCATCATCATTAACATCAGGAACAATTAATTTATATCTAAGCTATATTTCGTGACCTGCATGGAGTTTCTGGTTATTATATGCTGCAGTTTGGTGAAATAATAATTTATTTTTAACTTTTTGTTGCTGCATAAATCAGACTTAACCTTTCAGAATAATTACCTAATGATCCACTTAACACTTTTTTGTCTGTATTTAGAACTAAGTATGCAAATCAGTGATCTGTTTGTCAAAATACATTCAAGGATAGGGGCAAAATTTCTCAAAAGTGAATCATGACCTTGTGATCTGGTAAAACAAGTTCAGTTTGTCATTACTTAAAACATGTTTATGAAAAATTAAAATCTAAACTATAGAAAATGTGTGAAAAAGGATAAACTTTGGAAATAGTTGATTGATTTTAGGTATTATTGTAAAAAGAATGAGGGAAATAAAAGTGCTACGGATGAATGATAATCATAAGCTCATTCATTTCATGTTAGTGTGTGATCAATATCTAAATGAGACTCAATGTGGTTAACTATCTGACCAAAGGATCAAGATATTTTTAGCAATCTGTGGTATAAAATTATTGGCCTGGTCTGGTTTTGGGCCTCAAAATTTAAGCATTAGATCTTCTTACTTAGTCTTGACTTCATCATGATGCCATTGCAACCCAATGTTACATGTGGGGTTGTAATGGTTGAGTGGTCATAGGCACCTAGTGGAGAACTGGGATCTAAAGTTGTGGATCCAATCCCCAACAATGCCAGAAATCTTTCAACTCTAGCTGTAAAAAATCAGAAAGACACCCTTAGCTAGGGTTATTGCCTAAGGAAAAACATGTCTTTTTCCTTACTTTTTTTACAAAATCTAATTGAGAATTATCAGATCTAGCTGTAAAAAATCAGAAAGACACCCTTAGCTAGGGTTATTGCCTAAGGAAAAACATGTCTTTTTCCTTACTTTTTTTTACAAAATCTAATTGAGAATTATCAGACCTTTAGGGTTCCAGGGTTCAACCCATTTCTGGCCTTACAGACTGATTGAAGCCTGAACTACATAACTTATTATTTTGTTGCTTTTGAAGTTGACTATTACTTTATGAACCATATAAGTTTCAAAAAGTTTCTACAAAAAATCCTATTTCTGCTTTTGAAACCCTTGCCCTTTTCCGAAACACTCATTTTTAGGTGCTTGAAATAAAAATATAGTAGATGCCAAAAAAGAAGTTGTAGATTCGTGCTCAAAAACTATCAACAATCAGGATGTGTGTCTTGGATGGCTTTGTAGGCAAAGGAAACGGTTTTGTTCCACACTTGCTCTAATTTAATGGGCTTGATGCTCTTTTATGGAAAAAGGTTGGCTGGATCAAATATTGTAATTGTCGCTAGAACGTGATTCCTGATGCCATTGTTGAACCATTTTACTGAAATATTCACGACAGACTTTGAATCCATACATATATTGAGGCAATGAGCGCAACAGCAACACTGTCGAAATCCTACCGCCACTGCCGCCACTATAAATGCACGAGGACACTCTCACATGTTGTCGAGTTGAGTTTTTGCCATTACAGAAGTAAGAAGGAGGACACCTTCATTATTTATTGTATTTATTAATTTATTTTTGTAACTTCAAATAACGTGTGAACTTGGATTAAAGAATGAAAGTCTTTGTGGTAAGTTCCTAAAAAGTATTATTGTGGAAATATATGTGATAGAATTACTTGCCAGCATGAAACAAAAATTTTTAATGTGAACTTGATTTGTTTATTTTGTGCAACTAAATGTTCACTGAAGCACTGGACCATCTGGTGTTGTAAATTTCTGAAGGTTTTTCCTAGTTCAAATGTTGTTGTTTTCAATGAGATCTTTTTTTAGAGACAGAAATTTGAAAATTAAGAAAAATTATAGGGCATAGATCTCACCATACTTTTTTCAAGACCATCGGGGTATACTGCAGAAACTGATCTTTATTTTTAAATTTAAATTTAATATCTCAAATGAAAAAAAAATCTTAATTGGCTGAAGAATTCAGTTGCAATATCATTTTTCAGACTGAGTGGCCTTCAGAAGAAGGGGGGGATTGAATTGAATTGAACCTCAGAGGTCTCTTTTTCTTCCCCTAGATTCTTGGACGATTTTGATTACAACTGAAAATTGCACAATCTTAATGGCAAAATATGATGATCAATTATTATCATTCAAATGACACTTTTTCTTCAAAGAAATTTCTTTGAAAGAAGTATTTTCGAATAAGATTTAGTTCATGTTTAATTTAAACTATTTTTTTATATCAAATTTTGGTCAATGAAAAAACCAACTAGTTGTAAAAGTTGACTTATATTTGATTATAACTAAATTAAAATTGTAAATTTTTTGTTTTTATCCAACCACAAATTAAGACTTTAACTTCCTATAATAATTTTTCGCTAGGGTAACCTTTCATTCTAAGTTTTGAAATCAATCTATTTTCTTTGTTTTACAAATTTTGTTATTATTATATTAAGTGTTTGAAGAATTCAAAGATTTGACCTTTATGACCAGGGTCAATACCCCGCATTTGTATTTTACTCAACTCCATCGATATCAGCAATTAAAAGCATCTTTTTAAGAGTGTTAAACCCATGGAGACCCTGATCAGAAAACTGATATAAAAATATCACAGTAAAGTACACCATATACTATGATCAATTTTAAATGTGGCTGATCAGTTTATTACTTTTTACTTTCGTTAATCCTCTTTTGTGAAATATCATATCAAGGCCACATTTTTATGATTAAAAAAATGATTTGGTTTCATTTGATAGATTGTTTTGAAACCTCAGCAAAGTGAAATTTGATAAATGGGTAAGGGTAAATGTTTGTCTATGTGGAGTGCTGGGTTGTAGGTTCTATTTCCTATTGACTCCAGGCTGCAGCAAAGGTAAAATAAGATTCCCAGCCAGGAACAAGTGTGCCTTTACAAGATCAATTTCATGAGGCTCACTTTGACAAAACATTTAAATGAAATTTCTTGATTTATAAGGAAGAATTAGTACCTAATACTTCATCTTGAATCAACTCGACATAATTGTATTTAATTCAATTCTCTAGATCCTCTTGTGTGCCTGTCTGGCAACATCCCATGCTGAGAGTGAATCTGAGTCTGATGGAGGACACCCACTACCTGTGGCACTACCTTACACCCCATCACCCTATGCTCCTGCACCTTTCACTCCTGCTCCATATGCTGCGGTTCCCTACAGTCCTGTGCCATTTTCACCGACTCCAGCACCTTATGGTTACACCCCATCTCCAACCCCCTATGCACCCTTGCTTCCCAAGGTTGCTCCAGCTTATGGCACTCTCCCACCTCCTCCGCCTCCTGCTTATGGCCTTCCTCCAGCTTACGGCCCTGCTCCAGCCCCCTACGGTCCTCCTCCAGCTTATGGTCCTCCACCTCCTCCCCATGGCCCCCCTGCTTGCTCTATTGGAAACCCGAGACCCTGGTGCCTTGAGGACAAAGAGTATCCCGTGTATGAGATCCAGCATGCTCTTGAATATCACTATGATGCTGTGCAGCAAATGTACAAGGATGTCCTGGCAAATACAGACAACAGTGTTGACAGGCTAAACGAGATTATCCAGGAGACCTACCTCTGTCCCACTGATACTGCCTACATTCAGCCTCAGAGGGCCGTGAATGTCAATGGTGACTGGAGGATTGTTGTGAACCATGTGAAAGCTCACTATGAGACCCTCACTCAAACAGCACGTATTGAGGCCTGCACAAATCCAGGAGCTGAGTGTCCACTTGTCCCAGAATGTTATGAATCAAAGTGCCTTCAGAAATCCATTTATCACAGGTATCTTACAAGAAAATTAGTTGCGTAACATATAGCCTGGAATAGAGGTTTTGCAGGATTTGAATACAAATCTAAGTACTCCCAAGTTATTTCAAACTACAAATCTACATTAACTCATTTTCACAAGACTTCTCTCAAAATAAAATGTCAAAATGAAAAACTTTTTTGACCTTTTAACTTTTTGTTTCCAGGTTCCTTGTCTATGATCCCTATGATCAGTACCTTCCTTTTGCCCTTGATAGCTTTAAGCTTCCTTCAGCCTGCGCCTGCTTTAACGGAGCCTACGTGGAGCCCCCACACAAATGAGTCAATCATTTAGACCAAAAAAGGTTGTCTTTGGGGCAGCAGGGAGAAAAATGAATGATACAGGCTGTTCCGTTCCTTAGTTTCTGTGATGCCCTTTGGACTCATGCTGCTCCTTTGCAAACCTTTTCCAAAAATCAATCCTTTGGCTGTCTTGTCTTTCTTTTTCCCTTTGTAAGGAAAAAAACTCACAACAACTTGCACCACAAAAATGGCATAATAAATTTCACAGTAAACCCCTATTGTATTATTTTAGATAGAAGGAGGTTTCAGAGGCTTAAAGTCTTAAAATATGGCAGAAAATGGGTCGAGCGTTTTCTTACAATAAATCCAGTTGAAAAATCAAGTTAAATGATTTCAATTAATGGAATCAAAGGCAAGTCTTTAAGTTCCTGAAATGTGAAGGATTTCTCTATTTTCATAAAGTTGGTGAGGGTAAAAGTAAAGGAACTCAAACTTTCAAGCCAAAACTAAAAAGAGAATTCAACCCTTGAAATCTTTTTTATGATTATATATGTACCAAAAGATTTTTCTTGTAAAATCCAATCTGGTGTTGCTTTATTCTTGATTTATCTGTTAAAAAGTTTACAATAATCCGGAGATTAAGTTACCCATAACTCCAAAATTCAAAAGATCTACGGCGTGTAAAGATATCTAAGTGATAAGTTGAAGGAGAAAAAGCTGTTAAAGAAATATTCTTGAGTGTTAAGATTGTATATTCCTGTCTGTATGTTTTGTTGCATTTAGATGTGGAGTCTGTGTGCCAAATCTCATCTCTCTAGCTTTAAAACTGTTGGAAGAGATAGAAGTACATGACAGATAGACAGACGACAACCCATATTCCAATACTTGGATGTGACAAAATTTTAGCGTAATGAAAAATCTAACTCTCCACTTGCTTCGCTTGAAAGTAGATATCCGGTGACTCCAAGTGAATTATTTTTAGGCCTGGATGAATCCATCCATATCTGCAAAGAAAAAACTAGTATTTGTTATCTTTTTTTATCCCCAAGACAAAGGAAAGGGCTCTCTGTTCTAAGGTTTCACCATTAGAGCTTTTTATATGCGGAAGTTTAGTCTTAAATCCGCAAAACCTTTTCTGTACATTTGGAGTGAAAGCTCAAGCTAAGAAAAGTAGAAACAACAATTAAAAAGGTGTCTTTTTTAATTTTACAAATTTTTAACTTTTCTTTATGCCTAATAAATCACAACTCCAATTTTATTCATTAAACCTTAAAGCAGAACATTCATAAAACTTAAGAACTTTTTTTCTGTAATTTATAGCTATTACCTATCAAGTGTCATTATTGATCGCTTTTCTTGTCCCCCAATTGAGAACATGAGCAAAAGACGAACAACTTTTGAAACTACAGACAAAATATAAGAATAAATTCCACATCAAATTTAATCCTAATTAGTTTTGTAGTAATTGTCTCTAATATTTAAACTGGCTTTTAAATCCAAATCAGATTTCTCAACAATGGCGATCTGCTTTCTTGACAATTTTTTCGAAAATTACAATAAAATTGAATTATCCTACATTAATTGCAATATTTTTCTGTCGGGGTAATTTTGTTCGAAATAAGTTCTAAGCTCCAAAATTTGTGACTCAATCTCCCTGATTTATTGTTAGTACTGAAAGAGAGCTAAAGCAGAGCAGAGGACAGGGATCAGCCGGTGTTAAAGGTTTTTTTTTGGCCAAAATCTTTTGAAATTGTGACAATGTGGAAATCTAATTGCGATAAGAAGACACAAAGTTTTGATATGAATAAAGAATTTTTACAGTTCAGGTAAGAAACTAAAAATTCTGCCAATGATCATGGAAACTGATACTGATGGTTCAAACAAATGTATTAAAATTTGAAGTGGTTCTTGGGCAAGATGTGAGAGTTTCTTTAATGCATATGTATTTTTTGCAAGAAGTATAAAAACTTTAAATACCTAACTTGTTTTTCACTGAGAAACATTGAAAAAGATGTGTATTTTGCTAGTTCCTGCCACCTGCACTCTGTGATGATATGATGGCTTTAAGAACTCAAAAATCAGAAATAGTGGCCAGTCAGAAAATTAAAGTACCTTTAAAATTAACAGTGCAAGATATGCAAGAACAAGAAGAAAATTGATTTTGCTAAATTAATTATCTGTGAAGATAGTCATCCAAGCATAATGATTGCAATGAGATTGATAATCTATTCCTACCAAAAATAAGACACACTGTATGCCAACTTTCAGGTGTATCCACCCGCTTTCAGGGGCATCACCCCTGTTTACAAGTGTCACACTGGAATACAAGTGTTAATCATGCAAATTTCATCATAAACTGCCATAAAACATGTATAAAAACACCTTAAAATTATAGTACTCCATTCAAATGTGCTTACACAACCTTATTTTGGGTCAGGATGTGATGTGATAGTTTTGAATCCTTTGTCCCTGGGCTTTCGCACTTATACACCAAAAAAATTGAAATTCCTCAGATTAGGAATGGTGCAACAAGTTTTTTCATGAACAAGTTTTTTCGAAAATGGTAAAAAGAGGTTTTCCCAAAAAAAAATTTCCAGAATGGATTTTTTCTATAAAAATGGGGAGTCAGGTTAGATATAGCCAATATTTGTTTTGTGGAAAATGCTTTCGGGAAAATGTGTTAGGGAAAAACTTATTTGGAAAAAATTTGTAGCGCCATTCATACAGTATAAGATAGTGATGGGTTCGGGTCAAAAATTTTTGACCAGGACCAGGTCAATTTTTTGTTGCTTGGATCAGGTCGGGTCGGGTCAGGTCAGCCATCTTTGGTCATGGTCTGACTTTGGAAATTTTTCCCTTAAAATCCCAAATTTTTCCTCGTAGGGTCAAAAAAAATGTCTTTGGGTTGGGTCAAAAAGTATCCGGGTCAGAGCCAGGTCTGCCTCTTATTTACTGCAGGTCAAAAGTATGCTCGGGTTGGGTCTGGCTCATCTCTTGTAAAAGAAACTGTTCAAAGCTAAAATATGGAAAGTGAAGGTCATTTGTTTTGTTTGCTAAGATACTGTAACTTAGGCGTGGTCTAATCCCAGCTGTTGGAGTTCCTCTTTAGAATACCAACCGGCTGCACATGCTGAGGTCTTGCTTAAAAAATGGTGACATTTTTTTGCATTCAGAGCTGTTAGGCCAAAACCTCGCATACTGTTAACCACCATTATTTGCTCTTTGAAAATAAGTCATGGGTTGGACAACAAAAACAAACTCAGGCAGTCAGGGGATTTAAGCACCCTCAGACCTTGTAATCCTTCAATGGCAGTATTTTTTGACCCTACACGAAAAGATTTTTTTGACCTAAAGTGATATAAATTGAAAATTTGGAATTTTTGGAGAAAATTTTCTAGACTTGGAGGTGGCTGACCGGACCCTGAGCACCAAAAAGTTATCTGACCAGACCTGGGTCAAAAAAATTTCGTCTAGACCCATCAATAAAGTAGGGTATAAAGTAGCCTGAAAGTAAGGTTAGGTTAAATTCAAATTCAAAGCATTAGAGATGTATTTTTTCTCTTAAAGTAAATGTCTTACAAAGAGACAATTTTTGAATATATGTAGACTTACTAATTCCGAGCGTCAGGCTGTTGCATGTCGCAAGGTTTTTGGTAAGGGGTGTAAACTT
>Ga0194133_10006678_pt1 | contig 14094 bp, 8 predicted proteins | sample TA2KigOf40mmetaG_FD_155448 | JGI IMG/M metagenome (GOLD analysis project Ga0194133, IMG submission 155448) | Freshwater microbial communities from Lake Tanganyika, Tanzania - TA2015055 Kigoma Offshore 40m | ecosystem: Environmental > Aquatic > Freshwater > Lake | place: Tanzania: Lake Tanganyika...
ACTGAATTATATTTTGTAAAGGGTATATTTAAAAAATAAATATGTCATATGTTGTGTCTAAAGTTTTTTTAGATTTTTTCAAAAAAAATTTTATTAATAATAAAAAAGTATATATACAACGGACATATAATTTACCCATTATAAATACTATATATGAGTGGTAAAATTATATGTCCGTTGTATATATACTTTTTTATATAAAAAATATGTATTTAACTTTTATTTATGAAAAAATATTCTGTTTTTACAAAAACTTTTTGTTTGTAAATATTTTTTTTATTTATTTTAATAACATCTTCAATAATTCCATTATAACACTCTGCAACAAACTTTTGTAATAAATTTAAGGAAGTTATTTTTGTTATTTTATTTTTTACATTTTTAATAGTTTTATTTTTTGATTCATTAGTTGTAAAAAACCAATATAATTTTTCGGCTTTTTGAGTTAAAATTACTTTAATATCATCTAATTTTTCTATTTTTATATTAGAAACATCATATCTTTTAATATTAAACATTTTTTCAAGCCAAAATAAATTTAATATTTTATTTATTAAATCATCACTTTTAATAATTGACATTACATCTTTATTATTTAATTCCACAATTTTCTTTTGAAATTCTAATTCACTTAAATCTAAATACTTTTTGTAAATGTAATTTTTAAAAGCAATTTAGTCACAAGACAATTTTTTATATTCTTCAAGGTCTTTAATATCTTTTAAATAACGCTCTCTTAAACTTATTTGTTCTTGTATATTGTCAATACATTTATTATATTTTATTGATATATCTTTAATATCATTTTCTAAAATTTTTTTAGAAACTTCAATAATTTTAAATAAATAAAAAATTTTTATATAGATTAAATTATATATAATCTATAAAATATGGAATTTATTAAAATTTACGATGAAAAGGAATATCTAAACCATAAATATTTGCTTAGGTCATATTCTAAAATTAATAAAGAAATTAATGGTTCATTATTATCAAATTACATTAGTATTAAAAAAGATTGTTTACATATCAAAAAATATCATTTGGTAGAATGTAAAACTAATTATTATCGTTTGTGTTGGGATATTGATTTTAAAAAAACATTTCCGTGGGAAATCATAAATCAACATCAGGAAATAACAATGTATATAATTGATAAAATAAATGAAACACTCAATGATTTAATAATAATGCCTAGAATTAATTATGTTTATTCTGAAACTACCGATGGTTTTGGTAAACATATCTATTATCCAGAAATAACAGTTGATAAAATATTTCATTTAAAATTATATGATTTAGTAATGAAAAAAATAAATAGGGAAAAAAAATATTTTTTTGGAAAATACGATATAATAGATAAATCTGTATGTAATAATAATGGAATAAGATTATTTGGTTCGCCAAATGACGAAGGAGGATTTTATTATCCTGTCAAAGAAAAATCAACATATAGTATTACTGGTGATATGGAAAAAGACTTTGATTATTGTTTATTAAATACTAATAAAACTATTAAGGTAGATAAAACAAAAAAAGTAAATAATAATTTAACAAAATATACATTTATTTTTGATGAAAACTATAAGAAAATTAAAGAATTATTAGAAATAATTCAAGATGAAAATCAAACCTATGATAAATGGTTAAAAATTGGTATGGGTTTATATACTACAGATAATTCAGAAAATATGATGCAAGTTTGGTATAGTTGGTCTTCAGTTAATTATAATTGTGATTTTGAAGAAATAAAAAAAAAGTGGAACAGTTTTAAAATACAAGATAAAAATATTACTTTAGGAACAATTCGAAAAAAGGCAAAAGATAAAAATTATGGTTTATATATTGAGTGGTACAATAAATATTACAAAAATGAAATAATAAATTTAATAAAAGATTTTGACCAACAAACAGTCGCTTTATATTTTAAAAATAAAAAAAGTGATAATTATATATTTAAAAAAGGTGAATGGTTCGCGTTAACAGAAAATAATTTATGGAAACAATTATATAAAAATGATACAAGTAAATTAATAAATGACATAACAGAAACAATTAAAAATGATTTAATTGAACTTAAAAATAATTTAAAACCGGAAGACGAAACATTAAAATTAATACCATCAGTTAGCAAAAAATTAGGAACATCTAAATTTATTTGTGGCGTAATTGATTTTTTAAAAGATAAATATTGTAATGATGAAATAGAATTTAATACAAAAAGTTATTTATTTGGTTTTACTAATGTTGTTTATGATTTAGAAAAAAATATTTTTAGAAATTATGAAAAAGATGATTATATTTCTATGACAACAGGATATGAATGGATAGAACCGAATATTGATGAAATTAATGAAATCGACAAAATGTTGAAAGAAGTTCATATAGATGAAGAAATTAGAAATTTTTATTTAGATATTATATGTAGTGGACTATGGGGAACTACGTTGCAACATTATATTATATTTAATGGTTCAGGTTCAAATGGTAAATCTGTGTTAGATGATTTTATATTAAAGGCTTTTGGAAATTATGGACATTTAATTAATTCAATAATTTTATGTGAACAAAGAAAACAAGGAGCAAATACAGAATTAGCAAATTTACATTTAAAACGTTTTGTAGTTGGAAGAGAGCCTCCAAAAACACAAAATGTGAAATTATCAAATTCAATTTTAAAAGAACTAACTGGAGGAAGTGAAATATCAGCAAGAAAAATATATAGTGATAATGAAAAAACATATTTACGCCTAACATTGATTTTAGAATGCAATAAAAAACCATTATTAGAAGAAGAACCAACAGATGCAGACATGAGAAGAATTATAGATTTATTATTTGAATCTATATTTACTGATGATAAAAATTTAATAAATAATATCAATATATTTCCAAAAAATTTATATTATACCAAAGAAGAATTTAGAATAAAATACAAATATGCGTTTTTAAAAATATTATTTGAACATAACAAGAAGCATTACAACAAAAATGAATTAAAAGTTCCTGAAAAAATAAAAAAAAGAACAATGGAATATATGGAAAGTAGTGTTGAAATTTTTGAATGGTTTAAAGAAACATTTGAAAAAACTGATGGTGACGAACATGTTACATTTCAAGAAATAAATGAAATATTAAAAAATAGTGAATATTATAACAATTTAAGTAAATTTGAAAAGAGAAAATTAACCAAAGAAAAAATAATGACATTATTTAGAGAACATCCAGTTTATAAAAATAATTTTGCAGATGAAATAAATACCTACAAAAATGGAAAAAAATTATATTTGCCAAATAGACTTAATAATTTCAAATTTAAGAAAACATCATTTATTGAAATATAATTTAGTATATTTTTTTTTAATACCATTATATTCTGTAACTTTTTCTTTAGTAAAAATTTTGTATTCATGATCTTTTAAAATTGCTTTTAAAAGAGAAACTTCATCACATTTATCTCCTCTTTTAAGAGATACAAAATATCCCCAAGTAGAACATCTATAATATTTTTTAATATCTTCAATAATATTTTGTAATTCTCTTTTTAATGTATTATTATTTTGTAATTCTATATACAAAACAGAATTTTCTTTATCTAAATTAATAAGTGGAATTAACTTATTTAATATTTGTTCTCTTTCTGTTGTATAATGCATTTTTTTATTTTCCCTAATTCTTTTATTTTCATTTATTGATGTCATGTTTCTTCTATATATAAACAATATAATTTATTTATATATTATTTTTTAATAAAAACCCAAACTACCAGTAAATATGCCCTTAAAACAAATTCTTTCTTACGGAATTTATAAATGTAGAGATAATTTATATTTTTTGGGGCATAATTACTGGTAGATAAAATACATATAATAGATAAAATATAGAATATATAAAATAATTTTCTAAAACTAATTTATTATGACAAAACTTTACAAAGGTAAATTATATTTGTTATCCAATCCTCTTTGGAATAATTTAAAAAAAGTAGGCGTAGCCGAAAACCCAAAAGAAAGAATTCAAAACATGCAAACAGGTAATCCCGATGACATACAAATTCTTTATGAAAGTGAAACTCTCGTTGATAAATACTTTTTTGACCCCGATAGGGCGTCCATAAATTATATATAATTTATGAGACGAATATTTTCTTTCTAAAATACTATATAAATATAGATATCGTCAAGACAGGGAATTTTACGACATTGAACCAAGTGAATTTATTCAATTAACAAAAACAATTGAACTAATAAACAGAATGAATAATTCAGAAGAAAAACTATTAGATTTTATAAAAAAAACAATTGTTTAAAATTTTTGATTAGAAAAATATTAGCATTTAATAATGACTAATATTTTTAAATAAAAAGTAATCTTCCAAACTTAAGATTATTAAGATGTATTATGTTCTTATGTTTATAATATTTATAATCATCAATATTTATTATAATTTTACAAATTTTGGCTTATAAAAAGTGTATCGGTTAACAAATAAATATAAAAGTATATCATGATACAAATAATTATAAAAAGTATATTAGTTAACAAAAAAATTATAAAAAGACAATTTATAAATTTTTAAAATGCAATGTTTATAATATATGTATTTGAATATACATTATAAACATTAATAGAGCATATAAGAACTTTTTTAGTTATATAATGCTTAAGTTTGGAAGATTGTAAAAAAATTGATATGTTAGTTATATATATTATTTTTACTATAATAATATATATTAAAAATGGTTAAAATAAGTGAATACAATAATCTTTTTGACTTTATTACATATATTAAAGATAAAAGTAAAATAGATGATATATTAAATGAATATAACACACAAAGCGAAAAAGGCTTTGTATATGAAAGATTATGGGATTTAGTTATTAAATTTGGTTTTTGTCCTTTGTTTCCTAATTCAAGGTTTGAACATATTACATCAAATATAAATACAGGAAAACCTAAAAAAATGTCTAATTTACATACTTATTTATCAAATAATAAAGTATCGAGTGGTAATTCAGGCGGTTGTTCTGATATTACATTATTTAATCCTGAACAAGAACAATTTATTTTTATTTCTTCTAAATATCCAAAATGTGATGATGATAATGAAAAAATTAAAAATAAATCAGTTGATTATTATGATATACAAAATATTTTAGCAGTTATTAAAGACAATGAAAATATTTATCAAAATTATGATATTTACTTATTAGTTCCTAATAAAATTAACGTTTTTAATGCAATAAAACAATCAAATAAATCAAGTTCTTATATTACTAAACATATGAAAAATATTTTAGACAAAAATGATTTACAAATTTACTATAATGATTTTATTGAAAGTATAAAAAAATATGAATTCAATGAATTTAATGATATTTATGGTAAAAAAAAGGATAATTTAAAATTCTTTTTTCATCAAGAATTAATAATAAAGAAAACAGCGGAAAAAATAGAAGAAGGAGAAAAACAATTTTTATGGGGATGTAAATGTCGTTCAGGTAAAACATATATGACAGGTGGTATTATTTTAAATCAACAACAATTAAAAAAAATAATAAATGTTTTAATTATAACGCCAGCACCTACAGAAACAGCACCACAATTTACAGAAGACTTATTTAATAGTTTTAGTGATTTTAGTTTCTTTGATGTTCATCATATAAAAGATAGTAATTATTTAAAAAATCTTAAAGTCAATAAGGAAAAAAGTAATATATATGTAGCATCTAAACAATTATTACAAAAATATACAAATGAAAATAAAAATAAAGAATTAAGTAACTTTGATATTATTATTTTTGATGAAAACCATTTTTCAGGAACTACAGAAAAATCAAAAGATATATTAAAAACATATTCTAATAAATATACAATAAAAATATATTTAACTGCTACATATAATAAACCATTGAAAGAATGGAATATAAAAGAAGATTGTCAATTTTATTGGGATATTGAAGATGAACAAATATGTAAATTAATTTGTTCAGATGATAAAGAAATAAAACAAAAAGAAGTAAATAGACTATTAGAAAAACATGGTGATATGGTAGCAACAATTATAAATGATAAAAGAAGTAAAGGATATAAGACAAATGATATTTTTAATTCATATTTAAATATGCCTGATTTATGTTTATTGACTTCAATGTTTGACCAACAAAGATATGAAATTTTAAAAACTGAAATAAGTGATAGTGTATATGGTTTTAGTTTTGATGCTTTATTTTCAATGAATAAACAAAAAACAAAATTTCAATATGAAGATCAAGTTAAAAAATTTTTTCGTTTCGTTAGTGGTTCAAATAAAAATAAAGATTTTACAAATGGCGATAAATCAATATTTACAAGAATAAATAATATTTGTTCAAATCGTGAGACAAGGACACCTTTTACTCAAATATGGTTTTTACCACCAAATAACATAAATGAAACTTCTAAAGCATTAAAAAATTTATTGTTAGAAGATAAGATTTTATGTGAATACGATGTATATTCAATAAATTCAAAAAACGAGGATTTACAAAATGACATTAAGGAAGAAATTAATAAAATGGAAACCAATGCAATAAAAAATGAAAAAAGAGGATTAATATTATTAGCGGGTAATATGTTAGGTTTGGGAATAACTTTAAAAAATTGTGATGTTGTGATGTTATTAAATAATACATTAAGCAGTGATAAAGTCATGCAACAAATGTATAGATGTATGACTGAAGGATACAAAAAGAAAATAGGTTTTGTTATAGATTTGAATATAGGTAGAGTATTAAATACATGTTTAAATTATTCAGTTTATAACAATAGTCACAATTTAGAAGAAAAAATAAGATATTTAATAGAATATCATTTAATAAATATAGATGTTGATTATTTTGATAATAAAAAAATAAATTCAGATACATTAGTAGAAAAATTAATGAACATATGGAAAGATAACCCAATCAACAATTTGAGAACACTTTTAAGAAATTTAGATAATGAATTTATAGAATTTGATAATGAAACACAAAAATTACTAAATAAATCATTTACAAGTTCAACAAAAGGAGATATAAAAGCCACTTTAGAAGTAAAAGATGAAGAAGATGAACTACAAAGTTTAAAAAGTGGTAAAGTAAAAAGTAGTGAAAAAGAAGAAACGGAAAAAAACGAGTTAGATAAAGAATTAGATGAAATAGAAAAAGCAGAAAAAGAAATATCATTTACAAAAGATGTATTACCGTATGTAATACCTTTGGCATGTATATTAACAATGAAAGAAACAAATAAAGATTTTATAAATATGTTATCATATATAAAAAATAATCCTGAATTACTGGAAATATTCGACGAACAATCATTGGTATGGTGGAATAAAAAAGATTTAATAAATATTATAAGTGAAATAACAAAAAAATATATAAATAAAGAATCAAATACATTTAATATCTCAGTTAATTTTAAAATGGGATTACAAAGTTTAATAGACAAACCAAAAGAACTTTTGGAATTAATTAACGAATGTTTAAAACCAAAAGAAACAGAGAAAAAACAATTTGGAGAAGTATTTACCCCTATGACTTTAGTAAATGAAATGTTAGACAAATTACCAAAAGAAGTATGGGCAAATAAAAATTTAAAATGGTTAGACCCTTGTGTAGGAATGGGTAATTTTATGATATCAGTATATTTAAGATTAATGGAAAGTTTAAAAAAAGAATTACCAGATGATAAAAAAAGAAAAAAACATATATTAGAAAATATGTTATATATGTGCGAATTAAATAAAAAAAATTGTTACATTGTTAAACAAATATTTAATATAAATAATGAATATAAAATAAATATATATGAAGGTGATTTTTTGAATTTTGATAGTAAAAAAAGATTTAAAGTTGAACAATTTGATATAATAATTGGTAATCCACCTTATCAAGATGGAAGTGGAAATAAAGGAAAAGGTCATACATTATGGACAAAATTTGTAGAAAAATCCATAAATGTTTTATTAAAAGAAAATGGTTATTTAGTTTATGTTCATCCATCATTATGGAGACAAGCTGAACATGAAATGTTGGAATTAATGAAATCAAAACAAATTATTTATTTGGAAATTCATGATGAAAAAGACGGACAAAAAACTTTTAAATGTTCTACACGATACGATTGGTATGTATTACAAAATAAAAATAATACGCAAAAAACTATAATAAAAGGACAAAATAATAAAATATATAATGTGGATCTTAATATTTGGTCTTTCGTACCAAATTATGATTTTGATATTATTGAAAAAATGATTAATAGTAATAAAAAAATAAATGTTTTGTCAAGTAGAAGTGCTTACGGACACGATAAAAAATGGGTTCAAAAAAATAAAAACGATGAATATAAATATCCAGTTGTTTATTCTGTAAATAAACAAAATCAATTGACATTACATTATTCATCAAAAAATGACAATGGACATTTTAATATACCAAAAGTTATTTTTGGTAGCGGTGCAACAGGTTTTATTATTGATAAAAAAGGCGACTATGGTTTAACACAATGGGCTGTAGGCATTATTGATGATATTGAAAATTTAGAATTAATAAAAAATGCTTTAGAAAGTGAAAAATTTAAAGATATCATAAAAGCGATATCGGTAAGTAAAGCAGAAATAAATCCAAAAATATTAAAATATTTTAACAAAGATTTTTACAAATTTTTTGACAAAAAAGAAATAGAAGAACCTAAAAAAGTAATGAGTAAAAGTATAAAAAAAGTAAAATAATTTTATATAAAAAATTGAAAAAATATATTACTTGAACATCTTTAATACAAAGTATCCTTAAAATTAATAAATTTTTATGGTTTCCCTAGTCCTACGTAGTAGGCAAGGTTGTCGGCTACGCCGAACATACCATACATCAAAAATTTTGTGGGTGTATGGGTTACTATTAAAATTATTTATTATTTTTCAAAACTTTAAGGCGGAAATACAATAAAAATTTATTAATTATATTAATGACCCTCAAGGGCATTTCATTTATTTGAAATGTGTTTTGATGAAAATTAAATATTGTTGTTTGTCCCTTTTCAGTAATACAAAATGTATTATGCATGTAAATTAAATTTAAAAAACACACCACTGACCGAAAACATCGTTAATATAATAATTTAATTTATTGTATTTCCGCCATGTAAAATTTTTATATTATTTTTTATTTAAGTATTTTTATAATTATATTTAAGTCCATAATAGAGCATAATTATAAAAATAATATAAAGACTAAATATATATTAATAATATAGATGAATCAAATTGTTAATAGGCAAATTTACCATGAAGAAATAAAAAAAAATGGAAATATTTTGTTTGATTATTTTAATGACTATACTAATTTAGACGAAACTAAAAAAAAATGTATTGAAACAATTTTAGATTTAAAAGGACAAAAATTTTTTTATATTGGTGCTACATCAAATTTAGATGAGCGTTTATTATCTCATATGAAAGAAAAAGGAATGTATAATATGTATGTTTTAACAAAAACATTTACTAAAAATAAAACCAAAAAATTAGAAAAAAAACTAATTGAAAGATTTTATAAAAGAAAAAAAAACGACAATCAAGTTTATGAAGACGAAAATGGAAATATTATACAAGGCGGAGGAGGTGAAGGAATTGTATATGATGAAAATTTTATATATGTTCTTTTTATCTAAAATTTTTAAGTAGTAATCAAAATTTTTAAAGAACAAGAATAAGGAGCAAAAAAAAAGAAATTAATGTTTTACAATAAATTTATTTAGACAATAGTTAAGACAACATTATTGTAGTTTAAACTTTTATGATAATTTTAAATATTTTAAAAAGTATATATACTTTTATAATTGTAATAATCAACATCAATAATAATTTTATTTATAAAAATTTTGAAATTTAAATATTATTTTTATATATAGTATATATAAAGAGAATGCAAGTTATAAATGAACAACATATAATTGAAAATAAGTCTATTAGTTCAACAGATATTTCAAATGGTAATACATCAGATTGTTCAAATGAAAGAAAGAGAAGAACTAAAAAAGAATTATTTAAGAACGAAAGAGATGAAATAATAAAAAAATTAAATGAATTATTAAATTTAAATAATAAAAATTCTATTTTTTATTATGAATTAGAAAATAACGAAAAAGCAAAAGAGTATGTACGCAATAATATTGAAAATATAAGAAAATATTTTAAAACAGGAACTTGGGGATATTTTTCTAATGATCCGCTTAAAGGTATGGGAAACGAAGTTGGATTAATAAGAACATTATATACTGATTGTGACTATGATATAATTAGTAAAAGAAAGGTAGTAAATATTAATAATGAAAAGAGACAAACAACAGAATTATATATTCTTAAGGATATATTTAAAAAGTAATTTTTTCAAAAAAAAAAACAATAATTAAAAAAAGTATATATGTTAAAGACATCCATTTTACCCATTACAAATACTATATATGAGTGATAAAATTGGATGTCTTTAACATATATACTTTAAAAATAAAAATTTAAAAAATACCATTTTGTTTATGAAAAAATATATTGTGAATTTATATAAACTTTATTTTTATATTTTTTTATTCTACTAATTTTAATAATGTCTTCAACAACACTATTATAGCATTCTGCAACAAACTTTTGTAATAAATTTAAGGAAGTTATTTTTGTTATTTTATTTTTTACATTTTTAATAGTTTTACTTTTGGATTCGTTAGTTGTAAAAAACCAATACAATTTTTCAGCATTTTGAGTTAAAATTACCTTTATATCATCTATTTTTTCTATTTTTATATTAGAAACATCATATCTTTTAATATTAAACATTTTTTCAAGCCAAAATAAATTTAATATTTTATTTATTAAATCATCACTTTTAATAATTGTCATTACATCTTTATTATTAAATTCCACAATTTTCTTTTGAAAATCTAGTTCGTTTAAATCTAAATACTTTCTGTAAATGTAATTTTTAAAAGCAATTTCATCACAAGCCAATCTTTTATATTCTTCAAGATCTTTAATATCTTTTAAATAACGCTCTCTTAAACTTATTTGTTCTTGTAAATTATCAATACATTTGGTATATTTTGTTGATATACTTTTAATATCACCTTCAAAAATCTGTTCTGTAACTTCAATAATTTCTTCTTTATCAATCTTTTTAATTCCAAATTCATATCTTTCTACAGGATTCCAAATATATTCAGTAATTTTATAGCCATAAGACTTTTCCGCAATAATTTTAACAATATCTATTTTATTGTTGTTAAATAAAGCATCATACCAAGTTTTTATAAAATGTATTTCAGTCATTATCGAGTTTAAATTAAACTCTTTTATACCATCTGGTGTCATTGTAGTACAACCAAATTCATTGACAACTGAATGTTTTTTACATAATTCATCATGAAATTTTGCATAACCATTTATAAATTTTTTCTGTTGTTCTTTATTTTCTTCATAACTTACATACGTATTATAATAATATTTTGCTTTTGGATCTAAAACTAACATATTAACCTTTTTAGTTTTTCTTGCTCTACTCATTTGTTGTATCATACAAAAACAATCAATACCAAAGCCTGAAGCATACCTATAAATTAAAAAAATTTCATCATATTCTCTGGTGATATCGATCCCGTATAAAATTTTTGAATTTGCAACAAAACATCTATTTTCTGTAAGTTTATCAATATCAATTAAATCTTTTAAAGTACCTTCGTCTTTATTAAAAACTCTAAAATAATCATAATCGTTATTGACTTCATAAAGATAATCTTTTAAAATTTCAGTGATTGTTTTTGAATCAGTTAATATTAATACAGATTTTTTATTTCTCACTTTATTAACTATAAATTTATCACAAAAAGTAAATAAATTACTCCTTTCATTATATTTTGTAGAATAATAAATATCTAAAGGAATATCTTTTTTATTTAAGAATTCATTTTTATAATAAATGAAATCCATTTTAATTTGCTTAAACAAAGAAAAAACTAAATCAGTAATATTGGCATCACAAGCAATTACTATTTTGGATTTATTAATTAATTTTAATAATTTCATTATACAGTCTGCTCTTTTATTTTTTAATGTTTCAGAGTAAAAGTAATTTAATAAACTATTTACTTCATCTAATATAATAACATCATACATGTCATCAACCATAATTAAATATTCTAAACTAGAAATAAAATAATCCAAAGTATTAATACTTTCATCCAAATAAGAACTAAATTTTAAAGTTCCTTTAGAAAAAGCAGTTATTTGACAAGCAACCATTGAACGCCTAGTAACCGTAGATAAAAAAGTAAAAGATTTAAAATATTCAGTTATAAAGTCATCCATTTTGTTAACTGCTGTTGTTTTACCAGTTCCTGTTGGGCTTTGAATTAAAATACATAATTGTTTATTTTCATATTCTTTAATTTTATTTGTAAAAAAATCAATTGCATCATCACTTATATGAATTGAATTCTCGATAAAATCAGGCTTTATATTATATAACTTTTGAGTTATTTCGTCAATATGATTAATTTTTAATTTAATAGATAAGTAATACTTTTTAAAAATTTTATTTACTAAATCTAAATTATCTTCTTTAGCCCACATAATTAAAGTTCCTAAACTTATTAATTTTACACCTCTTCTAACATGTATATTACCAGCAATTTTCATAATAGTTTTATATGAACCAACATCATATTTTTTTGATTTTTTAGATAATACAATTACTTCATTTAATAAACCAAAATTTAAATACAAATATATTAAAGAAATCCAATAACTATAAACATCTATTCTTTTTTCAATACTTAATGCATTTCCTAATGCAATAATTAAATCTTTTTTATCACCAACATCTAAACATTTAAAATCAACAATTGCTTCTTCTTTAGTTCCTCCACTTTTAATAATTTTTTCATCAAGAATTAAATCATTTTTATAAATTAATTCATAATTATTTTTAAGGTTAAAATTATAAATTTCATGATTGGTATTTAGGATACACAAATGAAAATGTTTTTCTGGTTCAGGGTCAAATTTATATATGCTTTTTTCTTGTAATGGAAAATAATAATCATTATCTTTACATTTAAAATAAAACAATCTCAATCCATTACTTTTACAAACTACATCATCAAATATTTTTTTAATTAATGCATCAGGATATATTTTATCACTAATAATCTTTTTATTTGTTTCGTCGAATATGTAACGGTGTAATATTTTATCCACAACAATTTCAGGAAAATAAACATGATAACCAGCAGAAAACTTTTTACACGCCCAAATATATTCAAGTTGTTTTTTAGTTAAATGTAATATTTCATTAAGAGACATTATAATTTTTTCAATTATGTAATCAGTAATTTCAATATGTTTATTTTCAAAACCTAAATAATCATTAGGATGTTTTTCAAATTTATAGTCAAAATCAAAATTAAGAATGTAATATTTAGTTTTATTTTCTACTAAACAGGGAATTGCAAAAAAAGATTTGGTATTTAATAAAATATCTCCTTCAAATTCTTCTTTTTTTCTTTCAATCATACAATCACTAGGATTTTTAAGATTATTAAGGGCTAAAAATTTAATGGTATTGTAATTTGTGATAAATTTTCCCAAACAAAAACCATATGATAAAATATCGTGTCGCACTAGTTCAATACCTTTATAAATTTGTAAATCATCTTTTGTATATAATTCGTAAAGATATAACTTTTTATTATTTTGTAAATAGTGAATGTTTTTAATTTGATTTTTTTTTAATTGCTCTATATTAAAATAATTTATAAACATTATATATTATACTATATATAATATTTATATATAAAATAATTTTCTAAAACTAATTTATTATGACAAAACTTTACAAAGGTAAACTATATTTGTTATCCAATCCTCTTTGGGTTAATTTAAAAAAGGTAGGCGTGTCGAAAGAACCAAATAAACGAATAAAAAACATGCAAACAGGTAATCCCGATGACATACAAATCCTTTATGAAAGTGAAACTCTCATTGATAAATACTTTTTTGAATATTTACTTTCCAAAATATT
>Ga0194133_10006679_pt1 | contig 14093 bp, 16 predicted proteins | sample TA2KigOf40mmetaG_FD_155448 | JGI IMG/M metagenome (GOLD analysis project Ga0194133, IMG submission 155448) | Freshwater microbial communities from Lake Tanganyika, Tanzania - TA2015055 Kigoma Offshore 40m | ecosystem: Environmental > Aquatic > Freshwater > Lake | place: Tanzania: Lake...
TGGTTTTGACAGCGTTTTTGAGCTGCGAAAACACTTCCGCACAGAGAGCTTAGTCAAAGATCAAAGAAAGATACGCGAGAGTAAGAATTCGGTTTTGACATGACTGTTTCATATATCCGCATTAGGCATTTGTCGTTTAAACGACAATGGGTTGTCCAAAGATCATCTCATCCCGTTCTCACCCTGCGGGGGCATGCCCTTGGCCGATCAGCACATCGGCCTCCCGACAGTCATGAGTGATTTCCTCGGTTGGATATTTTGCTTCGATATCGTCCGCGCACGTTTTTCTTATCTAGAAGTCTAAACTTGAGCCTCAAATACCTCGGCAGATAATTCGCGCAGCGAGCGGTTATGGTTTAAGTTGGTCAACGGCGTAACTTTTATGACATCATCTTGTCGCGCCGCTGTTGCGGCTTATACTTCACCAACGGAGGTAATAGAATGAATATCAAAACCTTGACGGCTTTTCCGCTGCTCATCCTGTCCGTGATGTACTTCTACCTCAGGTCTTTATGGGCTGACGGGCCGCAGTGGACCAACGACACGGCTTTCACGATGTCAACGATGACTGCAACCCCGATCTCGCTGACCTCGGGTGAAGTATTCATCATGTTTTCCCTGCTTCTACTTTTCGTCGAAATCCTGAAGAGCGCGCGATCGATGACGTCTCACTTAGCCAATAACATGCTTTCGATTTTAACGCTGATTATCGCCGTTGGTCTTATGTTCTCGAGCCCGCTATGCGCGAGCCCAGCTTTTGTAACCCTCACCATGATTATCCTAATCGACGCGATGAGCGCAGCGTTTGTAACCCCTGTGGCTGCGAAGCGCGACTTAGATGTTATCGGGTGAGCCCGTTAGCCTTTCTTGGAAAATCTTTTCCACGCGGTCTCCAGGCGTTTCTTGACCTCTTTCGGGCTGCGTTGCTCCTGGGAGGACCGATTTTTCTCAAACCACGTATGGTTATTGCTTCCGAATGCGTCCGCGGCTTCTCGGCCGATGATTTGCGTGAGATTGGCTAGCTGCTCTGGATTCGACATCCGGACGGTGCTTGGAGGGTTCACCCGGGAAACCCCCAGAACTGCGTCGAAAACTACTTCGTTATTCACTAAGACATCGACGATGCTGAATTTAGCTCTGGACGAAAAGCCCTTGTAGATAAGTCCGCGTTCCTCAAACTCCGTGACTCTATACGCATCCACATTCAGCGAAACAGAGATATCCGGAATTGGCGGTGTAATAGAGATGGTCTTTCCGCCCTGCTTGAGTTGTAACTTTGCATTCCCGAATGCTTCGCTTTGAAACGGAACAACGGGCATGTCGAGCAAGGAAGACAGTCGACCTTCCATAACCGACGATACGCGCAGAGGAATTTGCTCCTCCACAGAAAGTTGCAATGGTCCGCCGCTACAGCTGTCCGCTTTGAAATAGCGCGCAGGGACGGTACTTGACTCTGCTTGTGCAACTATCCCCTCGGCAAGAGTTGCTTTTGCTTCTTCGGAAAATGTAGTCCTCTCAATCCGGAGGAAAGACGGTTTCTCACGCAACTTTATCGATGAGGCGACGTTAGCCCACTCCCCAACCAAGTCCGGAACAGCACCTGACTCGTGCGTCGACAGCGTTGCGGGTCTCAGGAACAAACCCCGGAAGACTTGCAGCCTCGACTCGAGTGACAAGCCCGAGGCGAACTTCCCCTCCGTTGCGTTTTGGAAACGAATACGTACCGGAATGCTGGTAACGAGTCTGCGTCTCTCTTCGTCCTGAGAAATATTGATTACGAACACCATCGCTTCAATGTTGTAGAACTCGACTAAATAGTCCTCATGAAACTCTGAATTGACGTAATCCGCCGTAATCGCCATAAACAACACATAACTATCACTACCTACATCGAGCATCGAGTCGTTACCGGTCAATAGCTTGAGATCGGACCGACTTGCAAGGCTTGTCTCAAGAGCTTTTGTAAGTCTGGCGTTGAGATCTTTGGCAAACTCGTGGTCATTTCTTAAAAGCATGTAGTGCGGCGCGAGCTTACAAACGTCTTCACTAGACGCTAATAACGCAACACCACCCCAGCTGATCGGCGTTGGCTCATCAGCCCATGAATTTCGAGCGCTCAAGAAAACCAGAAAAATCAATGGGAAAAGTTTTTTCATCTTTACATCACTTTTGGTTTTGCAGTTCTGGCATCTCTGGCATCAGCGAGTCTAGGGAATCGAGTTGAGTTACCGACCATGACGAATCGCTGGGGGTTGACTGGTCACACGAGTTCCCCCGACGGACGTTATCTTCTCTGACGTAGGCATACATGATCCAAAGCCCGCCCTCTTTTTTAATCGGCGTAAAGAACAGTTCGCGGAATTCGACGCAGAACGGATTATCTTTCAGCGCTGCCATCGCAATGGAAGATCGCACCAAATTTGCAAGACTCGCCCGCAACAAACTAACGGGTTCCAGTCCTTTCTCGGGTCGCCCCGCGACGGCAATCCACCAACGATAACCCTCATAGTCAATCCGTACGACGCCTCGCCGCTGCTGAAATTGATCCATGACCTCCTCTGCGCGTAACGCCCTCTCAATAAGCTCTTGAGAGGGCGACGTTGCAGCGTCGGCGCGGCATCCGCCCACTAGGAGCGGGCAAATTAGCAGTGAGATTAAATCGCGGCGGTTCACCGAAGATAGCTGTTAGAAGTCACGGTTCACAGAACGACTTTTCTTGTCGGTCGCTCGATCGGTCGAAACAGGTGCCTCGCGACCACGTCCGGCCGCATTCGAGCCATTGTTTCGCGAACCTGCGGGCGTGTTGCTGCGATCTTCAATTTCATCAGCTAGGTCCATTGTCTTGCTGCTGATTCCAACGGTGACACGAACAACCTTGTCTTCCTGGTCCGTGCATTCCCCAACCGTTATTACTCCCTTTAACATGCCCTCCCAAGCTGCCTGACTGCCCGTCTGGAATCCGCTTGCCGTTTGGCATGCCTGCGAGTCTCCTTTGGCTCCGCTGACCTCTGCACAACCCTGCTTTTCGATGAATTTTTCATAGCCTTTTTGTTGGACACTACGCGCTCGGAGCAATGCATCGCGGGCATTCATAGAGGCAATTCTTTTCGCAGTCGTGATATTCGTTCTGGTGCACGTGTAACACGCAGCCTCTCCCGTCGCGAGCATCTTCCAATTTCCGTCATCGGAGTAAATTGGTGGCTGGGCACCCGCCGGCGCGTCACAGGCGTCGACTTCTTCAGTGTTTCCAGCTTGTGCACTTAATTGTGCGCTCAAGGCAGAAAGCACTACCAAAAAAACCCAACTTGTCAGAATATTTCTTCCGCTCATTTCAAATCTCCTTTTCCTATATGCAGCTAAGTAGTTTGTTCTAAACCGACTCATTTTTCTCAAGCAATCGCCGCGAAACTTCCAAGACGCGTTGGGTCACCTCCGATCGAAAACGCCTATCGCTCGGCGCCCAACCTGTCGGGGATGAAAAATTGATCGCGGCTAGCAGTTTCTCGTTTTCTGCAGTATCTAGTTGCTTCAGCTGATCAGTTATCTTAGGCGTCACTGGGGCACAAAAGAAAGTTATCGCTGCAAGGCTGTCGCCTACGATCGATCTTTTGTCCACAACATCTTCAAGTCGGATCACATATCGCCAGCCAAACAGATCGAGTAGTAGATGCTTAATTTCTTCATAGCGCTTAGCGTTCGGTCCGTCTGCAGTGTGAAGCCCAACGACTACGAAATAGAGAGCTGCGGGATAAAGCTGTTCACGATAACCTAGGTAGGCACTGCCCCAGCGCTTACCTAACGAGTTAGATATAAGAATCGCGGAAAACACACCCGTCAAAATTCCCATCGGCGCAGACGCATCAAAAAGAACATTCGCGTAGCTCACCAGAACGAGGCATATTCCTCCTAGAGATGCTTGGGTGACAAAGAACGTGCGATCAATCAACTCGTCCCGAATACCAGTACTCCGTGCCCAGACCAAGCCCCATGCCGCGATGATCGAGAGGACGAAATCGGCCCACGCTGGGCTGGTACGTAGCCACGTTGAGTTGAGGGCGTCGTCAAGCGCAGTGGCCAGAATCTCATTCGAGTCCTCGATCTGGGCCACAGCCGTCGGAACGACCTGACCAATACCGGGCGCGGAGGCGCCGATAATCACATATTTGTCTTTCAATGAAATATCGGTATTTTGATTCTTAGAGAAATCACTGAAAGATATCCGGTTATAACGACCTTCCTTATTTCTCCAGTTGATCCAATAACTTTCAGGGATTCCCGACGTCTCTCTTCCCTCAAGCGCGAGCGTAGCCTTTACCAAGGAAGGAATCGACCACCCCCCGGCGACCTGATCGTAACTGTACCGTCGAACGATCCCGTCCCCGTCAGGGGTGTTATTGGTTATTCCCATTCGAACTTTCATGCCAGACAGTCCTGGAAGGATCGCTGCTATTGTTTGATCGTTCGTGGCTTCTGGCACCGACTCAACTCCCGGTAGTGCAGAAATCTTTAGTTTGCTTTGTTTATCATTGCGAGGATCAAGTCTAACAAAAGGAAAAACGACTTTACTCGATCCTGATGCTACGTAGTCTAACAGGGCGTCACCATCTGGATTTTTCAAATCAGGATCAGAGATTAGAACATTAAATATTACGGCGGACGGTTGATCTGCCAGTACTCGCTCCAACCCCTCGGCTAACACCTCTCTCGGCCACGGCCAACGACCATACTCCGTCGCGAGTACCGCCAATGATCGCTCATCGATATCTAAGATAACGATGGACTCGGACGGACCCGGGCTCGAAAGTCTATTTTGCAAAATCCAGTCTTGGGTCGCAGTACCTGCTGACTTTTCAACGAACGAATTAAGAAAGTGATAGCCCGCTATCAAAGTGGCGATGATCGCTAATGTCAGTCCGGCAATATTTTCGTACCGAAATAAAAACGAGGAAATAAAAGTAAACAGGCGCGATTGCAGCGAAATGGGCATATCTATCTGTCTACTGGAGCGCTAAGGCGAACGCCTTGAATCTTGCCCGTCGGGAGTCCGCACCCGCTCCGGACTGAATATCCTCTAGTCCCGCTGCTAACAGTTGATCGATTCGTTGCTCCGGCTGCGGGTGCGTAGAGAATAACCAGTCTGCTTTCGTTTCAGAGGCGTTTTTCGCCGCCAACAAAGCGCCTAAGACGCCTAATGCCGCGGCTGGATCATAGCCAGAGCTTGCCATCACTTGAACGCCTACACGGTCTGCCTCAAATTCCGCTGATTTGTCTAAGCCTCGGGCGTAAATCTGGGCACTCGCTCCCGCTAATTGGCTTAAATCCTCAGTGGAGACGCTCTGCAAAGCTTCCTTTGCCTTGGCAGCCAAGCGCTGTCGCTGGACCACGCGATAGTGGTGCTGACGAACAACATGCCCTATCTCATGACTGAGGACGAACGCGAGTTCTTCCTCGGTCTTAAGCAACCGGGCCATACCTCTAGTTAGGAGAATTACCCCGCCCGGCAGCGCGAAGGCATTTATTTGGTCTGAGTCGACGACTCCGAATCGCCACGTGTACTTCGCACCTGTCTGCAATGCTAACGTGCCGCCGACGAGGTTTATATAACGCTGAACATCGTTGGATTGGACGAGCGGCGCAGCTCCTAAAATTTTTGCAGCGGCCGCGTTACCGACTCGCTCCTCATCCGTTTCTCCAGCATGCGCTACTCTGCAAGCCAAGCCAAGTATCAGCACCAAAAGCGGCACCAAAAGTAAAATTGATTTTTTTACTGGCGTATACATAAACGGTCTCTACCAGTTTTCCTGTGCCTCTGAATTTTTCTTGGTGCTCGCGCTTTCAGTAGATGGTTTGGGACTAACCGCAGGAACCGCGAGTGCCGCTATTTTTTTCGGCACAAGTCTTCCTATTTCGCTGAACTTCATGACGGTATCAGCAGCCGGAACATTATTTTTGAGCAGAGCTAAGGCGGACTCGTTAGGGGTAGATTCGAGAAATTCACCTTTCGTCATTCCACGTGCTGCAGACGTAGAAACAATATTTCCTGTCGTCATTCGACCGGTATCGAGAGCGATCTTGCTTGCGCCGCCGTTACCGAACTGCAGCGACGATATCTTGATCCACCCTGTTAATCCTCCGGCATCGATTTTTATCCAAAAACCTCTCCGCTCAAGGATTTTCGCGGACACTCCAGACTTCACGGTACCCACGGACGTAGCGCCCGGTTGATCCGAAGAGACGACAGGCGTGTCTTTCTTGATTTGCTGCGAAAAGGCTATGGGCGCTGAAAGAAGCGACACCACGGATACAGCTGCTGCAGCGAGACTACCAATCTTCATCGCCGCCTTTCTTCTTTCCTTTTATAGCTTCTTGCAGTGCTTCCGAGCGCTTCCGGAAATTCTCCAGCGCCTCGTTGAAATCGACTGGCATCGGGCGTGCGATGAGCGCCCCAGGAGGCGATCCGAGAGGGATCTCCCCTTCAATCAACTTGGCGGATGACGTGCGGTCAGTCACTGCATCGATCTGGACAACTGCAATCTGCCATTCCTCTTGGCCGAGCGACTCACCGGTATATGGGTCAGTAATTTCCGACCCAGCAGCCATCAAAGAATACTTTGTGCCTATCGAGACATTCGTTCCGCCCTCATTTAGGGTCACAGACTTCGGCCTGGTCGCTACGACCACCATCGGATAAATTGATCCGGCGATTCGTTTCCCTAGTCCCCGACCTAGAGTTACACCGTAGTCGCTGATCCTCTGACCGGAGGCTGCTCGGCGACGAATAGACTCTGTTGTGGCGAATTTAATCTGCCCGCTATCGACATCCACAATACGTATATCGATCGACAAGTTAATCATCGCTCGGCCCCCAGTTTCAGCTCGCGAAACTGTACTGCCGGATGATTCTGCTAAAAGTCGTCCGGCTTCCCCCGCTAAATTGGAAGAGCCTCCAGACGCCGCAGACATCTCGAAAGATCGGATATTCGTTAACACAACATAGTCAGCGACCAGCGTCTGGGCTGCGCGAAGAGATTGTGATAACGGCGTTTCTGGCGCCGACAGTTTCGCAAGTTCCTTGCGCCTTGGCCCTGATGACATATTGTCTATCACGGCAAACTTACGAGTTTCGACGAGTGATGACTCGATTGCAGCCGTCATCGACCGAGACAGGTCGTCAATTTCTACGCTTGGCGCGATCGATCGATCGACGCTTGCAGGAAAGACCGCGAGCTTCAGTCGGTTCGTTTGGGCGCTAGGGACATAGATCGGGACTTTCGCCTCGATCACCACATAGACTCTTTGCGACCTGCTGTCTTGTCCCTCATCAACTATTCGGTATGAATGGACTATTCCTTTCGTTTCCGACTTGACGCGTTCCGTAAACTTATCCCTCGAGTACGACTCCTTGTCTGACAGTACGGCCTCACTATCAAGGGTGCTCTGACCTGCAATCTTCTCGCCACATACCTGTGCAACCGCGCCCTTGATCGCTTCTCGGAGAGCAGCTCCTGAATCATCGCCGAAGCCTTTCGAGGAAACGGTCGAGAACGCCACCTGCCCCGCCAATAGCGAGGTAGGCATCAAAAAGATCAGCAGTAACGGAAGGAGAAGCTTCTTCATCATGAGGCGACTCAATTCACTTGATTGGTCAACAGAATTTCGGTGAGTTCTCTCACGCCGCGCTCGGCAGCTTCCTTCAGCGCTTTATTTTGCGCCCTCGACCTATCCGAGTCTTGTGCAGTGGAGTCAACGTTAATTGAGGCAGCCTTCCCAAAAAACCTGTTTTTAGAACCCGGGGGAGGAGCTCGATCGACGTCTAGCAAGATCCGCACGCCAACCCTGAGAGAGCCATCCACCAGTTTTTCTTGGCTTGTTACTTCTAAAATTCCAATTCCGAAGAATCCAACCTCACAGGCTCTAGCCGCATTACGCATTTTGTTTCTAGTTTGACCAGGGATATTCCCCTTATCCGACGCGCTTTCAATCACCTCCTCGGTGGTGGGCCCCTCGCAACTGCCGGCGACATCATCATACTCGACGACATCAAAACCCTTCGTCGTCAATACCTGATTTACGGCAGTCTTGACGCTGTCTGCCGGATCCCAGGTGTACTTGAACTGATCATCACGACTAGAAATCGTCCCTTTACTTTCGGTCGTCTGGGTTTGCGTTACCGATGCACCGTTACTGGAGCCGGCAAGAGAAGAGGAGCTCGAGTCTTCCGCAATATCACCTGAAACGTCGCTGCCCGATGTCTCAACGGTCGCACTATTGGAGGTTTTCTTTTTGTCGATGAATTGAGTCCGCTCTTCGGCTCGTCTAACGAAAAATGCAAGGGAAATCTGCGGCTTGTCTCCGCTAGCGGCCGTCGATTGGGCTCCTGCGCCACCGCCTCCAAGCCGCGTGACGAGTGCGCTGATTTGGTTTTCATTACACGCCATATTTACCTTCACCGTATAAGTTTTGGCGCTAGCATCTACCACCGGATCGTAAAAAGTGATGTTGCATAGTGTATCCAGTTGCTCCAGAAAGATTGCCGCGTTTGTCATGTAAAAACTTTGACGGCTTTCTGGGGCATTTGCTTGATATTTATTCCAGGCCTTCCGCTTGGCGTCTTGCTCTGCGCGATTTTTCTCTTCAACTGAGGGTTTCGATCCGCGCATATTCACCGTCGCAAAATCTCGAACCGAGACTTGCTGAGCGAATGCAGGGACCGCAGCTGCCAAAAGCAGGACAAAAAGAGGAAGTTTCCTCATGGCTTTCTCCGAAAAAAGTGGAGGCGCCATCGCCTCCACTCCAAGTTTCAAATAACGAAAGGAATTAGATCGCGTTCTCACATCTGAGATTGCAGTTTCTTTTGCAATGTCTTGGTATCAACGCCGTTGTAACTTAAAAAATCGATCCCTTCCTTCGCGAAGGTTCCTGTTCCAGTTAAAGCGCCAGGAACTTTTGGGAGGGCTTTTCTGAGATCGCCCAGTTTCGCAAGGGCCGTCACACCACCATCCAACAGGCCTTTTGCCCCGTCAGCGGCAATCTTCCACCCAGCCAGCGTTCCAATTACCTCATCGATTGCACTCAACGCGAGCTTGGCAGCATCGCCACTAAGTTTCGTTCCCTTATCCTTGGACTCTTTCATGGCCTTGGCAAGAGTATCGTTTGCGCCCTGCGTTACCCCGATAGGGTCCGCTAGCGAGCAGGTCTTTGCCTTTGTACAGTCGGCGTTCTTGTTTAGTTTGATCGCTTCTTCTTTCAAGCCCATCGCACCGGCCAACTTAGCCTGGCCCCGGAGGGTTTGCTCGATCACGACACGCAGGCCGGCCTCAACTTCTCCGGGAGGGGGGGCTTCAGACTTTGTGTCGGACGATTCGCTCTTTCCGCCACCCAGCTTGCCCAGACCGCCAAGCTGCGCTTGTGCCTCGACCGAGTAGGCCGAGAAAGCAAGTCCGATCAAAATAGGAACAACCCAAATGACTTTTTTCATCCCAAACTCTCCTTTTATTTTTAGCTCTAACCCGAGTACGCCCTGCGTACTCGGCAGGGCGTCCCCTTTACGACTTTTTAGACGGCTTTAGGTGTAAAATAAAGCGCTGAGGTGCCATGTTTCAGGCTCGACAATCTCTAAAATCTGGCTGTCCGACAGGCGGTCAGGCAAGGTCTGATTCTTGATGTCTCGCCGGTGCATATGGGAGGGATATATTTATTGAAGAGTTTTCGAGGCTCACAACCTAAACACTATAGGTTTTCCGTCGTCATCATTCCGTATGTGAGATAACATCCCATGCAAACTCGACCCTCTCCCGTTTTGAGCTTTCGATGGCTTCAAGGGTTCGCGATCGCCGCAACCCTCGGTCTTGCCTCGTGTTCATCTGTCCAGGAAAAGCATCTCAGTCGCTGGCAGGGTCAGCCACTCGCAGCACTCGAACAACACCCTACCTTCGGCTCTTTACCGGTTATCAGGACGGTAACCCCCGACGGCACCCTCATATGGCGATACGTTCAGGGCTTCGACCCTCTCAAATGCGCAGAGGGCAACCGCGTGGTGAGTTCTGACATCAACTTTAAGAGCTACGAGCGATTTTCTATTTGTATGGGTCAAAAACCGGCCTGTAATCATGTCTTTTATGTCAACAATAAGCTAATCAAGAACTACGCCTTGGTTGCGACGGGCGGAGCCCGTTGCACTAGCGGTGCCAAATGGAGCCCCGACAAACGCGGCGGGACATAAGCATCCGGCACATTAGACGCTAGGAACACTCGATCTACCACTTTAGCTAGAACAAAGTTTAAAGAGGCTATTTTATGAAACGTACCTATCTCGGACTATCTCTTTTAGTAGTTGTCACTTCCTTAATGACCTCTTGTTCGGTCGAGGTTAAGCCTCTCGACGACATCCGCGGCAAAGACAGCGCAAGCGAAACATCGAAACAATCCACAGCAGATACTGCCGATGAGCAATCGGGCGATGATGAGCAAAGGTCGCCCGTCAACGAGCAATCGGATGGTACTAATGTCGCGCCCGAAGAAGCGGCGGCTGAGAAAAAGTGTGCTTCGGGCGATGCCACCAGCGACATCATGTGCGACGTCGAGAATATGTAAATAGGCTAGCGAACAGGCATTTGATACGCCTCTTCGTTTCATAGTGGGCTAAATTGCCGAGGCTGATATTCATGCCAAGTAAAAACTGGTCGGTGGCCAACCTGGTCTTGCCGCAATTCGTCTGTGCAGCGCTCATCGGCTGGTTTTTGATTGGCCCTACCGCAATACCGAGCAATAGCGAAGCTAGTACGCCCGCTATTCAAATAAATATCGAAAAGAGAAAACTAATTGAAACCCTTTTCGTAGTAAGTATTTTTTTGGCGGAAAAGTTCGAGGAGACCGAACTTCACGGGTCATTTAAAAGCGCCGCAGCCTGCGCGGCAGACGACAAGTGTGATATCGATACGCGTTTCAATAATTTTTCAAGCCTTGCACAAAATCTCAGCGAAAATATCGAACGAAAACTCGTCCAAGGCTATAAACCACTCGGAGCCTCAAACGAGGAAAAAAAGGTCATCTTAGACTTAATGAGCGTTGCCCCATCTAGACTAGACGCGATCCAGAAAATCATCAAACAACTGACTGATGACAGAAAAAATTTTCTGGCTAATCTAGGGACACTTTCCTCAACACAAAAATGGTTCCCGGAACTCGTACGGGCCCTGACGGTATTCGCTGCGAACGGCGGGTACATGAAAGGTCTCAATAGCATTGACCTCAGTGATCGCTACCCCTCGGTTACCGAGAGGTGATCTAGAGCGCTGACCGATCTCAAATCAGCTGATGACTTTTAGGTACAAATGAGTCTAGTTTATTTGAATCTTTCAGCGACGATCACTCAGCCTAAAAACTCAGAAAGCCACTGACCGTCGTTAGATCGACGACAGAGATAGAAAGAGCTCTGCGAGCTGTTTAGAACTTCAAGCTCGAAAAGATGGTCAGCGCTCCCGTAACGTACAGCGCGAATATCTTGGTCCATACCATCTAACAATCCTAGGTCGTAGGTCGCTCTCGCAAGGTCGAATGGCGCGTCAAGGTTGGCTGCAATCAGCTGCAAATCTGCCAGCCTAAAGCTTGCTGACACCTCGACAGAAGTCGATAAAATTGCGTCTCTTAAGTGAATCACTTCGATCACCAAGACGTGACTTTTTCTTAAATTGACGCCTCGCCCAAGCGCCAGCAAGGGATCCTCTTTCACAATCAGCTGAGATTCCGGGTCGAACGAGGAAAGATCAACCCCGTCGCCACTGTCAAAAACCAAGTCGTCGATCATTAATTGGCTTTTGTTATGTTCTATCCTGCACCGATACATTCTGCGACGCGCAGGGTCAAACCCCAGAGTCACTGTCTCGACAGAAGGACATAGCATTCCCACCACGCTATAAGGGTTGTCCTCGTAGATTGAATCAGCTTCGGTAGCCGAAAGTAGCTTATTCAACTCCTTCCTGCCGAGTACATAGGCTTTGACGTAGTGTCCGCGGCCTTGAATAGATATTCTCAAGTTAAATTAGCCTCTGCGTAGGCGAATCCCTACACCGCGGATCGCAACGTCTACTTTCATGATATCCACAAGAGATCTAAAGCCCAGCGCATACTCACGACGTAACGGTCCCAAGCACCAAAAAAGACATCTTGGGTATGAGACCACCCGTCGCTTGCAAATGCGATCACCATGCCTGCCGATAGAAGATTTGCGGAAGGGAGAAAACACCAAGCGAATGTCAGACCCGTTTTTTGCAAGTCGGACTGTGCTGCATGTGTTTCCCGCCAAGTGGTTAAGTGATGATAGGCGAATGCCGCGCCTAATGCGGGTGCCGCCCAATAGCCCTCCGTGCCGATCAGGCTGATCGCGATCATGAACGGAATGCAGAGTGTGGGAAACCAGTATGGGGCGATGGAAATCAACCAGTTCCCCCCCTCTCCGCCATGAATCATTACCGAGCCTCCTTGGTTCCAAGTCACGCGAAGCTGTGAAACTCGATGAAAGGTTAGCCATGCAAATATGGCGTGCGTCAATTCATGCTCAAGAGTACTGAAGGCATCACCAACCGCCCGACGATGAAACACAAGAATATCTGCGGCAGCATATGCGAGCAGCCCGTATAAGAACCCGAAGCTTCGGTCATTGAACTTCCACGTCTCGACCTCCGCGATAACGGTGAGAATTAAAGCAGGAGTTAGCGTCAGGAAAAGAGCGGCTATTGGCCACTTTGCAATGCGCAGGAAAAGATCGATCTTTGCAGCCATCTAAACTCTTCTCGGACTTGGTCCTTGCAAGTTGCGAGTTTTTTTACCTGATCGATGCCGACTGGCATAAATACATCATGGGCGAGTAGCTTAATCCGCAAGGTGCAATTTCTTTAGCCCTTTAAGATCGACGACAAGAATGCGGACAGCCCTTTCTTGATTAGAGAAGTTAGGTCGCGTTTGCCCAGGTAAGGTTTACATTAAAACGACTCAGGTTAAGACTCGCTACTTTTCATTTTTGAGGCGATCAAATCTGAAAGCCTGTTTTTCGCATCAGGATGAAAGGAAACTATCTCGCCTTCGATTACAAAAAGCAGGTCTCGCGCAGCTAAGAAAATAGCATCCCATTGAAGACGATCCCTACCGATAAGCTGTATCGGAAGGGGTAGCAATGCCCAACAGGGATCGACGACGTCTTCTTTATATTTCGCCTGGTCTACAATAGACCCCGGATTTCTGTTAACCACTTTTTCCAAAAAATTGATGATGATTCTAACGACATCATCGCCGTACTTTGTCCAGAGGTCGCCCGCAGCTCCGCCGATAGCCGTGGTCGTAGCGCTCGCTGCTTTTGCAGCGGCGTCCTTCACTTTGTCAAAGAATCCCATGAATTTCTCCCATGTGTTAGTCAGTCCGTTTTGGTCGGTCCGGTAAAGGCCTAAGGTCAACTGGGCATTCGGGGAGTACTGTGGGTACTCTCTCCCGAGGCGACACATACTCAAATACTGACTTCGTCTTTGCTATATAGCAACAACTCACGCACAAGGTCGCTTCCATGTTCGCTGGGCTCTGGCTCTACTGTGGAGAAGATCGGTGTGGCAGCGAGAGCTAGCCTTTTCGCAGTGGCCCGCCTTGGCAGCCGCGTGGCAGCAGAGTGTTGCTACAGGGATACTCAGTGCGGACAGCGTACGAGCACTGCTAGCAGATGTGGACTGGGCCCGCTTGGATTCGAACCAAGGACCAAGGGATTATGAGAAGACTGGACTCAGGAATCCCTGTTGGCCTTCAATGACTTACATGTGTCACTAAGCAGTGTGTAAGAGAATGTGTAAGTAAATATCGGGTTTTTGACAGGTCTTTTATCGGCCAAAAACACTTTCGCACAGAGAGCTTAGTCAAAGATCAAAGAAAGATACGCGAGAGTAAGAATTCGGTTTTGACGCAGCTCTTTGATGTATCCGCATTAGGCATTTGTCGTTTAAACGACAACGAGCGCCCCTTGTAGCTGCGCTTGTATAACTACGCAGTCCCTACTCGACCAGATCGAGCAGAGACCGGCGAGGGCGACGGGCTGAAGCGATACGCAGCGCTCG
>Ga0194133_10006683_pt1 | contig 14090 bp, 15 predicted proteins | sample TA2KigOf40mmetaG_FD_155448 | JGI IMG/M metagenome (GOLD analysis project Ga0194133, IMG submission 155448) | Freshwater microbial communities from Lake Tanganyika, Tanzania - TA2015055 Kigoma Offshore 40m | ecosystem: Environmental > Aquatic > Freshwater > Lake | place: Tanzania: Lake...
CGCGTACGGGTCGGCCCGGTACCGGGTCGCCGGCACGGAGATCGTCACCCCCGACCGGATCGACGTGGTCGAGGACAACGGCGACGACCGGCTCACGCTCACCACCTGCCATCCACGGTTCAGCGACCGCGAACGGTTGATCGTCTGGGCCGATCTCGAGGCGCCGCCCACCGTGGCCGCGCCGGTGCCCGTGAGCTCGTCCCGGACCGTGGGTGGGGTCTCGACCGCCGTGCTCGTCGAGGCGGAGCCGACGACCTGGCCCGGGACGATCGGCTGGGGTCTCGCCACCGCCACGCTCGTCGCCGGCGCGACGGTCCTCGCCCGACGCCCCCGCCTGCTCCTCACCCGGGTCGCGGTGCGGGCTGTCGCCACCCCGCCTGCGCTCGTCGGGCTGTACCTCTGCTTCGTCAACCTCGAGCGCCGGCTCCCCCTGTACTGACGTGTCCCGCCACAGCCCGCGCCTCCTCGTCGTCTCGGTGACCGCTGCGGTGCTGACCTTCGGGTGCGGGGAGGTCGCCCGTGTCGCACCCGACGAACCGACCGTCGAGATCGGTGTGGCCACCACCACCACGATCGACCCTGCGGCGCCACGCACGGCGACCGGTGCGAACGGCACGCCCGCCGACCCCCGCGTCGGGGTGCCGTTGCAGGGACGCGCCGTCGACGCCGAACTCGCCGTCGGTGCCTGCGTGAACGACCACCTGGTGGAGGACGGGGAACGCCTCCGCCACGTGCTCACCGTCCGATCATGCTCGGAGCCCCACGATGCCGAAGTGTTCGCGGTCTACACGATCCAGGCCGGCCCCGAGGTCCCCTTTCCTGGCGACCGGGCGATGGAACGGCAGGCACGCAACGGGTGTCTCGGCGGGTTCGGGCCATACGTAGGCCACGACTACACGACGTCGGAACTTTCCATCGCCGTCCTCCGCCCGGTCGAATCGACCTGGGTGCGAGGGGACCGGACCGTGGTCTGCGCCGCCTACGACCCCGACCTCGAACCGCTCACCACGACGGTTCGCGGCAGCGGTCGCTGACCCTCAGCCGATGACGACGAGGACGTCGCCCTCCTGGACCTGGTCCTCGGGCTTCACCCGCACCTCGACGACGGTGCCACCGGTCGGCGCGACGACAGGGATCTCCATCTTCATCGACTCGAGGATGACCAGCTCGTCGCCCTCGGCGACGGTCGCCCCCGCCTCGACGACCACCTGCCACACGTTGGCCGCGATCTCCGCCTTGACGTCCGCCATCGTCACCCTCCCCCGTACACCGTTCCGTGAACGCGGCGCACCCTAGTAGGGTCCGGCTCCGTGGTCCGCACCGACGACGTCGTCCTCCGCCGGGAGCGGGTCAGGCGGCAGGTCCGCCTCGGCAAGCGGGTCGGATACGGCCTGTACGCACTCGCATGCGTGCTCTTCGCCGTCGGTGTCGCCACCCGGTTCACCGACTGGATGACCTCGGCGATCATCTACATGCTCGTCGTCGGATCGCTCGTGCTCGCGCCCGCGATCGTGTTCGGGTACGGCATCAAGTCGGCGGAACGCCACGAGCGCGGTGAGGCCCGACGCCACTGACGGCGACGACCGGCCCGTAACATCGCTCCGTGGCCACCCGCCTTCCCGCCGCAGCACGGCGCCGCCAACTGCTCGATGTTGCGCTGACCGTGTTCGCGACCCGTGGGTTCCACGCCACGTCGATGAACGACGTCGCGGACGCGGCCGGGGTCACGAAGCCCGTGCTCTACCAGCACTTCCCCTCCAAGCGGAGTCTCTACCTCGAGACCCTCACCGAGGTCGGCGAGCGGCTCCGTGGCGCCATCGAGGATGCCACCGCCGAAGCCGCGACCCCGCGGGAGCAGATCTTCGCCGGGGTCCGTGCCTACCTCCGGTTCGTGGCGGCGGACCGCGCCGCATTCACCCTGCTGTTCGGGTCCGGCACCCGACGGGACGAGGAGTTCGCCCGCACCGCCAGCGCCGTCGGCACCGCCGTCGCCGAATCGGTGTCGGCGCTTCTCGGCTTCGCCGGGGTCGACGCCACCGAACGCGACGTCCTCGGCCACGCAGTCGTGGGCCTCACCGAGGGGGCGTGCCGACACTGGATCGAACAGGGCTGTGTCGCCGACCCCGACGAGCTCGCCGAGACGGTCGCCGGCCTCGCGTGGGCGGGCCTCCGCGGCGTCGGCGGGCCATGACGTGCCCGAAGGCCACACCATCCACCGGCTCGCCCGGGACCACACGGCCGACCTCCTCGGCGGCCCGGTCCGGGCGAGCTCGCCACAGGGCCGCTTCGAGGCCGGGGCTGCGTTGCTCGACGGGGGCACACTCGAACGGATCGAGGCCTACGGGAAGCACCTGTTCTACCGGTGGTCGGACGACCGGGTGCTACACATCCACCTCGGGCTGTTCGGGAAGTTCCATCGGAACGACCCGCGGCCGACCTCGCGGGTGCGTCTGAGCAGGGGCGACGTCACCGTCGAGGTGACCGGGCCCACCGACTGCAGCCTCGGCACCTCCGCGGACCGCGACCGGATCGTCGCCCGACTGGGGCCCGACCCGCTGCGACGCGACGGCCGGGCGGAGCGATTCGTCGAGCGTGCCGCACGATCACGCAGGGCGATCGGCCTGCAACTCCTCGACCAGTCCGTCGTCGCCGGCGTCGGGAACGTATACCGGGCAGAGGCACTCTTCGTGCACGGCATCCACCCGCTCCGGCCCGGCACCTCGATCGCGGACGACGAACTCTCCGCACTGTGGGAGACGTTGCGGACCATGCTGCGCCAGGGCGTCCGCGACAACCGGATCATCACCGTCGACCCGGCCGTGCTCGGTACGACCCGCCGACGGCTGCGGCGGGCCACGTGGATCTACCGCCAGGACCAGTGCCTGCGTTGCGGGACACCGGTCGACCGGTGGGATCTGTCAGGCCGGTGGGCGTACGCCTGCCCGAGGTGTCAGCCGACCTGAGCGGGGGCATCACCCGGCATGGACGTACACGCCGAGGTCGGCGACGAGATCGTGGTCGACCTGATGGAGATGGGACGATCGCCACGGCGCGGCGAGGTGCTCGAGGTGATCGGCGAAGGGGACCTCGCCCACTACCGCGTGCGCTGGGACGACGGGCACGAGTCGACGTTCTTCCCGTCGACCTCCACGCATGTGGTGCACACGAAGCGTCAGCGGCCGAACACCGGGTAGTCGGTGTCGTCGAGCAGGGCGTCCGGCCCGGTCCGCTCGAGTGGTTCGAAGTGGTTCAGCGCGGCGTTCAGGTCGCCCTCCCACACCTCGGCCGGCAGCTCGTAGAGCACTTCCACGCCGTTGCCGTCAGGGTCGGCGACGTACACGCTGTGGCTCATGCCGTGATTCCCCCGCACGAGGAAGGCGACGTCTTTCGCCTGGAGGTGCTCGAGCTGGGCGAGCCACGACTCCCGCGTCGGGTAGCACACGGCGAAGTGGTTGACCCCGACCCGCCCGTGTGCCATCCGCCAGGCAGGCGCCTCGCCGGCGTCGACGGTCGCCTGCACGAGCGCCAGGTCGTGATGGCTGCCCGGGCCGGACCGATAGAAACGCATCTCCACCGGAGCCTCCGGCGCGAGCGCACCACACTGCTCGAACCCGAGGAACTCGGTGTAGAAGCGGTGCGACGCCTCGAGGTCGCGGACGTTGAGCACGAGGTGGTTGACGCCTACCGGCGCCGACGGACGGGTCGTGGCCATGGCTTCCTCCCGACGGGTGCGCGCCGGATCCTACAGGATCCCAGCCATGACGTCGCCCGCAGCCGCACGCACCGCACTCGTCACCGGGGCCTCGACCGGCATCGGCCGGGCGAGCGCGCTCGCGCTGCACGCTGCGGGGCTCACCGTGATCGCGGCGATGCGGACCCCGGACCGGACCGGCCTGCCGGACGGTGTGCGGGTCGTCGAGCTCGACGTCGACGACGACGCGTCGGTCGCTGCCGCCTTCGAGGCCGCTGGACCGGTCGACGTGCTCGTCAACAACGCCGGCACCTCACCGACCGGGGCGACCGAGGACTTCCCCATCGAGGCATGGCACGCGCTGTTCGAGACGAACCTCTTCGGCGCCGTGCGCTGCACCCGGGCGGTGCTCCCCCATGTGCGCGCCGTCGGCGGGGTGATCGTGAACATCTCCTCCTTCGTCGCCCGGGTCTCCCACCCGGCGATGGGTGCGTACGGGGCGTCGAAGGCGGCGCTCGAAGCCTGGAGCGAAGCCCTCGGTGCCGAACTGGTCGCGTTCGGCGGCCGGGTCGTGGTCATCGAACCGGGTGCGATCCGGACCCCGATCCAGCAGAAGACCCAGCCGCCGCCCCGCGAGAGCGTCTATCGCGATGCGAACCGCAACTGGGGGCTCGCGTCGCAATCGATCCACGCCCGGGCGTCGGACCCCGAGGTCGTCGCCGCGGCCGTGGTGCAGGCGGCGACCGACCCGTCGTGCCCGTTCCGCGTCCCGGTCGGCCAAGGGGCCGCCGAGTTGCTCGCCTGGCGGGAGAAGCTTTCCGACGAGGCGTGGATCGCCACATGGGGACAACCGACTGACGGGTTCGTGGCGGCCTACCGGGAGGAATTCGGCGTCGACCTGCGGAAACGCTGAACGACCCGTCTCCCGCGCCGGAAATCACACCCGTGTCGGTAGCCTTCGACGCACCGGGTAACACCACGACCACGCACGGCGGTTACCCCGGTACACCCCGAGGAGGTGACCCGTGCGCCATCGATTCCGACCCGCCGCGCTCGTCGCCGCCCTGTGCGCGACGCTGCTTGGCTTCGCCGGCCCCGCCGGTGCCGTCATGGCCGACTCGATCCCCATCACCGGCCGCGGCTGGGGTCATGGCCGCGGCATGGGCCAGTGGGGCTCCTACGGCTACGCACTCGCCGGCTGGAACAGCGCCCAGATCCTCGACCACTACTACGGCGGGACGCGTGCCAGCGTGGTCGGGGTCACCGGCTACGCGCCGCGCGGCAACATCCGGGTGAAGATCTCCAACCTGGACGGGACGACCACCCCGAACTCCGGATCACCGCTGCTCAGCGCCGATGGACAGGACCTCCAGTCGAGCGCAACCGGCGGGCAGAGCTTCGGCAGCATCCGCGTCCGCTACGACGGCTCACAGTTCCGCGTCACCACCTACACCGGCGCCTGCGGGACCGGCTCCGTACTCTCGAACGACGTCGCCGTCGGCACGGGTGCCGTGAACGTCTGGAACACCGCCAACGCTGCCGGCTCCAACGCGGAGCCCGTCAGAGCTGCTGGCGTGCGGGCGAAACTCGTCAACGTCTGCAACTGGGCCGGCTACACCGGCCTCAACGTCAACCAGAACTACCCGCACTACTTCCGTGGGACGTTCTCGATCGTCTACCTCCCGGGCATCGGGACCCGGACGGTCAACGACCTCCCGATGGAGCTCTACCTCCGTGGGGTCGTGCCGCGCGAGTCGCCCGCCTTCTGGGGCTCCAACGGCGGTCAAGCGGCGCTCGAGGCCCAGGCCGTCGCCGCACGCTCGTACGCCTACTCGGGCATGGTCGCCGGGTGGCCCGGCGCCGGCGGAACGTTCGACACCTGCGACACCGAGTCCTGCCAGGTCTATCGGGGTGCCGCCGAGGGCGCCCCCGGAGGCACGTGGGTGCCCGCCGAGTTCGACACCACGGACACCGCCATTGCGTCCACGGCCAACGCAGTCCGGGTGCTCAACAGCACCTGGAACGGCCAGTTCGGATCGATCGCCCGCACCGAGTTCTCCTCCTCGACGGGCGGATGGACCGCCGGCGGGACCTTCCCGGCCGTGGTCGACCAGGGCGACGCGACACCTGGGAACACCAACCAGACCTGGTCCACGACCGTCAACCGGTCGACGATCGAGGCGATCTACAGCGGCGGTCGGGGACAGCTCCTCGACTTGTGCGTCGTCGGTCGCAACGGGCTCGGCGCCGACGGCGGCCGGGTGACGACCGTCCGCATGACCTTCGTCGGCGGCACCGTCAACGAGGCGGGCGACGACTTCCGTTGGCAACTCGGCCTCAAGTCCGACTGGTTCTCCACGCCCTGCGGCGTCGGCCGGTACATCGACCGGGTCGCGCAGATCTTCACGGGTCAGACCGCCGGCCCGTCGACGGCGAACGCCTGGACGAGCGCGGTGCAATCCGGCAACCGTGCCGGGTTCACCTACAGCCTCGCCGTGTCCGACGCCTGGGCCGGGTACGAGATCGACCAGCTCTACCAGCGGGTCTTCGGCCGTCCCGCCGATGCCCAGGGGCGGGCGTATTGGGTCGGCGTGCTCGCGAACGGTGCCCGCCTCGAAGACGTCGCCCTGTGGTTCTACAGCGGAGACGAGTACTGGGCGAAGCACGGCAGCACGGCGACCGGGTTCGTGAATGCGCTCTACCAGGACCTCCTGCACCGACAGGCCGACGCATCCGGGCGGAACTACTGGGTCGGGATGCTGCAGTCGGGCTCGCTCGGTCGGGTCGGCGTCACCGCCGGGTTCTACGCCTCGATCGAGTCACGCCGCGACCGGGTCGGTTCCCTCTTCCAGCGAGTCCTCGGTCGCGCACCCGACGCAGGGGGCCACGCCTACTGGGCGGGCGAGCTCCCCCGTCTCGGTGACATGTGGCTCGCGGCCTACCTGGCGGCATCCGATGAGGCGTTCAGCCGCTACTCGGCGCCGTAAACGGTAGGAATGCGGTGAGATCCGCGCCGGCGAGCGCCGGTCCCGGGCGTCCCCTCCCTAGGTTCGGCGGGATGCGCCGAATCCTCGCTCTCCTCTCGGGCGCGCTCACGGTCGCCGCGCTCCTGCCGGCCGGGCAGGTCGCGGCGGGGGCCACCCCACCGACCGCCACCCCACCGACCACCACGTCGTCGATTGCGGCCCCGTCGACCTCGACCGACCTCATCGTCGGCCCGGACCCGGTCACCGTCGAACTCCCCCACCTGCCGCAGACGGCATTCGTCGTCGGCGAGCAGCCCGTCGAGATCGACGTGCGCACCCGCACCTCCGACGGGTGGGGTGCATGGTCGCACCTCGACGTGCCGGGTGACGCCGAGGCCGCGTTCCTCTGGCTCGGACGGGACACCGATGCGATCGAGTTCCGCGCCGACACCCCGACTGCCGTCCGACTGCAGACCCGTCAAGTCGAGGAGATCACCGACGAGATCCGTCCGATGGCGCTGCTCGACACCGGCACCGGCGGCCCGGCCATCCGGTCGCGGAGCGACTGGGCCGACAGCGGGCGGACCTGGGACTGGTCCAACCCGGACTGCGACGACGGTCCCGAGACCTGGCCGACGATCGAGGCGACGGTCATCCACCACACCGGCAGCGGCACCGCCTACCTCCCTGAAACCGTGGATGACGTGATCGCATCGATCCGGGGCATCTACGACTCCCACGTCGAGAGCAACGGCTGGTGCGACATCGGGTACAACTTCGTCGTCGACGCCTCCGGGACCATGTGGGAGGCCCGCACCGGCGGCCACGACCTCGCCGTCCAGGGTGCCCACGTCTCGGGCTTCAACTGGATCACGAGCGGGATCCTCGCCCTCGGCTCGTTCTCCGACAGCGAATCGACCCCGACGACCCCGATGCTGAACTCTCTCGGCGACCTCGCCGCCTGGAAGCTGCGGGTCCACGGGAAGCCGACGAGCGGGCCCGTGTTCCTGAAGGAGTACTCCGATCTGGCCACCTACCCGGTCAGCCTCTACACGACCTTCATCGGTTCGGCACCGTCGCCGACCGAGGAGAACGCCCTCCGGACGGCGATCAGCCAGCGTGGCCGGTACGACGCAGCGCTCGAGCTGGCGCAGTCCGACGCGTGGGCCGGGGTCATGGTCGACGGGCTCTACCAGGACGCGCTCGGCCGCAGCGCGGACGACGACGGGCGGGCCTACTGGGTCGGCCAGCTTCGTAGCGGCCTCCGCGTCGAGACCGCGGCGATCTACTTCTACGGGTCGGAGGAGTACTACGAGCGGAGCGGCGGACCCACCCCGTACGTGACCTCGCTCTACCAGCAGCTCCTCGGGCGGGCACCCGACCCCTCGGGCCTGCAGTTCTGGTCGGGCCTGCTGTCCTCGGGGAGCTCCGACCCCGCCGGGATCGTGTCGGGCTTCTACGCGTCGATCGAGTCCCGCCTCAACCGGGTCCGCGACCTCTACCAGCGCATCCTGCTCCGGAACCCCGATGCGGACGGTCACACCTACTGGGCAGGACAGCTGCTGCGCATCGACGACATCGTCCTCGCCGCCTTCCTGGCCTCGAGCGACGAGTTCCACGGACGCTCGGCGCGCGAGGTGGCGACAGAACGAGTCACCTATCACGGTCTCCTCAACCCGACGGCCTGCCCCGGAACGAACATGATCGCCGTGATCCCCACGATCCGACAGCGCGCCGCGACCGCCTGAGTAGCCTCTCCGCCGTGACTGCACGGACCGGGACGATCGCGTTCGTCCCGCCCCGGTTCGGCGCCGAGGTCGTCGGCGGCGCTGAGGCCGTCCTCGCCGAGGTCGCGGCCGGGCTCGCCGGGCGCGGCTGGCAGGTCGAGATCCTGACCACCTGCGCGCGGGACCACTACACGTGGGCGAACCACTACCCCCCGGGCGTGGAACGCAACGACGACGTCACCGTTCGCCGTTTCCCGACGGTGGTCGACACGCCAGGCGAGAACCGCTGGCGCGTCCACCAACTCATCAGCGCACGTCGACGGCCGACCATCACCGAGCAGCAGCTCTGGCTGAACGACACCTTCCGCTGCCCCAGACTGTTCGAACACCTGCTCGACCACGCGTCGGACTACCGGGCGATCGTCACCGGCCCCTACCTCGCCTGGACGACGTTCGCGACGGCGACGGCCGCACCGGACCGGACGATCCTCATGCCCTGTCTGCACGACGAGCCAGAGGTCTTCCTCGACGTGTACGAGCCGATGCTGTCCGGCGCGCGGGGCATCTGGTTCCTCTCCGATCCCGAACGCGACCTCGCCCAACGGGTCGTCCCCTCCCGCACCGCCCGCACGGAGGTCGTCGGCGCGCCGATCGTGCCACCTCCTCGGCACGACCCTGACCGGTTCCGCACCCGCCACGGGATCGACGGGCCGTTCGTCCTCTACGCCGGACGCCGCGAGGCCGGCAAGGGTTGGGGGCGGCTCCTCGACGCGTTCGGGACGGCGGTCCGACGCGAGGGCCTGCACCTCCACCTCGTCACGGCCGGCGTCGGCGACGCGTCGATCCCCGAGGACCTCGCGCCGTTCGTGACCGACCTCGGGTTCCTCGACGAGGACGACCGCAACGACGCGTTCGCTGCCGCGACGGCGTGCATCCAACCCTCGGCGCTCGAGAGCTTCTCGCGCGTCGTCATGGAGTCGTGGCTCGCCGGGACGACGGTGATCGCGAACGCCGGGAGCGCTGTCGTTTCCTGGCACGTCGAGCGGTCGGGCGCCGGCCTCACGTACCGGAACGACGAGGAGCTCGTCGAGTGCTTCCGGCTCGTGGCCGAAAAACCGGACCTCGTCGGGTCGCTCGCGGCCCCTGGCCGCGACTATGTGATCGACCACTACCTCCCGGAGCGGGTCTTCGACGCCATGGAGGCGACCCTGTTCGACTGGACGACGCCGTGAGCAGGCTCCTCGTCGTCTCGCCGTACGCCCCCTACCGGGACGGGATCGCGGCGTACGCCGTGCAGGAGGTGCGGTGGCTCCGCGCCGCCGGCGACGACGTCGAGGTGCTCTCCCCGCTCCCGTCCGCCGCCCACCACCACCTTCCCCTCGGCCGGGTGCGTGGCGCCGTCGCGCTGTTGCGGGTCGCCCGGCGCTACGACCGAGTCGTCGTGCAGTACCACCCTGCGCTCTTCTTCGGCCGCTCTTCGAACGGGCCGACCGCACTCCTCACCTGGGCCGTGCTCGTGCTCCTCGTCAGGCTCGTTCCGGTCGAGCTGCGCATCCATGAGACGAACTTCGGGGTCGGTCGCCTCCCGCACCGGGTCCTCAGCCGACGGTTCCTCGCCGGCGCGTCCGACCGGACCGTGCACACGACCGCCGAACGCACCCGTCTCGCCGCCGAGTCGGGGCTTGCGGAGGAGCGGTTCCGCCTCATCGACCACGGCCGTTCCTTCAGGACCCACACGATGCTCGACCGTCCGACCGCACGGCGGGAACTCGGCATCGACGGGGACCCGTTCGTGTTCCTGTCGATCGGGTTCCTCCAGGAGCACAAGGGGTTCGACCGGGCACTCGAAGCATTTGGCCGTTCCGGGGTCGACGCCGAGTACCACGTGGTCGGATCGGCCCGGGTCGACGCACCCGACATCCTGGCCCATGTGCACCGGCTCCGGACCCTCTGCGCGACGATCCCGGGAGCGTTCCTGCACGACCGCTACGTGAGCGACGCGGAGTTCGACATGTGGATCCGCGCCGCGGACATGGTCGTGCTCCCCTACCGGGAGATCTGGTCCTCCGGGGTGATCGAACGCTGCGCGCTCGCAGGGACGCCGACGATCGTCCGTCGGGTCGGCGGGCTCGAGGACCAGGCGGGACCGACGACCCGGTTGATCGACGACGACGACGAACTGGTGGCAGCGCTCCGAGACGCGGCCGGAACGAGTGAGGTGGCGGACATGGATGCACCGACGAACCGGACCGAGGCCCAGGCCCTCGTGCGGGAGCGCGCCGCGGCCCGAGCCGGAGTCGAGGTCCGCAGCACGAACGAGGCGGTGGAGGCGCTCCGCCTCCTACCCCCGATCATGCTGCCGCTTCCGACATCGCCACGGCCCTGGGTGACCCGGATCAAGCGGGTGATCCACCGGCTGACGGCATGGCAGCTCTCCCCGCTCGTCGAACAGGTCGCCGAGCTGCAGCGCCGCACGGTTGCTGCGGCCGAGTCACTCGATGCGCAGGCGGCCGCTGGTAGCGTCGACCGGCGTGCGTGACGGCGAGACGGCGGAACTGACCGTCGTAGAGAACAGCGACCGGGCCCGCCCGATCCGTGAACGGATGCGGGAGGTGTGGAACTACCGGGAGCTGCTCAGCCAACTCGTCCGGCGGGAGCTCAAGGTCAAGTACAAGAACAGCGCGCTCGGGTTCGTCTGGACGCTGTTCAACCCGCTCATGTACCTCGCGATCTTCTCGATCGTGTTCGGTCTGTTCCTCCGCAGCGCCGTCCCGCTCTACGGGATCTTCCTGCTGTCCGGCCTGCTCATGTGGAACGTGTTCTCGATGGGGACGATGACGGCGACGGCGTCGATCGTGTCTAACGGATCGCTGATCAAGAAGGTGTGGTTCCCCCGCGAGATCCTCCCGTTGTCGTCCATCGGCGCGGTGCTCGTGAACTTCTGCTTCCAGTTCCTCGTTCTCGCCGTCGGCATGGCCGTCTTCCGACATCCGCCGGACTGGGCGATGCTGCCGCTGCTCGTTCCTGCGCTCGTCGTGGGCACGTTGCTCGCCCTTTCACTCGGTCTCCTCCTTTCGGCGTTGAACGTGTACCTGCGGGACGTGCAGCACCTCGTCGAGTTGCTGATGCTCGCAATGTTCTGGCTGACGCCGGTCGTCTACCAGTACGACTTCGTCGCCGACCAGGTGCGGGAACGCTTCGGCAACGGCGCCGAGCGTCTCGTGCTGCTCAACCCCATGATCGCCGTGACGACGGCGTTCCAGCGGGTGCTGTACAACCCGACGCCGACCGGGGATCCGGCGACGGACCCGTTCGGACTGCTGTTCCGACCGGCGTCGTGGTACCTCGTGAACCTCGCGATCGCCGGCGTGATCGCTATCGCGGCGTGCTGGTTCGCGCTCTGGCTGTTCGGTCGGCTCGAGGCCAACTTCGGTGAAGAGCTGTGACGCCGGTGAACGCCATCGAGGTGGTCGGCGTAACGAAGAGCTTCGTCCGCCACTCCGAACCGGCGAAGTCGTTGAAGGAGCGGGTGCTCACCCTGCGCCGGAACACCACGACGAGATTCAACGCTCTCGACGACATCCGCTTCGACGTGCCGATGGGTTCCTCCATCGGGTTGCTCGGCCACAACGGGTCGGGGAAGTCGACGCTGCTGAAGTGCATCGCCGGCACGATCCGACCGTCGTCGGGATCGGTGCGGGTACGCGGGCGGATCGCTGCGCTCCTCGAGCTCGGGGCGGGCTTCCACCCCGATCTCACCGGTCGGGAGAACGTGTTCCTGAACAGTTCGATCCTCGGGTTCTCCCGCGCGCAGATCGAGCGGATCTTCGACGACATCGTGGAGTTCAGCGAGCTCGGTCCGTTCATCGACAGCCAGGTGAAGCACTACTCCTCGGGCATGTACGCCCGGCTGGGCTTCGCGGTCGCCGTGAACGTCGAACCGCAGATCCTGCTGATCGACGAGGTGCTCGCCGTCGGCGACGAGGCGTTCCAGCGCAAGTGCCTCGACCGGATCGACCGGTTCCAGCACGAGGGCCGGACGCTGCTCCTCGTCACCCACTCCCCCGACCTCGCCCGCCAGATCTGTGACCGGGTCGTCGTCCTCGACCACGGGAGCCAGGTGTTCGATGGTGACCCGAGCGAGGCGGCGGCGGTGTACCGCCGATCGCTGGCCCAGCGCGGCGAACCGGTCCCCGAGTCGATGGATCGCCCCGTGCGAATCGCGGCTCCCGAGATCGTGGACCGCATCTACGCGCCGGGTGACTCGCTCGAGCTCACGGCGGCCTTCGAGTCGGACCGGATGCTCCGAGGAGCCCGCCCACGGCTGTTCGTTCATGCGAACGACGGGGCGCTCGCTGCAACGGCGGAGGATCTCGGCACCGTCGACGGCACCTCCGGGTCGATCAAGCTGACGATCCACGACCTTCCGTTCATGGAAGGGCGCTACCACGCAACCATCGCTCTCTTCGACGACGACACGGAACTCGATCGTTCCGCAGCGCATTCCTTCGACGTGATGACAGCCGGCCGCGGTGTGGGCCGGTTCCGGCTCCAGGTGACCGTCGGCTAGCTCGGGGTGGCGTTCGCGATCGGGACGCCGAAGATCTCGCACCAGATCAGAAGGGTCCACTCGCCCGACGTCAGGTCGATGCCCGCAGGCGCCTCGTAGTACTGGGTGCCCTTGTTGCCACGGAGGGCCTCGATGCGGGTCCCGCCGGCAGCCTTGCGTTGGTCCGACCCGGGGACGACGTAGACCTTGTAGTCGGGACCGGGTTCGATCTCGAAGTCGATGAGACCGATCACCGACGTGGCACCGTTCTTCGAGAACGTGACCGTCCCGCTGGCCCGGTGGTCGATGCCCTTGAACGTGCCGGTCCGACCGGCGACGGGGGCGGCGGTGGTTCCCGCCGCTGCCGGGGCACCGGCGACCGGGGCGATAGCGGGCGGTGGCGCTTCGATCACTGTCGTCACCCGGTAGGCCGGGACGAGGATCACTGCGAGGGCTCCGAGGCCGACGAGGGCGAAGAGCCCGAACTGGATCATGATGCTCCGCAGCCACATCCGCAGCAGGAACCGTCCGACGACCCAGGCGACCAGTCCGGCCCCCATGATGGTGAGCGCCCGGGGGCTCGTCATCGTGGCGAGCGCCGCGTCGGTCTTGGTGACGAGGAAGAACCCCAGCCCTCCGACGACCACGAGCTCCGGCAGGAACTCCCACGGCTTGAGGACACGGCGCAGCTTGGGTGCCATGCCGCGGATCCTAGAGGTGTCCATCGGATACATGACGGCTGTCACGCTGCGACCCGTTCTCGCAGACGCTCGATCCGGTACGGCGTGCCATCGGGCCGGATCACCTGTGGTGCTGCCCGAGGCGCCGGGATCTGCACCGTCCACCCCCGTTCGTGCAGGAAGTGGTGGTGGTGTCGACACAGCAGCGCCCCGTTGTCGACGGCGGTCACCCCACCGTCGGCCCATGGTCGACAGTGGTGCACGTCGCACCAGGAGTGCGGTCGGTCGCACCCCGGGAAGACACAGCCGGCATCACGGGCGGTGATGGCCCTCCGCATCGCCGGACTCCACCGCGACGTGGCGCGTCCGACGTCGAGCACCTCGCCTCGTTCCCCGACGACGACCCGGTAGGCGTAGGCGTCGCAGGTCTGGAAGGTGCCGTGCTCGAGCTCGGTGGCCGAGACCGTCACCGCGACC
>Ga0194133_10006686_pt1 | contig 14088 bp, 9 predicted proteins | sample TA2KigOf40mmetaG_FD_155448 | JGI IMG/M metagenome (GOLD analysis project Ga0194133, IMG submission 155448) | Freshwater microbial communities from Lake Tanganyika, Tanzania - TA2015055 Kigoma Offshore 40m | ecosystem: Environmental > Aquatic > Freshwater > Lake | place: Tanzania: Lake Tanganyika...
CTTACCATGACCACTTGGCCACATCTTGATATATACCTTTCATGATTGTAACTATACTAAGACTTTGGACTGTAACTGATATCAGGGTGGCAAAGTGGTAAGGAGCTGGATTTCTATCCCAGCAACCCGGGTTCAACTCCCGCCCGGGTATCTACCACAAAAAAAAGATCATCAAAAACCGCCCAGTGTGCCTTTCATGACCTCAAGTTGCAAGGGGTACTTAAAAATAATCAAAAAAAATCACAAATAATCAAGTGACGAAAATCACAAACCCTTAAAAGTAATACATCTCCAGAAGTGACCCACCTACAATGAATTACACTGAAAGTTTAGTCTAATTTCTTGAATTAACTTGGTTAATATTTGATGTGTCGCAGACAAAGCACCAGATCACTCTTTCTGCTTTATGCAAACTGCCCTTATCCCTTAGTCTAAGCATTCTATCATATTTTCTCGTGCTATTCCAAAACAGGCAGGGACTTTGAGATAAATCATTTCAACTTTTTGTAGCATTTTCATTTTCAAACGAATGCATATTAATAAACAATTTTACTTATGACGATTAAGTATATTGAGTGAAATAGAGAAAAAAGGATAATTTGTATAAAAACGACCAGACATTTTAAATCCAATATCTTTACAATGAGAGAAGATCTTAAATACAGATATCTTAGAAAGAAATTGCAATAAATGAAGATTTGTGATAATAATCTTACATTTTAAAAACAGTTAGATATTCAAAAAAAGTAAAGGAAGAGAAGTCACAATTCATTTATACTAGGTTATTTGTACTATCTTTGCTCTATTGGAAATTTTCAGGGTAGTTGTGAAAAACTAACTTTCTAAAGTGCAATTTAGAAGGGAATTTTTTACACATTGAAGATCATATATGAGACTTGAATAATAAGAATTAAGTTTGTAAATGTACTTTGAAAGAGCTTTTTCCAATCAACAAAATCATTAAACACAAGTACTGAATGAATTATTTCATAGTTTTAAAGACTTTTTTCTCTTTCTTATAGTTTTGGTGTTTTCAGCATTTTTGGACCTTACAAATTGTTTTAGACAATCATAATATCTTTTTCATCTTCACCATCTGGTAAACGTTGGTATCTCACTTTAATTTTGGAGAAGTATAACCCACAAGTTTCAGCACAAGGACCACAGCTGAAACCATTTCAAAAGATTTATGTGAAAAATAAGACATTTTTGTAGTTTCTAATCAAGTCTCAAACTCACCATGCTATTGTGCTTACACTCAGACAATTTCTGATGAATGCACAATTGATTTTCCAAGTCCGGAGGCAAGGTCCCAAACACCAGATATGCTGCAATTTGAAAGATATTTTTTTGAAGTTTGCTTTTCAAGAATACTTTCATAAATTACCTGAAAAGCCAAGCAGGCAAAGTTGATGGCTGAGCAGAAAGCTAGGCAAGGTCCAAAAAGAGTTGTCTGAGGAATATTGAAGAATATCGATTAGTGGTGAAAAATTAATTGTAAAAAACTTTCACATTACCAACAAAATATAACAACAGTTCCTTGTTCCCCTAAAACATTTGTATGAGCAATTCCAGGCACACTGAGTGCTTCGAAGTCCTTCTGGCTCTCCAATCACATCATCCCACATAACCTGAAAGTAAAAAAAAAATTAGAACTAAGTAGAAAAATATTTATTCCCCCAAAAATGGCTTAGAAGTCATCTGAAAATGAAATGATCTCCACCCTGCTTTGCCAAAAATTTTAAAACATTTTTTCATCTTTTAATATATACCTTGCAAATTAAATCACTAAAGGCACACTAGGGCTTGGAATGTTTGTTCTTTTAGGAAACCAGGTATTAAAGGTTGACTGGAGGTACCAGGATTTGTACCCTGACAACCAGATACCATGACCACTCGGCCACAGCTGTTCTAGATAAAAGTAATTTTTGGTTGTTGAGGAAAGCCTTACTTACTTTAGAGAATCTCGAGTCTAAGGTTGCTTTCACCTTTCATGAACACTTTTTAGAGATCCACTAAAGCTTTAAACCCCACTTTATTATACTTATTATGTTGCTCTAGAAGTTATTTTCAGCTTACAAGAGTCTCTTTGCTAAAAAATTATCTATAAGGTTATGTCCTACATCAAAGTCATGGTCGAGATTTTCTCTCCTCAAATATCCGTCCATAAATCCAACAATATGACCAGTTGGACCAGTTCTGATGATTTGTATTGATGCTTGGCTTTTTCTAGCTGAATTAAATTGACTATCAATTGAACTCATTGCAAACAAGCAAAAGTTTCTGCTCTGTTTGTTCAAGTTGTTTGAAAACTGTTACTTTTTCAAGGAACTGTGACAAACTGGCCTTTTTCCAGTAAAATTGTAACATTATGTTTGGAAAGATAACCATCACCCACCTTGAGTTTGGGTATGCAAGACGTAGATAGCTATCTTTAAAGCTTTAAATAGAATTACTTGAATAATTCTTGTAGTAAGGCAACGAAATTATTTTCACTTACCTGAAGGTGCTCATTCAAATTGTTTGGGTCTCTGTTGTCCATATTGATTCCTGCTAGTGGCTTTACTGACATTTATTTTGTCAAAAAGGTAGAAAAGTCAAGCATTAGACCTTGAAAACTCTTTATTAATCTGGTAAATGACAAATAATCTTATATCTGATTTCTTTCTATAAGCGACATCTAAGCGTCTGGCGAATTCTACAACTACTTACTACTTTGTTCCCAGTCATGAAAAGTCGGCCAAATAAAGAGAAAAAGCCAAACAAAGTGCAACTAAATGTAGAATAATGGTCGAAAAAGATAAGAAAAATATTGTAGAAGTAAAAATTTTAAAGTTGATAATAAAAGGTATTAGTTCAAAACTCTATCCAGTAGTTTGTTTTGTATTTGTATATAAGGAAAAGCTCCATTGATTATATAACAGCAATCTTTTAAAAAAAATCAAGTTATCTCATCAAAACTTTATATTTTGTGTGATTGAAATCAATTTTTGCAATTCTTTATTTAAAAAATATTTTAATTTTGTCTAATATATATTTTTGCTTTCATTCATTTCGTCAACCATTTTTCCCCTTGTCATTTCAGCGGTTTGCATGTTTGAAGAACCAGAAGCGGGTAAGTTGAATAAATGCCACTGAGGTGAAGACCATAGACCTGTCTAAAATAGAAAAAAAGTAAAGCAATAAAATTGAAATGATAAACAGAATTGAAAATTTTTGCCAAGAGTATCTTCAGTGCTGAATCAAATATAATATCTTTGATCGTGATGATCAAACATAAAATGATCAAAAATTTAGGGGTGTTTTTTAAATATCATATAGGTTTTTTTTGTAAAAATGTAAAAGCTTGGTTTCATGTGAGTGAAATGATTTTCTGTGTCTGTTAGGTTGTCCTTGATCTACTAGTTTCAGAGGGAAAATTTGACCTGATGTACATTTGCAAAAAAAAACTTTGAATCAAGAAAAAAGCTTTTTCAACAATAAAAAGTTTCAATATTGGTAAAATAATAACACATTTTTCAGCTAGAAATTAAACTTCAAAAGCAAATTGAAGATTTGGGGGCTGTTGGCCAAATTTTTTGCTTATCAAAATGTTTCCTTTGTTTTTAATTTGGGGTTGTTAAAAGTTGTAAAAAGTTTGTCTGGGGACCGTGTTTTGTTTCTTGCTTGTCTGTAAAATGAGTTTGTGACAAATTTCCTGCTTATGTTGACTTGGCTAGATTATATTTTGATCATTGGTACTCTCAAACAAGTCGTTTCTCCCTCCTGCAAACTTCAAAAGTCACTTGTTTGTGCTTTCAAGCACTCAAGTCAGAAATTATTGAACAAACAGAAACAGAAGAAAAGCTGCCCCACTTTTCATCCGCTGTGAAAATGGTTGAAAAGTCTAGATTTTGCCTTTGTTGATAGCTATTATTAACTCAATCCAGGAATGACAAAGTTTTTCAAACAAATTTTTTGCTTTTTGGGAAGGATTTTCATAGTGATGGGTCTGGGTCAAAAACTTTGACGGGGCTGGGTCAATTTTTTGTTTCTCGAGTTGGGTCGGGTCTGGTCAGCCATCTTTGGTTTGGGTTCGGTTATGGAAAATTTCCCCTAAAAATCTCAAATTTTTCCCCTTTGGATCAAAAAAATCTCTTCGGGTCGGATCAAAAAGTACCTGGGTCAAAGGCGGGTTGGCCTCTTATTTACTGCGGGTCAAAAGTATGCTTGGGTCGGGTTGGGTTGGGTCAGGGCCCATCTCTAATTTTCAGCAAAATTCAATTTTATGATAGCAAGGATAAAGTCAGGCGAATATATCTATTTTGAGGTTTGATCTTTGGTACTAGGGTCAAACATATGAAATGAAACCAATTTGTCATCATTTGTATGTCAGCATTGAGTGTACATATTTTTTTATCTATATTTTTTGTGTAATTTCATCTGTGTTGTCACCTTTTGTCGATAATTTGACATTCGTCTTAATTTTTTTTACGTTTACCCCAACCCCCTTTTTTAAATGACCCCACACATATAGTAAATTTACTGTTTACTTTATTTTCAGATTTCTTTTGCATAAAAGTAACCTTTGTATTTCCTTTAAATACTCAATTCAATATTTAATATCCTCCCAAGATTGGCGCCACTAATCCCTCAATAACAATCAATCTTTTATTTATGGTAATCGATTATCAGAGACGCTCCTCTTTGGTTTGTCCATTGCTGTCAGGAATGTTGGGACACCTGCAAACAGGTTGTCTCTTTTCTTGGGAATTGTCAACCATTATTGGTTCCGCATTTCCCTCCTAATATTCCCGGTCAAATATCTTTGACCCAATCTAACCACCAATATTATGCTGATCCGAATGTCAAACTATCCTGATCCGTCTTCTGGGTATAAAACCCAGAGTTTTCCAAGAATATATATAGTTAGTATCTCATTGGTCTCGTTTCTTGAAGCATTGCCCACTCGCCAGGATTTACCATAAGTAAGCGGGCATTTTTTGGTAAATATGAAAAATGCCCATTCCATTATATAAATGTGATAATTCATTGAAGTCTGATCACAATGAATAGGGTCTAGGGACAGTTAAGAGAATTGATCAGTAACAGAAGAGCATTTGCAGTGTGAGGGTGTAATCAAAGGGGTGTAGAGGAGTGCAAAAAGGGAAACCTGGGGATGTTTGGGAGTGGCACTTAAATATTAGAGTGTGATTAGTAAAGAAAAGGTAGGAGGGTTTGATACCTCCACTGTAAATAATGACCCACTGTACGCCAACTTTCAGATGTATCCACCCGCTTTCAGGTGTCTCGCCCCTGCTGAACACAGGAATGCAGGTGTTAGTGGTGCACATTTTGTCGTGAACTGCCATAAAACAGGTGTAAACACCTTAAAACCATAGTACTCCTTTCAAAGGTGTATATACAGCCTTATTTTTGGCAGCGACAATACCAGAATATTGACTTTGTCAAGAAAAATACCCCCATGTTATTTCTCAATGTGAGAGGAAACAAATACATTTTTAATCTCTTACTTGACTCAGTGATGGAAAAAGTGTTGCAACAAAAACACGCAAAGAATGAATTTCGTGTCTGTCGTTTTTTATACAACTTTTACCCCCTAGAATTTCATCAGGACACCAATCAACCTGCGTCAAATATTTGCCTTGCAACTGAAACTACATTTTTGCAGTAAATTAAACAAACAAGGTTTCTACTCTATGAGTGTGTCAACTCAAGCAATGATGATGTAATTGGTAAAACTTATAAAAAAAACTTCATGATCTTATAAATTTACGACAAACTGTAAAGCAGTCATCGCATGCAGGTTATGGAACTTGGCTGGGGGTTGTGGGTTCAAACCCTGGCAGGAACCACGAAAAGTACCAGCCATATTAAAGTGTGCCTTTAAATGATTAATATTTGCAAGGTATATACTATGAAAATTAAAAAAATAATGGTGTTAGAAAGGTTTGATTTTAGAAATAATGTTAAACATAGTTGCTGAACATAATCAAGGTGGTTTTTTAATAAAAGTTTTATTAGGAGTGCATAAAGCAAAAGTCCTCTGAGTTCGTGCAAAATATCGTTTGGGGTTTTCTCAAGACTTTCTCATGTCTAATTGTCACTTGTGTTGAAAATGGTGTATCCTTTCTAGGATCAAAAATAACAAATTATGGCCTTTTTTCATGATATTGTTTTGGAACATATTTTTCTTCCAACAATTATATTTTGTTGAATAAATTTTTATTTAATGTTTGAATTATTTTTTGAAAATATTAAAGTTTTAAATGTGACCTTTTTAGACTCAATCATTTTCTGGAAGTGAAGTTTGATTTTCATTCTGGTCTGAGGAAAAAATTAAAAAAAGTTTTATACAGTCAATTAAGTGCGGTACAAAGCATAGCCCAGATTGATAATATCATATGATGCGCTCAATCAAAGTTTTTCTTTACTTTCACTTTTATGATATTTTAATGAAAATGTTCAGCTTGATCCTCACATTTCCTAAAACTCATTTTGAAACAGGCTGCCAAATGGGCTCTCACTTCCACACCTTTTCAGCGCTAGGTATACTCGCACCACCAACCAGCTAGTTTCACTGGTAGATCCCTCTTGCTGATCAATCTTGATCATTGTCTCTGGTAGATAAAGGGCTACCATTCTAAACATTTCAGTGACGCTGATGTTTTGGTCATTCTCTCCTGCCTTCAGCACAGTACTCACTTGTCAGCTAGTCAACATCAGAAAATTTATAAACAAAGAGGGTTTGCAAAGGAAGGTGGGTGGATGAATGGAGCAACATTACTTTTAAAGGGTACTTGGACACAGATCAGGGAGTGTTTGACTGGGCTGCATCTTTGAAGGCCCGTCTCAGAGATGATACGTACATAGAGATACACATTTCACTTTCTCTGCCTTACCGGCACAAAATCCACTGTTGAAGGTTTCTACATGTGCCAAAACATAAGATTTATTATTGCTTTTAAATTTTGTTAATTTTTGAGGAACAATAGACACCCAGAGTCATAAAATAAATCTAATCTTTTGCTCATAACAAAAACTCTCAACAACTGGCATGCCGAGCCTTCAAGGGCAGAAGCACTCCATATTTCCCATCTATCTGGGGGATGCATTTGTTATTTTTAAGGAAGAACAATGAGGGAAAGAAGATTGCTCCGTCTAGTTGCTTAAGGAAATGATAAAAATAGAGCCAATGTGTAAACGCTTTAATGTTACACACAAATATCAAGGTAATCCTTAAGATTGCAATCTATGTAATTATCTACTCTAACTAACTTAAGTCTAAGCACATTGAGAAACAACTAGATAACGTTCTAAAGGCACGCAGGTTTTTTTATGGACACATGAGACAGGAGCGTGCTGATCAAGGGTGCATGGGAATCAAACGTGGATAGAAAGGTTGCGTGATAAAAATGGTGTAGTACTGTAACTTAAATCTAATTGCTGAGATCCTTGTGTGCTATCTACATGAATGTTTAATCATTTCAAAAAGTTTGACCCAGGACTCTATTTTCGAAAAATTCAATTTCTAATTTTTTGACATTTTCTTACCCACACCCTACTATGGATTGTTATCAAAAAAGTTTTGGGCGTTGTCCTTTCAAAATTTTGTTAATCTATACCTGTAAAATTAAAAAAAACTCATCTAAAGTCTTTAAAACTGCCTCATTTTAAGCACTGAAAGAGAGATTACTTAGATTCAATATTCTTTAAAATATTTGATTGAATAGGGATAAAGAAAAATTCAATCCTTAATTTTAATCTTTGATGGGAATTGCAAAAAAGAGGTTTTTTGTGGTGATTCATTTTGTTCACGGTAGATTTCACCTGATTATGAATTGGGGCCTGCGTTTTGCTCAAATTCATTCCAACCTATTGAACCAAAACTCGTTTGTGTCTTTCGCTTTTAGTTGTCGATTGCTGCTGTAGGAAGAGATTCGACTCATTTAACATAGATATAGGTATGAGACTCTTTTTATTTTATTGATTAAATTCAAAAGTGCCTATTCTGTAGGTTTTAAGTTACTGACAAAGAGTATCCCAAAGTAATTCAAATGTTGCGATGAAAGATTTTTTGATTTTAGAACCCCTCCTCCCCTGAAAACTCATCTGTCTTCCCCCTGATTGACTGAAAGTTTTTCTCCTTACCTTTCTCAGAAACTTTGCAGTCAGCCAGTTTGTCATTTGGTAATTTTCTAATATCTGGCACCTCCTCTGCACCTTGCCTTAAGCTTCTCATACATCTCTTTGGTTGAAATATACTCTACACCATCAGCTTGAGTCTCACATGCAGAGCTGGAACCTACTAGGCACACTAGATGGTTTTTGATAATTTTTTTGTGGTCTTACCCAGGCGGGAGTCGAACCCGAGTTGCTGGGATAGAATTCCAGCTTCATACCACTTGACCACCCTGAAAAAAATATTTAATCTAAAGACATAGTAGGCTGCTAGGTTGCCAAAAGCCTATCAACATCCCACCATCAAACAAGAAATGCTCAACCAAATTTTCCACTCAACGTATGTTTTAAGCTCAGCTTGAGTCTCACATGCCCAGAGGGACAACTTTAATTATCAAATGCAGAGCCAGAACCCAGATGCTAATTTAGTAATTAAAAATAAGTATGCTTTTTTCTGAATATTTTTAAGTACGCCTTGCGACTCGAGGTCATGAAAGGCACACTGGGCAGTTTTTGATGATTTTTTTTTCGTGGTATATACCCGGGCGGGAGTCGAACCAGGGTTGCTGGGATAGAAATCCAGCTCCTTACCACTTTGCCACCCTGACTCCCTTTTCTAAATATTTTAACTTAAGATCAGGGAAGAATAACTCTGTAAACTTTTCTCTCCTATTTTTCAAGTTTTGAGACATGAGTAGAATTGCTCTAGTGTCCATATTAGGCTAAAAAAACAGGCCCTTTTTGAAAGTTAATTAATTGATTTATGTCTAGCTTATTTACTTTACAAAAGGTTCCATTTTGGACAAAGGGAATGGTTTGATACAGAATGAAATATTCTCAGATTTATCTGATCCATAGAAATATTTTTTTTCAAACAGGTTTTTTGAGACATGGATCAGTGCAACTTGAAATATAGAAGATAAAAATTGCTTATTAGGGATGAATGAGGTCCTCTGAATAGAAGTGGGTGACTTCTGAAAAAGAGAATGAAAAACCCAATAATGACTTCACAATCATTTTATTGATGTGATTGCACCCCTTTTTATAAGGCTGGGGACAAATCAAAATTGGAGAAATTTAAGGAAGTATCTTTAAGGATAATATCTTTGGTTGCTGTCTCAAGGAATGCATTGTGTTGTTTGTAAAGGAAGCTACTATGGGTGGGAAATAGGTAGATAGAGATGCGAAATTATTCAGTGGTCCGCACACCCAACTTTCATCCCATCAGCTAGGGTTCAAATTCCAGAGAAAAAGTAATAAGTCCCACCCTACTTATTACAATCCAAGAATTCAGCTGACCACAAAGACAATCCTTTCTTTGTCTGTAATTCATTCTTAGCTCTTAAAAAGTACAGTATAACAAAAAAAGATAGCATGGTTATACTTTAATGAATGGCCAGCCCTTTATATAGAAGAGACTCAGATCAACGGGTTATCAACCAGTGGAGGATTGAGAACACCTTGCGCTGAAGTGCTATCTTGATATCAAAAGTGTGGGAATGAGAGAGCAGGTGTGAACCTGTCTTGAAATAAGTTTAAAGGAAATTCTGAATAAAAAATCATGAATACTATTAAAGTAAAATAAAGAAATAAGAACTTAAATTGAATTGAAAATTCGTTTTATATATGACTTTTAAAAGATCATTGTGAAATGAGCCTGAACATTTACATTTAAGCTATTTTTATTGAAAATAATTTTTAGGCCAGATTAAAAGTACATTTTAAAAGCCTCCCACTTTCTGTTGAAAAATCAAATCAAAAAAGTCATCCAGCTCTTCATTTTTCTTTGTTCAATTTTTTTTGTAATCAGACTAGATTTCCGCTTGAAAGGATAATTTTAGAACAGACAGTCAAATATATTAAAGGTCCATCAAGGTTGACTAAAACTTTTTTACATCATATTTTAGGAAATGAAGCTCTTGCCACTTATTCTAGTTGCCACAGCTTTTGTGGTCTCAGTAAATTGCCAAGAAGAGGCCAACAAACGTTGCAAGTATTTTGACTGGCTCAGAGCCTGCAAACTAAGTTGCAAAGTTTTGGGCCATACTACAGGTCATAATGGTCAATTTGAAAACTTAGTTATCCAAACTGTGCAAAAGTTGTACAATTTTTCAGGTGTTTGTGATTCACAAGATGTTTGTCGTTGCTCTGAAGAAGACTACAACTTTTTCGTTGACATTACTGAGTTCTTTGGAAAGCTAGATATTTCTGAAGTGATTACCAAGTAAGATTTTCTTACACCAGATGAAAAAAAGATCCTTAATTATAAACTTTTTTCTAGAATGGTGAACAAGTTCAAGAAGCAGGTCAAGGAGCTGAAAATTTCAGAAAATCTTAAGGAGCTCGTCCCATCCAAGTGTAAAGTTAGCCAAAGGTAGCCAGAGTTTTTAATTTCAAGTAAAACTCAATTTACTGCAAATTTTTAACATGTGCTTATGAAACCTCTTGTTGATCATGGTTGGAAATTGTTTAAGTATTTGTATGGAATGGTAAAGGTTAGAATTTCCAAATTTTACAATTTCATAAAAACCTATTAATTTTCAAAGGCCCAGATCCAAAGTTTTATCCTAATCAATAAACCATCTACTCTTGAAATATTACCCTAAAGACAAACAACTCTGTTTATTTAATTAAATTGATTTATTCTAGCTTCTGCTCTGCTGCATGTCACAGTATTGGAAGAGTATCAGGTATATAAATCAACCAATACTGAAAGATAAAATTGTTAACTAAATTCTAAGTAATCCAAAAGGTACTTGTAATTCCGACTTTACTGACTGCGACTGTTCCGACGAGAAGGTATCTGTAAAGCAATACGCACTTTGTGCTGAAGACACAATCTGCAGGTTAGTTGGAGATTCATAAAGTAATAAGAAGAGTTTGTCCAAAATCTTTTTTGTTCTAAGGTTGGACTGTCAACGTCAAGGCTTCTCTAGCGGGGTCTGCAAGGGGTCCACTGGCTGGGATTGCACTTGTATCACAAAGAACAGTGAAGAAGGTATAGAAAAAATCTATCTTAATCTCTGATTTCCCTAGCCAACATTTTTTTAATTTCAGTGTCTAATGCGAGCAATATTGAGAAAGAAGGTAACTAAATCCATTTGAATTTATGCTGTTTAAAAAATAAGAACTGTTTGAAATGAATTTAAGGTATTGAGTATGATGATCAGGATGAAAAGGGTAATAATTATATAAAATGGAGCTTGCAATCAGTAATATTAAAATTTTAACTTTTCTTTAAGTGACGTTCAACGCCTAGAAGATGTGGAAAACATTCCAATTTGACTTGATTCGTTTTTAAATTGATGAATTTTTAAGATGATTTTTGCTTTCGAATAAAGTATTTTCAAACTTGGGAGAGTATATTTGGTATCATAGATTCATTAAAGAAAAGTGGTTTTGCTCAAATATCATAGATTTTCCTAAAATTTTGTGATGGCCATCATATTTTTATCACGATTGGATCGTGATTCCATCTTAATTTGATGTGATAATTGGTGGACCAAAAAGATGCTTTACATGGACGCAGATTCATGTGCGTGACAAAACTGGATTTCTCACAATCAACCACATTTTCAGAAGGTTATGTGGTTTTACCCATGATTGTGATGTTTTTGAAGTTATAAATTGATTTTATATGACATTTATGCTGAATAGGTGCACCATCTTTTTAAAATCAAAAATGAGTTGTCCCTCCCGAGCAAAGCAAGTGGAGTGAGGGGGGAGTTTAGATTTTTCAATAGGGCTTGAGTTGGTAAAAAAGTCTGTCTGTCCGTCTGTCTGTCTATCATCTCTATCTCCTCTAGTTTTGAAGCTAGAAAGCTAAAAATTGGCAGAAATAATCCTCTTATTAATGGCAAAAATCTACTTTTTTGACATTTTGTCTGAGGCCTGAGATATTTTAGGTCAAATATGGAGGTCAAAAATTGCTAGTCCGATCTGGTTTGTCAGCATAGTAAAACCCTCTTTTCTCAGCTTAATTTTATTATTTTACAGTTGTTGTTTTTTCAGACAGAAAGTCTTTTTTTGTATTAAAGACTAGCCCATGATATCAATTAACAGTTCACTACTGATTCTTTTCTTGATTGGGAAGGTCATCAGTGGGTTTTCTCTACTTGCTCACACACGCAACAGACCACATTCTAATTACTGTTCAATTGGTACCCTACCACCTTAGGCAACTAGTTCTGAGATGGAATTTGAAAGAAAATACAATTTGGGACCCTTTAGCGGGTGAGAGTTTGTTCCATTTGTATTTGTATTTCGATTTACAGCTTCATCTTACAACTATTTTAACAATACTGTACTTTTTAAAAGCTGAGAATGAATCACAAGTAATAAAGGATGAATATTGTCATTGTGGCCAGCTGAGTTCTTGAATGGTGATGGTGATGTGGGTGGGTCTTTTTTCTTTACCCGGGATTTGAACCCCGGCCTGTAGGATGAAAGTTGAGTATGCTGACCATATGAAAAAGTAATTTTTAATAACAATAGCTGCATAATTATAAATGTTATCTTCTTATATCTTATTTATCTTCTACCTTCTTCTATATATATAAAAATGGGCATACAGATGTTTGTTTGTTTGTCCGTCTGTTGGTATGTGGAGGGCTAATGGAAATCCAAACCCCTGCACCAATCTTGATGAAATTTTCCACGGACATCCCCACCTGTCCAAGGAAGGTTTTGGTGCAGGTTTGACCCCGCCCCCTAAACCTGGGGGGCTTGAAACCCTAAAAGCTGAAGGATACATTTTTAAGATGCTCAGCAGGTTGCAAATTAACCCGGGCAGCGCCGGGTACCTCAGCTAGTTGATTTAATAATAATCACCGGTGCAGTAAAGACTCAAGGAATTATTATTCATGGTTGTCACCTTTATCAGAGTCACTGGAGATCAATGTTACCCTGACTGGGGTTGCCTTGTTTTTTTTGTAATCTGGGGTTGAAAAATTGCTGGTGTTGCTAGGGATTGAACCCCACAACCCTAAAACTTAGCTTCCGCAGTCAGGTGGCTTTGACCATTAGGCCACATAGCGACCCAAAATTGGCTTCATATTTTTGCAACCTTGGAAGAAAAAAAGTAGGTTTGTGACAGTTTATATGTCCTTTGCATTTTTTGCCATCCAGAGACTTTTCGAAATTTTTTGCATTTTTGTTTATGGTGATAATATTTATGCATAATTGAAAAACTACTCTTTGAATCTAGCAAAAATATTTGCCAATCACACATGGGAAACTTATTGATTTAAAATAATAAGATTTTATATACTTATCATAAGCATTTTTGATAAAATAAAGTTTGCAAATGCTCCTGCGGACCTCAACTTATCTCAGTTTTTTGTATGAACTGACAAAGCAAAAAAAGCCAGGCTTCTGGTAACACTTACAGAGAAATGTGTTTCATTCTCACATAAATTTTTCACCAAAGTTCGACACAAAGAAAAAGGTGAAAATATTTTGTAAATAAGAAGGAAAAATGTCTTGGAGATCTTTGCCCCTGCAAAATCAAATGTGTGGAAAATAGCAGCTTGAATATTGGAAAAAAGATTTACTTAAACAATACTCCATTTGAGTACCTTTTTTCATCAAAAACTTTTTCCTGCAACCACAAAGATTTAAATGGATTCTCTTTTTTTCAATAAATAATTCTAAAGGTTTCCCATCTTTAAGCACTGAACTTAAAAAGTCAAATGATTTATTTTAAGTGAAACTACACTATTCTTAAATGAATATTTTTTTGAAGTATTACTAAATTGAAAGCTGTTTTAGTATGAAGAAAAAGTTTTCTTTGCTTATAAATTTTTATCTTGCTATACTCAGAAGATTTTTGAGCACAAAAAATGAATGCTCTCGTTCCCCTCAATGTATACTTAATTGAGGTGTGTTAAAGAAGTGCTATTTCAGCAG
>Ga0194133_10006688_pt1 | contig 14081 bp, 18 predicted proteins | sample TA2KigOf40mmetaG_FD_155448 | JGI IMG/M metagenome (GOLD analysis project Ga0194133, IMG submission 155448) | Freshwater microbial communities from Lake Tanganyika, Tanzania - TA2015055 Kigoma Offshore 40m | ecosystem: Environmental > Aquatic > Freshwater > Lake | place: Tanzania: Lake...
GGGACCAGTCGGTCCAGTAGGTCCTGTAGGTCCTGTTACACCAGTAGGTCCTGTGGGACCAGTCGGTCCAGTAGGTCCTGTAGGTCCTGTTACACCAGTAGGTCCAGTAGGTCCCGTAGGTCCTGTAGGTCCGGTGGGTCCGGTGGGTCCGGTAGGTCCGGTGGGCCCGGTAGGTCCAGTAGGTCCGGTAGGTCCTGTTTCACCAGTGGGTCCTGTGGGCCCGGTAGGTCCAGTAGGTCCGGTAGGTCCTGTTTCACCAGTGGGTCCTGTGGGCCCGGTAGGTCCAGTAGGTCCGGTAGGTCCTGTTTCACCTGTGGGTCCGGTGGGTCCGGTGGGTCCGGTAGGTCCGGTGGGTCCAGTGGGGCCGGTGACACCGGTGGGTCCCGTGGGTCCAGTGGGTCCTGTCGGTCCTGTCGGACCAGTAGGTCCAGTCGGACCAGTAGAACCAGTGGGACCTGTTGGCCCGGTGGGTCCCGTTGGACCATCCAATGCATCCAAGTTCACATTATAGAATGATGTATAACCAAGTATGTATTCTCCACGAATACTTTGAATACGGTTCACTACCATTTGACCAGTTGTCGGATTGTATGTATCGACCACACCTTCAAAATATCGTTTTTCACCAACGGTCTCATCGAATGGATCTGATACAATAACAGAGTTCCCGGTGATATAAGCAAGATTGGTTGGCAATGGTAAGATTTGACTGCCCCCCCATGTCGGAGTAACAGATATCGCTTGTGTAGTTCTTGTATTGAACATACTACCGTCGCGACCAATCGGACCAGTTGCACCGGTTGTACCTAATCCACCAAATGGTCCAGTAGGACCTGCAAGACCATACGGTCCAGTTGGACCAGTGCCACCAGTAAAACCGGTCGGTCCAACCATTCCAGTAGGTCCAGTAGGTCCAGTAGGTCCTGTAACACCAGTAGGTCCGGTAGGTCCTGTAGGTCCTGTAGGTCCGGTGGGACCGGTAGGACCAGTAGGTCCGGTGGATCCAGTAGGTCCAGTGGATCCAGTAGGTCCAGTCGGTCCGGTAGGTCCGGTGGGTCCGGTGGATCCAGTAGGTCCAGTCGGTCCGGTGGGTCCGGTGGGTCCGGTGGGTCCGGTAGGTCCAGTTGAACCTGTTGGTCCGGTTGATCCTGTAGGACCTACGTCTGTTATGAGAATTGTCCCACTCATGGATAGGTGATGTTGGCATACATAATACAATGTTGACGGACTTTGCAGAGGAACTGAAAAAAGAATAGTACCTGCATCTATACCATTATTCGTTAATCCACTATAGTATATACTAGAAGTTCCGGTTACTTGAGAAGTTTTAATCCAAAAAGGATGTCCCGGTGTATTTACTTCAAATACATATGTGAAACCACGAAGCAACCTAATCGTAGCATTTTCTTCTCCATCAATTCGATAACTGGTGGTTGCATTATTGGTAATAATGTATGTTCTTGCACCTCTAATACCTATCGGACCGATTGGACCAGTTGGCCCGGTTGAACCTGTTGGACCCGTTGGGCCAGTCGCGCCAGTTGGTCCGGTTGGACCAGTAACACCAGTACAACCAGTAGGACCAGTTGCACCAGTATTCGACGCTTTACCATCTGCACCAGTTACACCAGTGCAACCAGTCGAACCAGTAGGACCAACACCGATCGAATAAATGTCAAATGTGGATTCACCTAACCAGTTATTCGTGGGTGAACCAATGATACTTCCGGAAAGATCGCTTGCGGGAGGTCGTGCGGGTGCTGCTCCGATCGAAATGCTGGTTATGTTATTGCTGAACGCGTTTCTCGCATTATGAACGATGTAACACGACCAACGTTGAATGAAGGGAGTCGAGAGATTGGAGGAAACATCGCTGAAATACCCACCATTACCTTCGATAACTTGTGCGTTTTGTTCTGGTGTATTATAAATACGAAATGTCATCACCATCTCGAGAGATGCCAACTCAGTTGGCGGCGGAATAATCATAATTTGACTACCAGAACTATCCATACGATCAACTGAATTTGCCGTACTTTTCTCTGTCATGAAATAGTAGTTATTCATGTTGAAATCGTTGTTGATGATGATGCACACACTATAAGGAACATTGAATGCGCGACCGCTCGACAATGTAAGCGCATTATTACGTTTACCGCGGAATGTTGCAAAATAAAAGTTATTGGTCTGATAGATATTCAAATCAGAATTTCGCAATAATGCAGTTGTTGCTATCGCGGATACAAAGACGGATTTTACCAGACCGGCGACTGGGCCTTGCGGACCGGTTGAACCTGTCGGACCTGTTGGGCCGGTCGGACCCGTTGCACCAGTTGGACCATCAATACCATCCAAGTTGACGTTGTATACAACCGGTGTGTCAGTAATATCACCATAATAATAACCTTGGATGTTTTCGGTTCGATAAAGGTCCAACTGACCTATTTCAGAGAGGTAGTCTTTTACTATCGCTTCGAAATAACGTTCGGTCGGCCGTGAAGAATCCGTAACAACCACGGAGTTTCCAGGAATATAGGATAAATATTTATCCACATACAAGGTGATTTCAGTATAGTACACAAATGGCGGTTGAATGGTAATAGGGGTTGTTGTTCGTGTAAGATATCGGTCACCGCGAGGACCAGTTATACCAGTGGGACCGGTGGGTCCGGTTGGGCCGGTGGAGCCGGTGGGTCCAGTGGGGCCCGTTGATCCAGTGGGACCAGTTGAGCCCGTAGGACCGGTAGGTCCAGTAGGGCCAGTTGGACCCGTGGATCCGGTAGGTCCTGTTGCACCAGTTGGACCAGATAAGTTGAAGCTAATAAAACAAAGAGGCGAACTATCATCAAATTCTGTGCCCTGTGTCACATTAAGAATTTCGATTTTGTAATATTTATTACCATATTGATCTAACCCTGTAAATATGACACCGCTATTCACAATTTTAAAGATCATGAATTTATTATAGTCGATGACGCTTTGAATTTTCATATAGCCATACTTATCAGATGATGCATATTCATTGATTGTGTCTAAAAATGCGGAGATATTATTTCCGTATATGACACTAATGTCGGTTCCAACTACATCTTGCACATAATTACGAGTATTAATATAAATAAACGTTGAACTATTTTGTACTGTATTGGAAAAACGAAACTGTCCGGGGGGCGGTGTTTCACTTCCAGATGGAAGTGCAATTTTATAGCGAAACGTGTTTACAGAAGTCGCTGCAGGTCCAATCGGTCCGGTGGGACCTGTAGGACCCGTGGAACCGGTCGGACCGGTCATACCTTGTGGACCTGTATCACCCTGATCACCTTTATACACCGCAGCACCATCCCTACCAGTACAACCGGTGGAACCTGTTGGACCAGGCTCTCCTGGACTACCCTGTTGGAAAGTCCAACCACCGAGACCAGTAGGACCAGTGGGACCTATATTACTCATCACTTATTTTATATGTCTCTGTCTCGATAAGATTATGTGTTTGTTTTTTATATTACGATAATGACAGATATATATAATATTAATATATATGTATATTATACTTATTAAATTTAAGTAAAGATACATACGCATTGACAAGGATGAGTGCTCGTGGTTGTTTTGACAATCGTACATTTCATATTTGTACAGAACATGATAAGAATGTGAAATGCTGTAATGAGTCAAGTGATTATACACAAAAGTTGAAATTTACGACAATCATGCATGAGAACTACAATAAAGTAAACACAGCGACAAATGGTCTTTCTGCGGATGTTGTAGCACGCACATTTGGTCGGGTTTATCCAAACTATCAGTTGCGAAATGATATGTTCGATGTTTCATGTAACAAATTGAAATAAGGTTTATTCGTTGCTCGAAAATCTAACAGTTATATTTTCGAGCGATACAATACCCTACAACAAAAATAGAAAATACAGTTCCGATGATAATAAAAATTACATGTACAATCGGCATGATTGTTACGTGTGGTTGATACTAAATTATATGGTTAGAACGAATGTTGATCGAAAAAATTGAAATGTTTTTATATATAACACGTATATTTGCATGAACAAATCAAGAAACAATGATTGAATACGGATTATCAGTATCAGTGGATGTAACCCCACGTACGCCACGTACGCCATGTACGCCTCATACGGAACCTACGACACCTTCGGTAACTGGTGGCAAGGAAGAAGAAGAGTATGGCATTTGTCATGCTCCTCTTCGTCGAAGAATGAAATTCAGTGACTTTGTATGGGGGGATGGAGAAGAAGTTCAAGAAAGAGGAGGGAGTGGAGAGGCCGAGGGAGAGAATGCCGAGGGAGGAGGAGCAGCGGTGGAGGAGGTCGAGGAGGTCGAGGATGTGGAGGCCGATCGTCGTAGGCGAAGAAGAGAGAGTGTTTCTCCGCGTGTGTTATTTCCGGAAAGAGTAAGTATTGCGCGCCGATTGGATTTTTCAGAAATGTCGTTGGAAAATGACACAACGGATGATCTTACGCATGTGTCATCAATACGGCTTGGATCTATGTCAATATCTGTTCCAGCGTCTGCGTCTCGTATTGTACCGCGTGGTGCATCCTGTTCTTTAGAAACATGCCAGCATGGTTGCAATTGTTCTTTGTGCAGTGTAGGTGAGTGCAGTGTTTGTTATACCTCTCTTCCATTACGTGCAAATCATGTGTTTACGTTGTGTGGTCATTTGTTCTGTTTGCGTTGTTTGTTGAAATGGTGGGATAATTCTACCACTTGCCCAATTTGCCGAGCCGAAATTTTGGAACAAGATGAAGAAGTCATGGTAGACGCGGGAGAAGCGGGAGTGGGAGCGGGAGCGGTGGGAGCAGGAGCAGGAGCGGGAGCGGAAGAAGAAGTATGGATGCGACGTGAGTTTTGGAACGGTCGAGTGGATCATTTCGAAAGCGACAATGAAGAAGAAGAAGGTGAAGAACCGGTAAGAAATGTCGCGTCGAATGCGGGATCAGAAGAAATAGATGCACATTTAGACGAAGAAGCCATCCAAGAATATATTCAAACAGTTACATCGATTCAAAATTTATACAACGACTACAATGACAGCAGCAGTGATGACGACAGTCAAGCCACGTTTGACAATGAGAATGTAACAGGACCTACCGGACCTACCGGACCCACAGGACCTACTGGACCCACCGGTGTAACATGGCCTACCGGGCCTACCGGACCAACTGGACCCACTGGACCCACCGGTGTAACAGGTCCAACAGGACCAACAGGACCAACAGGACCAACAGATGAGGTTCCATCATCTAGTCATCATACACGGCCAGCCAGCGAACATGACAGCGATGATGCATTCCAACCAGTTCAGCCAAGATGGATGAGAGGATACGACACATCGCTCGACGACAGCGATATCGAGATTCAAAATTATCGAAATGCAACATTGATCGACCGATATTATTACCAAGACACCATGTGGAATTGGAGCGGTCTTCAAGACGCTTCCATGGTCGCAGATCCATATTACGACGATCAAATATACCCAATACTTCCCAGTGAAGTTGCTGGACTCAGAGAAAATCGCGAAATCGCGGTATCACTCTTGATGCGTATGCGTTTTCTCGAAACATTGTTGAATCCGGAGATTGAGTTTGTTGGAAATGTAGAATTCACATGGATTTCGAAACTGATGTGGCGCGATGTCCCTCGTACTGAAGCAGCTGGTCGTCGTCGTTTCATGTACGAGTTTGTCATTCGAGCACGTAGTGAGATGAGTCCAATTTGCGAAGTCAATATGTTTGGTTTCATCGAGTCTGTATCAATCCAAGAAAACACAGAATATGACGAAACAACTCGATTGTATCATCCAGATAGCTATGATTGGGAGAACTTGCATGAATACGTGTTTGTTGCGAATGTCTTCACACCAACCGACTTCTACATTGAAAATGATCCACGATCGATTAACGTGAACGAAGTTCGATCTTATGGCGGATACGATATGAACGAAGGGACATTTGTCACCGAGCGAGTTATCATTCCATTTTCCCAGATACGTCGGTTGTATGCGATACGGGTTGAGGAACGTTGGGAGGTATAAAACAATTTAAAAAGATCTGGTTGTATATGGTTGGAAAGGGAGGACGCCTTTCCAAAAAAAACAAAAACAAAATAAAAAATGGTTACGCGCGAATGGCCGAGTGGTCTAAGGCGGTGGACTTAAGCCCCACTATCTCAGGATGCGCAGGTTCAAACCCTGCTTCGCGCATTTTTTTTTGTTCATTGTTCTTTGGCCTTTATAGCTCAGAGGTAGAGCACCACACTTGTAATGTGGGGGTCTCTGGTTCAATTCCAGATGAGGGCACTTATTGCCTTTGTAGCTCAGTAGGTAGAGCGTGCGGCTGTTAACCGCAAGGTCATCGGTTCGAGACCGGTCGAGGGCGAGAATTTAATTTTTATTACAATACTTGTAAGTGGTGATGTAATAAAATATATGTAATTATATATTAGTATGCCATCTACAACACGTGGTAAAAGGATTCGTCGTAGCAATACCCGAAAGCGCGGGTATAAAAATAAAAGCCGGAGTGGTTCGTCATTCGCAGAACTTGGTCTTGCTGGATCTCTTGTCGCTGCATCATCCATAACACAAGGCTCCGAGCTTGAACCGCAACACGGGCATCACGGGCAAGGGCCAGAAGATCTGATGTTCGGTGGACGTGGACGTCGGGGTGCGTCATCGCGTAGACCTGGTTGCGTGAATGAGATTGCGGATCATATTCTTTGTTTTCTTGAGTTATTAAATACCATCAAAATCTACCACTGGTCGACATTGTCGTACCCCACACACAAGGCCACGGATGAACTTCATACAAAATTGAGTGAGTTGGTGGATTCGTTTATTGAAATCTATATTGGACATTGCGCGCGGGGGAAGGGTGCGGGTGCGGGCGCAGGTGTTCCTGTTTTTCGGTTTAAATCCGGGCAAGAAGCTACGATTGAATTTTGTGAATGTAAATCTCTCGAAGCGTTTTGCAAGGTTCTTGACGATAACATTATTCATATGGAAGGATTGACAGAACGCTTGAATGGCTATACTGATTTAGTGAACATTCGCGATGAAATGGTGGGTGCGTTGGCGCAGGCGTTATATTTGTTGAGATTGAAGTAACCTGTGTCTAATTAGTATTGTTTAAAGATAATATGGTCACATAATAATATACAATATCAGTAAATTATTATGAGTGCCGGTGCTGGTTTACGTCCGTTACCTCCCATCCCTTCATGGGTGAAGATCGTCAATTATCGTACAATGACGAATGAAAAGAAAGATCTGGCGGTTGCCGGGAATAAGAATGCTCAATATGAATGGATGGTAGAAGAGGTGAATGAATTTTACGAGGCGATTCACCTGAACGATCCTGAGGAGATTCGTGATGAAGCGATGGGATTGATTCGTACTGTGCAGCAGTTCGCAGGGTCGAAACGCGTAGTTGCGCTTTGGGGGAAGGTTCGCAAAGATGTTGCTGTTGTTTTTCCTAGCCGGGCGGTGTTCAATGCAACATTCAAGAAGTGGCACGCGAAGAAATTGGCGAAGAAGCAGGCTTTAGATGTCGTGGTTGATGATTTAGTACGGGTCAGCGGTATTCGATGGGCGTAATGCATGAATGCTATTTTACTTACATGCACAACATCTGGAGAAGAAAATACGCATACGTTGAAAAAATCCGGTTGATTGGGGGGTCTGTGGCGACTCTTTTTCGTTCTGTGTCTCTGACATCGTCGTAATGGTAACAGTGACGGGGGTGTCAGGTGGAATGTTTGCTGTGGCGATGCCGGTTGTGGTCGTGGTCGCGGCACTTGCGTCTCTTGCATTGGTTTCTTGAAGTTCGATTTCTTCTGTTGTTAATAATTTATCAAGTGCGTCGGTTTGATCTTTATTGAACTCGATTACTGCTTCAATCAAATTGCGAATGACTTTGGTTTCGACGAGTGTCCGTAAATATGATTTAACGTCTTCCGTTGCGCTATGATGTTCAATCATGTATGTAATGAGTGTTTCGACTTCTTGTGGTGATATACGTGCAATGGATGCCGAGCATGAACGTTGCATTTCGATTGCAAGAATTACGTAGGAAAAAAATGTATGGAGGGTCATTTTTCGCGAGAAGTTCTTATCTCTGGAAAGTTTAAGTTTGAGTGCGTCGAGAGATTTTGATGGTGATTGGTTTTGTTGTTTCTGCGATTGTAACGACGGGGACGATTGTTGTGGGGACGGGGATTGCTCTCGTGACGACAGTTGTTCCTGTTGTTGCGTCCGTTGTGGTGAATGTAACGGCTGGGACGGTTCGGATGGGGTACAACTATCTTCGGCCGGCTCCGCCGCTCCATTCTGAGACACCTCGTGAGTAGCATCGTCGCTATCTTGTTTTGTTAAAAGAGGAACAGGGCTCGATGGATTGTTCTCATCTGGATCCGATAGTACTCCGTAATCGTTTTCCGGTCTTCTTTGAATCAATTCAGTTGTTGATGCAACGGTTGAAGAAGGGACGCTTCCTCGTTTGTGCTTTTTGCTTCCACCTCCCATTGTATTCTTACTATACTCTTTGATAATTTCTTTATTATTTATTATTTATTATTTATTAAAAAAAACGTACCTGAATCCTTTCGTTTTTTTCCTGTATTCATACCTGTAAACGGTTACGTGTGCGGGAGGGCGGCGGCGTGATTAGTGCTTTTTTTGTTTCGCAGCAGCAATGCAGCATTCTTTGATTTGTTTGACGACTTCATGGCGATCTTTGTGACGAGACTCATCCGTGAGAAACTCTGCGACGTCGTTTCGAATGCTGTTTGTGAGCGTGCTGAGTGAAATGAATGTCCGGCGAATGGTTTCTGGTTTGAGAATGGTGCGAAGGTATGTGCCGCTGGCAGGTGCAATTTGTGCGTGCTGTGATGGGACTTCAGCTGGTGTGGATGGTTGGTTGGCATCGTGTCGGAAGAGTCCGCCTCCCATGCTGGCGTAATGGAATTTTGGTGCGGTTCGTCTGACTTCCTTTGTGAGTTCGCAACCCCACGCCTTCAAGTCGAGGTACGTGTCCTTCGCATTGATGTACGCTTCATCACTGCCAGATTTGTTTGTGAATTCCTTTTGCGTGGCGAGTTCGGCGGCTTGTTCTTCGGTCTTGGTTTGCGCTTGCATTTGCTTCAGTTCGTCGTGGCTCTTGCTGTCATGCACATTGAGTTTGATGCGGAAATTGCCGAATGCTTGTTTGAGGAGCTGAAAGTCGGCTTGTGACATGATTTCTGGTTTTTTTTCGATTTTTTTTTGAAGTTCGTCAAATGCAAGTTTGACTTGTTTGCTTGCCGCCATGCGGTAGAATGTGCGCGAATTGGGGGATCGACGGCGTTTCAATGCGGAGGCTGATTGTTTGGCTGCCTGTGAGAAGCTCCACATTGCTCGTCCGGCTGCTTCTTGGAGGGCGGCAGCTTTTTCTTTGTTCATTCCAGGGCGTGGTGTTCCAGTAGCCAGTTCCGGGGGAGCCGAGAATTCCTCTTCGTAGTGTTCGTCATCGAGGCGGGGGAGACCTCCAGTAGTATTGCACATGGTTTCGGTAGTCATTCTGTATCGTTCGTTTGGTGGTTGCTTGATCGCTGTAATTAGATTAATGTTAGAAAAGTATTTCAATTTTTTTCTGATGACATTGTTGACATGTGGATCATACTTTTTTTGAAATTTTACTATTTTTTGAAAACTGGATATTTTTGGGTGGTCACATGTCAAAAATGAAAAAAATTGAAATCTTTTTTCAGGATTTTTTTGGATCACAGTTGAGTCAGACACTGAATGAATACAGAAAAACAGAACAGATTTACCCGAGTGATTATTGTGAAGAAGAGGCCGGCACCGGCGCCTGTGCCTAAGGTAGGTATTGACAGGTTTGATGAATACATACAAAAGTCAGGTCTTGAACCGAAAAGCTATCAGCGTGAAGGTGTTGAGTTTTGTCTGCGTCGTGAAGAGCCAGGCGCTGTGGCGGCGGCGGCAGTGCGCGGTGGTATCATTGCAGACGAAATGGGTCTCGGCAAAACAATCGTGATGATGGGTCTTATTCTTGCCAACTTGGCAGCGTACCGACGCACCTTGATTGTTGTGCCAGTGGCTTTGATCGCGCAGTGGGTCGCTCAAATCAAGAAGACGATTATCGACACCGGTGTCAAAACTGACTTAGTGGTTGCTGTATATCACGGCGTCACTGGGAAACACCGTGTGGTTTTGTCGGGGGAGGGCAGTGATGCTGTGTGGTGCCACAGACCTCCCAAGCGCGGTGGTGGCGGGGTTGCGCGTGCGATTGACATCGTCATTACGACCTACGGTTGTGTTGCAATGGAGGAACCGGCGTCAGTTTCAAAGAAGAAGCCTCTGAATGTCCCTAGCCCGAAGGCCCCGAAGGCCCCGACATTGTCTCTCCTGACTTTCCACGCTGACCGCGTGATCTTTGACGAGGCTCATCATCTGCGTAACAAGACAAGCCGTATCTTCAAAGGTGCGATGCGTGTGGTTGCAGCGGAGGGGGTAAAGCGCCCGATTGTCTGGATCGTAACTGGAACCCCTATTCAAAACAAAATATCCGACTTGAAATCCTTGTGCTTTGTTTTGGGGTTTGGTGTGGGTGATTTGATCTCGGAAGAAAAACGCCGTGCGATTCGTGACCAGTATGTATTACGCAGGACAAAGGTAAGTGTGGGTATGGTGGCGGAGGAGGAGGTGGCAGAGGGGGCAGGGGCGGCGGGGTCGGTGGCGGGGTCGGTGGCAGCGGATGTGACATGTGCCCCGCGTCTCCAATCTCTCAAACATTACAAATCACAAGTTCCTTGGAGTTCCGAAAACGAACTCGAGTTGAGTCGCGAGATCCATCAGAAAGCAAGGAATACAACGGACCGCGCGGAGAGATTGAAGCTGTATACTCGCATGCGCCAGATGTGCGTTTGGCCTGCATTGTTGAAGACGAAGACGCAGACGAAGGCAGTGATGGGCGACTTGGATGATGCCGAAGATACTCATGGTCTATCTATGGAAGAGTACAACATGGCAGTTTCAAAACAGAGTAAGTTGGATCGGGTTGTTGCGACGATGATGGCGGAAGGTGGTGGATGCGTGTCGGGTCGGAAGTCCATCGTATTCTGCCACTACCGCCGTGAGATGACCCAACTGCGCGATATGTTGCTGCGTGGGGGTGGGGGTGGGGGTCTGGGTTGTGACGACATCGCGATCATCGACGGCACTGTGGGGTCACGTGAACGCGCCCGGATCTTCGCTGCTGCGCCTACAGTGCTCATTCTACAGATTCGGACTTGCAGTGAGGGGTTAAACCTTCAAGACTATTCGGATGTCTATTTCGTAAGTCCGCACTGGAACCCGTGTGTTGAAGACCAGGCTATCGCCCGTTGCTATCGTATGGGACAGACCTCCCAAGTTCGGGTGTTTCGGTTCTATATGTCGGATTTCGTAGCGGCGGAGGCGGCGGAGGCGGCGGAGGCGGCGGAGGCGGCGGAGGCGGCGGCGGCGGCGACGATGGAGTGCATTTCTACGCTGGATCACAAGTGCGAGGAAATACAAGAAAGGAAGCGTGTATTGTGTAATGAGTTTCTGTGTGGGGTGTAGGGTGTGTGTGGGGGTGTCTGAGAATAGTAAAACTCTATTTTATACACCAAGCAATAGGTACAGTTGAATATTTAACTGATGCCTGTTTGCACAACGAATCTCTATATTCATTTGAATATTGTCCTATTAAATTTTTAACCTTATTAATTAAATCTGTATATTCTCCTTTAAATTCTATAGCTTCAGGTTTTTTTGTAGAAATTTGATTTAATCTTGATTTTAGTTCATCTCTATCAAAATCATCTTTCAATGCTTGTTCTACTCTACTTACTTGTTCTCCATTATCCATCAGTGCTATTTCCATATTATCAACTATTATCGTTGGATCATACTTAGACCGTTCGAATGTGCTTTGTTTAAGAAGAGGCTGAACTTTCAAATAAGATGATAAAAACAAAGGATCGCTTGGACTCAAAGTTAATTCTTTAGGTAATACACTTGAACTTACACTTTCCATCCTATCGGGTTTTATAAACAACTCTAACGTGAGATCCAAATCTTTTTTTGTTACATACGCTGGCCAAAAGAAAAATAAATCATCTTTCGCTCCAGACACTCTTTTCTGTACAAGTATACATTTTACTTTTTTTCTATTTGTATTTGCATCTAACATATTTATTTGATAAACATATATCTCGTATGTATCACCTCCTCCTCTCATAACTATTTTTCGGTGTTTTCGTCGGTGGGTTTTTAGTTTGTGCCTTACGTTTTTAGATGCATTCTTGCGTTTGACGCGACGAACGTTCGAGAATGAACGCGCAGTTTTACGGCGAGTGGCCATGACGTGGGTCTATTCAATATATATTACGCGTATAATATATATTATTACTAATTATAACATTTGATTTATGGGTGCAGAACAGTCTCGATCTCGATCTCGATCTCGGTCTCGGTCGCGACATGGCCGCCATCATGGAACGCGTAAATGGTCTCGCGTTGCACCTAAAACCGTCGGCGACCGTTCTGCTGTTTTGTCGAAATGTGGACGGCGGTGCTTTTTGGGACCTGAGAAGACGTTTCCGATTTGTGCGCGTTTAGGATCGGGGGCGGGGTCACGGGCGGGAACGTGTAAGGTCGATCGTCGTGGTGTGGTGGCTGCGTATTCTCGCGCGCGTGAGTGGGCTTCCATTACCGCACGCAAGAAGAGGACGGATGCGGGGGCACGAGCACATCGTAAGTATACTGCTGTGGCGCGTAAGGCGCGGGCGATTTTACACCCCAGATGAACCAAACCCACCATGCCCTCGATCAGTCGGAGGGCTCAAGTCTCCTTCGGTTTCGACGATATGAACGAAGAATGGTGAGAGATCCGGTGCGCATACCTGAAAATATCGGTCGTATTTTTTTATGGGGGAAAGGGTTTCATTCCAGATATGCCATATATCCGAACTTCCGAATATTCCGATCGTATCCACTGCTGCAATAAGATCGCCTCGGTACCCAGCATCAATGATTCCGACCGAATTGGCAAGACGCATTCTTGTTTTACTTATACTTGACCTGGGATAGAGGTAAAATCCGCATGGTTGGGGTTGGGGGTTGGATGGGAGGTCTGTGGCATTATTGGCTGGAGTGAATGTGGTGGTGGAAATGGAGACTGGTTCTGGTGTGGTCGTCGTTGTGGTAGTTGTGGTAGTTGTCGTGGTGCTGGAGGTGTAGGCGGCGGAGGCGGAGGCGGAGGCGGGGGTGGGAGGTACGACGCGCATGCAACAACGAACACCAAGATTAAGAGCACGGGCACCGTCCACTCCAACGTGTAATGGCGCTGGCGGATCATTTTTTATGTCAGTGCGCATGATATTAGAATCAATATATTCTGTTCCAGAGAACGGCATGAATAGATCGAAACCTGAATCGGGTGTGGCAGCGGTGGGGAAGAGAGACCCCCATGCAGAGTCGGTTATTTTCTGATTATGGGTCTGGACCTTTTGTTTGTAGCGGCGGACCCATTCTTCGTCGTCGCTGTGTTTCGAGAGATAGATATAGAGCTGGTATTTAGTAGTCATCGAGTGGGTGGGGTCGAGTGGGTGGGGTGGAGTCGAGTGGTAGAATGTATATAATGTAAATACGATTATGTTTATATTATATAATAAGTCAAGAACAGTTGGTTTTCATCATGTCTATCGTAGTTATGCGTCGTAAGGTTCGAGAGAATCATCCTCGAGTTGCGCCTATTTCTGGGCATTTGACGGGGGGTGATGGAAAGACCGGTGTGAATGATTCGAATCGCGCTGGATTTTCGATCAATGGAGGACATAGGAACTTACGTGGAATTGGGCAAATACGGATGGTAGGATCCGGTGGATGGAGCGGTGGTGGGCGTGGAGCGGTGCGCGGAGGTAGTGGAAACTCGTCGTGGTATTTTTCAGCGAATGATCCGACAGTGATTAAACGGTCTTCTCGCGGGAATGCTTCCATGATCAATATGAAATATCGGTGGATT
>Ga0194133_10006689_pt1 | contig 14081 bp, 12 predicted proteins | sample TA2KigOf40mmetaG_FD_155448 | JGI IMG/M metagenome (GOLD analysis project Ga0194133, IMG submission 155448) | Freshwater microbial communities from Lake Tanganyika, Tanzania - TA2015055 Kigoma Offshore 40m | ecosystem: Environmental > Aquatic > Freshwater > Lake | place: Tanzania: Lake...
GCGAACCAACTATGGCGAGCTGGTACATGGCGAAATGTTTCATTTCCTATTTTTACATGGTAAGCGAACTTTAAGAACTCCCTGACTAGAGATGGACAACACAAAATGACTAATTATGACTAGCACAGAGGTCAAGGGTTTGCCCTGTCCAGAGATTGAAACCTGGTGAACCCCCCTGTGCTCAGTCAGTTATCATGTAGCCAAGAGCTAAACTGAAATAGGCATCCACAATATTTGTATTGAAAAAGAAATAGCCTGCTGAAAAAATGCAAAATCAAATTTTTAGCTGTCATTTGAATTAAGCATATGCTGGAAATAAGAATCTATAAAGTTTTTTTAAGATAGTCAAAATACTGAAAACTTTGTACAAGTCTGAAGTAGGATAAATTGGGAAAACCTGCCTAGACTCATCAAACAAAGTTTTGTGTTTCGCTCTTCTACATGCACCACGGATTTGAATTTGAGAGAAAATTCCTTTCTTTACATTCAAAAGTTTAATTAAAAACAAGATTTTTATATGAATATAGTCTGAAAAAAAGAAATTTTCATCCGAAAACCAGTTTTTTTCGAAAGATAGTCATCCATTTATCAAATTACGTGTCATTTAAAAATGAAAATTGCTCTGAAGTCTAGATATATTCTCCCAGCGGGCACATAAAATGTTGAATTCAATTTTAGAAAAAGGTTTCAGACATGCAAATTTACTTTTTCTGATAAAGCCACCCTTTGAATATTATTTAAGTCAATGTTATTTAAATTGGCTGCTGTATAGAAATTTTATAAAACCACTCTACAAATCGATATATTTTTATAAGCAGGTATTGCAGGCTGTAGTGATGGATAGAGGCCTAAATTTTTTGACCCGGGTCGGGTAGAGTCAGCCACTTCTGGGTCTGGAAAATTCCCCCCCCCCTTACCTTTGGGTCCAAAAAAATCTCATTGGGTTGGTCAAAATATACCCGCATTGGCCCTTATTTCCAGCGGGTCAAAAGTATGCTTGGGTCAGGAATAGAGATGGGCCCTGACCTGAGCCTACCCGAGAATACTTTTTGACCCGCAGTAATTAAGAAGCTGACATGTCTTTCACCTGGGTACTTTTTGAGCCGACTGGAAGAGATTTTTTTGACCCGAAGAGAAAAAAATTTGATGTTTTTAGGGGAAATTTTCCAAACGCAAACCAAAGATGGCTTACCCAATCCCACTTGACCCGGATCAAAAATTTTTGACCAGGACCCATCTCTATTAGAGAGTTAAAATTAGAAAATCAGATATCGAAAAGGCATAAACAGTCTCAAGAGCTAAAATGATGAGCTTAAAGTTATTGCAACTTTTAGGCAAAAATTGGAGCTGACTTCTTTTTAAATAGCCTTAAAGCTCATTTGATTTGTTTTGAAAATGTCTATTAAAACACTTTTGATTATTTTCTCCTTTTTCTAGAATGAGCTATCCTCTCATGGACACTTTGAATAGTGCCATGTTCAGGCTCTCCCTTGATGAGTTGGTAGATCTGGAACGCAAAAGAAGGTTTGGCATAAGCAGGTATGGTAATGTCAAGTGAGCTGTGATGATCAACAACGTACCTTTCCAAATAAAATACTTTAAGTTACTTGACTGTTTATTGATAACAACCGATCTCTTTTATATATTTTGACCGTAAGCCAATTTATAGTGAATCATTGTATGTTATGTGCAACGAATAACAGAAATAATGTTGTTTTAGAAATTAAAAATCAAGCATATAGTAAACCAAGGGGAGGAGATCAAATGTCAAGAAATAAAATCTATGCAATACTAACTTTTTATTTGAGGAAGAGAAGGGTTTATATACACATAACGCGGATCCGTAAATTTGGAGGTCTTGAAGTTCTGGCTTGATATTAATTAGATTTGAAAGAATCGTGGCAGTATCCGAAGGGAAATCAAAGGTAATATTATTAACGGATTGTACCAGATTAAAGTTTGCTATCAGCAAAAGAGTGTAGTAATCCAAAGATCATTATTAAGTTCATTGAGCTGATCTTTTAATATTTTAAATGAAAACAAAAATTTGATTTAGAACAAAGTTATTTTGCTTTACAAGGATGCAAAAACTTTGAAAATAAAAATCATTTTCATGATTTTTGTCCATATGGCTTTACCAGGATTCAATTTTAGCTCTGAAAGAGATATTTTATAGGTTTGAGTTTCAATTCTATCAAATTTCAGGACTGAGATTTTGAGCAACATCTATTGTCCAGCAACTACATCCCATTCTACAGAAAAGTTTTTCCATTTTCCAGAGGAAAGGTGCAAAGAAACAAACTCAGAATTGAGGGAGCATGAAAACAATGTCAATGCAGCATCTAGGTTTAAAGATTATTTTTCTAAAGAAAAACTAGAGTACAAAAAAGACATGAAAATTAGATACCAATTAAACTTTTATTGCCATGGCATCTGGCTGGGGATCTGAGTGCCGGGGTTCGAACCCTGTCACCTCCGTCAACTTTTCCCCCCCAGGTTGGCACAAAATTCACAAAAATATTATATCCAGCCAGGATTTGAAAGCGTCTATCATGATTGATTTCGCTAGACGCTTGAACAAAAAAGGAGTTGTGTTAATCAATTAACTTCAATGCATCTTTTCTTTTGTCTTTTCAGACTCTTTCAAATGAATTTGCTTTCTTCAGCCAATGCTGTTTGTGTCGATGGATCAAAGTCTTCTGCATTTTGGTCTAATAATAGGCATGTCATTTCATTTTTATCACAATCAATTAATCCTGTGACAGTTTATCTTTTCCAACTCAACTTTCTTTTTTTTTCTTTTAAATGCAATAAGGAAACACATTAGTAAGCATCTTACGTCCAAAGGCCTGACATTTTTTTTAGAGAAGAAAAATTACTCTGAGACATGAGAAGGAGTAAATCATGTTATCCCATCTGTTTTATCTTGGAAAAAGTATGAGATTAGGAAGGAAACTCCGACAACAAAACCTTGAATCATCCACAAGAGAGTTGAACATTTTTTATCTTCCAGAATACAAATGATTGCATTCAAAATAAGATACAGAAAGATTTCGAAAAAGGCAAGGTTGAATATATTGGGAGACACGTTGGAAATGGATGCAAAACTTTTTGCAGCATTTTACACTGCTGAAAATTTTGAATGGGATTGTAATGGTTCTGATTGGCAATAAGGAATCTTTTCACATTTAAAATTACCACAGACCTGAAGATCCAAGCTATCCTTTGGCCACCATTTTGGCTCTACAGCCAAGTTTAATCATACTTTCAATAGTTGACCCTAATTTAGGTCCCAATGGCAAGGGGGTAAAACCTCATTGGTTTGAAGTTTGTAACAAATTTCCTCAAAATAATTTTTCACCTTGATAGCTTTGCTTAGGATCAAACATCAATATTGATTTGCTTGATAATTTTACCAATGCAACCCATTTTTGGTCCATAAAGGTTACCTCATTGGTTTAAGTGTGTCATAAGCCTTCCCAAAAATAATTCTGCACCTTGTAAGTTTTGTCTACCATCAAACATCTATAGATTAAGATAGAATAAAAACATGGATCTGTCATGAGCAAAGTTAAAGTCTCGCTGCGTGACACACAATCTCATCGGGTAGGGTCAAAAAGTACCCGGGTCAAACATGGGTCAGCCTTTTATTTATTGCAGTTCAAAAGTATGCTCGGGTCGGGTCAGAGCCCATATTTAGTTTTTAGATTGTGTCTAATTTTTTTATAACCTTGCTCATCTCTTCGTTATTAAGGAAACGACGAATATGTGCCATATTTTTAAAACGAATGGATCTACATGTTGTGACTAGTTTTATGGATCTAAGAGTCCCATTTTAGATGATTATCTAGAAACACACCCAACAATTTCATATGTGGCATACAAGATATCCAAGACACCAGAGTCCTGTAATTGTTTGGGTTTAAGAAAAATAAAATTTTGATAATCTGATCTTCTTCCTCAGCCATGGCAATGTTCACCAACAAAAGAAACTAGATGGCAAAAAGCAAGAGGCGCTGAGGGGTGTTTTAGAGAAGGCTCTTACAAGAACATCAATAAGCCCTGAAGAGCATCAGTGCATTCACACTTCAAAACCATTCAATGGTAAAGTTGATTTTATAGCAAAAATTTTCAAAAGCCAGTTAAACCATCATACTTTTTTCTAACCATATTTTTTGGTGATTGTCGGTCATCGACACCTGAACAAATTTAAAATGTTGTTGTGCGGTCTGGTTGAGATGAGCAAAAACACAGTGATGATCTTCCCATTCAAGAAAAGAATCAATGCTTATTGATGAAATAGTAGAACTTTAATTTCAAAACTGAGAACCAAACTTTCTGGCTTAATTGAAGGGGGTAAAATGTTGGCGCCAAGACCAACAATAGGTGGGAATGAAACCATAATGGCAGCCCATGTGAAATGAACTACTCTTGAAGGAAATGTAAAACAATAATGGCAGCCTTATTTGAAATGACTTTAATGTGCAAGGCAACGTTAAAATATTGTAAAGTAAAGTGAGCATAATTACGGGAAATCAGCGTAAAATGATAGTATATACCCAATGGAGAGTTGGAAATATCAGGAAAACTGTTGGGGTGAGGGCCATAGTCATCACTGCAGGGTGAGTTAAGGTTAGTAAATAATTTCAAAGAAAGTATCAGCTCAACTTACCTAACCTAATAGGGTTGATCCTGACCCTTCCCCAATTTTGAGGAAAAATCATGAAATTGGGAAAATGTTGGTAGGAAAACTTCATTGGGGAAAACCTCGTTCGTGAAAAACTCATTGCGCCAATCTAACCACTTCTTTGGTTACTTGATTTGCCATAGTTTAATCTATCAAACATTCCATATAGTGGAAGTTATCCATTAGACAGACTTGAAAATCATAGTATTTACAACTACATTATTTTGTTTTTAAGCACTCCACCTGTTAAAGGTGCAAAATTATATGCTTCATTTCAGAATCATTTAGCATATATCCAAGCAACACGAAAAAGTTTATTGTTGTCAACCGTGGATTACCAATTGATCCAGATTACAATATTCTAACAGAACCAAAAAGTGTTTTATTATCTACAGTTAGTTCGAAACGTGGTAAGCTGAACATTTATACATCTTGTATCACCTTAAACATGCCATCTTAAGTTGATTGACGCACAATTAAAAATTCCACATCAGATTAGTGAAAATCTAAAGATTAAGTTTAACCTTAAATATGGCCTTTCTGGAAATGCCCCAAAAAATATTTTTCTTGGATTAGAAAACTCAATTGTTGACTGACAAACTTTTTCAATCAAAGATGAGCTCTAAAGACAACAAAAATCTCTACAATCCTGTCCAGATGAAGTTTTTCTTTTTCTTTCAATGCAACTAATTAAAGTGTTACCAAAAATAAGACTTTCCCAGATTTAAGGCCTATTTTAAGATACTTTTCAAACATCATAATATCTGCAACTAAACTTTCTGCAATTATAAACTCAAATGGCACAATTGACAAGCGCATTAACCTCAAAAACATCTCTTAAGAGCCACCAACTCCTTTGTAATTGTTAGAAATGGCATTAAAAGAGAAGGTCTTTTAAAGAAGGGATGCCAGTTTTATGTTGGATGTATTCAGGGCTTTTTTGGGTGATCCTGTTAAGTCAATTCTGCTATTTTCTCTTAATGGAACTATTGCTTCATTTGTGCTCTATCAATAACTAGCTTTTGAGGTATTTTTTACATGCACTTTTTGCACTGGTTGGGGCTATTTTGTGCTTTTTGCATATCATGGATCAAGGCACTGTTAAAAAAAATTGGGCATTTCTTCACTTTATTTTATAGTAAAACTAGCCAACCGGGCCGGGAAAAATTTGATGAGCTTATGTGACCCATCTGGACATTTTTTGTAAAGCAAGGTTTTTTCTCCAGTGATCTGTTTAGGTTTTGGAGTTTGGGGTACCTCGGAGTCAGGGGTTCGGGTTTGCAGGGTCATACTTGTATTAAGCACCTTTCCTGAGTTGGCAGGGAGGTCTGTGCAAAATTTGGTGGAGATTGGTCCTGCACTTCGGGCGTGAAAAGGGGACATAGGTACAGTCTCTTTTATATATAGAGAAGATAGAAGATTCTCTAAAAACTTTTTCATTTTATAATAAAAGATGCACTTTTGGTCTCAGGGTGCAGGCGTTGAGGCCTAGGGTATCACTTGGCCTTATGGTCATGGGACTTGGCTGGGGAACTGAGGGTCGAACCCTATCACCTCCGGCAACCTTTGATGCGGAGTTGCCACAAAATTAACAAAAAAAAATAATTCCAGCCATTATTCAAAGCATCTGTCATGATTGATTTAGTTAGACTCTCAAGTCAAAAAAAGCCCTTGCATCTTTTTGATCAAAAAACTAGTGATGGGTCCAGGTGAAAAATTTTTGACCCGGGTCAATTTTTTGGGGCTCGTGTCAGGTCGGGTTGGGTCAGCCATCTTTGGGTTGGGTTCAGGTTTGGAAAATTTCCCCTAAAAATCTTTAATTTTTTAATTTTTTCCCCTTCAGCTCAAAATAATGTATTTGTGTCAGGTCAAAAAGTAGCCTTGTCAAGAGCGGTAGGCCTCTTTTTCACTGCGGGTCAAAAGTCTGCTCGGGTTTGGTCAGGCCGAGTCAGGTCCTGTCTCTACCTAAAACACATGATAGAGGCTCAATATTTTTGACTTGGGGGCTACCCTTTGCAGGATTAGATTAACCAGAAAGCACGTTGCCTAAAGATTATTTTTCAACTTATCATTTTTCTGTGCAACTATTAAAGTTATCATAATCAGAATTCTGCTTTAATTTGTTCTAATTGCTTTTGCAGATAGTGCAAATGAGAACTCTGTTTGGCTACATCATGCATCAAGGTATTATTTTAAAGTATTAATTTTTTATCTTTAAAATGTAAGCAGAATGAGTAAAAAATAAATTATTTAGATGGCGCCATGAATGCACTTATCATCATCCTTACTCAACACCATCTGCCACCAAGAGCATGGAAAACCTGAGATCAAAAGGTTAATTTAATTTAGAATTGGTCCTACAATGAAGTATGGGATGATGCATAAATATGTGTCAAAAATTTGACATGACAGTATTTTTGCAGAAAAGTTACAAGAAATTTTAAAAATTTCAGGAGCTTTTTATAATAACTTTCTCTCAAATGAACAGACAAGACACAGGAATGAAAAGATTTATTTCTTTGACAGTAGATATAATGCTCAATCTAGAGTCAAGATTTGATCACAATTTGATTTTAAAGTGAGATTATTGTCATGTTAAACCAATCTTTTGGTTATGATTTAATAATTTTGGATGCAGCATTGAGAGTGCAGATTTTACCCATTCTCTTTGTACTAGAAACAAAGAAGGTTATTGTGGCTGGTAGTCTATCATTCTATTGTATCCCCTGCTCAGTATTGGGTGTTCACCAGATTTGTTAATATTAGTTTCTGAGTGAGATTAGAAAGGGACCTTGATTAATGCTTGAAGAAAATACAATCAATGCACCTTCAATTCCCAATACTCTACCCAGTCTAGTGATGGGACCAGGTCAAATATTTTTAACCCGGGTCGAGTCAGCCATTTTTGGTTTGAGTCTGGGTTTGGAAAATTTCCCCTAAAAGTCCCAAATTTTTAATTTTTTCCCTTTCGGGTCAAAAAAATCTCTTCGATTGGGTCAAAAATGGGTCAGCTTTTTTATTTACTGCGGGTCAAAAGTATGCTCAGGGCCCCTAAATAACCAGGACCTGATCTTTTTTAATTTAAAGTCAAAGTCATGAAGTATTAATCTTAATTAAGGTTCTTTCTTCATTTTCCAAAATTTATAAATCTATGATACTTGTTGAATAGTTTTCATTTTGTTATCATAATTTATGAATAGTGAACATTTTATATTTAGATCTTCACTTACCCAAAATAAGACCATGTTCAAGTCCAGCTTCAGGAAGGCTCAGAGGACGAAAATCAAAACTTCTCAAGAAAACATCTGCATTTGCAGCATTTGAAAAGGTTTCTTAAACAAAGATTTTTTAACCATTCAAAAATATTTTTTGATCTGCTTGAACCTTTGAAATTCAGAAGAGTAACATTTTCTTTTGTAGAGTTGTATACTATAATTGTGGAACTATTTCAGACTGATGAATGGATTTGTAATCATAATCCAAAACAGAGAATTGTACAGTTTACAGAATTTTCTTCTGCAAGAAAAAGTGAAACTAGTGAGTATTAAAAGTTTTGAATATGATATTTAAGGAACTTGAATTTTGTCAATACTTTAAGATACTACATCAGGCTACCAAGGTGAGCAAAACTCTAGTGGATTATCAGTAAGTCCAAGGTTTAATTGGAAACCTATTGAAAATGTTGACAACAGGCAAAGCAAATATTGGTTTTTGTTTGTAAATTTATTTTACTTTTTGAATTTATTTGATAGTGAAGCTAATATATCAGAGGAACAACTCACAAGGCAACTTATATCCCTGCACAGAGCAGTAAGTCATCGTGATAAAGTTTTTCTTCGACAACTCATGAAAAGATGTGATAATAAGCTGGTAAGCTATTATGAGTCTAAAAACTATTGTAAATCTCGTTAACCAAAATAAAAGACAAGTTTGGTTGAACAAATGTATTTCAGTACTGACTCTACAATACGTTGCATTTACAAACAATGGTCTCTCACACAGTAAAGAAGTACGTAATGACAAAGGGTTGTGACACGTTATCCTTCCAAAAAGGGAACTCAGGAATAACGTGACACAATGATACATACCCAATAGAAAATAGAACAGAAACCCAAGTTATAAAGATATTATTTACGTTCCATCTCAGTTTAACATTAATCTTTGACAGGTAGCTGGATTTGGATTTGCTTGAAAATTAAATAATAGAGTATTTAAAGTTGGAGAAAGATTTTTTAAAAACTGCCCAAAGTAATTGAGATTTATAGGTTTTTCTGATTAATGAAGCTGCTACCATTAGCAACTTGGTTAGTCCATTTTAGACTCGATTTTGGTTTCCTTAAACAAATACAAATACCAGTCTTAAATGATTTCAAACAAATAAGTTTTTGGCTGAAACTATTTGGTTTGGATTACTTGAATTTGTTTATTTGCTGAGACTATTTGATTTGGATAACTAATATTTGTGTATCGGCAAATATTTTATTATAAAATGAGTAAAATGGGTAACCCTGAACATTTGCTTTTGTTCCTGATATTTGCAATTGTTAAGACTTGAAATTAATTTGTTACAACTTTAAAACACTTAGGATTACTTTGAATTCATTTAGGACATGACCTTGCCTTTGAGGGGGGTAACAGCACTTTCTTTGTCCATTTACCTCAAATACAATGACATCACATCAGAACTGTTAAGCATCATGAAACAAACCAGACAAATAGGTAAGTGACACATAAATTTCAATGCTAAGAGGCTGAAGCAATAATATTGAAAAGGTCGGGCTTTAAGCTTGGCTTCTGTTGACAATGCATCTCGAAGAGAGCCACCCATTGTAACAGCTTCGAGGACTGGACAACTGGAAACTACAGGACTTTTGGCTGCTTTTGGGGCTGATCTTGAAGTACGAGATGGGCAGGTTGGTTTTTGATAAAAAACTATTCTCACTAACTTCTAACAAAGTCTGTTGATCCTTAGGGAAGGACAGCCTTATGGCATGCAGTTCGTGAGGAGCATGAAAATGTTGTTTCATTACTAATAGAATCAGGAGCAAAAGTTTTCTATAAGTGGGTATTTCATCAAAAAAACCTCATAGCCTTAAATTTGTCTTGAGTAAAAATATAATGCCAACTGCACTATATTGAAGACTAGCCAACCGGGCCCAGGCGCTGCCCGGGAAAATAACTAAACAGTATAAGGGTACCCATCTGGACATTTTACGTTACACAAAGTTTTGTCTCCCGTGACCCATTTGGGTTTTGGAGTTTGGGGTACCCTGGGGTCAAGTTGGCGAGGTCATGCTTGTGTTAAGAACCTTCCCTGAGTTGGTGGGGAGGTCTGTGCAAAATTTGTTGGAGATTGGTCTGGCAGTTTGGGTGTGAAAAGGGGACATAGGTACAAAGGTACAAACAGTCTCTTTTATATATATTGAAGATTGAAGATAACCATTTCATATTTCTATATTGTAAATTTTAGAAACCATGACCTTTCTTGTCCAATGCAACTTGCCTGTAAAACAGCTCTTCTCAAACATAAAGGTCGCCAAATGGTCAAACTTTTAGTGCAACATGGTGCAAATCTGGTACAAAATTAAAAACTTGCCCAAATTTCTTTTGCTTATTAAGACCTTTTATTTAAGGAATATATTGATCATGCAATGAGAAATGCTTTATATTGGTCTGTCTATAACTGCTGCAGTGAAATTTGCATCTTTTTACTTGAAGCTGGTGCCAGAGTTAAACCTTGGTCTTGGATTCAGGTATTCCGGATTATGAAAGTAGCTCATAGGCCAAGAGTTTTTTTTTATTGGATCTACTTTTCATTTTTTTGATTGTGAATGATAAATGTAGAGAGATTTTATGAGGAATGTAGAAACAGCTCCCCTTGAGAATCAACCGGACTAAGATTGACTGTCTTAGACACCCTACCCGACACCCGTGGAAGTATAACACAAGATGTAATGTGCATGTGCAAATAAATATTGATGTCAAGTGCATTGGTTGCTTGAGCTCAATAAAAGAATTAGAATTAGAACAGAAAATGCTTTGTCAGGAGGAACACATGGAGGGACCAGAAGTTAGCGCTTGATGGTATTCGTGGAGTCTTTTTTATACTTTTTCAATAGGATGTTGGGCTGGGTAAGATAATGAGAGAGGGTTGCTTATTTGTGCAAAAAAAGGTATGATACATGACTTAAGTTCTTTTAGGAATGTGAAGAATGTAAGGGTGAGTGCCTTGAGTTGTGATGGCAAAAGAACGTAACTGCATAGTTTGCTCATCACCTTAATTTATGTACTTGTTTCTTTTTGCTTCTTGTTTGTACCTTCTACTAGAGATGGGCCCTGACCCGACCCAACCTGAGCATACTTTTGACTTGCAGTAAATTAGAGTCTGACTGGTACTTTTTGACCTGACCCAATGAGATTTTTTTTGTTCGGAAGGGGAAAAATTGAAAAAATTTAGATTAGTATGGGAAAATTTCCAAACCCAAACCTAAACCAAAGATGGCTGACCAGACCGAGCCAAAATTGACCTGACCCAACCTGGGTCAACAAAATTTGACCCGGACCCATCACTACCTTCAGCATAAATATCTATTGATTTTCTTAAAGGATGATGCACTTCCTGCTTCTTTCTTACAAGATAGACAAGTTTACAATTACATTGCAAGTGCTAGGTAATTAAAACTTCTTTGTATGGTAGAGAGTGTCATACAATAATCTTTATATTTGGAAAATTGAAAAATCACCTTCATACTAAAATTCGAATCTAGGAGATCACCTCCATCTTTATTTGTTTTGGCAAGATGTACCTTACGCCTATTTCTGATGGACAAAACTGAAGGAAAATCCATTATACCTGAGCTCAAAAAACTCGATTTAAGTGAAGAAATGAAAATGGTATTGCTCGATGATTCCTTGTTTTTAAAATTTGCTAAATAATGATTTTTAAATTTGATTTTTAGGTGATTGCATTTCAGAAGCCAGTTCGACAAGTCTCTGCAAACAAACTTGCTGGAAAAGCACGCAAAAAGCTATTGAAATTGTGCAATGAAACAAAAGTCTAAAAAAAGCAAAAAAATGTATGTATTTTGACTGTAAACATGAATAGAATCTAAGAATTAAGATTTGAGAAGGGAATGGAGTTTAAAAGTTGACTTATCTGGTGAAGGACATGAGACTAAATTTTGAGCTTGAGTCGAGTCGAGCTGGAAAAAAATTGCCCAGCTCAAGCCAGCTTGTGAGTTGGCTTGGCTTGCATAAATCACTAGGCCTGTCTCAAGTCGTGTCGAGCTGGAAAAAATCTACCCGGCTTGAGCCAGCGCCCATCACTAATAAAGTTATCTTCATCTAACTATAGAGAGATGGATTGAGGATCTGATTCATGAAAACACAGGTCAGGTCACAAAAAGATGAGAGATCAAATTAAAGGTGATAATTAAATGGTCTTTGGAAATCATGAGTGAAAGCAGACATTTTTTATCTCCGGATGCTTGCCCCATTTGATCAAAACATTCTGATCAATAATCTCCCAAATACTGATATCACAGAGTCTCTGAGGATCCTTAGGCTACATTGGATTCTCATTAGAATAGAAATAGCTGCAATGCACCGTATTCCTTTTATTATTCGCAAAGTGATAGAACAACAAAAATACAAGTCTCGTATTAGTCTATATATCTCCGCACACATATAAATTATTCAAGTATAGGATACAGGAGAATACAATACTATGTGATGTGTCTGATACTGGGTTACTCATCTCTTTCATATGTTTTCCAGGATGGGGTATTTCTGTAAAATTTTTTGTGTGATCCTGACTCGTTCATACTTTTCGTGTCAGTTATCACCTCTTTCTCTCTCTTTGTTTTTCCTTTTATTGTGTCCCAAAGTACTGAATGGTTCTTTGCTCAGAGATTTCATGGCTTTGTAAACAATTATTCCATTATAGATATTGACTACGCTTTTTGTATTTTGATGCACTGGTACCAGATAGTTGGATCATAACTGATTACTTCCTCCGAACACATATTTCTATCTATTTAAGAACTGTCTGTCATTGGGAGCCATGAGGAGGAGAATAATTAGGCGTCATGGATGATGGGCAGAGAGACGTTAAACATAGAGAGCGCAAAGGCCAGCTTATGTAGTTTTTAAGCCATCTGTTAGATTAGGTCTGAATAGTTGACCAAAACATTGGAAAATAACCAACCATATAGATCTACATATTGGTAAAATTTTTGTTTTGGTCATCTAAAAAGGCCCATGCAGTTTTTCCAGTGGGTTGCCCTAGAATGCTCACTCTAAATTTATCACCCCCTTGGCAACAAGCTCTTAGACCAGAAACTCACACTCATGTTTGAGGCTGAGAGGTCATAAAAACCTAAGTGAGAACCAAGATCAAAGGCTGTGCATTCATATTTAACATGTCCATCTTTAACTTACAATTGTGTAAAAATATTATCCTTTTTATTGGGGAATACGTCGTTTCGTTATATGCCTTTTTGCCATATGCCGATTTGCCACAGTCGATTCACCATATGAGCCAGTTTGCCATATGCAGATTCGCCATACAACGAGCGTGCGCTCGTCGTAGGCCCGCAGGGTTTGGTGGGTTGGTTGGGTCTGGTTAGGTTAGGTTAGTAAGCAATAAAGTCATCGTTGTCTTCGTCGTCATCATCTATATGGCAAATCAGCATATGGCGAACTGGCGCATATGGCAAACTGGCGTGTATGGCGAACTGACTATGGCAAATCGGCATATGGCGAAATGGCGTAGTATCTTTTTAATGGTATCTTTAATTATATCATAGAATGTGCTCAATCCAAGTTCTTTTCTTTTTTTGCCTTAACCATATTTTAACAACAACGTTTAGTCTTTTTCAAATTCCTGTTAAACTCATTTCAAGGCAGGTTCACACCTGGTCTCACATTCCCAGACCTTTTGATATCAAGATTCCATTTCTGAGCAAGATATCCTAAATCCTCCAATCAGCTAGTGCAACTGGTTGATCACCTTCACTAGTTCCAACTTTGATCCAAGTCTCTCCTTTACAACACCTTGACTTAAAAATTGTCAGGGGAATTTTAGTTGGTATAGCAATCTGATGCCAGCCTCAGTATGCCTTTAATGAAGTAAATTACTTAACTAAAAGACTATAAAGGCTTGTTTGTATTTACATTTTAAAAGCTTGGTTGGATATCTATTGCACAAAGAGTTTTATTTGTTTCCATGCAAAGCACCAATTCAACTTTAAAAGGGTTTAGAATATCGAGCTTTTCATCTCCAAATTTTCTTAGCATTGTAAACAAGGACGAAACCGAGCAAACAAACTGCCTAGATCAGAGAAAATGAAAAGGGCTTTTCATGATTCTAATTCCAAAGAGATGGTGACACTTT
>Ga0194133_10006690_pt1 | contig 14081 bp, 6 predicted proteins | sample TA2KigOf40mmetaG_FD_155448 | JGI IMG/M metagenome (GOLD analysis project Ga0194133, IMG submission 155448) | Freshwater microbial communities from Lake Tanganyika, Tanzania - TA2015055 Kigoma Offshore 40m | ecosystem: Environmental > Aquatic > Freshwater > Lake | place: Tanzania: Lake Tanganyika...
AGCCCTGATGCCTACTATTATGACGACAGAAATCAATATGGAGGACGCTACAAAAATGACGGTCGGAACAGAGATGGTGAAAGAGACCGCTATCACCAAGACAGAGATGAGTACAGAGAAAAGAGAAGAAGAAGCCCAACTTTCAGCCCACAGAGATACAGGGAGAGAAGGGATAGAAGCCCTACTCCAAGGAGATCCAGGTACTCTAGAGACTACTCACCACTATCCTCAACTCCTTTCAGTACATCGAGAAGAACCGTCCACATCACAAATAGCGAGAAACGATCTGTCAAGGCAAGACTTGGCAACAGGTCCAACAACCTTGAAGAAACTCCAGTCATCCCAAAGAACAAAAAGAGATCAAGAGGGGATAGCCAAGGAGGAAATGGAAATGAAAACAAGAAGCGAGACAGAGGATATTAGAGATCTGATTATAATTTTTTGGAATTGTTCCCATGGATTATCGAGTAAAATTGAAGTTGTTAGAGAAATAATAAATGTTTATCGACCCCATGTCATTTTTGTATCTGAATCCGAGATTAAATCTAGCCACGACCTCGATTTTTATAATATAGAGGGATACGATCTTCACTTAGCAAATACGATCAAAAGTAGAAATAAGGCTAGAATTGCTGCATATTCGGATAAAAGAATAAAAATTGAAAGAAAGCATCAGCATGAGGGAGAAGTCCAGGACATCATCATACTTGACCTAGGCTTGCTGAGAATCGCTGGATTGTACAATCCTTTTAAGGTTCATGATGGTGAGACAAGAGCAGGCAACTTTCACAGGATAATGGACATACTCCAAACATTAGGAGATCAAAGTAAGGAGCTAATTGTTGGAGGGGATGTGAACGTCGACTGGTCGACCGATAACCCTCAAAAAACAAAGCTCATGACATGGGCAGAAGATGAAGGACTACACCAAATCGTTAATGAACACACAAGACATCGTTGCGTCAATCTAGAGCAAGGTACGCGCATTGAAACCTCCACGATAGATCATGTGTATATCAAAGATAATCTGAAGATCAAGCCTCAAATAATCCCTTCAATTTGGAGCGATCATGACATAATACTAGTCAAATACCCATGGAGAATGGAACTATCGACGATCAAAAAGAAGATCAAGTTAAGGGAATGGCGAAATTACAATGCAAAAAGACTCATCAGGAAGCTACTTCGACATCCAGAAATCATGTATAGCTTAGACAAACTGAGAGTTCAAATTCATAAAATAATGGAGGATGAAATACCTCTGAGGGTAGTCCGCTTTAAACCACAACTTGGTCAAGTTGCATCTACAAAGGTCGCAAAAAGAACAAAAAAGAGGGATAGACATATCAAGCTCTATAAGAAATATGGAAACATCTACAATTTCAAGTATGCACAATATCTGGCAAAAACACTTAGAAAGATCATAAATAAAGAGCGAAAAGTAAAAATACAAACCAAACTCCAAACGCCCAATGCAAAAACCTTTTGGCACATGATGAAAGGGCTTTTTGGTAAGAACAAACCTAATGATGAAATTATCTTGGAAAAAAAGGATGGAAGCCTTACGAAAGAAAACTTGGAGATTTCTCAGATGTTTGTAAACTTCTTCTCAGAGAAGGTAAAAAACCTTAGTGGCCTCACAGATGCTGAATGGGAATCAGAGTGGCAGCCTAGTGGTAACCCAACGAACTATCTAGATATTACAACAACTGACATTGTAAATGCAGCTAAATTGCTAAAAAGCAAAAGATGCCACGGGCCAGATGGCATCCCCTTGCGACTGATAAAAGATATTGGAATACTAGCGCCAGAAATAATAGTGAACACATTCAACATGTTTGCTAGGAATGGTTTACCTGATAGCCTGAAAATATCAAGAATACTCCCTCTCCACAAAAAATCAAGTAAAACGGCAGTAGAAAATTATAGGCCAATAGCTAATTTATCATCTATAGCAAAACTATATGAAAAGGTTATCCTGAAAAAACTACAAGAAGAAACAGAAGACAGGGAAGGAGACTATCAACATGCGTATAGGCCCCATCACTCGACGACAACGGCCTTATTGGAGTTACAACACAAGCTGGCAAATAACATGGAAAAGCACCCGCTGGTAGCCGCATATTCAATGGACCTATCAGCGGCGTTTGACCTTCTTAGGATTGATATTATGATGGAAAGTCTCAAAGAATTTGAAATAAGCCATGGATTGGCTAAAGTGATTGAGGACTTTTTAACATGGAGAAAAATCTACGTAGAGGTATCAGGTGCAAGATCAGGGCTTGTGAATATGCCATTAGGGTGTGTTCAAGGCTCTATATTGGGGCCCAGGCTTTTCACACTTTACATGGGCAAGCTCCAAAATGAACTACAACATCAAGACATAGTAAGCTACGCCGACGACTCTTACGTAATAGTTACTGGTAAAGATATGGATGATCTGAAGACCAAAATGAAAGATATCAGCACAAGGCATGTGAATTACTTAAGGAGACTGGGAATGGTCGTGAACACCTCAAAGACAGAAATAGTTATATTTAATAAAAAACAGCTCCAGGAAGAATTTGAAATACATGATGTTGCAGTCAAATCTCAATCAAGCATGAAGGCTCTGGGAGTTCTGTTTCAGCACAACCTTAAATGGGATCTGCATGTCCAAAACATCATCAAGAGAACAAATCCAAAGCTATCAATGCTAAAAAAGATAAGGAAAAATCTGACATGTGAACAATACCTTAAAGCAGCTACATCTCAGATCTTCAGTATTATTTATTATGCCAGTCCCGTCTGGTTAAATTCAACATGTAGCCAAGCCTTAAGAGACCGCCTGAAATCATTTCACTACAGGGTCTTAAGGAGTGCAGTCTGTGATTATAAGAGAAGAAAACCAAGAAAACTTCTAGACAAAAAATGTAGGAGAGCAACACCAGAAATGTGGGGTGCATACTCCACATACTCACTAGTCTTGAAAATCATAAGGGATGGATACCCTAAGTTCATAAACCAGCAACTACGAAGCACATTATTTACCGAAAGAAGAAAGCCATTGATGGGCAAGTTCTTCGATAACTCGAAAGGTAAAATAGGAAAGCACCGTCTCGAATGCAGGCTAACCTCCCTGAAAGATCTGGAATGGCTCGGCATGGACCTCTCGAACGATGCAATAAGAACTACGCTTAAAAACCACCTGAACTTTGACTACAATTAACTATGAGCTTTTCAACTGAGCTTATTTTTGAACATTATTGGAATTATTTGACTAATTGACCATTTCACCATTTTATTTGACCATAAATGATATTATTTTATTGAAAATGATTGTAGTCACGTCATCTGTCCCGCTTGCGGGGCAGATGGCGTGACCCAGCTCTTGTAAAGTCAACATACATGTATGTAGAAGAATGAGCAGAATAAAATTTTACAAACAAACAAACAACTTTCCCTGGCATTACTCCTTTAAAAGTACCTGATCCGTAATGGAAGGGTCCAAGGCTAAAACTTTGCATAGAGCCTTGACGAATTCCAAAGCTGGATGGGTAAGCAAGAGATGAGAACCAGGAAGAGTTGGAAAAACGCTCGAATCATTCTCACTACCCACCTGATTAAAAAAAAGAGTTTACTTTACAATTAACAGAAATGCTTGCTTGATTCTCACATGTTCTGGAAGTTTTTTGTTAATTTGTTGGGTGACCAAAAAGAGTCTCTGGGAAAGCTCACCCTCGACCAACTGTTGTGCGTAATCATCGATTGTGGGTAATTGCCCGTTTTCAGCCCTTTGAGAAATATTTTAAATAACTTGCAAAACTATTATTGATGTGACTACCTTAGCTTCAGAGGAGTTTGACTCTGTGAGGACCTTCTTCGCCTAACAGGAGTGAAACCTGGAGCAACCCGTTCCATTTCTTCTTGAAGAAATTGGTAATTTGCCGAAATGTAGCCTTCCAAAAAAAGGGGTTTACTTCCATTGGCAAAAATAGAACGCCGAAACTTTTCTTACCCACAAGAACTGTATAAAAGTTTCTTTGGCAAGCTCCAGCTTGAGGAAGGTATGTTGCCTTTAAAAAAGAAAAAGACAATATTTTAGTTAAATAAGGAGGTGAAAAGATTGGGGCCCAGATGATTCAATAGTGGCTTACCAAGTTCCAATTCATGTCTATATCTGGGCCTTCCTCCTCCTCCTCCTCTTCTTCTTGCGATTGTTCAAGTCCATGACTTGTATCTAAAGTCTCATCATCAGTAAGGACGACTCCATCGTTTTCTTTGTTTGATTTTTTAACTGGGGTCTATTTTTAGTTTTAAACTAAAAATTATATCAATATGCAAAAATAAGAACCATTAGTTACCTGAGAATCTATAGGTAGTGGCCGACTACGAACCCCACCGTAGTTGGACGGATCACACCACATCAAGTAGTCCCATGCCTAAAAATAAGTGTCCGTCAAGCAAGTTTGCTCTCTGCAAATTGACACTGATAAAATTACCTTGGATATCCTAATGTCAATCGAGTGAAATAAGTCTTTGGACCTAATGGTGTTAGTTATGTACTCAACATAAGCATTAGCGTCTTTGAAAGATCTTTTCTTGGTGCAAATTATAATTCGGTTAAAGTCTGCATGAACAATAACTGCTCCAAGCCGCTTAAGCTCTGATATCAGCTGTATGAATAGTTTCTTCATCAGATTTAGAAGCGTCTTTCTCAAAGCAGGATCATACAAGTATGCATTGGGAGTTCTAAAAATAATTTTTTTTAGCTCTTTAAGGCTTGTGATGATCAGAGTTAAATTAAATAATATTGCCTCAACCATCTGTAGAAATGTACAATTTGATAGTCTGCAAACACATTTCTGAACTGAGACACTTCTCTGAGCCATGCTGCAACCATGGTTTTTAGAACACGGAATGCCGAGCTCACAGATGCAGTGTCGTCATAAGATGACAAGGTAGAAACTAAAACACAGAAAGCACATTTATCTAGATCAAATCAAATCATAATGAAAATTTTACTTTGTCCGGTGAGCATTTCTTCAAGGCTGGACTGAGGCCCGGAGTCGAAGGCAATACTTCCTGCCGTTCCCTCGATATCATTCACATGATGAGATTGCAACAAAGTGTTTACCGCAAGCGCATCCTTTAAATAGAGCTCTCTTGAGACACTGGGAAAAATTTTTGATTTTCAACTGTCATACCAACTCCAGCTCAACACAGACAGTCCTATAAGTTCCAGGAGCATTTACGATGACACTCATTGTTGAGTCATCGGCCTCAGTCATCAATCTGTTGTCATCAGCTTCCTTACCTTTGAAAACGAAGGGGTTTATTACACCAACATAACATTATTATTTTCTTAAAGGAGGATTTCTTACCGCCCAGGTCGGGTTTATCTGTGAGAGAGCACCATAGGACAAAATTTTGCTTCCTTAAATAACGAGCAAAGAACAAGTCAGCCCCAAAAAGAGTCGTATCTTTGGGAACGTTGCCAACAGGAACGTGGAAGTAACGACACTGCTCTATAGTTGCCTGATGAAATGAACCGTTTTGAAAGTATTGAAAAATCGAGAAGATCGTTTCGTAATACCTGAAGATAAGTGTTGTACTTGAGGAAGTGTGAGATCATACATTTTGCTCCAACTCTTTGCCAATCTAAGACGTTATAGAGTGTTTCGCTATCCGAAATGTGGATTGGAATCATGGGAAAATCTCCAAGAGCGGGTATGCCAGACAATAAGGTGGCAAAATCAAAGAAAGATTGCACAGCAACGATGGTTGGGCCCCTTTTCTCGTCTTTGTAAGTGGTTAGTTGTTTATGAAGTGATCTATAGACCAGTTGTAAGTCTTTTTCGACACGAACCTCAAAGATAATATCTAAAATTCCCGGAAAAATTAGTCTTTATAACCTCAATTTACCGATTGTTTTTACCGTCTGAAAATCCATCGGAAGAATCTAAGCCTGATCTTTTTCTTTCATTATTGTACATCGATGAAAGATTAGGCATCTGAAATTTGAACATATTTTGAGTTTAACACAAAGATGAGGCTATAAAAATTCTATTTTACCTGATTACTTCTGACTGTATCTACCACAAACACAAAACACTTTTTTGACGTTGCCATGAAAAGCCCAAAAATCATTTTGTTGCCAACCTTAAATAAAAAAACCGTTTTATTTCCATCCCAAATTAATTATTAGATGAGAGCAACACTTACTTTATGGTGGTAAAAGTAGATTGACTTAAAAGCGTTTTGTGGCAAATAGTGATACGTAGACAAAGTTTTAAAGTTCAACCATTCAATCTCAAAAGTGTCCACAGTGTCACCAGATGTGGCGAGCTGTCTGCTACGAGCCTTATCAACCGTGCACAAACAACCAACGTCAACCAGCATCCTATTTTATATTTAAAAATATATTTAATTTGTTATTTTTTTGAGAAGAGAAAAAGTTATACCTGAACTCTAAGCTTAGTTGTGTTTCATAAATGCCTTGAACATCAGGTGTAGATAAATCAGTTATAAGGTCATTGGCATGTGCCTTAAAGTTAAGGTTAAAAAGGAAGTATAAAAGAAAGATATAGTCTCAAAAATTGTAAACATCTACACTTTTTTGCCCATAAAGAATGCAAGCACTTTAAATTGTAATTTAAAGATTGTGGAATCTTTATACCTGAAAAATTTCCTCTGGAACTCTATATTCGTAAAGGTTAAAAACAGGATGGGACCTTGGGAGTGTTTTCGTTACTTTTCTCCACATTCCACCACTCTCTCCAGCTTCTTTTGGATTTCTCTAACATAAAAATTCAAATAGTTGGTTGCTCTACCATTTTCCCACTGAAAATTTACCTGGTTAACGTAAAAAACTCGAGGAACGACAACTTTGACCTGGTGAAGATCTGACCCGATAAGAGCCCATACTCGAAAAAGCCCAGGCTGTCCAGTTTCTACGATCTGTGGATTGAAAGCTTGTGTAGAAGAAAAATAAAACAGTGAAATTAAAAAAAATACTTGAATAATTTGCCAAGGCGTATCGAGCAATGTTCTTTGAGCCCGTTTAAGGAATCCTCCAATTGTCCCTCGTACACCAGTGCGAACAACCCCTATTTCGTTCAGTCCATAATCATCAGTTCGTGGTCTTTTTCTAGAAACAAAAATGTGGATAAATTCAGAGTTGTTTGAGTAAGAAGATTTGATTGTCTGATTTAATTTTTGAATGGGAGAACTTCTATTACAGCATGTTTTTGTGGTACTGAACAGCAGCAAAAAAAGATTTTGAAAAATTGTTGTAATTTTAATGCATTAAGAATGAGCCCAAAAATTTAAGTAACTTTCTATCGAATATTATTTTTAAGTAAAAGAATAAAATCATACTTCACATGCTCCCTTTGCTTGGCTTGGTATGCCCATTTTTTCTTTTGGAATAAAATCCATTCTTTCAAATCAGTTTTCGATGGAGGAGCTCCAAGGACCTCTCGCCAACTTTTTGAATAATCATCTTTGTCAGTTCCTTCGTCCTCAGAGGTACGTTTGCGTTTGTGGCACACTGACACATTGCGAAGACCGATGGAGTTTGAGCACTAAATAGAGTTATTCAATTATATTCACCTTGTATGAATGAGTTCTTAAGTGATAGAGATTTAATTTCGCGCTTTCCATTTACCTGATCCTCGATGTCTTTGCAATTCAAATCCACTGCTCCTTCAACCTAGTTTTAAAGACATGAACCTATTAAAATCATCTGGTTCTTGACTTGAAAGGTAGAAAAAAAGTTACCTGCACAAGATCTTTTGGCTTTGTAAAAAACATTTCACTTATTTTTCTCTGTTTCAGTGTATCATTTTTCTCGACAATTTTTTTATGTAGCCAATCAGGGTGGCGTATGCGTGGGACAGGATTGGGGACTCCCTATTTTCAAAGGCAAGTTTGAAATAAAAAGAGAAAACAACGTCAAAAAAACAAATAATTTCTTACTTGCAGGGCAGCAGGTATGGTGATGATTTTCTGAATCGTCCCACCAAGTCTCTCAATGTAATAGTTCCAATCAAGAACTTTTCTAAAAACAATTACGATTTTGATTTGAATGATGAAAAATTTTTCAATAGAAAGTTATGATTGATTTAGGGCCAAAACTTTACCTTATGTCAAAGTCTTGCATGGTATTGTCTTTGAGCCACTTTCGCAAGTAATGCTTCTTGATCGACGGCTCTGCCTCAAAAATCGCTAAGGGGATGGCTCTTTCTGTGACAGGAGCCCCTTCAGGCTTTTTTGAAATAACAAACCGACACGACAAGCCTAAGGAATTTTTTAAAGACTTCTCAAAAAATGTGTTCTCAGAAAGCATTAGTTTTTGACATAACACACCTGCATCCTTGACCATTTGATCTCCCAAAAATTCAGCCAATCTTTTCGCTGTGCTGATAGATGTAGATTTCTGCCCTCCGTATTCTGCAAGTGTCTTGGACATAGACTTGTTTTCAGAAATGAGGTCGAAGAGCTCAGAATCAGGCATATTTGCACCTTTAAATTTAAGATTTTTGCTAAAATCATTCACCATAAAACCTTTTAACTTTTTTACCTTTACTGTAAAGAACATCAAGCCAGTAGTCTGCAACCTTTGATACTGCATCGTAACAGGTATCTAGCGACTCACCTCTGAGGAAAGCTTCGAAGACAGTTGACTAAAATAACAAAAAAAACCTATTTGTATATTTCAAACATTAGCCTTTTTTTGTATATTCTGTCCACATGTAATGGTCAAATTAAGATCAAATTTGTTTTTTTAGGTCGTTAAAAAATCAAATTAAATTATAAGCACCTGAAAAATCTTGATAATTTGTAACTCCCCTCGCCTTTTGACTTCAAAACCCTTGAGTTCGGCTAATGATCCATCAAAATTAAATACTGCATATCTTTTTTTAAGTTTTTTCCCTTCTTCTTTGGATGCAGGTAATATCATGGCCAAATAAGGTCCATCCACCTCGAAAAAAATGGAGTTTTCCTTCCTTTGTTGGTAAATAAGGCGCTCTGGATCGATGAGTTCGTGATACTAAAAAATTAAAATTTTGATTGAACAAAAAATTTAAAAGCATTGCTAGTGTTTAAGGAAATTTCTCAAGAGTATATCTAAGTTACCTGATCATTTGTATTGTTATCCTGCACCATAATGTTGAGAACAGCACCAGGATACGAAATTGTGACCTTAGGCTTTTTAGGGTTAGTTGACTTTATGACATAGTTTTCAGGAAAAGATGCTGGAAGAACGCACCTGGGAGAAAAAATATTTGACTTGTCACAATTCGTTTGATGGGAAAATTTTATAATTTCTTGTTTTTTAGGTTTAAATTACTGAAGGAAACATTTCCGACAAAAAATTTACCAAATTCCGTCCGTATCTAATTCAAGAGGTCTTCCAACTTGCTCAATGAGTTCTCTTGCACATTTTATCAAGCCCGCTCCTGTATAGCACACTATTCCAGCCATCTCCATCGAATACCTTTGAAAAATATCCTATCAGAGCTATGCTTAAAAAAAACTTAACCATCCCAACCATCTGGCTCCTTTTCTCATTACATATCCATAGAAGGAATTCAAAATGCACTTATGAGCAAGTTGCAGTGAATCGTACAATACTTCTTTGCTTTTCGCCGATTTCAACCAGGCTGCATCGCCTGAGGCAGCAGCATCAGATACCTCCTTTTTGGCAACTTTGCCGAGGCCTGAAAATCAAGTATGTATGCACTGTCAAAACTTTACTCAATGTAAAATATGTTAAGAAATATGTCTTTTTACCCTTGTAAGTGTATCTTCTATCTCGAAAAGCTCGAACAGTGTCGACGTAAAAGCTAGAAATAAAGAAATAAAATTCTATGCAATCTTTAACTTAATAAGTATGAATGAAAAATGTACCTATTCTCTTTTTGACAGACAGTAGTATATCTTTCTTCCATCTTTGTGACGTGGGTCTTTTTGTAGGCCTTTCTGCAGTATTCGCTCAGACGTTTTTTCTCATTCATAGCTCGCTCTTCTTTGGTAAGCTCGTGGAACGCTCTTTGTTGTCCGCCAGGAAATTGGGGCGGAAACTTTTCCATTTCAAGCTGCTGGGTGATACGCTGAAATTCCGACCTGAAATTTAAACATTATTTCACTGCCTTAGATATACGTAAAAATATCCTCGACATTGAATGTGATAAGTAATTTTATTCAACTGAAGTATTGGTCATATCCTTGTAATTTTTTAGGAAAGTGTCAAGTCAATACCTGGAAGCTGGCATGATTTCTCCCCTCCACATCCAAGGCATCGACCTTTGGCAATTTGCACCAGGTTTGTTAAAATCACAAGCAGCACATGCCGCTTCATCAACCTAAAAATATTTGGTAACTTTAATCTACACCTAGAAGCCTGACTCAAAGAAAAAAGACCTACCATGGCTGAAGGTTGTAATCTGTTGGTGAGAATGATATTAGGGTACATTGCCCCCACGTCAAGATGATAGATGATTGGATTCTCTAATCTTGCTGGAGTGTCTCGAAGTTCACAAAGCTTTTCTTTAATGTCAGATACGACCTCATCAAAATTTGTCACCTAAAATTTAATATTGTCAGAATGAAAGACATGTTAACACCGGAAAACGTGACAGATGGAAAGATACACTTGCCTGATCAAGAGGTATATTTTCTTCAACTTCAATTACTCTACGAATGCAACGATCGACATCGTCGTGCAACTTCTGGAATGCCTCAGGAACTAAACGGAAACGACATGGAATATCAGCCCTAAAGACTCCTGAAAAAATAATCCTTTAAGAAAGTTTGTAAAAAATATTTTTCTTTCAAACTTGCCAGATTCAATAGCTTCCACATGGCCTCCAACGTAAGTTTCTGATTCCAAAACGTTCCCGGCCTCATTCATTTTATTCAATATAGATTCATGTTTATTCGGAAAAACAATATTGGCATGGAAGGCTTGAACACAAAGTAGAGACTCGCATAGAGTACCAGATCCTTTTCGCAGTACCTTGTTATGTAGAAAAACGAAAAGTAACAGTCATTGAGGTTGTGTATGTAGATTTTAAAATTACCTCATCTGGTTCCATAGGAATAATTGTACATAAGGCGTAACAGAATGGATGTACATATTTCATGTAAAGGTAGTAGGTGGCAACAGCATCAGAGACAGAATAGTTTGCCAACTCTTGAGGCTCTTCCGAAGCCATGCGGCACATTTCCTCAGGGTCTAACTCCACTGGATCATAACTAAAGAATAATGTAGTTTAAATCAAAGTTCAAATATAAACTGAACAATTTTGACACTAGGCCTAGGAAACTCACCGGAGCTTAGCTTTGGCAGCTGCCTTTAAATTTTGAGACCCAACTGGTAAATATGAGTCTCTTTTCACCCAACAAAAGGCATCCATGTGGCTTCCAGGGCGCGAACAATAAACTCCTTCTCGGTTTTTTGAAAACCCTATCTCTGTCGACATATCTAGCCCTGGATTTTGGAAATACTAAAATGTTAACGCAACGATGGTTTGCTTAATCTATCTTCAATTTTATTTTAGCTTTAATCGGTTATCAAATCTGAGAAAAGAACTTTTTAAAACTAAAAACTACCATGAATTTTTGCTCTTGCTTCGATGAATGGCCAATCAAAGAAATCTCCGTTATACGTGACAAATATATGTGGTTTTACTTCTTGAACATGGTCAAAAAACTTTTGCAACAAGCTTAACTCATTTGGCTCGTTGAAGACGATAAACTGTTGAAAATATATAAATTTTTTTGGTGAGACTTCAAATAATCGAGAAGGTTTGCGTACCTGCCCCTCAAACTCTGGCTTTGGAGTATATTCAAAGTCGTCAACATCAGCAGATACGATTTCTCTGTTTGTTATCTACAAGTTGAAAAAAGTGAATTATAAAGGAACTCAAACTGCTTAGCCAAGAACTTAAAAACTACCAAATAACCCTGAGCGTCAATCATGTAAGATATCATCATAATCTAGACAAAAAAATCCTATTTAAAATAAAATCCAAAAGAATTGTTACGTTGCGATCTTACTTGATCTACAGAAGAGTCTGGAAACTTCAGAGGCAATTTCGTTGTTTCGATGTCAAACGCCAGGACTATGAAATCTGGAGGCTCGATGAGGTCATCGCGGTTTTCAATGATAGGTTCTTCTGCCGTCCCACGACATTTTACTTGATACCATTTGCCAACAAATATCTGATTAAAAAATAAGAATTTCAATTTCTCAAGCAATCTTTTTTTGACCAAAAAAATGAAGCAATGAAATAAAATAAAGGTTTTTACTTGTTTGTCAATTGAAACTCGGACGTGATAGGGCACGTCGTACTCCCTGATGTCCACAATGTTATCCATTGGATTGGATTTTGACCTTTAAAATTAAAAAAAGCCTTAGATTATTTGTATTTATATTTCAGGGCATCCTCCATTGTATAAATAAAAGTTGGTGAGCATCTCAAAATTTCAAGTCTTAGCATAAGAGAAGCTCCTGAATTAGGAAAGTTTACCGTAACTATTTCAAATTTTTTTTAAACCATGAATTTTGATTGAAATTAAAATAAAATGTTTACATTGCATGTCCGGAATCTCGAGAGGACATCGATTCTGCGAGCATGTCTGCATAAGCTGTATTCGTTTTGGAGCGCTCTCTATTTCTACGGACCGCAGCGAGCAAGTCCTTTCGAACCTTGACCAAATCGTGGGTGGTTAGAAAAGTCAGCTTGACGTAGGTTTGCTTCAGACCAACCAAGTGATTGGCCAAATCCTGAAACGGTTATTATTAATACCGTAACACACTAAGCGTTCAAAAAGGAAGCTAATGAACGATTCAAAAATATCTCGAATTGAAGTAACGCACCAAATCTTCTTTTTTCACTATTTCCATTGAGGTGACAGGCCCGTTATACTTCTTCCCCAAGAAAGCGAGCGTCTCTTGAAGTGTCTCCATCTTTATGTGAATGTAAAAGTAAGGACGAAACGGAAGAGATACTTTGAACCTTGCACCGTCCTCCTGAAATGCACCTCAAAATAGAAATTAATTCTGGTAGTTTCATTATGATGCACGCACCTGAATGAAGTAATAGTCCACTGCAGCCACAAGCCTTTTATCATCGTCCAAAATTTCAGTCGAGTGCATATTTATCTAGAGTGGAAGGAGAGTTGCAAATGGGGTTCACAAAGCTTTCTTCGTGTTCAAAACTCATCTGATTACCAAATAACCAACGTCATCTCTCCCATATTCTGCATTGATTCGTTGGAAGCCATACTTCTTGTCAATCGTGTCGTTGGTTCTGCTATTCACAAGTCTAAGTTCAGTTTTAGAATCTGAACTATCGATGTCCCCGTCGCCGTCCTCACCTCCATTGTTGGGATACGAGGCCTTATCGGGTCGATAACGACCACTATTTTGCAACACCATGGCGAAAAATTTATTTACTCAGCATCAACATTAACAATTAGGATTGTCATCTTAACTTTCGACTTTCAACTTTCAATATTTTTTTATTTGGATTTGTGCACGAAAATTGTTTTCCCGCGTTGAGAAAACTTCTCTTCCACAGGATTATAAAAAATCTACCAAGAAGCTCCTCGTTAAAACTCTATTGTATGTGAAACAAACGAGATAAATTCGAACAAACATAAAATAGATTATGATTGCCATAAAACCTCAATCTTTCCTAAGTTTTTTTAATTCTATGTTTGACTCATTTATGCTTTTTATTCATTCAATAGAGAAATTTATTTAAGCTTTTAAAGGAGATACAAAGTCTGCATTTTCATGCCCGTGAAGGATGAAGTCGATGCGGAAATATTTTATTTTTATACACCCAACCTTTCACATTTATCCATATCTTTTTATATTATTAATTATATTATATTATTATACATCTTCTTCCCATATCTCTTATTCTTCTCGTTCTATATATATAAAACAGACTGTTTATACCTATGTGTGTCCTTCAATCATAATAATAATAATAATCTTGTGCAGTATAGACTCAGGCGATGTTGATGCGCAACCAACACCTTTATAAGAGTCCCGCCATAGAAGTTTATGGCCACTGCAGATT
>Ga0194133_10006691_pt1 | contig 14081 bp, 10 predicted proteins | sample TA2KigOf40mmetaG_FD_155448 | JGI IMG/M metagenome (GOLD analysis project Ga0194133, IMG submission 155448) | Freshwater microbial communities from Lake Tanganyika, Tanzania - TA2015055 Kigoma Offshore 40m | ecosystem: Environmental > Aquatic > Freshwater > Lake | place: Tanzania: Lake...
AAGCATGTCTTGATTGAATTTTTTGAAGAAATAATATCAAAGGATTTTACCATTGCTGTGTTGTCTCTCGCAACTGTAAGAATCCTACCATCTTCATAGGGGCTCCAGCAAAGTGCAAAAATTGTGCTCTCGTGACCTGCCAGAGTTTTGACTGACGTAACAACAGGAGTTGTGGGTCTCTCTGCTTGATCATTTAGTACTTCAGACAAATCAATAACATAGGCATTCTTGTGCAAAGAGGCGACAGCAATGAAATCTCTCATAGGTGAAGGGTCAGTAGAAATTCCAGTGTAAAGAGGATGCCAGACAATGTCCTTGATTCAAAAAAATTGTGACATTTTTAACATCTAACTAAATGAAGTAGAAGGGCATTTTTTGGGCAGGGAAAAATCCCAAACCCTTCTGAGCTTGCACACAAATTTATCACTTGAAAGTTAATATTTATACAATAAAATAAGCTAAAAAAACAGGTCAGATCAGATGATTCTGTTATTTTCGACCTCAAAAAATCTCCCTCAGTTTTGAAGCTAGAGACTTCAAAGTTTTGATCCAGACAGCCTCATCCCTTGAAAAAAATGCACTATTTGGATTTTTCCTATTTTGTCTGGGAGCTGAAAAATTAGGGTTTTGCTAAGCTGACAAACCAGATCAGACTAGCACAATTATGTTATTTTTGACCTCAAATATCTCAGGCCCCAGACAAAATATCAGTAGATTTTGTGCAATTTATATGAAAATTATTCCTGCCAATTTTTAGCTTTCTAGCTTCAAAACTGTGGGAGGAGACAGAGGTGACAAACATACATTTTTTACCAACTCAAGCCCTGTTGTAAAATCTTAAGTCCCCTTTCACTCAGAGGGATAAAAACTCACCGTTATCATTTTTGTGATAGATTTTATGATGCATGTCCGGTTGAGCTCAGGGTAAGAAAACACTTCTACCGTGCCATCAAAGTATCCGACGACAAGATTTTTGAAGTCTCCCTGTTGAAACAAAGCTTGAGAAATCTTCATGTCTCTTCCTGATTGGTTTTTAAGTAAGTTGTTCACGACGACAGCAGGTTTGTCAAGATAGGGATGTTGCACTAACTTAAAGTCACCGACGGAAAACACGGTGAGGCTGGTTTTAGGTTTCGAATTGTCACTCTCAATTGGTGGACCCCAGAGTAATTTATAAACTTCTTTTTTGTGATGGTAAGATGAAAACTTGACAGACTTGTTTTGAGACAAAGCTTCGAGAAATCCAACCTGACCGTTATCAGTGCTGAAAGCCTGTATGTGATGAAAGCAATTAGAAAAACAGTTTTTGAACAAAAAAAAACCCCAAGCCAATCACTCTTTACCAAAAGTCCCTCCTTGGTGGGATGCCATGAAATGTCAATAACAGTTGTTGCAGGCTGAGACCAAAGAGTCTGAACATCAAATTTTACGTTCTGGCTGTCAGTTTTCCATCTAAAAGCATTCGTTCAAAAGAATGACAAAGTTGAAACACGGTTAAAACTATTTAAAATCCATACAGTCTTATGTCAGATCCCCCAAAAGCCAGCAAGGACGAGTAGGGACTGATGCAGTTCAAGATGTGAAACATAGGTAGGTTGAATACCAAATTTCGAGTTGAAAAGTTGACTCCAGACAAGGTCTTTAATGAGCTCTGAACCAACAATAGTGATTGGCCCACCATTAGGGCCCCATTCACCTGTCTTCAAAATTCCATTTCAAAACTGTGATCAAATTAAAAGTTTTAGATTACTTGAAACCGTCGCAGACAAGCTTGGCATTTGATCTGTAAGCAGTGAAGCGATCAGAAGAATTTTCTGACTTTTTGATATTCCACTCTAAGATTTCACCGCCAACACTGTTTGTAAGGATAACAGAAGATGTTTTCCAGAAGGATATTTGGCTTAAATAAATAGTTCAAAGTAAGTTTTTTCGTGATTTTAAAATGAGATGTGAAAGTTTAAAAAACTCACCGGTGACCTTTATGTGAATATTTCTTGTCCTTCAATTTAGAATTTTTATCATAATGATTTATGTAGGCAATTACTTTGCTGCTGTTCAATGAACTTTAAGAAAATATATGGAAATATTTTCCAACATTCATATAGATTCACAGATTTCATTCATTTTCTTACCAAATTGCTACAGTTTGATCTTTGCAACCAACAACAAACTGAAGATCCTGCTCAGACCTCGAAGTATTTTTATCTCTTGAATTGGAGTCTTCTTCCTCTTGGCTAAATGGGCGCCAACTAAAGTCCTGAAAGTTTCGTTCTTACTGATTTGCATTTTTGTGACTATTTCATGCTTATTGTGCTTACTTGTATATCAAAATCTGATGCTTTCGTTTTCATCAGCACTGAAAACTTGTCTGAAATTTGAATAATTTTTCAAAAGTCTTACATTTTTTCTATACTGACTGCAGTTTTAAAGACTGTTGAACGGTTTTAAATTACCAGAAACGTCGAAAATCATTATGAGTCCTTTGTTAAAGCCTGCCCCTGTTATCCCTTTCTTTGATGGGTGGGTTCTCAATACAGACACTTCCATGGATCCTGGAAGCTTATAGTTTTCAACAGTGTTGCTTGAAAGGCTCCAAGCAATTAATTTTCCATCACTGTCTCCAGAGACAATCTAAAAGACAGTTTCCTTAGATTTTCTTATCATTAAAAAAACTCAATAATTTTAAAAAACAAGCAAAACCAAAAGTCTTGAGAATGCATGTTTAAATTCAACTTACAATATTTGGATCTGCTTTGCTCCATGATAGTGCAGTAACCCGGCTAAGCTTCTAATCACAATCGATATAAAACAGATTAAGATAAAGTAAAATAAGATCCAAGTGATCATGTACCTCCTTTCCAAAAGAACCCGTTTTATGTCCGTCATGTCTTTTCAATTTAGTAAAGAGCCTTTCGCTGGAGTCGAGATTGATAGCAAAAAGAGCAACCTCACCATTTGTGTCACCAGTCACAACCTAAAAATTTAGATCAATATCTATGTATTGGTTGCCTGAGCTAAATAAAAGAATAAGTCTTCAACTAAAGTCTGAGTAACAAAAATATCAAAAAGAGCCATACATGATCTCCATTTGGTGATACTTCAATTGACTGGAATTTTCCATCGCACAAGTTATTTTCACACCTTGAAAAAAATAGGAAATAAATAAGGTCATTCTTTTCGAGCACCATTTTTATGGTTGAGCCTAATTGACATTTAAAATACCTGGGGATCAGGGACGGAAAGGTGACAGTGTCGGGGATGTTCGATTGCCTCCAACTGGAGGAGTTAGAATTTTTCTCTTCACCAGTCACTTAGAGAAAGAAAAAGTCTGATTAGTTTGAGATAGAAGAAAACATCAAAAATAATATACCTTTGCAAATCTCCTGAAAAGGATTTAATTCAAGAACAATGATTTGATCCATTGAGAAGAAAACACATATGCCATTATCTGAGCAAGCCATCCGGTGGGGACCGTAAGTGCTATTAGGTGGAAAGTAAGCCTCCATGGCAGAGAGTTTAAACTTTATCGTCGTTACGAAAATTCGAAATGAAGTACTGAAAGTGTAAAACGCAAACAGCCTTCATAAGTTTGACAAGAAACAGCCTGATTTTAAGTTAGACTTTTTAGCAGGTTATAACATTACGATATAGATATTTTTACCTAATGTAGGGTCTTAAATTAGACCAATAATGCTGATTGGTAGTGCAGCTTAACGACAAAAAGGACAGGTCTACATCTAAAAGTTGTCAATTTTTGATGATTTTCAGATTTTAATTCCACAAATTCCACATGTGAAAATAATGCGGGAAAAACAAACGTTTGTATCTGTAGTTTGAATTTCAAAACAACAGATTTTTCCACAGAAATCTAAACAATATGTTACAAACGCATGAATTTTGCATCCAAATTCAAATAATTTTTTATATTGTATGGGCCAGAATTGAATGAAGATTTTTATTCTGGTGCTTTCGAGGGAAATTGATGTTAACCTCCTCAAGCTAAGTCAGCTCTAGACCCAGGTATTGAAAAGTCGAAACTCTGAAGTTTTCTCGCTTTAATTACCACAGCCTGCCTTGTAATTATATTTATTAAACTATTGCTGTTATTTCATTTTTGTCTTGAATATAGAGAATATCTTTTTGGGTGTCTAGACACAGTTACTAATCATGAAGTTTTTTATTGTTAACACTCCATATTTGCTGAAACTCTGTCGTAAATTTTACAGGAAATGGCAAGGCATGGCGATGATAAGCTCCAACGTTACGAGAACATTTCTTTCCTGGGAGAGGGTCAGTTTGCCACAGTCTATAAGGCTAGGGACACACAAAGCCCTGAGGAAACAATTGTTGCGGTAAAAAAGATTAAGCTTGGCTCCAGGGCCGATGCAAAAGATGGCATCAACAGAACGGCTTTAAGGGAAATCAAACTTTTACTTGGTATTAAAGTTTACAAACGTTAGAAAAGATAACATATTTACTAGAAATTCTTTGAAGAAATCGTATCGTTTCAGAGTTAAGTCATCCAAACATCATATCTTTGTTGGATGTTTTTGGTCACAAGTCAAATGTTTCCTTGGTGATGGATTTCATGGACACAGATCTGGAAGTTATTATCAAAGATCAGACGATTGTTCTTACAACTGCCCACATCAAGTCCTACGTTCTTCAGACCCTCTTAGTAAGGATCAGTTGACGTACAGTTTTCTATGTGTTTCAATTATTTTCGTTTTTCTGCAGTTGGCACTATTTTTTTGAATATGTATGATTTATTTTATTTCAAGGGACTTGAATACCTGCATTCTGTGTGGATATTGCACCGTGACATCAAACCCAATAATCTTTTGATCGACAGACATGGGATTCTCAAAATCGGTGATTTTGGTCTTGCAAAGTGTTACGGATCGCCCAACAGAATATACACACACATAGTTGTTACGAGGTGGTACAGAGCCCCTGAACTTCTCTTTGGAGCAAAAATTTATGGACCAGGTGAGGGATTCGTTATGAAATTAAAAGGACACTTAAGAGTGTATTTCTTAAAGGAATCGACGTGTGGGCCGTTGGCTGTGTGTTTGCTGAAATTCTTCTACGTTTGCCTTTTTTTCCTGGCGAAACAGGTAATCACTTTGACGCACTAATTCATCTTTTTGTTAATCAAAGACGTTTCTCACTCAAGATCTCGACCAAATAAATAAGATATTCAAAGTTCTTGGCACACCGACTGAGGAAAACTGGGCAGGACACAAACTATTACCGGATTTCGTTAAATTTGAATCTACTGTTCCTGTTCCATTGGTAATTACCAAAGGCACGAGGTTAACATTGAAAAAGTGCAAAATGTATGATTTTCACCAAATATTTAGGAATCAATTTTCTCAGCTGCAAGCACAGATATGCTCCAAGTATTGTCCAGTATGCTGTTTCTTGATCCTCGAAAAAGATGTTCATGCACCGAGGCTTTGAACATGGATTATTTTAAAAACAAACCATACCCTGCAAGAGGATCACAATTACCTCTGCCTGAGGGTGTCAGAGAAAGCCTTGGAATATCCAATCCATCTCAGAATCCCCAGGTTTGTTCTAACGATTCAGTTATCATGTTATAATTTACAAACCAAATTTTGTTCATGCACAGGTTGGGAACAAGCGGAAGCGCATCGACAGTATCGAAAAAAGCGGACTTGCAAAGCGATTATTTTTCTAAATTGTTGAGGGAACCAATTATATTTTTTGTTTGAATAAAATTCCTAGCAGAAGCTGTTGAGCTGATGCTTCCTGCCCAAAGATAGCATTTTTCATTAGAAGCCTGAAAAGGTGATCGTCCAAGTGAAGTGTTACTTCAGGTGGGGATTGTTTGCAAATCTATACATAAGAAAGTAGAAAGAATAATTTTTTGTGTTATGGCTCCATTCCAAAAGCTTTAAAGTACTTAGCTATCCAACTAAAATTTCTTGGTCATTTAAAACCTTTTACAGATTGCATGACTCATCCACTCAACCTCGTGTAGCAGAAAAATAAGAGGTAAAATACCATTGATCCACACTAAAGGGGCACTTTGACTTCAAGATCAAAAACTCTGATAGAAAGATTTATTGAGCCACTTGAAGACATTCAGTTTTGTGGGATTTCCTCAACTTTGTTGTCGTCTGGTTTCATAGCCGGGAAAAATAAGACTTCCTTGATATTATTTGAATCTGTCAAAAACATGGCTACTCGATCAATGCCCATGCCCCAGCCGGCAGTAGGTGGAAGTCCATATTCAAGGGATGTGCAAAATCCTTCGTCCAGAAACATTGCTTCGTCGTCACCAGATGCTTTGTCTTTGGCTTGTTGCTCGAATCGTGAACGCTAAATATTCTGAAGCTTAGCATTGAACTTAGGTTCGAATAGGCTAAAAGATTTACCTGAACTACAGGGTCGTTGAGTTCAGTATAGGCATTGCAAATTTCTTTCTTGCAACAAAAGAGCTCGAACCTCTCAGTTAGCCCTGGAATAGATCTGTGCCATTTGGCCAACGGCGACATTACTTGCGGATGCTCAATTATAAACGTTGGACTTATACAAGTTTCTTCCAAAAAGTCTCCTACCAACTGAAAAAATACAAATTATTTGTTAGTTTTCTTTCATCCGACGAAAATCCTTAATAAGACCTACTTTATCTAATAACCTTGCAGCTGTTCTTGGAGAAGAACACTCGACATTGTTCTTTATACATAAAGCATCTAGAGCTGCGCGTGCCTCTTCGGTGTGCAAAGATTCAGGGGAAGGGAGCTTAGCTCCAAGGTGTTTTTCAAGATCAGGAAACATTCTCAACCTTCGGAAGGGAGGTGTGAAGTCGACAGTCCATTCTGGACCATCAGGTCCTTCCGGGTGGTAAGTTATCTAAAAACAATTTGGAGGGCTTGATCTAATGATAAAGAAAAATATTGAAAAAATTTACCTGATATTTTCCGAATATGCTTTTCACCATACCAGAAAGCATTTTTTCTGTTAGATCTATCAGATCGTTGTAATCAGCGTAAGCCATGTAAAACTCGCATGTTGTGAATTCTGGATTGTGGGTCATGTCTATAGATTCGTTACGAAATTGCCGGCTAAAAAATCAATCAATGAAAGATAATTTCTAGCTGGTTGTTTTTGTTTTGCTTACCCAATTTCGTAAACGCGGTCGATACCTCCAACAACGAGCATTTTGTGGTATAACTCAGGGGCCACACGCATGAAAAGTTGCATGTTGAGGTCGTTGTGGTGGGTGACAAAAGGCTAAATTGGAAAAAAAATAAAAATGCTCATCATTTGGGAAGACCTTTTTATTTCCAATGTCTTTTTCTACCTTAGCTGTGGCACCCCCAGGAATCATATTCATCATGGGGGTTTCTATTTCCAAAAACCCTAGTTGATCAAGAAACTGTCGTACGTAAGAGATTACTCGGGATCTCGTGAAAAATTTTTGCTTGACAGCCATGTCGTTGATAATCAAGTCCTGGTAAAAAAAACCATTTTGTTAGATTAAACAATCACCTAGGATGAACGTTGTGAGGACAAAAAAGTCTTACCAAGTATCTTTGGCGGAACCTAGTCTCTTTGTCCTTTATTCCATAATGTAAATGTGGAAGCATGTGCAAGCAAGGAGAGAGCAGTTGCAGCGAAGTAGGCATGATCGAGAGCTCTCCCTTTTTAGTTTTTCCAGGGTTACCAATGACCCCAACAATATCGCCTCGACGGAGCCTTAAAATCATGATATATTTGAGTTTAAACATAACATTCTTAAAAAACTCCATGCTATATTCTTTAGCTTGGTTAATGTAAGTAAAAATGTTATTACTTTGCAACAATTTCAGCAAAAGCCTCTTCTCCTCCAGCATATGACCTTGCATTTGCCATAACTTGAACTTTTGTTCCCTCACCTCTGAGGTCATAAAAAATCTAATAAAAAATTTGTGAGCAACTAAAACGGCAAACAAACTTTTTTTCAATTACTAGCTTTGCTCCAGACTCTCTAATAGCGTGAATTCTTCCAGCAACTCTAGTTTCAACATCAGTCAAGGTTTGGCCATCTTCGAGCTTGTTGTAATTTTCAATGAAATCGGTTAGTGAGATTGATACATGAAACTTGTGGGGGTAAGGATGAGTCGACGGATTCCCTTTCAACGCCTCGATCGCTAAACTTCGCAATTTGAAGTATTCGTTGGGACTGGAAAAAACAAAGATTGATCTTTCTTCATTCTACAACAAAGGGCAGAATATTATTTCTCCAACCTTATCTCCTCCTCTGGTTTCTTGCTATCTTCGCCATTTTTAGCTTCAGGCTTTGGTGGTGCACTCTGAACCTTTTCAGCTTTTTCAGTGGCCTTTTTTTCAGCCTTCATCCGCCTCTTGAGTTCATTTTTTGACAGTTTTTCGGCTGAGTCGGCCATTTCAATCTGTAAATAGAGCTGAATATAAAATGATGCAATCGCTCACAATGGTTTCATTCTTTGAATGCCAACAACTAATTACATTTTAATTGCAATCATTTGGGGCCAAAATTACACAGACCTTTACATTAGTTTAAGTTTGTGCATTTAATAGTCGAAGCACAAAAATTAGACCTGTAATTCTTAAGTTTTCTAACATTAATATTTTATAGATTAAAGACCAGCACTATGGCCTGAAGAAACATGGAATTGCTGGTACTTCCACAAGAAAAATCATGTACAGCTATAGAGCTATACCCTAAGGAAATATTGTTTTTAAGGCCTTTGGTGATTTTTATTCTTATAATTTTATGATTTGATTATAATAAAATGAACAAATCGAGCCCATTTTAATACAAAATTTTTACCTTTGCTCAAGTTTTGTAAATTTGAAGGTTTGACCAAAATTAACTGAAAGTGAAGTTTTCTTTTGTCTTAAGAAATATTGTTAGTAAAATTAAAAACACAGGATTAACGTAAACGTTGACAGGCACCGAAATTGCCGAAAAACAATTTCCTCCGGAGATGACGGAAAATTTGAATGTAAACAACCGACTTCTACAAGCTAGTTATTATTATTTTTAAAACACCGATGTCTAAAATAGAACTTTTAAAAACATTTAATTTAATTTTGTTTTTGTTTTGGTCTTCGTTTCCAGGCTAACTCCAACCATTAAAAAAAATTGTCACAATTAATCTCTCATACTTTTTCGTCTGAACTGATTTGCAAGTGCTTTAGTCTGACCCTGAGGACGAGTTTACCTTTCTTTTTCGACCGTATAGAACGTGACTTGGGGTCTACTGGACGAAAAATTGGTGTGTGTTTTTCTTCTTCAAATTCAATTTCTGGCCTAACACTCTGACATAAATGATAAAACATGTTTAAGAATCGAACAGCCTCGAAAGAGACTGCAAAAATCAGAATTGAAATAAGACATTTTTGGATTATTTGTTTATAAGTTAGATATTTAGTGATAAACTGAAAGGATCTAATTGAAATTATTTAAAAAGAAGTTTTTAAAGCATTATTGAAAAACAATTTGTCATTGTGAGGAAAAAATGAAATGAGGTTTCTTATGAAACTATTGCTAGTTCTTAAAGTACGGAAAGAATGATCTTTTCAGGGTGACCAGAGTTGGTGCCAAAGCGCCAAATCTGCTATTTTTGGAGGTCTGTAGCGCTTTTTTTGGCTTGAATAGAACGAACTGGTGCTTTTTTAAGGTCTGTAGCGCTTTTTGGGGGGGCTGTATTTAGTAATTTGTGCCTTTTTGGTAAAACGCTGGCAGTTTTTGCACTAGCGCATCTGGTCGCCCCGGATCTTTTTAGTCCAACTCTGGCCACATCTCTTTAGAGGTTAACATTGTACCAGTACCAGTCAAAATTAATACTTGCCAAAATAGAACTTGTTCTATTGTTAATGGCATTTCGACTTTTGATCTATCATGAAAACTAGGCTTAAGAGGTTTTCTGTTGATTAATGTACATGGTTCTTCTGAGATGCCCCTCAAGCACGGAGGGCTCTTTAGAGTCCAGGATTTTGATGACAGTAGAGGCTGCTATATAAGATGACTATTGTCTTGGTGTGGCTCTGCAGCATTCAGTGTCTTATGTCTGAGCGTGACACCTTTCTGGTGTAATCTTGGATTGCAATACACATGGCCTTAAAGTGAGCTGAGGTATCATCCATGCTGGGACTCAATAGTATAAAGCCGAGAAATAAATGGCAGTAGTTGTAAGATTCTTGTAAGAGGTTCCCCCTCCACTTTCACCTGGATATAGCAAGTGCTCTGAGGACTCACATTTCCAAAAAAACAGACTTTTTGGATCGCAAAATACTCATTACATGGGAGAAAACATCTATTTTTGTGAGCATAAAGTCACGTTTTGAATAAAAATATGATAGATATTGCACATTATTCATTCACTCAACTTCTAGAAAAAAGTGTGATCAAAAAAAGCTGGTAAATACTATATGAAGAATATTTTTCATGATTGAATAATTTTTTTTCATTTTCACTAAACATTGGATGACTTAAATCATTATAATTTCAAAGTCCAAAGTTCAATGTCCATTATGAAATAGCTTGGCAACAACATAAGGAAAATTAATCCACAAAAAAATCGTACGAAAAAGTATAAATTTAGAAAATAATGAAAAAGCAAAGGCAGGGCTCTCGTCAGCCATTTGCATTTTGCAAATTGCAAAATCTCTCTTTCTGAATTCCGCGATCACACCATTCTGTTTTTGAGCCTTACCATTGGCCAAAATTTGTCCCATATGCATTTAGTCAAAAGCATACCAAGAGAGACAACTAAGCTAGCCTATTTGTAAAGCAAATATTTGAGAAAATTTATTTTTTAAAAAAATCAGACTTTTTGGTAGTAAACTTTTTTATTTTTGCTATATTAGCAACAGCTTCAAATTAGCCAATCGCCGGGAAGTGAAACTTCAAGTGATAAAAGAGAAACCCCTAGGATTTAATCCCACAGTTGAGAGACTTCTTTGAACCAGCTGATCAGGTTCAGGCAGTTAGACAAAGGGGAAGAAAAAGTAAAAGTGTCTTATAAAATAATCATGTCTTTTCCGTAAGTTTTTGACTTATTTATCTATTTTCTTTAAGATGGCTCAATTTGTGGATGAAGGTAAAATAAGGGTCGAGAATAAGATCTACTCGGCAGACAAACTTGCAAAGCTCCATCCTGGAGGACCCATGTTTATCAAAGTACGAAGACAATACATGATTTTTTGCAGTAATTCAGTAACATTTTAAAATTTTGTTTTAGGCCTTTTCGGGAAGGGATGCTTCTCAGGCTTTCTTATCATACCACAGGAGGCATTTTCCTCATGCCAGGGCTGAACCTGCTTTGGAAAAAATAGATGACACCATCAAATATACCACCAAGGACAACGAAGACTTTTTAGACTTATGCAAAAGAGTTAACAAGGTATAAAAAATATCTGAAAACGAAAGTGAGGCACTACAATATAAGATTTTTGTAACTCATACATTTCACATCTCTAATGCAAAACTTTACATGAGTTGTAATATTGGCACACATGCCGCAAGGCCTGATGAGTGTGCATAGGCTGGGGGTCTTGATTTCACAAAGGTGGTCGCGTGATGTGGAAAACTGGGATTTTGTATGTGTCTCTGGTTGCCCCACCCAGGGAAAAAAAACATATCTCCTTTACGAAAGACCTCTTGTACGTCGTTAACTTTGAAATGCAGATGATTAGTGTTTTTACAATTGTGATAGATTGCTGCGATGGTATGGATTTGAACCTTGAATCCCGCAGTTCAAGGTCTAATTTCTCAATCAATTGAATAAACCTTGAGGCCATAAAGACTTATAAATTCAGAGCTTTAGCCTTCTACTGAGAAAATAACATTTAAATAATCTCTGGTAAAAAGTTTTTTTCTCTTAAAGGTTTTGCCAATTCACAAATCATTTGCTGGATGGTTCTTCTACTTTAAAGCTTTGACTATTCTTGCAACAACTTTTTACCTTGAGTATTACATTCACACGACTGGAAGTTATGTTTGGTATTTGCTTGCACCTTTAGGATTCCTAATGGCTCTTATTGGTAAATTACTCAATCAATCTTTTAAAACAAGTTTTATAAAATCTTATTTTTTTGTCAAATTTTCAAATTAGGCCTTAATGTCCAACACGATGCTAACCACGGCGCAATTTCTCAAAAGCCTTGGGTCAACAGGGTATTTGGAGTGACACAAAACTATATTGGTGGTAGCACAATTTCCTGGATTCACCAAGTATATCTTTTACCTTTATATCAGAGGAGAGAAGTTACTAAAGTATCAAAACTTTTTTTTCCTCCAGCACGTCGTACAACATCACATACACACCAATGATGTCAATCTAGACCCTGATATAAACATCGAGTTTTATGTAAGGCTCAATCCCACGCATCCCCTGCTCCAATTCCACATGTTTCAGTATATCTACTTCTTCTTTCTGGCAGCTCTTTTTGGGGCCCAGAAAATGATTTCTTCTATCAGTAAGTTCTTTTTAGTTTCCAAAACGGAACGCATCAATTTTAAGCTATTTACATCTTATAGATGATATCTTCTCTTGGCATCATTACACCCCAATGTCTATGCAGCTCAAGCCTTATGCTTGGATCGAGTACATAGCAACAGCCTCACACATTTTGAGGTTTGAAAATATATTCATAACTACCTTTATTCTTAAAAATCAACTTTATTTCCTATATGTTGCTAACAGGTGGCTTATATTGCCAGCTTTAAACTCTGCACCAGGTTCTATTTTGAACTCGTACTCTTCTGTTTTCTTAATGCTTTGTGTCGAGGGTTGGTACCTCTCTTTCTTTTTCACCATCAGCCATAATTTTGATGGAGTTGCCAAGCATGAAGTCACAACAAGAGATACAAACAACAAGCAGTCTTTCCTGTACAATCAGGTAAATATATAAAACCAAGACCCTGTGCTCTGAACAATAAGATCATTATTTAAATGCTTTGTAGATCGTTGCTTCATCAAATGTAGCTGGATTCTGGCTGGCAGTTCTTAATGGAGGCCTTAATTACCAGGTAGTAATTTTCAGTTGGAAGAAATATATGATCCATCCTTGGATTTTTTGACTCTTTTTCTTTTTTTTCAAGATTGAGCATCACTTGTTTCCGAGAGTGAATCACACCCATTATTACAAGATTGCTCCCATTGTCCGAGACTTTTGCTTAGAGAAGAGCATTCCTTACACCCACTTCCCAACTGTGAAGTCAAATGTTGACGGTCTCGTTCAGCATTTGTTTGATCTTGGAAAGCAAGAGAATGCCAATCCTATCCTTCAAGATCCAACAGCAAAGTCATCGTCAAGAATGCCTTTGATTTCCTAGTCAATTTAGTGCAACACTTAACCTGTGCAAATCTAGTTTCAAAAGCAAATAAGTTTAACATTGATAGAATTATTATATTTAAAGCCCCATAAAAATATATTTGTGTGAAAGATATGCAACTATCTTGAATGATTGAAAAAGGATTTGGATCATCTCCTCAAGCTAATTAAAAAGTGTTGGGATGTTTTTTATTTTAGAGGGTTGTCCAAGCTACAAAAAATGCCAAAATTAGACCCGTCTACTTGAAAAATTCATATATATCTGAGCCAATAGCTGAAAAAAAATATAATACCTAAATGTTACTTTACCAGTGCACTTTGCTCTAAAATGCTCAAAATCAAAAGTTGCAATTTTACAAAAGCCATGAAAATGTATTTATTTGTACTTGATAAAGTGAAAAAAGAGTCTGACTCAGGCAAGTAAATCCTCAATTGTAAAATCATTCTTAAGTGAGCCGGGCCTTATTCCTCTCTCTAAGCTAGGCTCAGCAATATTAGGTGGGGGTTAGAGAGAGAAATAAGGACCCTACCCGCATCGTCTCCTCCTGCCCAACCCGAGGGTCCTACTGCAGAAAACCAAAAGTTTCAGCCTGCCAAACTGAATCCTGATGAGGATCCTATACAGGGAGCTAACAAAAGTCCCTGTCTGGAATCTAGTTAGACACCCCTGCAGTACAATGTGCAGATTTTCAACATCCCAGAAGACTTGACAACATGATAAATAATGTGAACCCCCCCTAACAAAA
>Ga0194133_10006692_pt1 | contig 14078 bp, 6 predicted proteins | sample TA2KigOf40mmetaG_FD_155448 | JGI IMG/M metagenome (GOLD analysis project Ga0194133, IMG submission 155448) | Freshwater microbial communities from Lake Tanganyika, Tanzania - TA2015055 Kigoma Offshore 40m | ecosystem: Environmental > Aquatic > Freshwater > Lake | place: Tanzania: Lake Tanganyika...
AAAGACCCAAAAATTATCTTCTTTTGTTTGCTTAAGCAGTGCTTGAAAACACAAAAGGAAACCAAAAAGTTAGAGATTTCCTAATTTGAAAAGTTTATTAGTCAGTACTGAGTATGTAGGTTATGTTGAAAAAAGGTTGATGATTTTCCAAAGACAAATTGAAAGATGATCAATTATTTTTCCATAGAATTCATTTTTTTTAAATCTTCTTGTTCGCTTATGCTAGTCATTTGTTCGCTGAAAATCTTCGCTCCAAAATCACCTTGAAGCTTTAATAAGTTCTAAACGAGGATGCGCTTTACTTCTTGGCTTGTGCGGTCCAATCCAAGACAAGACTTGATTCCACAACTGACATTCAGCATTCTATAAAAACATAATTACTTTTGCCAAATGTTGGACAAAGGCAAATAATGAAGGAAACCCAAATCATATTAATTCCACAAAGAGTACTTTGGTTACACTAAGTGCTTGTTCGAGCTCCATTTAAACTTTTTATGCAAGGTGGAAGAGTTTTAAATGTTGGTCAGGTCTGAAGATATTCAATGTTATCATTAGGAAGAAGTAACTAAAAATAAGTAAGCAAAATTTTCCATTGCAGTCTTTTGTGTTTTCTTGCACAGACATGGCTTCAAAATTAAGTAAAGATAGATTTTGTGAAACAAATCAACTTTTAACTTTTTTGAAGCAAAAATAACCCTTTTCTAGAGATTTTCATTATTAAAAACTTCATTTTTGTCGATGAGCTGAAATCCATGTAGGAAGAAGTTGTTTAGACTTTTTTTTAAAATAAGTTTCTATGTAACATGATTCGCGTAAAAAATGTTTATGAGTGTAGAAATGTTTGAAACGATATGAGTTCAAGGCTGGTGGGTTTGTTTCATAAGACTCAAATCAAAGATAGTCTGAAGAGTAGGTTGAGGGGAAAAAATTGTTGTCTGGATAGGTGCACTAAAAATGCAAAAAAATAAATTAAAAAGCCTACTGCCAAGGATAAAAGACAAATTTTGAATTTTGCCTCAACAATCTGGCCAAACTTTTCTTGTCACAAATCATCTATTCAAGGTTTTTGGTCCCAATATAGGGACAAACCCTTTATGAAAATGAAAGGTTCAGGCAGGCAAACCGAATGGCAAATATTCGCCAAACAATTTAAAGACTGTTAAAAAATCACACCTTTTAAACTAGGGTTGAAAAAGTGATTGCAATAAACTATGGAGGAAGTTGTGTTCACAAGCAAGTTATTGGCAAGACTTTTATGGGACATCATAAATCACATTCCTTAATTAAAAATAAATCAAAACTATTATATGTTTTCAACAAACTTATATTCTCACAAGGCAAATGATAACGTCACAGAAGAGATTGACAATTTTGATTAGACGACTAGTTGCTGACCATAATAATGTTTTCAATTGGTTTTGCGATGCTCTGAGAATGTCACAAGGTAATAAATTCTCTCCGAGTGAATTTTGATTGAGGTCATACCCAACTTGAAGTTCAAAACTTTAGCTGATATAACATTGAAAAGATTTCGGACTACCACCTCGACTGTGTGTGTGTTTTTCATTTTCTTTTTTATCTCCTCAACAATAGGATTTGATGCATTTCCAACACTCTGGCTTGAATTAGTTTTCCATGAACAATAAAGTCGTTTCGTTTCTTTCATACAATACATTGGCAAAGTTCATTGAAAATTTCGATGTACAACTTTTTTTCTAGCTCACTTTAATTGCTTCTACAACTTTTTCACGCAGCTGACTTGCAGGAGATGGTTTGTAAGTGAATGACTATTTATACATATACCATAAAAATAAATTTATGAAGTAATTAAAAACACAATCACAAATGAAATGAAGTTACTTGCGATTTGAAAAAATGCTTTGTAACTCATTCGAATGGTAAAGGTATGATGGATATTCCCCACTGACCATTACAAATGCTTGTAATAAAAATTGAATCTTTGCATATCACCAAGACTAAATTACAAATCAACATTTTTGTTTGAATGAAAATGAAGTTGTTTTTTTTGCGTAGGTAAATTTACATGTTGGTTTGGTTTTTTTGGAAACAAGTTTTTTTTCCTGACACAAATGATTAGGGGGGGCCTCCCCCAAATAAATAACCTTCACAATAAGTCATCGCTTTTGTCCTGAAAATTCCGCATTTGTTATGCAGATGTCTTGGAACATAAGACAAAAAAACAACAACGTAGAAATAATGAAGCCATTTTAATAAATCTGTCTGATCTGAGACGAAACCCTTATCCATGATCACAAGACAAAAGCAAAAAAAAGCGAGAAGTTTTTGATTTACATGCGTTGAGATTTGAGATGATCACAACAAGTCAAATATTTTAAATTCAAACATCATTAAGCTTATGCATCTCACGTTCCAAAAAAAGAACAATTTTGGCTAAAACTTTCGACAAATGTGTTGCTTCAAAATGATTCTTAGCCTTCCCCAGGTCTAGAAAAACCCCTTAATTTCAATGCCGACCTGTCCTCGTAAAAAATGGGCAATACAATTTATTGCTTTCAGAAGAACGCATAAGATCATAGACATCCGGAATGACAAAGGGGACCTGATCTTACGACAACATTTGTGTTCCATTCACACAAAGAGCAAATTGGAAATTTAGTGTCTCAGTGACCAGTTAGCGTCGGCAAAGTATCTTTTCATTCAAAGAACAACACCCTTTTCAAAGTAATTATTTATGTGTGATCTGATTCCAAGTTTATGTGTCATTCCTAAACTCTTTTGAAACGTTGTGCCACCAAAGTTTGAAATCTTACTTCTTGTTTGCACCAATTTTAGGGTGGGGTCCTTACTTGAAATGTTATTCATTTTAGTTTTTCTCTGAATTACTTCAAACATTTGCCTTACTTTTTCAACAACAAGGTGTTTAGTTTTCAGCCAAATGGTCTGATAAAGAGAATCTCTATATATATGAAGCTTAATCAAGACCCTTTGATAAAATTCTCTTTTTTTTTGTTTATTTTCAGACCTCCTTCTTTGCTGGAATTGTTTCACAATTTTGTGAAACCTGAAAAATTGACCGAAGCCAATTGGCAAATGGGAAAAAGGTGCTTAGAGCAAGTTGTTGTGTCCTAAATAAAACAAATTTTTCGAAGGTGACTTTGTCCTTTGTTGGGGCAAACTTATTTTTTAAAAAAATAGACTTTTGAAACGGAAAACATCTGAACAGGAAACGTTTTTCAGGCTAGATGTTGAGTGTATCAGATGTGGCTTTTTGCGAAATGAATGATGGCACACATTTATGTCACTTGCCTCTATTCATTCTGATTTCATGCACAATCAAGGTTAAGTCAGACTTGAGATCGATAACCTATGAATTTTCAAAGAAGCAGCATATCTTATATGCTTGGTGTTGTTTTAAGTTTGAATTGACTTGGCAAAAGTGCAGACCAGGAAAAGCTCTAAATTGGTCACTGATAAAATATCCTCTATATTCAGGGGTCTCGCCCTTTTGTTTCGATAAGCAATCCGTCTTCAAGTTCTACATTTAGGGCAAAATAAGGTTACTTACAAGGTTTTTGTTCAGATGAAAACTACTTTGTTGACTTAGTTAACATTTCTGGAATGTTAAACGCCGCCCAAAACAGTTTCATTCCACAAAATTGCCATTAAATTTTTGACTAGATATTTTTAGTGTTTACATGAAGTAGTTATGAGTGCTTTTTATGGTGACTTGGTTATCATTAAGATAAGAAACAAAATACAAAGGGGGTTCTCTTTTGGCACAACGACACAAGAACAGTCACAATTAATAGCCACAGCACAAATCATGAAGGTCACGATTGCTTAAAATTCAAATCTTTTTCCAAAGGGGGTTTTGAGCTTGAAATATTATAAAATCAGATAACTTGAATGCAAATTAAACACTAAAAATGCAAAAAAAAGAATGTAATAAGTTTGATGTCCAAAATAAGGGTTATTCATGTGAGGTAGGGTTTTCAGTTCCTGTTAAATAATATTGGAAACCATTATTACTAGTTCAAAGAGAGAGATAACTTGAACTTGATTGGGTTTTTCGAACCCATGGATGGCTTCCTTGAATTTTAATCTTTGATAAACGCTTTTTAGAATTCGTTTCATTTACTGGACCATAAGTCAATCTCAAAAGGAGTAATCGTGGAAAAAAAGTTTTTTTTTATCTTGGTTTATGGGTAATGACCAGGTCACGATATGAATCTGGATGGTTATGATTAAACTTCTTGGTATCCGCATAGTTGACTCAAAATTTGTTTTCGTCTTATTGTGATCTCAGTTCGCTTGATTAACTCTGAGAATAAATGTTGCTGCGATTGGGTGCGGAATCTTGACCCTGGACTGCTGCTGCCGAATGATTTCCAACGAGTCGCAGAATCTGGGCGTTGGCTGTTTGCCACTGCCTCATTCAACTCCCAACTCACGTCCCTTTCCCTCACACCAAATCTTAGGTATGAAAATTCAGGTCAATTAATGCGAGGAAACGAAAAAAACCCGACACTGAAATGAGTGCAAAATATATCAGGAGTTTATTTCTGCAATTTCAAAAAGGGTATTTTGTCGACCCAAAGTTATTCATGAGTCGATATACTAATTGCAAAACATTCCTTTGAATAATTTCAAGCAATTCACCATTTTACTAAAGGGGAGGGTCACAGCAACGATGGTTATCAATATCCTTGTCTACTACTCCGTCCAATTTATTTTTGGCTTTGTTGCAGAACAACTTTCCGTAATGGTATCATGTTGTCAGTCGGTCGTGATAAGCTATTTGAAGACCAAAATTTGCATTGAGATTGAACTGTTAGTCTTTTTGAAAGAAATGATCTCTCAAATTCTCGACGTCACCCTTTGTTTCTACACTTCAGACACATTAATCAGAGCTAAAAAATGTTTCTGAAATCTAAGCGACAAATCATTCAAGAGCAAACTCAATACCTCTCCAAGTCTTGCTTTTATACTTTTTAATGCATTTATCACTTCCTCATGAGAAAAATATCATCCAGTTGTCGTTTAATTAGACAGATGGCATTTAAATAACGAGATAGATAGATTTATCCCTTTAGGGAATTTATAGTTAAAATTTTTTGTACCACCAAAAATTCTTATATCAAAATTAAAACTAGAGATGGCTGGTAGAGATTTGGAATTGAAAATCAAAAATTTTTGTTTGAAGCAACAAAAAATCTTTCAGATTTTGATAGTCTGTAAAAAAAAGGTTTCATTGTTTTCGAAAAAAAACTGCCTGGTTAAATTTGAATTAAATATGTAAGAACTTTTTTTTAATAAATCACTTAGGATACCAGAAATTTGATTGTTTTCCAACATATGTGAACTTTTTTGCCTCTTCAAGTTAATGGTAAAATGTAATCCAAGACCTAAACAAAAAACAGCAAAAGTTAATTCATCATGTCATTTTCAATCTTTGAATTCATCACTTTTTTAGATTTTGATCTCTCTTGGTCGACTCTGATGATGCCACCATCAAGGGTTCATGGATCTTGTTCCTGGATTTAGTGAAGTCTCCTGTCTGTCATTTCTTTGATTGCTACATACCTACGTCAACGCCCTTAAGTTTGAAATTCATTTGTAATAGAACAAGTAGGGTGATATTTAGTACTTATCCTATGACCACCTATATCAAATGAGCAACCCTCTGACTTCATCAAATTGAATTTGAGCTGGAAAAAAAGCAGCAACCTCTTTTAGCTTGACAATTTCAACAATGAGATCAATTCAAAACTCTTTTATTTTTTCTTAGAAGACAAACAAGACAGCTTTTAATTCCAACAAAGATATTTGATCATATTGCACTAAAAGAACATAATAATTTGCCAGTCACTTTCGTTGCAAAGTCACTTCGACTTTGTTTCATTTCAACATTATAAAAAGGAATCTTTTGACCAAACAGTTAACCAAATCTGTGCCAAAATTGACGTTTACTGGCGTAATTTAAAATTACGTTGTCCAAATTTAATCCTTTGTGTCTACTTTGAAAAAAAACCGTTTTAGATCAAATTGATTATGAAAATATGGTTTGTGTGCCTTACAGCTTAATTAAGAAATGAATTTATGATATGCATCTTTTAGACCTGATGGATCATAAATGTTTAATCAAAATGATCCAACTTGTTTCTTCCGTGTTGAAACCAACAAGATTTAACAAAATTGACCAACATTGAAATGAGTTTGCTAGTCTTTGCATCTCATTTTATTTGCTTTGAAAGTGATATATAACAATTTGGTAATCTCAACTGCGGAAATTACATGTTAATGGCACCTATTAAGTCTAATCGAAAATAAGTGGGTTTTAATTTCTGATCCTACCAGTACAAGGAACATAATTGTGAAATTTTTTCATCTCTAGGCTAAGGCAATTTTGTGCAAAAGTTTGGGTTTAATTAATCTTTCTAATGAATCATAATCTTTTGTCCAAGAAAAGGAGCAAAATGAAACATGTGATTTAAAAACTAATTCTGGGTTCAAAATTACCATCCTTAATGTCTTGTTTTATGAACTGTTCAGTTTGGTCTTTATTTCTTTTAAACAAGTTTTTCCTACAGCAATTGGTGTTTGCAAGCAGGTTTTAACACATTTTGAATTCAATCAAACCTCAATCAGACTTGCTGGGTATAGTAGGAGCCCCTCCTTAAGAAAAATGGGTTGCTATAGTTTAACATTTTGTGTGTGTGACCATCAACTTGTTTCTTGTTGGGCAGAACTACGATTATGGAATATTATTGCACGTCAAGAATGTCGTACATGTGTCAGGAAGGTAGTCAACAAAAAAAATTAAAGTCAAAATTTGCCCCCTTCTTTTGGAGGAGATATATTTTTAATTATATATCCAAATCCCACTTTGCTAAATGTTTGGTTAGATGTTGCAAACTCAAAAAAAAAGTTCTGAGTAGCTTCATGTACTTTTTTATTCAACGATCTTAGCACTGCCGTGATCCATTTAATCTTGGGTTTTTATTCTGCTTATAGAAATCGTGCACTTTGGTAGCATTTTATGGAAGCCATAAAACACGAATGAAAAATCCTTAGTCACTTGAAATTGATCAGATAAAAAGCTATTTCAATGTGGCACTTAATCCACCTTTATTGTTTACATCAAAATCAAGTCATGGTTTTGAGTCTTTGAGAAAAAAGGTTTGTCTGAGATCCTTAATATGTTTGCAAAGGTAGGAGGGATTTGTGTTTGTTTGCCTCAAAATATCAACCACGAAAATTTGAACGAAAACATAAGCTGTTGATCAAAGTTCACTGAATAGGTTCAAAAAAAGGTCGGTAGGTATTTCTTTTGTGAAAAGTCCTCATCAAGGTCAAACTGATTTTATTTGGGGCATTTTTTCTAGACTGAGTCCAATCAAATCATATTTTCGTTCATTGAGTAATTTGAAAGTTTTACGAGTACATTGATAAGTTGATAGTGCTTATTCTATCCTCTAAATTAGCCATCCTTTCTAGGTGCTAAAAATGTTCTGACCATAACGAGAATTAAGTGGCACTTTACGAATGATAAATGCAACTACTAAAGCAATGTGGCTAACGAGATTTCATATCTTTTTGAGAAGGAAATCCTGTATGAAAGGCACTTACATTAACCTTTTGGAGTGACCAAAATTAAATTATTTCATTGTTGAATAAATATACGTAGCTCCAATAAAATTAGGTTGCCGTTTGGGTGAGCGAGCAGAAAATATTCATACTCAATTAAATTCACATTCCATTCTTTTGGTTAGTTATTCGGCGGTACATTTGCTTCAATAATCTGCACAAACATGACAACCGTTTTGAAGGATTTTTATTACAACAATTCCATTTGATATGGAAAGGGTGTGGTACAATGGAAGATAATTTTTTAATGGAACAGTTTAATTTTTGTTTCAATTGTCACTTTGGGATTCCATTAAACTATTTCATTTTAAAGTAAACTCAAGAAATCCAGTTTGAGTAAATCAAAATTGCTCAAAAATGTTTTCCTTTGATTTTAAGTTATGTTTAGAGTAGTGATGGGTCCGGGTCAAAACGGGTCGGGTCGGGTCAATTTTTTGTGGCACGGGTCGGGTCAGCCATTTATGGTTTGGGTTTGAATTTCAAAAATTTGCCCTAAAAATGTCAAATTTTTCAATTTTTTTGCTTCGGGTCGGGTCAGAGAGTACCCAGGTCGAAGCCGGGTTGGCCTCTTATTTACTGAGGGTCAAAAGTAAGCTCGGGTCGGGTCGGGTCAGCGCCCATCTCTAGTATAGAGAATACTTTTTGAGAAACAAACATGATTCTGATGACTGCGACTTCCCAAAGAGCTGATCAGTTTACAAAAATACAATACAGATGGAATAATTGTTCAACTTTTGTGTGAATGATGTACCTGCAATTTATGTTTTTACAAGTATTTTCTGTTACCTAGGGTTTTTGAGCTATTTGCTCCAGACGCCAAAATTTTCACAAATTTGACTTCAATGTGCTGGATTGCTCTGCCAATATCGTGGCTGAAGCTCAAGCTCCCTCATTTTTATAGATAGAAATCTGAAATTTTGTGTAAAATGAGTTAAATAATGTGCCTTTAATTTATGTTTTTACAATAATTTTCTATGACATAGGGTTCTTGAGCTATTAGCCCTGGAAGCCAAACTTTTTACAAATTTGACTCCAATGTGCTGGATTGCTCTTTCAACATCGTGGCTGAAGCTCTTGCTCTCTCATTTTTATAGATAGAGAACTGAAATTTTGTATGAAGCTAACTCTATGATGTGTCTTTAATTAATGTTTTTACAAGTATTTTTTGTGACCAAGATTTCTTGAGCTTTTTACCAATTTGACAGACTACGGCACATAGTCCGGCACCATGTAGCCAAATTTCTGGGACCTCTTTTTGAATTTTGTAACCCAAAAAGTTTTCGATTACAGCCTTGAGTTCTATACTGTTGAGACATAAAAACTAAAAAATGGCTGTAAACTTGAAAACTTCAACAAAAATGTAAGTATTATCTCACTATAACAATTCTGTAAGAGGACATTTAGGACGTTGACGCAACAACAATATTGGTAAAAAAAATTCTCGAGGTCTTAAATGTCTTCTTCTTATTTGGGAAACTCAACAGGCTGAAAATATTTGGGAGAACAGTTAGTTGTTCGATCACAATCAAAAAGTAAGTTTACCAGCCTTTTTATTCTATTTTCTTATAAAATACAAGATTTACTTCATGATCACTTCAAAATGGCCGAAAAAAGTGTTTATCGTATGAAAATAAGAGGGGAATTTAGTTTAGAAAAAAATTAAACTGCACTAAATAGTCAAGTGGTTATAAACTTTAACTTTTATTAATAATAATAATAATCTTGTGCAATATAGACTCAGGCAATGTTGATACGCAACCAAAACCTTTATAAGAGTTCCATCATAGAAGTTTATGGTCACTGCAGATTACCATTACCTTGACTGAGAGTGCCTTGTTGATTTTTTTGCAATTTGGGGTTGAAAAATTGCTGGCCTGGTTGGCCTGGGATTGAACCGACAACCTTAGATCTTAGTTCTTTTCCTAAAGCTTCCTGAGAGATTTTGACCAACACTTTTAATATAATTTTGACAAAATGAGAAAGAACACTATTACTTTATATCAAAAATAGATTGGAAAACTTTAATAAATCTCTTTAATGGCTGAGTGTCCAGAGTGAAGTAAGTCCAACTCCCAGTTTGGCCCTTTTAGGTCAACCTGTGGGGAAAGGTAAGATAGGATCCATGTTGTCCTCAGGGATTCTTTTTCCTGTGACTCTTTTTCTTGTGATCTGTGGATCCTGAAAAATAGTAGGTTGGGTGAGTACTGTCATCAAGATTCTTTTTATACAAGTCAAATTCTCCAGCTACTCTCAACCTCTCATAACACCTTTTATGCTCAGTATATATTTTGGTATATTTTTTTAATTGAAATTTTTTTTATTTCATCTTCACTATGATTTAAATCTGTCTTTTTGAGGCAGTTCGATTCTTAAAAATGCCCTTTGCATGTAGGTATGTCAGTGTGTTTGGCAAGAAAGAAGCAATAAATTGAATCTGAATGAAATTGCTTGGTCAATGTCAAGAGACAAGGACTCGATCCAAAATGTGTGTAATTTTGAAACCAACTGAATTAAAGAAGTGCACTACAGAGCTTGATAATGCATAATTTGTTTTGATGAGACCTCATTAAGTCACCATCGAAATTGATCAAGCAAAAAATTCAAAGAGCATCTTTTTAGTTACAATTAAGGAAGGGAGTTCTTAATGCAAAGATTGAAAATAAGGTTTGCTTAATCGAAGCTTAATATTACTTTCTGTGGAATATTTCACTTCTTGGCTTGGTATTGCAATAAAAACTTCTCTTTGAGGTAATTTTTATCAAAGCTATTTGGTATTCAAAATTATAAAAAAAGAAAGTTTCTATGTAATGATTTTAAGCTTTTTTTCCAGGTGTAAGTTTTTCTTTGTTATAAAATCACAATCACTAGACATGAACGTCACAAGAGTTATTTTTTCTTGCTTCTTGGATTTAGATTATAGAGTAGGACCTTTTCTAGCTTTCCATGAAATTTATCCTATTTGTATGTTTGTAAGATATGCATTCCAATTTAGTTACTAGAAAAGCCTCACACTCAGTTTACCATCCGGGCTGAACTGTTCATAGTCTTGTTATCTAAAGCCTAACTTAAAACCTCAAAAAAAGCTTTGGGGAATTCCACAAAAGTATTGCTGATCTGCTACATGAATTTTTTACAAACTAGCTCATTTTAAAAGTTTCTGTTATAATATATTTGTTTGCTGCATAACAATTCAAAGTATCTTTAATTTTTTAATGCATTGATGTAAATGATTTCTTCAAAAGTCGAGCTAAAAAATTGCTAATAATTTTATTTTAGTTGACATAATTTTTTGAAGATGAGCAATGAGAAGATGGTTTTTAACAATAGCTTTGTCCAAACTGAAATAGCTGACTTAAGGTACAGTCTCAATGGTGCCTTTCTTATCTTAATGGGGATTATTGTATTCCTGATGCAAGGAGGATTTGCATTTCTTGAGGCCGGATCTGTAAGGTGAGATGGATTAATAAATTTTTTTTGCTTCAAACTTATATGCATGCCTTTTTATGAAACTGTCAGAACAAAAAATACGGTAAATATCATTGCAAAAAATATGTTGGATTGTCTGGTTGCTGGAGTTGCTTACTGGGCTGTTGGTTGGGGTGTGGCATATGGTCCTAATGGAAATCCATTTATTGGTGGGTCAAACTTCTTTGCATACGGACTTGAACTCTCATCTTATCCAAAGTGGTTCTTTCAATATACATTTGCTGCAACTACTGCAACAATTGTTTCAGGTCAATTTTAAATCTAATTATGTTGAAGTTGAATGAGTGAAATTTCTTTCATTTCTACAGGCAGTATTGCTGAAAGATGCGAATTTGGAGCCTATTTTACATACAGCACTTTGATTACAGGTATTCAAACCTCTTGGTTTCCATAAGAGATGCATCAATAAATAATATCTGAATATATCTTTTGCTTATTTTGGGATGGACTAAAAATTCTCTCAAACACATTATTGAATGCTTTATTTATTCATTTGAAAGTGGAATATGAGAGACAAATCTCTCACACCTTGAATGGTTTTTCATTGAAAGGTGTATTTATAAACCTTGTATGGTCTCTAGTTCTAATAACTAGAATCTAAGATGGCCAAAACTTTGCCATTCATATCAAATTTAAGTTAAAATATTTTCCATGAATATTTCATTTTAAGGCTGGGTCTATCCGGTTCTAAGTCACTGGGTCTGGGATGAGGTAAATGTGTAATGTTTTAAAGATCAAAGAAAATACATTACAAAATTTGTTACAGTCTGGATGGCTTTATCAGCTTGGTTACAAGGATTTTGCTGGAAGCAGTGTTGTTCATGCATCGAGTGGCGTCTGTGCTCTTGTTGCATCATATCTAATTGGACCTAGAAAAGGTTTGGAGTTGTAATGATTCGATATGGCTGTTATTAGAAACATCCAGACTGGTTTTGCACTGTTCTTAAGGTCGTTTTGATGAGGATGGCAACATTGTAGACATGCCAGGACATTCTGTCCCAATGATTGCCATAGGAGGATTTATCCTACTGTTTGGATTTTTAGCTTTCAATGGAGGATCTCAGGTATCATTTATCTTTTGCCTGTCAAATGTGATTATTTCACAGTCTTACATTGTTTTAGGGTGCCGTTGCAAGGGTTGAGGATCTTGATTTTGTAGTCACAGCTGTTGTGAATACGGTCTTAGGTGGATGTAGTGGCGGTCTCAGTGTTCTCTTCCTTTACAGATATTTTGGGTCTAAACGTTGGAGTTATATTTTTTGCTTGAATGGAACTTTGGCTGGAATGGTCATTCAATGTGCAGGTTTTTAGAACATTTCAAAGGAAACTTTAGCCAAATTTTTGTGAAACACCCAAAGCTGAGCATTTCCTAAGATTAGTTTGGAACAATAACAGAAGCCTATTGGAAATATTATTAAGAGTTGCCCTTATTTTTGCCTACATATTTCTTTCTTTTAACAAAATATATTTTCTTCTATTAAACTGACTCTCATTTTGGATACTTAATCAGTTTTTATACTTCTACGCTTAATTAGAGAGCAATTTGCTTTTACCATTTAAAAAAACTTTATTTTCCATGCAAGAACCCATTTTTCTAAAATTTAGGCTCCATTTGAATTCTACTTATTGTTCTGCTGAAATTTCCACACGACCATGCTGGGTCCTATTTTCTATTAACTTTAACTGACTCAATCTAACTTCAGGGTGTCATGTCTACTTACCTTGGGAGGCTTTGGTTCTTGGATTCCTTGGTGGTGTCTCATATCTTGTAGTACATTATATCATCATTAAAATTAAAATTGATGATCCATTGGATGCAGTTGCTGTACATTTTGGAGGGGGTATTTAGTCAGATCAGATAAAAAATGATCATTTTTGTCACAAAATGTTTTCCTTAGGAACTCCCGGATTGCTTCTTTATCCAATATTTGCACCTGAAACTGGAATATTTTGGGCAGGAAATACAACAGAGGCATGGATGAAATTTGGTATTAGCCTTGCTGGTTTTGTTGTTATAATTTTGTGGAATTTATTCTGGTAAAGTGAAAATCTTAAATCGAGGATTTTAGTTTTTATCTTTCATGACTATTTCAGGAGTCTGATTATATTTTACCCATTGAAATATTTTGGGCAGCTGAGGATTGATATTCAAACAGAAGTTCAGGGTTGTGATTCAATTAAACATGGCGAATTGGCTTATCCACCAGATGCTTGGGGCGAGCTTCCAAACAAAAGGTAGACCTTTTTTATATTTTCATCAATTGTATTGCATGCATTTTTTGCTGTAATTTTTGGGCTCTTAGATGTTTTTGGCAACCCAGGGTCAAAGGTCGGTGCCCGGGATTGAAACACTGACAGTGCAATCCCCTATAGATCAAATTTCCAGTCGAGTTCCACTTCCACTTTATATTGAAGTTTTTATTTTTGAATACTCTGAATAAATTTTGTTGATTTTTCTAGCCAAGACAATGAACCTGACTGTATGCCTGATTTATGTGCAACATTCGACAAAATCTCCGAGAGAAAATCTTTTCCGAAGATACTAAACATGAATTGTTTAGCAGACTGGAAAAAGCCAAGGACATCTGAAACAAAGAATGAAGATGATATCAAGGTTACAGAAGGCTCATCAAATCCTGCTTTTTCTGAATAATACAAATCTTGTGAGAGATTTTCAAAGCTAGGAATTTTCATACTGATTAAAATGTTTTCTAATTTGCATCATGTAGATTGGCCAAACAGTATCTAAGAACATTAAATTGTAATCAGGCAATCTGATTTTACAGAAGCACCCAAGCACACTTGACTGCTGTGCTCCTGCTTTGAAACCAAATAAGTATTTCCAGTGAAAAGTCAGGAGTGAGTCATTCTAACCTTATCAAAGATGTAAGTTTAGCTTTAGACTCCTCTTACTTTTTCCTTTATTTAGTTTTTAAGATTTATATTTTAGATATTCAATAAAA
>Ga0194133_10006693_pt1 | contig 14076 bp, 11 predicted proteins | sample TA2KigOf40mmetaG_FD_155448 | JGI IMG/M metagenome (GOLD analysis project Ga0194133, IMG submission 155448) | Freshwater microbial communities from Lake Tanganyika, Tanzania - TA2015055 Kigoma Offshore 40m | ecosystem: Environmental > Aquatic > Freshwater > Lake | place: Tanzania: Lake...
CTCGCTCCAGGTTCAACGAGAGTTGCAAGAGTTCCAATATGAAGAACGTCTGGTGAACCATTGGGCAACCACGAAGTATGGAAATCAAAAGTTGCAGTTTCTTCTAAAGTAAATTTATAACTTGCTGAGCCGCTTGAATCTAAACTCACCTCAGCAAGCGCGGTGGGCAAGTCGCTTGCTAGTGCGAGACTCAAATCAACCGTATGCAGTTCTTCTCTAATCGCAGCGCCATAACTATCACTGGAAATTCCACCGATAAAGCTGACATTAATGCCCAACTTCGCTAACGCCTTTGCGGTATTTGCAGGACCGCCACCAACGATTGCCTTTACTTCGCCATTAAGTGGCACTAAATCAATTAGCGACTCACCTGCAACCCAAACTATTTCCTGGTTAAGTGCCACGCAATCGATCCATTAGCACGCGATTTACAGCGGACCAATTATCTATCTCATCTTTAGTGAATGAAGAATCCCCGCTCTTAACGACATAAAGACCACTGAACAAGTTTCGTGAGAAAACATAGAATGCAAGTAGACTGCGAATATTTGCCCCACTACCAATCTTGACGTGCACAACTACGCCTCTTTGGTTTAACTCATTTAGCTCCAAGATGCTGGGGGGAGAAGAAAAGTCATAACGCTCATTTGTCCCATCCTTCTTTGTGAATCCGTCCTGCTTCCGACACCTTTCAATTGTCTCCTTAAGTTCAGAGAGCGCAGAATCTGCAGCTTTCTCCGTGTTGTACGAAACTACTTCGGAAGAAATAAAACTGTATTTAGTGTCAGGACTTCGGAATGCCTGCAATTGTCTACGAGCACTTCTCTCACTATCACTTCTATAAGATTCAGCACAAAAATCCAAGGTTGGGTCAACAAGTGTGTATCCGTTTGGAATAGGTTGAAGATTCCAAGTCGAAGTTAAGTCATTCGTTCTAAAGCCGAACTTAGCAAGATCTTTTTGAATCTCTGAGTCAATTTCGAAGGTAGATGAGCTAGTTCTTCTGGTGCCTTCCTTTACCGAAAGTAGTTGAAGGTCAATTTGCTGAATAGGGCTAATTGAAATACCTGATCCCTCGATACGCACGGTACTTCTCTTACTAGACAAGTCCAAGAATACTTCTTGAATCTTTTTGCCACTTCCTTGGACATCGAATACTTTTGATTTTTTCCCATTAATTAAGACTGCGCCTTTCCCCTTCAATACTCCAATAGTTACAAATCCCCCAATCGAAAATGAAGCGGTGCACTTACCTACACAAGTGGCTTTCTCTGCTCGGCCTTGACCGCTGAAAGTCCACTTACCTGTCCTTTTTGTGCTTGAAATTTCCCTCTCCGTAACTTGCATCTTCAAGTCTGCAGAGACGCCATTTCCCGAGCAGTCGAAAACTTGTAACTCTTTTGCGACATTTGTGGTGTTTACTTCTCTTACTTCAAGGGAGGATTTACTAGTGCTCTGTGCTACGACGAGTCCTTCAGAGTTTGCAATTTGAATCAAGCAGATACCAGAACCGGCGTCACTAATTCCCCGAAACGTCAGTGTTCTTGAGTTGCTTTCGACCGAAGAAACGTAGACCTCTTTTGAGATCTTCGGGTAGCCTCGATCAATAAATACTTTTGATTCTTCGCTCCAAAAACTCTTGTTTCCCCAAGCGTCAACAGCTCTGACCTTCAAATTATAAGTACCCTCAGGAAGAAGCTTAGAACTAAAAACTATGGGTGCATCAAATGGATAGATGTAATTCTTTATCCAGGATGGATCTGGCGAGCCCCCGGACAACACTGTGCCGTTGATTTCGTACTCATACCTCAATACTTGTGATTCTTTGTCTAGGAACTGTTCGCCTTGAACAAGAATTGAAGACTCCGGAGAACCCCATTCTGTTTGCGGAATCAATTTAGGACTGGGGGGAGGATTTCGATCATCTTTAAAGTCCAGATTCACCGAGACACTTTTTTCACTTCCAGCTGAAGTTGTAAGTGTTAAGTTGCCCGAAAAGAATGGAAAAGTTGACTTATCTGGCAGAGACATTGAACCGCGAGCATCCCCTCTGAGATAACGGTAATCATCAAGATTGATCACCCACACATCTGCAGGTAGAGAATTCTCCGAGTATCTGGAGACAGAACCTGCATTCGGTGAAATTTGAGCAGCAACCGGAGGTGGATCAATCCGATATATCAATAACCCTGGTTTGATTGCTCCGCCACTAGATTTTCCTCGATATTCAAACCAATATGAACTTCCTTGATCCCTGACAAATAGAGATTTCATCCCAGTAGGCTCTCTAACATCAAAGAGTGTGGTCTGTGTATCCGTGAAAACCTGAACGGCCTCATTTTTGCTTATCAAACCTAGACGCCAGCGATGGTAACTTGAAAGTTGTGAGTAATTTTCGACATTACTCATGAGATCAACAACTCCGCCATATTCAATAGAATTACATTCGCTTAACCAAGCGCCCTCTCGTTTTCCATTGTTGCAGGCAATCAGGTTTGAATGTCCTAGACCGAGCCCATGACCCAACTCATGTGAGATAACGAATGGCTTACTAGTACCATTCAAAATCATTCCACCATCAATTGTTCCAACTTCATAAAGCGTGCTAATTGCCTCCCAAATACATGGCATTCGATCAAAATAAGCAATTAGATATCGATTACTAACATTCGAAATTGAATTTTGTCCATAAAAAATACGTCTGAGTTCTTTCATATAGCTGTTTAAAGACGAGCCACTACAAACGGGTTGAGTCGAAATTTGAATTAGCCGACTATCTACTAAACCCAATTTCATGTTGATACTTGAATCCTTTGAAACTAGTTCTGAGTTCCAATATGGGATAGACACCTGCAGTAGTCCGCTTCTTACAGATTGTAATTCGCCCTTGTCGACAGGTGGACCAGAAGTAGAGACACGGACTAGATCAACAATGAACTCTTTTTCCTGCGCAATCGACTTTGCGGACGGGATAGTAAGTGTTATCACTAGGAAAAAGAGGATTGAGCGCTTCACGGCTGGAGCATACCTGTCGAACAAGCATTTGGTACTCCCATACACTTAAAACGTTATTACTCAGACATTTATAAAGTTAAATTTAGAAGTAGAGTTGGGGAGTGGCGACAAAAAAGAATTCACTTACGCTCGCAATTCTATTTCATGATGATGAGAAGTTCTTAGGTTCGCTCCTAGAGAGCATCCTTGCCCAAGAAGATAAGTCACTCTCAATACTTGCACTAAACAATGGTTCTACTGATTCGTCTTCAGAGAAAATGCATAAATACACGAAAAGACTAAAAGCCAATTCTCTTTCTTTGGAGTTCCTATCGTCCAATGACAATTTAGGCGAAGCTATTGGGCTAAATAAACTAGCCTCGACATGTAAAACTGATTACATAGCTATCATCCACGGCGACGACCTATTGACTAATTGCTACTCAAAGGAAATAAAAAAGGCGCTGAATCAGGAAGTAAGCGTGGATTTAGTTTGTCCAACTTTACTTGAGTTGCGCGAAGATAAGGAAAATTCAAAACTAATGCGTTCAAAATGGTCGCGCATTCACTTCATAAACAAGTTCTTGGCAGCTTTTGGAAATCCGGGACTTATGCCAGGAATAACTATCCGGACTTCGCTTCTCAGGCAACTGAGCGCTCCAACATCAGACTTTCGCAATCTCATTTTCAGCGCTGACTCTATAATTTGGTATCGGCTCTCAAAATTACAAACGGAAATTCTGACCTGTAAACGAGACATCTATCTGTATCGAATTTCACCTAACCAATCAACTTCCAGTCCAAGGATGCCTGAAATGCTTGCATTGGCAAGAGCAATCCGGTGTGCTGAATCAAATAATCTTGTTATGAAATTTATCGCTAGAGCGGGAACTTCTTTCGATGTTGCATTCGTCAAATCGCGTGAAGAATATTTTCGGACCTTATCTAAATTGGGAGTAAGAACTACTCCAAGGGTTATCTCTCTGCTAATAAATCGTCTTTATTATGGCACTCAATCACTTGCTCCTAAGGTCAGGACTTACTAAATAAGTTAAATAGTCAACCAGCCCTCTTGTATTAGACCAAGTTCCGCAGCGGACTTATTCTTCATATATATTTTTGGAAAAATTACTTTTCCTTTGCTACCACTAAATTTAGCTGCCCACCAAGAATATGTTGAATTCGCGCATACTAAACCATTCGCCATTGCCATTAACAACATTTGAAGACAATCGCATAAACCTTCATCTGGCCCTACGAATTTATCAATCTGCATAGAATCACCAATTACTCTCTTAGCTTGAATAATGTCATCCGAAAATACCCATATTTTTTGACAATCTCTCAACTCCTCATAATTTTCTCTTAAAGTATGGATTCCCGATTGATAGTACTGAGAATTTAACTGGCCATAGAGTTCAGATAGTTTTAGGTAATCAGTACCTCTTATGTGCAATGCAATAATACGCTCTTCACTGATAGTTTTCTTTAATTATTTAAATTTTGGTGATTTACTTTCGCAGGTGCTGCCACCGAGAACCAGTCGATTAATTCCTTCTACAGAGAAGCGATTAGAATCGTTGATCCAATGGTCAAAAATTCTTATTGGTGATGTCAAACTAAACTTTCTTAGTGTCTTTGGATTAGGTTCAAACCACAAGTTAACAATTGGCGAAAACATTCCCTTTGAAAATCTTACTAATCTACATTCTAATATTTTTCTTTTCCCATACTCCGAATGTGTGTAACTAGCCCGATTGTTGACATAATTAAAGTGGTTGGCGAGATAGCTTCTCTCTGTTGTGATTAAACTCTTGTTAGAAGGATTGTCGTACCATCCAATATCTATTTCAAGTGAATAACCCAATCCATCCAATATCTATTTCAAGTGAATAACCCAATTCGCGCGCTAAATAATCTGCTGCAAACCATTGAAACAACTGGTTACCAAGTCCTCCGCTGGCGAGCAAACTAAGGCTTTTAACCATTACGTAAGGATCAGTTCGAGATTGCTGTACTGTCTTTTATCTGCTGCTCAAGTTGGAACATTCTTTGTATTCCCTCACTTGTTAAGAATTCCTTAAGGCTGTTGGCCTTGCCTAGTGCCTTCTTGGCGTCTTTAAACCTCTTTTCCAAAAATAAATCATTGGCATAAATTAGCCATACTGAAGCATGGTGGGGATCAAGGGTTAATTGCTTTTGTCGCGCTTCAAGTGCTTCCTTTAATGAGCCACCATTCTCTTCGAAAACGGCCAGTTGATCCCAGAGATAGAAATCAGATGGGTATGTGTTCAGTTTCTCTTTTACGATTTCACGCCCTTTCGACCATCCGCCAATTGAATTGTGCTCAATAGCCAATTCAGCAACGTGCTTTTCCATAAGGAATGGACTTGAAGATATAGACAATAGACTTTCAATTTTACGAGCCTTACTCTCTGGCGTAGATTCAGCGGAAAGGATATATCTTTTCTCGTTCAGCAATTGGCGGTCTGGGCTAGAGATTTGCCAAACAAGAAGAAAAACAATCAAAGATACGATACGCATGGACACGAGATTCCAATCATACAGATTGCTTTTCTTTCGTTTCTTTCTTGCGCCTTCATAGGTAGCTGAACTCTCCGAGTTACTCTCCCTTGAAAATGTAAAGCTAAGAATGAGCCCGAGAAAAGCCCAGTTCCATACCGCAATGGCAATATTGTCAATTGAAATTACCGCAGCCAACCAAATTGAAAGAAATAAAATAACTGCTACAGACTTTTCATTTCTTGATGGATTGAATAGCTCCTTTACTGCGATTGGTATTGCAATCGTAAATGGAAGGAGTATTCCAATAAGTCCAAGAATTCCGAGCGTGGCGTATATTTGTATGAAAGTATTATGTGCATTATTCACCGTAAGATCCATTGACGTTAATCGAATTAGTTCAATGGGCCTGAACTCCCGATAGAAGTCCCCATAACTATCGACGCCTACCCCAAAAATGGGATTTGAAGAACCTATATCTATGCCAACTCTCCAGTACCAAGTTCTCAAATTAATCGTATATTGGTAAAGAAAATTACCTAATGGTCCAAATCCTGCTGTTCCCAAAACACCAAATGTTCCACCAATTAAGAGTAGAACTATATACATTCCCGACAGCAAACGTGATTTACTTGATATAAGCAGATAAACAATTAAGGAGGCAACGATTCCGATTACCACTAGTCCCTGCAAAGACTCCGTTGAGAAGGTGACGTAGGTCAAGAAACAGAAAAGCAAGAGGAAAACAAAACTAGCCTTTATATCTCTGCGCTTCAAATAACCAAGGGAAATTGCGCAACTTGCCCCTAGGCCAAAGACGGCGCTTGCAAAGTTTGTGTTACCAAAGAATGCGAAAACTTCATCTTGTTTGCTCCACGCAATAGGGTCGGAATCTAGAATCTGAAGAAGCGCATACAAACCGGAAAAAATAGCGAAATATGTGACACCAAGCAGAAAACTCTCAATATCTAAAAGGGAACGAACGCTTATTGAAACTGCAAGAGCAATTAATGCAAACCCTACAAGGGATAGCAAACCATTGTTTCGCCCCCAAACTCCAAAAAGCGATCTCATAGAACTGGACCAATTAACAAGAGCAGAAATCACCCAAAGGGACACAGAGATACCGACTATTACTGAGATTCTATTGTGGAAGAATTGCTTAGTCGAAAATCCACTTGATCTAAATGCATAAAACAAAATCAAGGGAATCAGTGAAATTAATGCGACCTGTTTTGGCCAGTTAATTGGATCAAGAAAACTAGAGCTAACTACCGTAGAAATGATAGACAAGTAGACGGTGGCACGAAGTGGTGTACGGAAACCGCTACGCGACATATTGCCAATATACCCTAACGCAACACAATTTCAGCGTAAATTTACCTCGCTTCTATCCCCGAAGAGTCTTCTCTTTATGAAACCCAGGAATCTCTCGAAAAAGACTACGGAGTCGAAACGGTATCTACTAAAGGGCCTAAGGCGCTCGCCGACACTAAAACCAATAACTAGTTGAACATACAGACCAATCCGAGTGCTGGGGATCATTTTGTTGTGTACATGAATAGTTGCCAAATTACCCTGTTTTTGATTTATGAAAACGACACTAAAGTTTACAAAAGAGAAGCGTATTACTCCAAGGCCGTTACGTCCGCCTCTACTCAAGTATTTTCTTTGGTAGCGCAGAGAAAATGGTAGTCGTACATTCCTTGCGTCTATTCCAAGAAAATACTGACCCAGTCTTCCCCCGTCCCATATCCCTGGCAATCGACTTGAATTCAGTTGCGGTTGAAAATCAAATCCATTACTAAGGGTAATGCCTTTACTGCTATACCCCTTCAGTAAAGACATATCTGTCTCACCCTCAAGCGACCAACGTTTTATTACATGTGTCAAAAAATGACCCAACGAATCGTAACTAGGAACAAATAGAATTCCGGGGCTACCTAATGAATCGTTATACATAGGAAAAGCAATTTTTTTACGTTTTCTTACTTCACTGCAAACCGCAATGGTGGATTCCTTATCCAACAAGATTACGTCTGACTCTAAGTGAACTATTGAATACGAGCCTGCCTCAAGCAAGTAATCGTACAACGCGAAAAATCTCTCGGTTGTATTAATCCAAAAGTCCCTCTGGTGGGATACCCACACTTTGTTTATTGCTAAAAACTGTTTGTACAGAGGTGATTTTGACCGATCATTTAAATTGAAAACTTCAGAGAGATTTGAATCTTCATATTGTCGATCAGTTACCAATACCAAATTAGAATTAGGATAAAGTCTTCGATGAAGTTTAATGTTTCTCTTTAAATACCTAGGTATGTTCCTTCCTAATTCAACCCAAACCAGAGTTAATTCTTCTTTCAATTTAGTACTTCTTCCTAAATTGGTCGATGAAAACCTCAGACATTTCAATTATTGACCCGATCTGCTCTCGATAAATCTCAAATATATCTCTAGCTTTCTCAATAGTGAGGCCACTCAGATCCTCCCAATCATCTACTCTATGAATTGGCCAATTTGGGTCAAATATAGATGTATCTTTCTTGAGGACTACAGGTAAAGATCCTAAATAGAGACTCTCCCAAACTCGATGAGTATCAATTCCATTTCCAACTGGGCAAGCAACTAAATAACTCTGTTGCGTATGCTTTGCGAGGACTTGAAATGGTATTCTCAATTCAATATTTAATGTGGTCTTGGATCGCTTTAGCTTGTTCCGAGCTGAAGTTCTTGCAACCGGGTTAGTTGCGTCATTCCAACACAGTAATAATCCGTTTGCTTTGCGCAATTTTTTTGGCCTTTTAAAATAGTTAAGTCTGAGTGGTGAGGAATATTTTTTGTTCTCAAGACCGATGGGTAAATTTCTAATGTTAGCTCCTTCACTTCTACGATTAACTAGGAATACTCTTTTGAATTGTTTTAGCGCGCGAAGGGTTAATAAGTCCGTTAAGGTCTCATCGGAATCCCCTACCAAAAGCGTTCCAAATCCGCCGAGCGAACTACTTTCCAGGAAAGAAAGAAGCATCGGCACTCTATGTTCGGGACAATATATTGATATCTCACGCGTTGAATTCATAGAATTAACTAATGTAAGTTTCTTAAGAAAATTCGTGTTATCGCCCATGTAAGAGAGGTCGCATTCAGAGAAGTAAGTGTCACAAGCCAAGAATGGGTAACTCGATGACCGCGGCAGCCTCTTGCCAACAAATCTCTCTACTCTGTTAAAGGCTCTGAATCCAGTTTCTGTAACTCTATTCACTTTTTCTCCACCTCGATATTCCCTTTAAGCCAGTCCGTGATTGATTTATTGGCAAGTTGCTTGAGTGCTTCTCTATTTATCATCTCAGCAAAAACTTTACTCACTAAGAAGTCTTTGCCTGATTCCAATATTTCTTGACATAAAATCTCATTGCTTTTCAACTCATTTATTGCACTTCTTACGGCATCGACAGATCCCTCTACTTGAAGGCAAATTCCCGTTGAATATCCGTGCGCACCAAGTTTTGGTCCAATGTAGATAGGAATTACCCCACAAATAATCGCGTCCACTAATTTCTCAGAAACATAATCGTTAGAGTTTTCCACAATGATTGCGTATTTATATCTAGTCATCAATTCAAATCTGTCACTCACAGCTCCATGATTCCCAGGTACACCTCTCATAAAGTTCAACATAGTTCCAAATATTGGTAGGTTTCCTGTCCTCAAAAACTCATAAAAAATACGTACAAGTTTCTTGTACTTTGATAGATTCCATCCTCTACCCCAGAGATCGACTTCATCCCTGAGCGAATAGGAAATATCTCTTCGAAGGGAATAATTTTCAGCGCTCTCACTACTAAAGTTGTTACTGCTCAGAATGACAAATCTAGATAACCTTGATGCATTCCCATTCACGGTGGTTTTGATGTCTTTTGGATTAGTATGCGGCCACTTAAAGAGTTCTTTACGGCTACTCTGGATAGACTTTAGCCATTCGTAAGACGGAGAAAGACACAAATGGAATTTGCTATTGATATCTTCCTTGAAATTGGCAGGTTTTGTAGTAAAAGACTCCCACAGAATAAGCGTTCTTTTCGTTAGCGGAATGTGGGCGCACTTTCTTAGAAAAGATTTAGAAGGGACATTATTTGCAATCAAAAACTCAGCACACTTAATTGAACCAACAAATTCAAACCCTTCATTTCTAAGTACTTCAAAGAATTCATACCAAGGTGAACTTCTATCCTCCAATAGAGGACCATCTGATGAGTGCTCCTTGACAAAAACTTTCATAGAGATCTAAGAATTCTTAAGTTGCCGTATACGAGACCCTTCAAGGAGGCAATACGTTGCTTATCAAGCAAATTGATTAACTGCCTAATAAGCATCAGAGAATTCACAAAAAAGAAGGTTAACTTTGATCTGCCAAAAATGTCGATGTAGCGATAGCGATGCATCACCCAATCTGACATCAACTCCTTAGTTCGAGGCCTCTCTATCGGACTTAAGTTATGTTGTAGATGTTCTTTTGAAACTCCGAGCACTCCTCCCAATTGCCGTGTTCGAGAGGAGAAAATAACATCTTCAAATATGCTTTGGCCTAGAAAGTCACCCTCAAAATAAAATTGTTGTTTTTTAAGTTTATTGAAGTCCCATAAAGAACACCCTATTAACCAATCAACTTTTGCGTCAGGCAAAACTCTACTGCTTGATACGTTGATGGCACCTGGTAAAAGACGACCTGCAAATTTATCTTCGATTAACGAAAGCCTTGATTGCTCTTCATTGACTTGAGGCGCTACTCCAATCAGGTAAGAATCTTCTGAGAGTCGAGTTAAAAGTCCTTCAATATAGTTTGCCTCAATTCGAACATCATCATCAAGGAACAGTAGATGTGTAACAGTGACAAATTCCGGTTCACGATACAAAAGTTTTAGCGCTAAATTCCTTTGGTGTGCAGCTGACTTAAGTCGAGAATAAATGACCTTAAATTCTTTGATTTCAATATCCTGCTTTTGAATAGGTATATCCGACGAATCAATAAATACGACTTCAGGTAATTTCCCTTCGAGTGAAGAAATGTCTTTCACTAAAAGCTTGAGTTCGTTGAGCCTGTTCCTAGTTGGAATAACAATGACCAATCGAGGTTCAATTTCGAATTGCTTTACCTTTTCGCTAGAGATCACCAAGCAATTTTAGCCTAACCGCGTGCATACTTACTCTTCTCTATTGTAGGCTGATTACATATGTCTGAACCCAAGATCAAAGTCGTGCACGTCATTTCGAGATTCAACGTGGGTGGAACTGCAACATGGCTAAGTACATTGGTTAATCAGTTCTCTAAAGAAAATCACATCTCTTTCATTCTCGCAGGAAATGTTGCGGAGAGCGAACGTGAAGATCTACGATTTCTTGAGCGGAATGGAATTAGAATTAGAACTCTTAAAAAGTACCTTAGCCCCTTCAAAGACTTCCTAGCGTTTTTACAAATCAGAAAGATAATAAAGCATCTTTCTCCTGATGTAGTTAACACACATACCTCAAAGGCGGGTGCGCTGGGTCGAATTGCAGCCTGGTCACTTGGTCGAAATAGGCCAGCAATCGTTCACACCTATCATGGACACTTGCTTGAAGGTTATTTTTCAAGACCTAAAGTTTTTCTGGTACTTCTAATTGAAAAGATGCTTGAAAGTTGTTCGGATTTATTGCTTTTTGCTGGAGAAAAGGTGAGATTTGACCTACGCAGGAAGGGAATTGGAACTCGTCGCCCGACTCAATTGGTTCGCCCAGGAGTCGAAGTGCTTAATCCAAGATCAATGACTTCTCGAGTCCGCCAGAATAGATTTACTGTCGGCTGGTTGGGGAGATTTGAGAGCGTAAAACGTCCAGATCTAGCTATCGAGTTAAGTAAATTGATGCCAAACCTAAATTTCAGGATTGGAGGTTCGGGAAGTCTTTACGACTCACAATCTAGGTGCGCAGGTGAGAATGTGAAGCTAATGGGTTGGGTTGAATCAAAATCATTCTGGAGTGAATGTGACGTTGCAATATTGACATCAGAAAACGAAGCCATGCCGCTATCTCTTCTAGAAGCAGAGAGTATGGGCATACCAGTTGTGACCTTGCAGGCAGGTTCCGCACCCGAAGTTGTGGTGGAGGGAGAAACAGGATTTGTTGTAGAAGATTTGATGGCTATGAAGACTGCCATTGAAAAACTTGAAAATGATGTGGATTTGTACTTAAGAATGTCTAACGCTTCTATCCAATTTATAGACAAGTACTTTTCGCCAGAGAGAATGTATGAAGATCACCATAGGGCTTACTTGGAAGCCATTTATCGGCGGTCCAAGGCATGAGTGTAGATAAAAAATCTGTCAGTGCGCTTGTTCCTGTGCATAACGGAGAACGTTGGTTAAAAGTCATATTTGCGCAATTAGAAGCAAATTTGAAAAGTGGAGATGAGATTATCTTTGTTGAGAATGGGTCTACAGATAGCTCTTTAGAAATACTCAAAAGTTGGAAGTCGTCACTTCCGGTAGAGGTCCTCAGCCTTCGCCATCCAAATCTAGTGGAAGCCTTGAATCTTGGCGTTTCGGCAAGTTCCAATAACTGGATAGCAAGATTTGATGTTGATGACAGCTACTCATCTGTCCGAATTGAAAAACAAAGAGAACTTATGTCTGAGGATGTCTCGGCAATTTTTACGGATTACCGAATGCTTGGAAATGGGAAAATCAAACTGGGAAAAATTTACTCCCCAATCTTTCCTCGGGCTACATTGATTTCTCTTATCAATTCTCAAAGAACCGCACATCCAAGTTCAGTCTTCAATAAGGAAGCTTTTTTGCAGGTTGGGGGGTATGTAGATGATGATTTCCCTGCTGAAGATCTATCTCTTTGGCTTAGACTTGCAAAAATAGGATCTCTAGTTAGCGCTCCCATCATCGGTCTTGATTACAACCTGAGGGCTAACTCGGTTTCATCAGCGGGACAACAGTTAGCGTTGCAAAAGAAAGATAAACTATTGCGAAATGCCTTACTTGACTTGAATTTATGGAAAGAGATTGATTCAGAATCACTCTTGGAAGAGATGGATCAATTTTACAGGAGAGTCGGAAACGGTTTTGAGCGAGCGTTGCTTTTACTTTGGGACCTAAAAAAACTTTTACCTCTCTTGGGAAGGCAACCAATTACACTAGAGAACAACTTAAAGGTCTTATCGGGGAATTCAAGTATTCTGAATAGAGTTTTTTGGGCTAGCCGTTTGATTATCGAAAGGGAGGCTAGAAGAGTATTTCGGACACTTAGGGTCTGACCACTCCTAATATATTGCGAAACTTTCCGGATAAGTCGTAAATCCCCTTGCCATCACTTATTAATTCTTGAATTTCAAAGTTCAAATCGCCGTGAACATAAATCAAAAGATCAAAGTCCTTATTTACTTCAGAAACTTCGCCATTCCATTTTTCAACAATTCCGTCAGTCCATGTGACTTCATACCCCACCTCTCGAAGTAAACCAATCAACTCAACGGATGGACTCTCTCTAGTATCAGAAATACCTTGTTTGTAGGCAATACCAACTACGCGAATCCTGACACTCGTTGGGAAATCTTTCCTGACCCGATTTGCAACTTCTTGAGTTCGCTTTCTATTAATCTGATCAGCAACTTCAATGAGCTTTGATTTCAAACCAACTTTCTTTGCGCTCCAAGTTAGATACAGAGGATCTACCGGAATACAGTGACCACCTACTCCTAGTCCAGCGTGAAAAGGCATGAATCCATAAGGCTTTGAGGATGCAGCATCAACCACTTCCTCGATATCTACTCCGTAGGAACTAGCGACTTTAGCCAAATCGTTTATAAGAGCAATGTTAACTAGGCGAAATGAGTTTTCTAATAACTTTGCCATTTCAACTATCTCAATTTTCTCAATTGGAACGACTGAGCTACAAATTGAAGTATAGAGCCGAGTCGCACGCTCAAGACTCTCCTTATCCATGCCAGCTACAAGTCTTGGGGTGTTCTTGATATTCCAAGTTTTATTTCGAGGATCTATTCTTTCGGGTGCAGAGGCATAATGAACTTTGATTTTAGGTTGTCGCTCTTGCACTATGGGACAAATTACTTCCCTTACCGTTCCCACATAACTCGTAGACTCATTTATAAGCAAGGTGTCGTCTTGTACAAATTCAGCAATACTAGAAACTGCAGACTTCAAATATGTTAAATCTGGATTCCGGTCATCTCCAAGGGGTGTTGGTACGCATATGATGACTGTGGCAGAATCAGCGACAACTTCGAAAGAATTAGTTGGTATGTAATTCCCCTTAGAGAGATGTTCTCTAAGCTTTGAGCTCAGAATATCTTCAATCGGGCTGTTTCCTTCGGCCAATCTTGCTAATTTTTCAGGCGTGATCTCGACGCCAAAAACTTTCCTGCCTACATCACAGAGACTCATAGCCAGTGGCAAGCCGACGTAACCCTGACCTACGACGGTTACATTAAGAGATCTTCCCAAGAGTCACGCTTTCAAATGTGGAATTCAGTATCTGTAATGAGGTCCGGGGGCC
>Ga0194133_10006698_pt1 | contig 14069 bp, 11 predicted proteins | sample TA2KigOf40mmetaG_FD_155448 | JGI IMG/M metagenome (GOLD analysis project Ga0194133, IMG submission 155448) | Freshwater microbial communities from Lake Tanganyika, Tanzania - TA2015055 Kigoma Offshore 40m | ecosystem: Environmental > Aquatic > Freshwater > Lake | place: Tanzania: Lake...
AATACCAAAAATACAAATAGCCATAACACGACAACTAATAATCATTTCAATTTGAATTTCTTCCTGAATGAAACGTGTAAGAACGCAATAACCATCAAGGAGTTTATAGAGAATATCCATGTGGGTATAGATACGGTCGAATATGCGGGGCATCATGGATATGTGGAAGGTATAAGTAAAATAATAACGGATGAATTGAAAAAGCTGGGATACGAGATGCGACCTATTCACTGCACGGACCTAAAGCGCGAGACAATATACATAAAGGACGTGAATGGTTGGGAGAAAGACAATGAGGAGAAAGAGAAGTTGAGTAAGACAATAAACTCTGTTGCAAGAAAGAACATGAATGAAATCAATCATTGGAGAACAGAAAATCCGAATTGTGAATTATCGAATAGCAAAGAATATAATTTCGAAATCGATATCATGAAAGGATGTATGGGAGATTTCAGTTCTGAAAAGACGGATAATAAACGAATCTGTAATCGTATAGCAAAGTGCGCGCATACACCTAGTCGCGGAAAGACCTCCAATATGTTGTCGATGTCGAAGGATGATGATGATGATGATGAGGACGATGATGTGGAATCATAGTTGTTAGTCATTCAAAAGCTAGTGCAGTGTATGTTGTATGTAAAAAATTGAAAAGCATTTTCGGAAATGGAGGAAAAGCAGGATCGTTTCCAACGAATTAGTTTTAACAACACCGCAACAACAACCGCCCATTCACGTGAAGAATGTCGTCCGTTTCGCCTATGTCCGTATCATCTTGCTCTAAGGATATTGTCGCTGATATTATTGCAGCGGCAAATGTCTCGAAGAGATCAAAGAAGGAGAAGACATCGAAGAAGCCCGCCGCCATTGAGGAGAAGCCCGCCGTCGAGGAGAAGCCCGTCGTCGAGGAGAAGCCCGCCGTCGAGGAGAAGCCCAAGAAGAACAAGAAGGCAGCAAAGAAGTCTGTTGTCGAGGAGCCTATTGTGGAGGAGAAGCCAACCATCGAGGAGAAGCCCACCATCGAAGAGAAGCCCGCCATCGAGGAGAAGCCCAAGAAGAATAAGAAGGCAGCAAAGAAGCCCACCATCGAGGATAAGCCTATTGTGGAGGATAAGCCTATTATGGAGGATAAGCCTATTGTGGAGGATAAGCCTATTGTGGAGGAGAAGCCTAAGAAGAACAAGAAAACGTCAAAGAAGCCTGTTGTAGAGGAGAAGCCTGTAGTGGAGGAGAAGCCTGTAGTGGAGGAGAAGCCTATTGTGGAGGAGAAGCCTGTAGTGGAGGAGGAGGTTGCAAAGGACAGCGACCTGAACAAGAAAACAGTATCCGAATTGAAGGAATTATGCAAGTCTCGTGGTATCAAAGTATCTAGCAAGGCAAAGAAGGACGAGCTAATCCATGCATTATCTGAGACATCGTCGGATAAGACATCGTCGTCGGATAAGACATCGTCGTCGGATAAGACATCGTCGTCGGATAAGACATCGTCGTCGGATAAGACATCGTCGTCGGATAATGAGCCTAAGATTCAAAAAGTAGAAACAGAGAATAACGATTATAGCAAGATGACAGTTGCAGAATTGAAGACGCTATGCAAGGAGCGAAACATTCATGTGCAATCAAAAATGAAAAAGGAAGAACTCATTGCGAAGCTGAATCATCGCAAAACTTCTATATTGGAGGATAACGATGACTATGTGGAGACGCTGAATGTATCTGCAGCTGCAGATGTCGCTGAAGTGAAGGCTAAAAATGTGAATTATAGCAAGATGACAGTTGCGGAGCTGAAGAGTTTGTGCAAGGAGCGCAATATTAAAGTAGATTCTAAGTCGAAGAAGTCGGATATGGTCGCATTATTGGATGCACATCTTGTTGTACCTAAGGAGGAGCAGCCTAAGGAGGAGCCTAAGGAGCAGCCTAAGGAGGAGCCTAAGGAGGAGCCTAAGGAGCAGCCTAAGGAGGAGCCTAAGGAGCAGCCTAAGGAGGAACCCAAGAATGTAGAGAACAATGAATATAGTAAGATGACTGTCGCTGAACTGAAGAGTCTATGCAAGGAAAGAAACCTGAAGTTTGATTCTAAAAAAGCAAAGAAGGGAGATTTACTCGCATTGTTGGAATCCGTAGTATCAGTATCAGAATCAAATAACACATCGCAGATGGTGGTTAGTGCAGTCGTTAGCGATATTGTCCGCGATGCCGTTAGCGCAGATAGTATCGATGAAATGATAACTATCCAGGTCGTCTTTTATGAAAATGGAAAAAGAGAAAAATTCGATCAAATGAGTGGTAACCAGTTGAAATCGATTGAGGATGGGATTACAACATTTCTAAACGTAGATGAACAGGATCTTGTATATAGAGGTCCGCAAGAGGAATACCTTATTGTTAGAAACGTGAAAAAGTTGAAGAACGGGAAGATTGGACATAATTACAGTTTAAATGAGAAGCATCAAGTAGGACTCGCGCACTATAGCGTGCATCCATGGGGAAAAGTCGAAATGATGTTTGTCGAAATGAAGAACACGGATGATTATGGAATAACGGAGGGCGACTCGACCGCCAATGCTGAAGTGGATGATGACTATGTAGAGAAGCAGACTGTATTGTTCGAATATGATGGCGAAAAATACTGGATGGATACGGAAGAAACCTCAAACGGGATTCATGACATATATTCGTACGATTCACTAGAGCATATTGGATATTATGACAAGAGCAAGAATACGATTATGCAGATTGATGAATAAGTAATAGTAGGTAGGGTAGTTTAAAATATCGAAAAAAATAAAAAGGGGGCATATGCCTGCCTCTTTTTTATTGATTTCAAAATCAGGCTCATTTATCGATAAAAAACTCATTTCTCGATAAATAACTCATTTCCCGATAATATGTGGAGGGACTATGTGCAGGGACTATGTACAGGGACTATATGTCCGGGACTATATGTCCGGGACTATGTGCAGGGGTATATGTCTGGGGTATATGTGCAGGGACTATATGCAGGGACTATGTGCAGGGACTGTGTGCGGGACTATGTGCAGGGACTATGTGTGCGGGGTATGTGTGCAGGGACTGTGTGCAGGGACTGTGTGCGGGGACTATGTGCGGGGACTATGTGCGGGGTATGTGTGCGGGGTATGTGTGCCGGGTATATAGTCGAATATATAAAAAGACTCATTTATCAATATCCCACTCATTTCCCGATAAGTATTATACCATGCTTGGCCTGTATATATAGGGTTAGGGTTAGGGCGGCGCAAAACTGGAAGCAGGACCCTACCCAGGTCGAAGGTTAGCCAGTACATATAAAATTAAGGTCCAAGACATATGTTAAGTAGCATGTCCAAGACATATGGTAAGTAGCAGGTCCAATACATATATTGGTAAGTAGCATGTCCAAGACATATGTTAAGTAGCATGTCCAAGCCATATATTGGTAAGTAGCAGGTCCAAGACATATGTTAAGTAGCAGGTCCAAGACATATGTTAAGTAGCAGGTCCAAGCCATATGTTAAGTAGCATGTCCAATACATATGTTAAGTAGCAGGTCCAAGACATATGTTAAGTAGCAGGTCCAAGACATATGTTAAGTAGCAGGTCCAAGACATATATTGGTAAGTAAGGGTAGCAGGTCCAATCCATATATTGGTAAGTAGCAGGTCCAAGCCATATATTGGTAAGTAGCAGGTCCAAGCCATATGTTAAGTAGCATGTCCAAGACATATGTTAAGTAGCAGGTCCAAGACATATATTGGTAAGTAGCATGTCCAAGACATATATTGGTAAGTAAGGGTAGAATGTGTTAGGTACTAGATTCAAATCTGGATACAATGTATTTTTGAAAATCAACGTGATTGGTAATAAGAAGGTGGTCGATTCCAACAAACGCGTTTTTAAGAGTCTGGAAGGCAGCTACAAGATCGGTATCAATAAGTACAACATAGAGTTGATCGGCCTTCCCAAAATTCTTAACCCAATGACAGAATGTATGGGCTTCCTCAAAGACATTGTCTTGGTGTCCTCCCATTCCATAAACAACCTTGGCAAATATCCACCCCGAGATCTTGCCAGAGATCCGTCCATCAAAGGATTTCAGACAATCGTTTTTCATGAATTTGGTGGTATCCTCCGACGCGACAGAAACACACTGATCACCACTAATAATGGAACCGCATTTGGTCGGTCTATACGCAGTCGTAGTAAGATTTTCGATATACACGCCGTATTTGGAGGTGGTTAAATGGCAGGTGGATAGCTGCAACTCTTCATCCTTGGTTCCTTGGCGCGACGCATTTTTCGAAATCCGGCCCGACAAAAGTCGCGCAAAACGTTTGTTCTCCCGAGAATACTGGATAAGTTTGTCAGCATCAAATAAATCTCCAGCTCCATTATGAATATCCTTGCACATATTCTGTTCAGAAAGGACGCGATCAAGTTCTTTCACATTGATATATTTGTAGAAGGATTTCATGTCATTTTTTTGTATAGAGTCAAACACCATTTCATTATTGATGCGTTGGCGTTCCTCTCTCAAATTTTTGCAGTCCAATACATGAATAGTAGGTTCTACAGAGACAGACATAGACATAGACGCCCGAAAGGAATAAGACAGACGCCGAAAAGATAAATAAGACAAGTAAATGATAAGATAGATGTATTATAGACAACACATAATACATTTATAAAAAGTATAATTATCAATTTTATATCAACCCCGATCATGTAAGCAAGACATCAATAAGTCTTCATAAGATTTCATAAATGGTCCCGGCTGCATCAATTGTTCGAACGCAGGTTTTATGACGCGTTTATAGTGGGATATTCTATAAGGGTCGCGTATAAGCTCAATCGTTTTCGAAATATATTCGTCGTCAGAATAGGCTACCAATTCAGGAAACCCGCTATGGATCAAGATCGACGACGATACATTATGCGCGTGATAGTCCCTATTGTATTTGGTAATAACAGGCACCGAATAACAGAGGGATTTACATGTAGTCGTGGTTCCCGAGTAAGGAAAGGTATCCATCAATATATCGATTTGAGAATACAGATCGGCAACCGCGGCTTCATTCGCGAGAAATCCTACAACACTGAGTCGATCGCGAGGTATATTAAGAACATTCATATAGTATTCAACGCGCGACGCCAACGACGAATCATTTTCTCCCTTACATAGTTTTATGAGTATAACTGTATTGGGACATTCGTATAATATTTTACGCCAAGCAGATATAACAAATGCAGAAATCTTGGATTCGCGATTGAGCGATCCGAGAACAACAAGATAAGGATTCACTGTTTTGGGAACAACATGTATGTTAAATAGATTATCAAAAAGAAGAAAGCAAGATGGCATCCGAACAAGTTTTTCAGAATAATGTTGCGCAGATTCAGGGTGGTCCGCAATTGCATCGGTTATTCGATAGTGAATGCAGTCAAGACCGGTGGAGTTTGGAAATCCCAGATAGGTTATTTGAACCGGGCACGGATTCAGTGCAAACATCTCCAGTCGATTTTTATCGGTATGCCCGTTTAAATCAATCAATATATGAATTCCCAAACTGTGTATATAGGTAGCAAGATCCATATCGTCCATGGAAACAACATGATGAATCTGAACGCGATCCCGATCCCGATCCCGATCCCTATCCCCAATACCCCCACTCCCAATACCCCCACTCCCAATACCCCCACTCCCAATACCCCCACTCCCAATAAAGTAATTAAAATACGAGGTACATTCATCTCCGCAACCGCGATTTGAGAAACAATGAACTTCAAATAAATCGGTATTATGATTGAGCAAAATCGGTATGATGAAATGGCATACAACATGTGTATTGAAATCGCTGGAAACATAGCCTACTCGAATCTTCGGTCGCTCCATCTTGGGAAAGATGAAAGAATGGCTTTTCGGAACAAAATCATTATAGGCATTATGGTATTGTTCCATGATAGCCGGCGTTATATATTCATAATCCGATGAAATAAACAAATGATTGAAAGCCTTTTTGCAATCGTCATTATCGCTCGCACTAACATCGGCACTCGCGCTAACATCGGCACTCGCACTAATATCGGCAGTCGCACTAACATCGGCACTCGCACTAACATCGGCAGTCTGATTATATTTGTATTTGATGCGATGTGTATGAATGATGGACGCGGCGGTCTGCAGGTATCTTATTGCTTCCTGTCGATTATATAAATCATTAAAACAAATCCCGGCATTGGTATAACATGTTATTAAAATAGGTATGTTTGTTTCTCCGGACGCAATGATTTTTTGAAAGTTCTGGATACATTTTTCGAAATTTTTACGTTTCAATTCGTATCCTGCCAAAAGATAATGAATCCGATTATCTTCTATTTTGTATAGGATATCCTTATGATTCGTATTATATTGTGTTATGGCATCAACATTATTATTATCAAATAGAATTTTGAGATAATCGAGTAAGCATTCGACATAATCGGGATGGCGGTCAAGACATTGTTTGAACCACAGTAATGCCTTGTTTATGGAGTTCTTCTTTAGATAAATGCATCCCATATAATAGAGAAGTCGCGCATCATTCGGAAATAGAATGAGCAATTTGGTTAGGACATCTTTCTGAACGGGAGAGGCATCACTAAGATGGATAATCGAAACTCCAACCTCATATAAATGATTCAAATGATTCGAATCATTCAAATTATTTTTTCCAGAAAAAGCATCATTGTATTGTTCATTAAACTGGGAATGGGAATAACACTGCATATCATATAACATATATCATATACCATATAACATATACCATATAACATATATTCGCATACAAGAAATACGAATATATATTTAAATTGTCTTTTATCATTCATTCAATCAATTTTACACCTTTTCTCATTTAAAACGCCCATTTTATTAGGCAAAAAAAATAAGAAAACATGTAAAATCAATAGTAGGAATTTCACCTACGATGGTCTTACTATATATATATATATATATATATAGGATAATCAATGAAAGGCAATCAAAGTCAAAAACGACGACAGACAAAAAGAAAACAAAGCAAGAGACGCAGTGAAACCCAAAGACGACAAAAAAGCCAACGAGACCAAAAAAGCCAACGAGACCAAAAAAGGCAACGAGACCACAAAAGCCAAAACAGATATAGAAAAAGGATAGTAAGAGGGGGCTGACCCGGAAGCGTGCCGTTGTACTAATTATATTATGTGTATCAGTATCGCTCTATCTATAGTACCTCTGCCCCTGCCCCATCCCGCCCTTTATTCGAAATGCGAATGAAGTGTTGCGAGAATATCATTGCCATCCACATCGACAATATCATTGATTTCATAGCCGTGTTGTCTGAGTTTATTTATAGCATTATTCATACCATTGATTCCTAATTCATGTGATTTCTCTTTATGATAGTTTGTAAAACGCTCGGGAGAAAACGCCCATTTTTCGAACCGTATTTTATCGATTTTGTATTTGGACAGATCGATCATTTTGATGATTTCGCTATCAAAGCCTTCGGTATCAATTTGCAAATAATCAATATGGGTTATACCCAGACTGCTGCATATTTTATCAAAAGTAATGCTTTTTGCGGATATCTTAACCATATCATTTTTATTTCCCCAATCATTCATAGGCAATAATGAAAAATGAATATCACTATAGACGATTCCATTATCGGCGCGATTTCCCATAACACCATTTTTGGAGGCAATGTAGAGTTCTACGGTTTCTTCATCATTATAATAGATAGCATTGTTGTAAATATGAACATTCACATTCGGAATATGACTGTAATTTTGTTGAATTTCAGGAATGAGGGATGCGTTTGGTTCGACTAGAATAACACAATCGGGAGAATTTGATAATACCAATTCTCTAAAACGATCATTTCCATTATTTGTGCCAATTTGAAAAAAAACCTTAGACTTGGACATTCGGAGCAGAGTATAGAATAGTGTATTAGAATTTTAACATGAAAATAACGCGCACTAAGAAAAGCACTAAGTAGCATTAAAACGAATGCAAAAAACGAAAACCAAACACACGATCTGGGATAAACACACGATCTGGGATAAACACACGATCTGGGATAAACACACGATCTGGGATAAACACACGATCTGGGATAAACACACGATCTGGGATAAACACACGATCTGGGATGACATTTCTACATCTACTCTAGAAAGATGTACGAAATCGAAAAAAGACGTTGTTTCGTAAGAATTCGACTATATAGAGGATACGATAAATATAGTATAAATATATTATGAATATTGATAGAATAATTATAATATAATATTTAAGAGACCACATCTAACATCTAACATCTAACCAGAGCAGTAAAAAAATGTTATTAGATTAGAAAGTGAAAACAATTTTCTTGAGATGTTGTACAAACGGATCGGGAACAAAAGACAGTTGTGAATCGATTTTTAAAATCATTAAGAAATAAGTTATGGACAAAGAATATTTGTCCCATAAACGATGTGTTTTCAGCAATGCAGGTTGTACATCATTTATCCACGATTTATTTATAAAGGGTCTCATGAATTGAAAATAGCTCTGTTTATGTTTCTCCAAATCACTGGCAACAACAATCGAGGATAATATCATGGACTCGCGTAAAAAAGATTCAAATTCGATGATAAAGTTCTGATACACCTTGGCAACCGCATCTTCATTAACAGGCGCATCAACTGAAATTGTGCGATTGCAAATTTGGGACAAAAGATAGTGATGAATGCACCAATAAGGATAGAATTTTTCTGTATAAAAAATAAAGGGAAGTTTGGTTGGATCGCTAAGAGATTCGGTCTTAAAAGAGATCCCAAAATCGATAATGTTGGGAGAATGATTGTAGGCGTCATAAAGTATATTGTTTTCCTTGATATCATTATGAATAATTCCATGGGTCCAAAGTTTCTCAAGATAGATGTTCAACAAATAATAGGTTGTTATGATTTTCTGCGTGCAAACATCTTGCGGGAGCATGTTTAAATAATCAACAATGTATATGCCAACATATCTTATTTTCGAGGATATGAATTGTGGAACTGAAGAAACGCGATCAGCAGCGGCGCCATCAGCAGCAGCGCCATCAGCAGCAGCGCCATCAGCAGCGGCGCCATCAGCAGCAGCGCCATCAGCAGCAGCGCCATCAGCAGCGCCATCAGCAGTGCCATTGACATTCGATAATAGGCGACAGTTGTCTTTGCTGGTCGCATCATATTTTTGCAAGATAGAAAACTCCACGGGGCATGTTTTCAAAATGGGGGAAAACATAAACATATAGTTGGGAATCTGCTTCACCAAATCTCCAATATCGATTTCATTTTGAATGGTTTTGGTTTTCTTCTGTATTTTGGAAACGTAGATTGAGTCGCCCATATTTCCTGTATCACAATCGATTTCGGGTTTGTATATGCAGCCAAATGTACCCTGATCAATGAGTTGAACACGAGTCATATATTTTGCGGGACCCTGATAATCCCGATTGCGACTAACAGGATCAGAATCAAGATCCGCATTCGCATTCGCATTGGCATTCGCATTGGCATTCGCATTGGCATTCGCATTGGCATTCGCATTCGCATCCGCATTCGCATTCGCATTCGCATCTATATTATCAGAATATGGAGATCGAGATCCGTATGGAGATCTATATGTATCATAATTGTATGGATAATTGGGTTGTGCAAACATGTATGTTTATATTACTGCTTAAAATAAACATACATTTTTTATACTGATATTATTATTATTATTATTATTTATTTTTTGTTATCGAATGGGCATAGGGAACAAGTATATTCTGTATCATGTCATAACCAGAAACGGTTAAATGATTATCTAAGGTTGTACCCAAACGACTTAAATAAGTTATATTCATAGGTGAAGTTCCGGTTAAATAGACAATTCGCGAGGCGCTCGCATTTATATTTTGAGAAGAAGAAGAAGAAGAAGAAAGGGTGGGAGACGTATTCCAAAAGACAATATGTGGTCTATGTTTATGTCTATTATGTCTATTATGTCTATCATGTCTATTATGTCTATCATGTCTATTATGTCTATCATGTCTATTATGTCTATCATGTCTATCATGATCATGAAGAAGAATGGAATCACGAATTTTATGGGAGAAATCGGTATGATTATGAATAAAAACAGGAATAACTTTGTGTGGTTCTATATTGGTCTTTAAAATGGAATCCGCAACAATCTTCATACCATGACTAATAGATTCCGCAATAGGTACAGAACTAGATCCGGGAAGATTGTAAAAATCAATATAGGTTCTAATTTCTCTGAGCATATCAATAAAATTATGGCAGTCCGAAAGATGGATCAATGCATGTTTTGAATTCGAAACGGAATCGTCGCAACCAAATCGTGAAAGGAAAATACGGTTATGTACAAGAGATTTCTGAGAAATAAAACAGGCAATTCCGATGGCTCTGCAAACATGCATATTATACAGGGAGGTATGGACCTCATCATTATCATAGTGTATGTTTAAAAACGGAATAACTGCAGCATGAAACGGTTCGTTTCGAGTAGATTCGACTTGTTTCTTCCAGAGATAGTTGATGATGGATATTTGTAATGGATCGCAAAAGGGGGCGTCCAGAATTTCGCATCCCTTTTTCACGTATATTTCAAGAGGAATGTTCTGGGGATTCGAAAGGATATGAAATCGGGCATTTTCCTGGTATTTTATTTTCTGATTACGCTCTCCGCCCAACGCAGATATGTCGCATGCAGTCTCCGAAAGGGATACCTCCCACAAGGAATGATATGATAATTTGCGAACATCAATATCGGAAACAAGCGCATTACATTCATATATTTCTTTGGTTCCAAGATGGGCATTGAGTTTCGATACCCACTTGCGAAATGTTTGTCTCGCCTTGTTTTGCGCGGAAGGAGATATAAAAACATTTCCACGAAGAAGATATTTCATATTATAACGTGTCCATTCATAAACAAGTAGTTCATAGAGCCATTGAAGAGAGCTATTTTCACGGGGTAGCCATTTTGCAACCATGGAAATCGACAAGACATCTGATGGCTGCTGCGGCTGCTGCTGCTGCTGTCTATTGAATTCAAGAAGATGCAAGTAGTCCTTCATGAGTTGCTCAATCGCCAACTGAACGCAGTATTGTATAATGGGATGATCTTTGGTCATGTATTTCTCCATAACGTATTTGGATAGATACTTGATATCTTTCCAGGAGCCAAGTGCCCTTGCGCGCCCACTAACACGCTCTTCCTCTTCGCCTCCCTCTCCGGCGGATCCGACATTCGCTTCTCCTTCTAGTCCTAGCCATATTCGAATCATTTGAAGGGCTTGCCCCCCATCGATTTCATCATACCAAACACACATCATCATATAGGAAATATCTCGTTCCCCGCGCCCGTATTTATAATCCCGCATATATCCAATCATGGTATAGGCAGTTTCCATGAATTCGAAATGCACATTTTTGATCAATTTACAAAAGCACCTATATTCGGCTTCATACTCAATCAAATCCGTCTTTTCCATGCGAGCGCCTTTATTAAAAATAGACTGAAACATATTTTTGATTGCAGACTCAGAGGAGGAATTCAATGATGGCAAAGACGGAAACGATTCCGTACTCAGATACAGATTCACCGGATGATGATTCTCATTCTCATTCTGATTCTGATTATTGATCGCCGCCTCGGAAAGATGGTAAGTTCGAATCATGGATAAAAAATGAAAAATGAAAAATGATGAATGATGAATGATGAATGATGAATAATGCAGTATAGTGTAGTAGTATAACATCAAATTGTATTTATGTATTTTCTAATTTTCTATATTGATAATAAACAAACAATACAGAAAGGCGCCGACCCAAACCAACCAAACCAATCCAACCCAAACCAAACCAAACCAATCCAAACCAAACAAATGCACGACGTACGAGGTACAACGTACAACGTACGACGCATTCTCATATAAAATTAACACGTTTTGTATGAGCGCGATTCTTATAATCCATTTTTTTTGTCTTCTTAGGAAAAGAGGACAAGGACGAGGAGGATAGTTCTGTTTCTGGATGGATTGGTTTCGATTTAAGAATCGATTTGAGAGGTATTCTCATTTTTTCTTTAAAGATGAAATACAGACAATTCACGCGGTGAAAGGCAAATATAGATGGAGTGAATGAAATCGCTTCATAAATCGGCATGATTTTTAAAAAGGATTCCGACATTTCCTGTACAGAAGTCGTATCGGCGGATGCATAATGTTGTATATTGCTGGCATCAAGATCTACCGAATACCGAAGTATGTCGATCAACTTATATTTCGCAGTCGAGGTATTTTTTTTGGTTTGTATAAAATGGAGTATTTGCGAATACGACAAAGACATTTCTGCAAGAGGATGCGTTTCAGAAATAACTTTGTCGATCGAGTTTTCCGAATTAACATAAACAAAGGTGGTTGTAATATAATTTTGAGAAACAGGCCCATGATTGTGGTTGCTCATGCTCATATCACTATCACTTTCTAAATATTCCATTTTGACTTTCAGCTAGGTATTTATTTCGCGCATTGGCCGAATCCCATCCCATCCCATCCCATCCCATCCCATCCCATCCCATCCCTATCCCATCCCATCAATCACTAACATTATGTATATATCTAAAAAACAGGGGGCTTTTCTCAAGAAGGTGTTTGGCACAAGACAGATCGTGATAGTTTTTGTTCCATCCGTGATATACACATGTATTTATCGAGGTAGGCTCTATGTTATCCAAATCCACAACTTCAATCGCAAGTCGATTTCGAAGAACAATATCCGGCATGAACTTCCTAAGCATCTCGCATGCGTTCGTAAAAAAAACGTCTTCATTTCGTGTTTCTAGATGATAAGGGAGAAGATGTTTCTGTTTATTATAAGGTAAATCTAACCCTCTCAGTTTTTTGTTATAGGAAATAATGTCTTCCCAGGTGAAAGTATTCAGAGACTCGATCATGGCATGTTTATTGCGAAGAGAGAATCCGCCATTAATGCCGCCGCTATAATAGGCTTCCGCAAATTCATGATTATAGTTTGCACCCGCAAAATCGTAGGAAAGAAAAAGGGATTCATCAAACATCTTATACATGATACAGTCCTTTTGAAAAATGGCAATATGGGTTCCGGGAATGGATTCCCAGAAGGATTTCGAGAGACAGATCTCGTTATAGGATTCGACGGACATATTCGCATTCCCGTTGTCATCCAAAACAATATATTTGGCTTGTATAGGCACAAACAAGCAGGTAGGAAAGTCAGAAACAATTTTATCACGTTGCCCGCTGTATCCAAAAATCATGAGATTCCAGCCATGTTTATTCATAAAATACATGAAGTTGCGAATAACGGCTTCCATCAGGGGATCGTATCTTGGATCCACAATAACGGCATATTTATTGCTATTTGCGTGATGGACAATGGGTTGTTCCCGAAGATAGGGTAATGCCGCAGCAAACATGTGTTGATAAAAATCTCCTGAAACATTTTTAGGGATTCTACATAGGGCATCTTTGAAAAAATCAAAAATGAATGGAATGGAAATTTGAATTTGGGGATCGATTTCATAGATAATGCGTTTTAACCTTTCGTTGTCTTCATGTGTAAAATGTTCATGAATATTCCCATCCCATCTTTCGATAATGCGTAGAAAGAAAAATTGGAAGAAGGAAATAATTTCATGAATGGGTCGATTCAAAATGGCAAACCGGGAATCATTTTGAACCATTTTGCCCATAATATGTTTAAAAAAAACAATAGAATACTTCATTTTATATTTTTACAATCGATATTCGGGAGATATTCGGAAATATAGGGATACCTTTTTAAGTAAATACATGAGATAAACAAAAACAAAAACAAAAAAAACGCACAACACCGCACAGCAAACAATACAAACCGCAAACAATACAAACCGCAAACAATACAAACCGCAAACAATACAAACCGCAAACAATACAAACCGCAAACAATACAAACCGCAAACAATACAAACAGCAAACAATACAAAC
>Ga0194133_10006699_pt1 | contig 14069 bp, 15 predicted proteins | sample TA2KigOf40mmetaG_FD_155448 | JGI IMG/M metagenome (GOLD analysis project Ga0194133, IMG submission 155448) | Freshwater microbial communities from Lake Tanganyika, Tanzania - TA2015055 Kigoma Offshore 40m | ecosystem: Environmental > Aquatic > Freshwater > Lake | place: Tanzania: Lake...
ACACCCCACCTGAAGGATTTTGATCTTTCTGGTGGCGTTTCAACTGAAACACTCCTCCTTAGCTCAGTTGGTTAGAGCATCTGACTGTTAATCAGAGGGTCGCTGGTTCAAGTCCAGCAGGGGGAGCTGATAATCAAGCAGTTATGAGTTTTACCTCGTAGCTGCTTTTTTATTTGCACCAAAATTTGCACCAAAAATGAGGATGACTTATACAACCTAAAAAAAATTAAGTGATTCCTCAAATTCATACTTAATTGACAGGTTTTTGGCGATAAATAACTCCGAAACAGAAATCATTTCTACATTCTCAAAATCTACAGTAAAAGTCGCTTGTCTGTATCATAAACCATGAATGAAATTAAAAAAAGTACATTTAATATTAAAATGAACATAAATCTATTCTAAATGCTGCTTGAAACATTACAGAATTTCGCTGAACAAAACCAACCTTTACTTAATTATGAAAAAGTAATTGCCAAGACACAAAAAAAATTATCATTTTCAATATTTCGCTTACTGAGAAATGATATTTTAGAAAAAATGAATGAAACGAATTTTGTTTTTGCCTTTGAATTTGATATAATAATACTTAAAAATAATATACTTTTTCTTACGACAAAAGGGTTAATCGAAATACCATATTCAGAATCTCACAAAATCGAAGTCGTTCATAAAGATTTTGTTATAAAATATGAAGAAAATACAATACTAGTTGGATCCAAAGAAAAGAGAGACTTCTTTGGGAGATTTTTAAAGCACATAAACGCTAATATCATTACAACTGATAAAACAAAACAAAATCCAGCTGAACAAAAATTAGAGGATAGTAAAAAGGCTTCCAACTATGAAACTGTAAAAAATACAGGCACACCAACTACTTCACTGAATAATTTTGAGATAATAGGAAAGTCTGCAGCACTAAAGAGACTTAGTGAAACAGAAATTTACAGTATCGATAATTACCAGTACGTAAAAGATTCATATGATAATGTTATAACAGATTTTATAAGAAATACTAGAGGTAAGGAATTTAGAGATGAAGAAGAAATAAATGTTTACAGAGACTTATTCCCCACGCTCATTGATAAAATAAAAGAGTATTTCGAACAATGGACTCTAAAGGGTGCATTTAGCACATTAAAAAACGAAACCGAAGCCTACGGAAATAGAGAAGTATTGATAACATCAAATTGGTATTTTGAATGCATAAAACTAGGCCAAAATGAACATTTGAAGATAAAAAAAGGAACTGTTTTTTTTGGGATGGCATCAAGCTACGGTTTCAAAAAAGGGCCCTTAATGATTTTAATAGCCCCAAAACAAAATAAAAAATGTGAGAGTGACCCAGATGAGCATGATTTTGCAATTGACATTGAACTTTATTTACAGATTAAGAATAAAGATGGAGTAAATGAGGTAATACAAAAATTTATTAATCTAATTCATATTCAGCCCAAAGATGTAAATATTAATACAAAAATAGGATTCACACAAGTATATAAAGATTATGTAAATAAGGCTATTGAACATAGCTTTTATGGATTTTTTAAATTAATTAATGACAAAGAAGTTAAGTTATACAGTGAATTTAACGTAGTCGATATAGTTTTAAATCTAGAAAACATAGTTAAAGATTTTCATTATAACGTAAGGGAAGAATACTTGAAAAAAATTCAATCGCTCAATGAAACAAAGAAAAATTATCTAAAAAAACTTCGATCTGAAACAGGTGAAATAATGAATTTAGCTGATGGTGAATCTGTTAAAAAATTAATGATAAAAAATCAATCATCAATCATAGAGGTAGATAAATCATGCATTCAAAAATTTGTAAAACTATCTTCATATTTAAGCACTAAGAAATCTAATATTACGTTAATTTGCAACATAATACAAGAAACAAAAAACATAAAGGAATTGGACGAGGTGGTTAAATTATTAGAAAGTCAAATTCATTTACATAATCTATTAGTTTTTCACTCTTTGTCTATGTTAGTCTCCATTCTTGAAAATGACTTAATAACATTTTATGAAATTTATGAGTGTTTTGACAAACTTTCTGTTTTTAACTCAAACTGGGAAAATGAAGTAACTGAAAAGCTCACTGAAATCGGAACAGGCCTTCAAGATTTACTCTTCGCTACGCATAAAATGGAAAGAAATATTGTTACCGCAATCAACAATTTGACTTATCTGACTCAAGAAGGATTTGAAAGATTGGGCTCAAAAATTACTAATGAACTATCAAGCATTGACTCTTCTATAAAGTTCAATAATCTTCTTTCAACTATCCAGGCATATAAATTATACAACCCATAAATCTCCTTGTAAATATCTCTATTTTCAGCGCCAATTAAATAAAGAGTTCATAATTGGTAATTTTAAAACGAATTCTATTTGGGTTGAGGATTATGATTGTTCTCCTAAATACTTAATTAATTCAGAAGTTTTGTTACAGTCGAATAATCTATAATTTTTATTGAATGAGACCCTAGGTATAACTAATATCTTGATGGGGCTATATCCCTCAGCTTTAATTAGTTCCATGAAACTTGAACTTTCTTCATTTTCTGATTCCAATATAAAAATGTCATCTATAATAATAAAATTTGCTCCAATTTGCTTACAAGTTAAAATCTGCACCAAAAAATGATGTAGGTTTATATCAAGAGTATTAAAAACGTAGAGAAAAGAGCCTTATGGTAAAAACAGAGTGTGGTGGGCAGTTTATTTTTATTGAATTCTCATTTCCATCTACTTTGATCATCTCTCCTTCAAAACGGCCAAGAAGTTCCAGATGCTTACTAACACCATCATTTATTATCTCCAACTGAATAATATCACTATAGTTTGAAGTTATTGAATTACCCGCAAAAGGTTGATTGATTGCAGTTTTATGTAATGCATTGAAATCATGTGAAGCATTCAATGTTTGAATATCAACACCTTCGGGTAGTTCATATGAGAACAGATAGGCCTGTTTAAATACATTTGATTTATTTGTAATCTGAATTAAAAATCCATTATCCATTTTAAATAAATTTTAGGTCTACTGTTATAAGAAGTGCTCGTATTAAGTAATTTAAGAGAAATATATAAAATTAAAGAACAAGGTATAAACGCCGTACATTATATTTTGCCACAATATTTCGATTAGCTAAGGTCTCATAAAAGCCTAACATTTTATAATATGCATGATATATACCACGCTCAATCCCTTGGCCTAATACTTTAGCGAATAGATGATTTGATTCATCCACAGTTTTCTGAGGAACCAAAGGGAGACCCATCATTAAGGCTTCACCCACCTCTGAAATGAACATACCGCTAAATAATCCCTTTAAACTATGTCTAGTAACGTATTTATCCGCATTACACCAGATAAAAACGCATTCTTTCCCCTCCAAATGAGAAGCTGTAGAATCGTCTATTACATATAAGTTGTCAAATTGACCTACCGATAAAAGGCCCCAAGGTGTGCCATGTCCCATCATCATGATACGATCATGATTCTTGATTTGCCGAATTACCTCTGATTTTTCACCAGAAGTAATAAGGGTAAAATCGCTTATTGACTCATATACACTTCGCAAAAAATTAGTGGAGGAGTCTTTTGGATGAATTATTAGTGTTTTCATAATTTTTTATTTTTTTAAAGAATAACTTTAAATATAGAGCAAAGTGGCGCTCAACTTAGCTTAATTACTAAGCACACTTTTTTAGAAATACCTCAACAGGCTTAGTCTTAGTTAATTTTATAGCACCCTTTTTTCGACTAATTTCTTTGAATCCAAGTTCGGTCAGTGTCTTACGCTTTGTTTCAAAGTAAGTCACACCCTCCAACTTAATGAAAGACTTATATCCCTTTTCAGGGATCGTAGAATAATTTTTCTTACCAATAATTACAACTGTCACAGACTTGAGGCGGATGATTTTAAGCATAGTATATGTTTTTGTTTTTTAAAATTTTTAAACAAGAAAATCGTAGCTAAATATTCAAATAACAGCAATACTAAAATTGTAAAGTATAATCACACTATACTTTATGAAATTATTTTATCGTCCAAAAAACATTTGCCAACACCGAGAAAAAGGATAAAGAGGTGCGATATAATCAACCCTTTATAAATTATATCTACAACACCACTGCTGAATAAATGGTACGGAACAAAAACAAATAAAATAGTCAGGATAACAAGTAGATACCCTAAAAATTTTACTCTACCCTCAAACTGGTACTGATTCGTTGTATTCCAGAAAAGACGCGTTATACCAACTAGGGCAAAATAATACAAAAAAATGATAATCAAACTGTTGACAATTGACTTTGCCTCTCTCTTCATAAAATGTAATTTTAATGGGAAGCAATAATCGGCTTGTAAAGTATAATTCAGTTACACTCCAAAAAGAAATCTATGGCTGCTACAAAAAAGAAAGAGGTTTGGGAAGGACTATCCAAAGAAATAGAGCATAAGCTTAGGGTGTTTGATGATAAACTAGCTGAAAGAGCAAAAATCGCTGGAGTTAAGGGCCTAACAGAATTATTAAATATGAAACGCTTGCCTGGTGCCAAAACGATTGGTGAGCCTATGGCAAAAAAAATTCGAGAGAAATTAATTGAACTTATAGAGGAAGATAGTTTAGGAACTGTTGAACTAAAAATAAGTAAATCTTCATATTATTACGCAAAAGCAGGTACTAGAAAGCAGGTAGACTACAGGTTGTTTAAAGATTTTATACACCGAGAGGAGGAAAATTTACTACTCATGGCGAAAAGCTTCTTTGAGCAATTTCCGGGTACGCTTTTAAATGATAAGTACATAGTTGCAGTTGATAAAATCATGAAATCTAGGAGTTACAGAGGTCAAATTAATAAGCTTGAGAAGATAAATTTGATCGAGGTTGGAGGCAATAATCTTGATAAAGGAATTAAGTGGATTAAGCATTTAGTAGATGCGATGATTGAGAAAAAGGTCGTAAGGGTTGAATACAAAAAAAATGCTCAAGAGGAAGCAACACTTAAGACCTTATCGCCTTATATTTTAAAAAAGCATGAATCTAAATGGTTCTTAGTAGCTTATGACCACACCAGTAAGTATGAGCAAAAAACAAATATTTTTACTCTTAGCAAAATACAAGAAATATATAACTCCGAAGTAACCTTTGTAGATGATGCTTATTTTTCTGCAAAAGACTACTTTAATCATAGCATCGGAATTTGGCACAGCCATATCAATAAGCCTATCAAGGCGCAAATGCAAGTAGTGGATAAAACCCTTTGGCCAAGCTTTATCAATGACCCAATTCACCACACTCAAAAGGTTATATCTGATAAAGAATCCATACTTGAAATCCACGTATATCATACACCTGAGCTAGAGAAGCTCATTTTAAAATATGGTGCAACTATAAAAATCCTATCACCATCAACATTAGTTGAATGGACAAAAGAAACTTTCAAAAAGGGATTTGACCTGTACTCCAAATGATGCTTATTTAGTACCCCCTATTTAATAAAAAAGCACCATAATAATTCGCTTGGTAAAAAAACAGATTTTCATCGACTGAATATCTGATGATAAAATCTAATAAAGAATAATCATCAGTTACCATTATTTTACTAGCTAGGTCTCTCGTATAATCTTTTTTTAAATTCCAGTCTCTTCTAAAAAGGAAACTTTCTTCGTGAGAGCAATTAGTAAGTATAGAATAAAGTATTTCTAATTGATGATAATAGAAAAAGTACCCATTCCCAAAATTTAAGATTTTTCTAATCAGAGGTTGCAGCTTTTTATTAAATCGAGCAAGGTCTAATCTCTCTTGGCTAGAGGGTAGTAAAGCCGGGTATAGCGTACAGAAGAAAAGTAAATCCTTAAACCTCTTTTTGGGAGGCCTGGACAAATAATCCGCAAGAGTGCCTCCTTCTGCAACAAGCTTAGACCTATTATTTGAAGACTGACATATTATTACTTCATTTGTCTTCTCTAAAAAGGCTATATAATGCCAGGCCTTTAAGCTGTCAAATTGATGTAAACTGAACCCATTAAAGTCCGATAGCTTCTCCTTCTCACCAGGTCCAAGTATTAATTCATTAAAATATTGCTGTTTCATACCACAAAAAAAAGTTTGTAAAGTATAGTACGATTATACTTCACAAGAATATTTTTATTCTAAACCCAATGCACTATGATCAACTTTAATCAATCCGCAAACCCCTTACTTGACGCTATTGAAGCAATTTTCAATGCATCAGAATCATCTGAATTTCAGTTAGATAAGTTAGAAAAGTGTAAAGATGATATTCAAGTAGTCTGTGATTTCTTTAATGCTGACCAACTACAGGCTGTGACCATAGCCGCGTTGCTGGGATTACATTTCAATGGGGATGATACAAATATGAAAGTGCTTTTAAACCATGCCAGGCTAAAACTCTCAGCATCCATATATATACAAGAACTCTTAAAGCCATTTATTGAAGCTGAATGGATAAGAGCGCAAGCATCTTCTCGCTATCATCCCTTAGCCAATTTTACAATAAGTACTCAACTATTAAATTGTGTTGCGGCAAATAGCTGGAAAAAAATGGTCAAAAAGCCGTGTGAAACCTCATTTGAAGTATTAAAGGAATTTGGGAAAAGTCTCAAAGAAAGAAGAGCAAGAGAGATAAGCTATGATAAACTTGTTGAGAAAGCAGAATCACTATTACGAAATAGTGACACTGCTCCTATCTGCGCTTTTGCTAAAACAATAAACTTGGACAGCTTCACTAAAGCAATGTTTTTAACAATGTGCTACAACCACGTATCAGGCTCTGAATCATTCTCTGTAGACTCTTTACTCAACGACTTACGCCCAAACTTGGAAGATCAATTTAAAATAAGGCAAGAGTTTAAACTTCAAAAGAGTGCATTCTTCCAACTTGAACTAATCGAAACATCATCAGACACTTCGCTTTCGTTTTCTGATAGTGAATATAAACTATCAGAAAAAGGCATCCAGTCATTTTTACCGGACTATACTAGCAGAAAAACAAAATCAACCTCCAACTTTCTTGAGTTAATAGAGTCCGAGAAAATAGCTTCTAAAGAGCTGTATTATAATAAGGCAGAGCATAATAAAATTAAAAACCTTTACACAATTCTAAAACAAGAGAACTTTAAGGCACTATGTGAGCGTCTTCAAAATAAAGGAAAGCCACAGTGTATTACTACCATATTCTATGGAGCCCCTGGTACTGGAAAAACAGAAACTGCACTACAATTAGCAAAGTCTTCAGGCAGGTCAGTATTAATGGCAGATGTAAGTTCTTTACGCTCTAAATGGGTTGGAGAAACAGAAAAGTTTACAAAAAAGCTTTTTTCAGATTATGAAAAAATGCGCAAAGAGCACGAACTATGTCCAATACTTCTTTTTAATGAAGCCGACTCCATACTTAGCAAAAGACGACCTGTAACAGATAAAGTAGACCAAATGGAAAATGCAATGCAAAATATTATACTACAGGAACTAGAAAAGTTTGAAGGGATATTTATCGCCACTACCAATCTGGAACAAAATCTCGATGAGGCTTATGACAGAAGAATCACATTTAAAATAAAATACTCATCTCCTACAGAAGAAGCGCGTCTGTCAATATGGAAGCAAAAACTTCCAATGACAAATGAAGGGATTTTAAGGATATTAAATCAGAAGTATAAACTTACAGGAGGACAGATTGACAACATTTACAAAAAGATTGAGGTAGATACACTTTTACAAGGAGAAGGTATAGTAGATCTATCATATTTAGAAGTTCTAGCTGAAGAAGAAACTAGCCTGCGCAGAAAAGAGAGTGGCGCCATAGTAGGCTTTAAAATGTGCCAATGAGGAAACTAATTTTTTAACCAAAATAAAGTATATGTTTAACATTAAGGTATTTGCTATCTTTTGGGGAGGAGCTCTACTATTACAAAATGGTTATCAATTTGTAAGCGAAAGGGATGGCTTTAGTTTGTATAATTTCCTAGTATTCTTCGTAGCGGGTATTACATGGGGCTACTTCTGGGGGCAACGGCTAATAAAGAATGAAGAAACCGAATAAAATATAAGGCATGACACTGCTTCAGTTTTTTGTAACGCTTGGAATAACAGCCATATTACTTTTTTTGATAAGAGCCTTTTGGAAAGAAATCGTAATAATCGGTGTGGCACTTTACACCTTAGGTCAGCTGCTATTTTGGTCGCTTCTTTCAGCAATTTTATGGGCAGCCTTTATAAACTCGAGTACAGATGGCTGGATGCTACTTTGGCTATATTTTTTTCTTTTATTCAGCGGTATATTAATTACTTACGCATTAATTGCAGTGGACATTTTTTATATAATTCGAAACTATATTAGGTCATTTTTTTAATAAAATTCTATGAGTAAAATTTTTAAGGAGTCGCTAAAGAGATTAAATGATGGCCAACTTAAGGCCGTAAACACCCTTAATGGTCCAGTATTATTGGCTGCTGGGCCTGGAACTGGCAAAACTCAAGTATTATCGCTTCGTGTTGGGCAGATACTTACTGAGACTGATATGTATGCCAGTAATATTCTGTGTCTTACTTTTTCAAGATCTGCGGTTAATTCAATGAAACAACGCCTTGCAGAATTACTAGGACCAGAAAGCGAAAATGTAACAGTTGAAACATTTCACTCGTTCGCAGAAATTATAATAAATGAAAAGAATAAGACCGCGACTACAGATGGCATCATGCTTACAAAAGCGCAGCGCTACATGATCTTAGAAAAATTATTAAGCCATCAACAAACTGGGGGAGAGTACTGTGAAGGAAGGCTGCCGACTACTAAAAGACTCAGTGATCTTTGCAATCTATTTGATTTATTTAAAAAAGAGTCCATAAGAGCCGATGAGATTAAACGGCTAGCAAATCACTGCCTCGTTGACATACTACCAAACAGAGATGAATATAAGGCAACAAGGGTTCCTTTTAACGAAAAAGGTAAAAAAGTAAAAAAATCACTCCTACTTTTTAAAGACACGATTTCTACAATTTTTGAAGCGTATCAGCAACTAATAAAAAAGCACGGATTTTATGACTACGACGATTTAATATCAGAGGCAACAAATATTTTGACTACGGACAATGATCTGCTTTTAAAGTATCAAATTCGATATCAATATGTTCTGGTAGATGAGTTTCAAGACACAAATGAAAGTCAATTATCATTACTACTAACGCTACTAAAAGGAATTGAAGCCCCAAATGTCTTTGTAGTAGGCGATGATGACCAATGTATTTATCGTTTTCAAGGAGCTAGTAAACGCAATTTTGAAATTCTACAGAATGAATACAAAAATCTGGTGAAAATTGCATTAAATAAAAATTATCGAAGCACTACTGCCATACTTGAGCAAGCCCATCATATAATAAATGAAAATCCAGGTAGAGAGTCCTTAAAATCCAAACCTCTTATTGAAGCAACAACAACACCTTGGGTTATAAACCCCTCTGGACCACACTTGAACATATATGAAGACAGCATTCAAGAGGATTATGATATTGCATTAAATATTAAGCAATTAGCAGAAAATGAGAATTTTGAAGGTAGCGTAGCAGTCCTATACAAACAACATATCGATGGCGATAGAATTGCAAAATGGCTTGACAAGTGGGGGATTTCATACAAGATTAATAGGCAACGAAAAGATTTACTACAAACTGAGACAGGCAGAAATATGCTGTTGGCCACTAGAATTGCAACACTTCTTACTAAAGATATAAGGCTAGCAGGTGATTACTTCTGTCATCTAGCAATGCAAAGAGTCGGAAGAGATCATTTTTTAAAAAGCTTTCTCCAATGGAAAAAATGTTCAGAAAAAAAAGATTACCTGAATTGGCTTAGAACAACAGATATGCCTGTAAATATTGCCCTTAAGCAGCTACTTAGTGATTGCGAAAGATTGCAGCAGCCTGAAGAAGAAGAAATGAACATTGATATACTAAGTTTGCTAATTGAAATAGGAAACGTAGAAGAAAATGATCAGAAATTAGGCTGGACTGAATTTGTTGAACAGTTTTTACAAACAAATAAAAATAAATCTTTTTCGTCCTTTTGTTCTTTATTACATTACCATGAAACAAGAAATATAGGAATAGAATATAAATATAGCACTTCAGATAAAGATAAAATAATCTTATCTACTATCTGGGGGAGTAAAGGGCTTGAATACGATGTAGTCTTTATTAAAGACTGTACTGCTGCACGGTGGGAAAAACATAATCCGGAAAAATCTAAATTAAAGGTTCCCCCACTATTAAATGATTTCATACCTGAGGAATCTGATAACATAGAAGACCTACGCAGGCTCATCTACGTTGCATTTACAAGATCAAAGTATATTGCATACGTCTCTTACGCAAAGGGAAATTCTAAAACCTCTCAAAATGCTACTAGGCTACTTCAGCCTATTATTGATTCAAAACTCATCTACATACAGGAGAAAATAAGTCATGATATCCCCTCTGATAAAAAAGAATTTAAGCAGATAGGAGACGACGAGGAGTTGAAATCTTTAGTAAAGGAAAGGGTTGAAAATTTTACAATATCAGCCTCAAGCCTATATAAATGGCTTGAAGATATAAACCAATTCTTTATTCAATATATATGTAAGGTTCCAGATCTCCCTGAAATACCGCTTACATTTGGAACCTATGTACATGAAATATTAAAAGAAATAACCAGCCAAAAGCCGGTTATCAACTCGATTGATAAAATAAGTGCTATTTCTGATAGCCTGTATATGAAATATAAAGAGAGAATCCATTATAGTCATGTGAATTTTATAAAAGGGCATGCAAAAAAAATTGCACATGAATACCTTAAAAATAATGTCTTACCAATTCCAAACTCGGAGTTTGAGAGATATTTAACAGCCAAACTCGACGATGGTACAACTATAAGTGGACAGCTTGACAGAATTGAAATAAGCGAAAACACTGTATTAATAATTGATTATAAAACGGGAATATCCTATCCAAAGCCACTAAAACCATTTATTTCAGAGGAAGACCCAGGTGATGGATACTGGAGACAAGCAGTAATGTATGATTATATAGCAAAACAGAACTACCCCGGGAAAAAAGAATATAAAGTGGAGTTTCATTATGTTGAACAAGCTAAAATTAAAAAATTAGATGAAGATAATTCTGATATCTTTTTTACTTGGGTAAAAGAAATACGAAAAGCTATTCCACTATACTTACTTCGATGAGCGAGTAATTTTATATCTCAAAAATATTATTTGACTACCAAACATTAAAAACAATCATTAAATTTCAAGTTCATAAAAATACCGTCAAACATGATAAATCCAAATGACAACAATGGCTTCAAGAACTGCTTAACGATTAATCACTATATAAGAAATAACTGGTCTATGATTAACCTCACGCTTTGAATCAAAAGAAAATACTATCAAGTCATTTTCATCATTTGATGTAACTCGTTGGTAAAAAAAGACTAATAGTTAGTATCAGTTGAACCTTTTATTCACTAAAATGAAACAAACCTTCTTTTTTTGATATTTTGAATGGCATACTGTTGCTTTTAGGATAACTTACTAAAAGAATGCATAACATGACAAAAATAAACCAAGTAAAATGCAGAAAGACTTTATAGAGAAATATAACAACTTGCCTGTTTATAACAGAAATATTTATAGACGTAACTATTATTCAGACTATAATCCTCGATTCTGGACTATAGATAGCAAATATGTTTTAAAAAACATTACAGGGAGCATTCAACAATTAGATTTTTTTTGGCAAGCAATATTGTTTAGTTTTTTATCGAAATCAATTTACAGATGTTCTCCCGAGAATTATCAATATTGTTTAGATTATTTTTGGATGCGACACGACGTAGATATACGATTCATATATAGAAATAAGTTGCAATTTTTTTTAGATTTTGAGTTTTTAAAAATAGATAAACTTTCAAACTTGAATACGGTATGTTACTCTTATGAAAATTTAAATAAATATGTTTCATGGTTATTAGATATTGTCGATGATTTAAATAAGAAATGTTGTATAACAGATTTACCTTCAAGAATTTTGTCAGGAGAAAAAGATAATTTGTTTATGGAGGAGTTTTCTACAGAAGTAAATAGTTTATCAAATCGATTTTTAAAACAATTTTTAAAAGCATTAAAAGATGTTAGGTAAATTTTTAGAAAATTTTTTCCACAAAAATGTATTAGGGAAATGGGAAAAACAAGGTGTAGGTTATGATAACGAGGTGGATATAAGATATATAGTTGCATATCTAGATTCGTTTGAGACAAAAGGTGTTGTGTATTATCCCAGTTCAGGATTAGATGTAAATGATATTCATTATGTAAATGAAAAAAAGATTCCCGCGATAAAAGTAGGCATGCCAAACGTTTTTATTCATTCTGATGCTTTAGACTATTATACAAATAATTATAGATGCCAATTAAGATTTCCGGTATATGAATGGATAGAAGGCTTTGAATGGAGCGATGGTGGCAATAAAAGAATTTATGTGGAGCACTATAATCGCAACGGACTTGATACCGACTTTTGGTATATATATTTTAAATGCTTTTGCAATGAAATTATTCTAAAATCCTTTTTGAAAAGTAGTATAAAAGTAGATCTAATTTTTTGTCCTGTGGATGGCATAACTTCGGGCATGGGGGCAGGAGATCTTTGTGAGAATGTGCCAACTTTATTTTATCCATTATTATCAAAGAATTTGGGAATCAAGTATATTATCACAGACCAATCATCGGATAATTTGTCTGGCTTATCAGAATATTTTTCACAATGGATAAGTAATTTCAATAAATTAGAAAAAAAATTTAAAATAACTAAGACAGATGTAGAAAATATCTCATCCTCAACAAATGAAATATATTTAAACTATAGTAATTTTAATTTATTCTCGTGGGGCACTGGATTTTTCATAAAAGAATTAATATAAATTATTTTAAAGTTTATTTAATAATTTATTTTCTGGATGTTATTAAGTACCCGAACCCTTACAATTATTACATAAAACAAATCGTTCGCCATTACATCTTGCACATGTACCCATTTCATCACAAATCCCTGGGCAGGCCTTTTTCCCACCACTACATTTTATTCTGCAATCTCCAGTTCCCTGACATACATCACAAACTTTGTATCCAGGCTTTTTTACGTAACGCCCATTACTGTAAGTACGATTACTAGCATTAAAACTCTGAATATACCAACCATTGGCATTTCCAGGTTTACAATTAGAGCAAGTGCTTGATCCTGAAACAGAATTCCCAGAGTTACTACTTTTCGAAGGTATTGAACGGGAAATACTCTGAGATTTACCTACTGCCTCAGCGAGTCAAGTCATTGGCTCATAAACTTTCAAAGCCGTATCCATATCTTTCATCGCACAATTCATAGCCTTATCCTGCCAATCCCTAACCTTCGTATCCCATTCATTGTACTCGTTTATGTTAGTGGAAAGAGGATTCTTGTTTATCCGCTTATAATAGGCAATTGCTTTGCTCGAAAATGTTAAATATTCATTAGCAATTTGATTGCAATCCTGACTAAAAACATCTTTAGTTAATAGCACAACTAATATAAGAAGTGGGAAGGCTTTGAAGCGATAAATAATTGTAATCATAAGTACATATTTTTTTAATAATACTAATTTAAATAAGTTGATATAATTGTATACTTTCAATATTTATGGACAAAAAATTAGTGAATCGAGTTGTATATATACTTTGCTAAAATAAGTATATGGAAAAATTCAAAGAAATGGTAATCAGTGAATTTAAGCTATTCCCAATAATTTGAAACATTGAAAACTAGAGAGTTATATGAAAAAGGGTTCACCTTGTAAATTAAGCATTGGCTCGGAATAACAGTATTAGAAACATTACTAAAATAAATCATTTAAGAGTGGTACCGGATCAAAGAACTTTTTATGAGGAAGCATCTGACTAATTGAAAAATGTAGATGAGATGGAGTATATCGAGCATTTCCTGTATTACCAACCTTGCCGATT
>Ga0194133_10006703_pt1 | contig 14066 bp, 12 predicted proteins | sample TA2KigOf40mmetaG_FD_155448 | JGI IMG/M metagenome (GOLD analysis project Ga0194133, IMG submission 155448) | Freshwater microbial communities from Lake Tanganyika, Tanzania - TA2015055 Kigoma Offshore 40m | ecosystem: Environmental > Aquatic > Freshwater > Lake | place: Tanzania: Lake...
ATCTAAGTGATCTGCCGCATCCGCAGGAATGGGAGATTGCTGCGCAAACTTGGTTCCAGAGGCTGAAGCGCAACTCGATACAACTATCGGAATAGAGACAACATGTCGTATCTCTGCCCCATTTGTAAGGGCCTAACCGAAATTCACCTCAAAGAAATTTTTGATGACAGATTCGGATTTCCGGAATCGTTTCAGATATTGCATTGTCGAAAATGTAAGCACTTTTTCACTTCTCCTCAACTTCAAGAGGATGAAATCGGGAGTCTTTATGAGCGCTATTACGCAAGAAACCAGGAGCAAAACCTTCCCGAAAACATTCATTCGCCACATTGGCTGTGGCGATGGATTATTGGCATAAACAACGTTGGGCAATATGTACTGTCGCCGAATGCCGTTTACAGCTTGCTAGATGTTGGATCCGGAGACTGTGGCAATCTGAGAGAAGCGCTCTCCATGGGATTTAACGCTGTTGGCTACGACGCCGACCCAATCTCAGCCACAATTGGTCGCCGTCACGGATTAGAGGTTCGAACTGGCGGTGCTGTCGCTGACGTATATTCGGGCCAAATATTTGGTGCAATTCAACTTAATCAGGTAGTAGAGCACTACATAGATCCCATTGCCCAGCTTCGTCAACTCCGTGAAAATCTTGCTGACCATGGAGTGCTGTTTATTTCTACACCAAATTCGGCGTCAGTCTTTAAGCTACTGAGTGGTAGGCGTTGGATCAACTGGCATGTTCCCTATCATCAACACCACTTCACTCGTCGGTCAATATTCAAAACTTTGGAACTTAGTGGCTGGAAAGTAACAAGAGTTCGAACGATAACACCTCTTGTTTGGGTCATCATTCAAATTCGCCGACTATTTGAACGCCCTAGACGGGGTCGTGTTTCGAGGCTTTGGCGTGGCTCACCCCCGAAGGGTGCTCGAATTTTGGAAGTGATTGCGATTTTGCTCATTTTCCTTCCTGTTCGACTTATCGACATATGTCGTGGTGGAGATTCGCTCGTATTGATTGCACGTAAAGACACCGAATGATCTATTGCATTCTTCCGGTGCACAACCGACTTGAGCACACACGATCTTGTATCGAAGACTTAGTTGCACAGGATTTTCCTGACGATATTCAGATTATTGTGGTAAATGATGGATCAACCGATGGCACCACTTCTTACCTTCAACAACTTTCACTAAGAACTGCAAATTCTTCGCGGAAAATTGTTGTATTAGAGGGAGATGGAAGTTGGTGGTGGTCCAAATGCATCAATCAGGCCCTCAAACTCCTACGACAAACCGCTCGAAAAGATGATGGCATCCTCTTACTCAATAATGACGTTCGTCTCGCCAGCTCCTATCTGAATGAGCTGATGAAGTGTTGGGCTGCTAATGGAGAGTCGGTAGTGATCTCACAACTCGCAAACATCGACAACACCAGGGAAAGGATAATCTCACCGATTCGAGTTGATCTGCGACAGCTCCGAATTGAGGCGACAGAGACTTTTGACCAGGTTGTAAATGGATATCTTCCTTCAGATGTTGCACCGGGACGAGGAACTCTCTACCCGGCTCGGCCAATCATTGAAGGATTACTGGTCGACGAGAAACATTTACCGCACTATCTCGCAGACTACGAATTCAGTATTCGAGTGAAAAACTTGGGATGGCCGATCTTCTGTGCCCCTAATGCACATGTATTTACTGAAATCGATTGGGGCAACAGCAGGAGACGTGGAGGTTTCTTTTGGTACTGCTTTTCGAAAAACAGTCCGGGCTACCTGCGAGCACATTGGCACTTTTGGCGGATAGCGGATCCCAAGATGTCAAGACACCGTTTGTCGGTGAAGATCTTCCGATATAGAATTGCGCCACTCCTGCTAGAGCTATTCGGTCGAAGGTAGTCATTTGAAGTGGCTCCGGTACAGTCCATACTTCGATTGCGCCTGCCTCGTTGGTTGAAGTAATATTTTCAGAGCGTCTAATTGATTCGCCACTAACACGCTCACGACTGCTAACGGCACTATCCGTAACATCAGGAGTTCTGTCTATTACAAGATCATCTCGTTTGGCTGTCGCCATTAAAGGACAAGATCTGCCTTCGAATAAGTAGTCAATTCAAAGTAACTCGTTAACAAAGACAGTCCGGAAGGTAAAACTTCAAGCAGTCACAATCTCTTCCAGCTTTTCTTCCCACCAACTGAGCCGATGACCTCATAAGAGTTCTTACCACAGGTTCCAAAAGCCCAGAAAGCCGCCGGGCAAGTGGTGAGAGATGACGCACTCGCACCGTGCTTGCTTGCTGTACCGACTCTTTGCGGCTGTCCACCGTGAGCGCATCCTCGTGCCAGCGATAACTCGCAACCACATGGCGAACTGCCCTGATTGGTCCGTGGCGACGTAGCTTCAAGAGCAGATGAAGGTCGAATACCCAACCGAGCTGTTCGTCAAGCCCACCCACGTCTCGGAAGGAGTCTCGACGAAACAGCATCGCCGGTTGCGAGATGAGATGTGGGCCACATCGCAGAAGTATCTCTGCCCAGCGGCCAGTGCGAACGGTGAACAACGCTGCAGTGTTCTATCGATGTATTGGCAGTACCCATTAGCGAGGACGACATTGTTGTCGGAAGTGAGGCCTGATCATGACATCAACATCGATAGCAAATCTCTAGACAGGTGGACATCTTTGATACGTGAAAAGTAGGCAACCTGATGCCATACGACTTAGATAGTTCATCCTGGTTCTTCATCTTCAAATTCGGGTCGATCCTGACCTGTTCGCTTTGCACCACTTAACGAACAACTCTCGCAATCTTACTTAATCCATTCGTTTAAGCACTACCCCACCAGATGACAATCTTTGGAATATTTGATAACAGGGTGTCATCTCACATTCTTGATTTACAACAACGTGCATCATGATGTTGACATTATTGCCAGCGTGACTCTCAGTTTGCACATTACGCGGATTTGGTTTGCTATCACGGTTATCTCGGAGCTCGGCAGGAAGGTGTACCTCATCTAGGACCACAAAATTAAAGAGGGCATCCCAGCCTGTGAACGGTCCCCAGAAGTTAGATGTTTCGTAACGACTATCGGGAGGCAGCTGCAGAAACCGGGGGTCCAAGGCAACGCTTGCCGGTTCTGTACGCAATCCGCTATCAGCAAGAATTGCAGAGCGAATTTCTGAATCACTCGTAAGTAGGGATTCCATCTGAATCTTTCGACTATCTAATTGGCTTGCCGAGGCTTGAAGGTAATTCAATCCTAGATTGGATATCAAGATCGCCATTGAGACGAAAAAGGCAATCCTGCAGGAATTGATGAGTTGACTTGCCTTAACTCTTGGACTTCGCTTGAACACAAACGAACCAAACAGACCAACCACGATTAAGGCAAGCCCGATGTGAAGATAGTACCCCCACAGCCTCTTTACTTCGAGGATCACTGGTAGGACCATTGTCAAACCTGCAACTAATGTCGGCAACATAATGTTCGACATCTTGCTTTTACCTAGCCAGCCCATCATCAGGGCAATTGATGACACCACCAAACTACCCACAACGATGACGTGTGAAACTAGTAAGAGATTTAGATAGTCCGTAAAAATGAACTTCAGCCAGGTCAGGTATGTGACAGACGATGAGTCTGAGCCATGTGAAGTATTGAAGACGGTGAATTGGAGCCAACGATCCAAACTTTCTGATGACCGACGGTATGAGACTGTGATCACAGAGGCCACTATGCCAACAATGAGAATCGTAGAAGTGAGTAGCATCATGCGATTGCCGTGTTGAGTAACCAATTTCCGAGTGAGAAGCCACGAGATTCCAATTGCCAGCATCCCCGGCCAGAGAAAATTTGCGGTCATTGGCGTGCAGAGAATCCAGCCAGTCAGGATTGCAAGAATCGCGTTCATTGCTTGAAATAGAGCATGACGAATATCGCCGTGCTTCTTTATTGATGTGACGAAGTCGAGAACGAGAAGTGTCACAACAATTGGAAGCAGAGATATCTTCAAGCCCCACGCAAATCCGAGAAATACGAAACTCCTACTATCAAGTTTCGCTAGATGCACAGCTCGCCTCAAAACTACCGATAGCGCCAGAATCATCAATGCTTCAGCCTTCGGCATCGTTGCGAGATACGCCGTCGAGGGTAGGAGCACCAGAGTCAACAAGCATCCAGCAACGCGCTTGGGGCCAAGTGGTCTCAGTACTAACGCAAAATTCAGATAGCTCAGAAAGAGGGATGTCTGATCGACCAGACGTGTTGTCAAAATGGTCCCTTGATCGCCAGCCAGATAGGTCGGAATGGCTGCGAAAACAGCAGGCACGTTCCAATAAGCCCGGCCATACCTGAGGTCTCCCCCGTCAGACAAAGCGTGCAACCAGGAGGAGAAATTCGATGGATGCAGTATTTGTGATATTCCCGAGAAGATGATCTGTTCGTCCATTTCGAGCAAGCGCGAATCGGACGAGTAGCGAAAGTTCTCAAACAGATGTAGCCCGAATACCCCAGCAGTTACGGCAAATGCGAATAGAAGAATGCCGCGATTGTTCCACCATCTCCCTAGCCGCTCATACCGATGAGAAGATGGATTCACTTTTTCGCCTTTCGCCGATGTGACTTTGCCTATATCTGATTCATACGGGCATCGTGTAGAAGTCGAGTTTATGTCACAGTGAACTTGAGACTGCGTTTCCACATCATCATTGGCGTCCGGAGAATCATGACCACTTCGATTGGTGTTGGTCGAAAACTTTGTCCTTTAACTTGCTTTTGTGTCGTTCACTTATCGTGCACATTCGTGAGGCGTCTGCAGTGCGAGCATTCTTCTTGAGGAGCAATATTTGCTGACTGAGTGATTCAGTGGTTACCAATGAAGGCAGCCACTACAACCCTGCATTGTAAAAATTCGGCCATCAAAATACCTATACCTCGTAAGGTTCAAAGGTATCTAAACCCTGGGCATTCCTTTTTATGACAACATTCTGCGTACGACATCCCAGTGCAGCAGTAATGGCGTCTCTAGGTGATTCCATCAGTTGCACCGATGTCAGTGTGGCCTAAGGTCGGCACTGCAAACCATGAACTTGATGGCCCAACCACTTATGAATGATTAACACTAATGTTTGAAAGGCCTATGCAAAGTAGCAAAGATCTGCTGACCAAATATCGCCTGCTTTCCCTCTCTGTTTCACCTGATTACTCGTATGTACAAGGCGGAGGAGGGAACGTATCAGTCAAGTCGGACGCCTCAATCTATATCAAGGCAAGTGGAACTAGACTCAATCAAGCATCGCTATCAAGCGGCTACGTCATACTCGATCGTTTGGGCGCTTATTCTGCGGTCACCACAGGGCAGTCTCTCACATCTGCCTTAAAGGAGTTCTCTCCGCTTGGACGGCCATCAATTGAAGCACCTTTGCATACAGTGTGTCCTGGTCTCTATACCGCGCATGTTCACTCCGTTGGAGCAATTGCGCTCGGTTTGACTGATTTGGCCGAGTCAGTTTGTAACCAGCACAAATGGGAGTTTGTTGATTACGCATGTCCGGGACAGCCACTACTAGATGCCCTCTTGAGATGCGAAGGTTTTCATTCACCGCACGGCACCGCACTGCTTGGCAATCACGGACTGCTTACCTGGGCTTCTTCGGTGGAAGACTGCATCCGACGAGTCATGGTAACCGAGGAAATTTGTCGCGAATATCTCCTAACTCATTGTACTTCGCGTCGTTCTTTCAGTAAGTCACTGTCGGTGTCGTCAGCAGAGGAGTCAACAATTGACTTCTCGAAATGTCTCGATCATGCCTGGTTAGAGTTTTGTCTGAATACAGTTTTGATTCCAGACCAAGCCGTATTGCTGAAAGGAGTCAACCTCACAAGTTGCATCTCGGGTCATCTCCAAGTCGAGGTCTCAGATTTGCAGCAAGACCGCCAAGACATCGTAAGGTTGCTCCAATTGCTTGGTCAACTACTGACTGTCTCAGATTGTGTGCGAGTGTTATCTCAACCTCAGGTCGAAGAAGTTCTTGGAATGAACTCTGAGCGTTACCGACAAGGCAAGATCAGGTGACGATCCAACTTGTAATTCCGATGTCTGGATTGGGTAAGCGATTTCGTGCACATGGATATGACATGCCGAAACCGCTAATTCAAGTAGCTGGTGCCCCGATGATTCAACATGTTCTTGAAATGTATCCGGATGATATCGACGTGTTGTTCATCGTCAATGAAGAACACCTAGCTAAGCAAGAATTCGGGTTAGAGGCACTGCTGCTTGACCTTCGCCCCAAAGCCCAGATTGCAGCAATATCAACACACAACACAGGCCCGTCAGGAGCGATTGCTCTCGCGCGAAGTTGCATAGATCTTGATGCAAGAGTGATCGTCAATTATTGTGATTTTTCGTGTCTGTGGGACTTTGACGGGTTTGTCGACAAACTGTCTTATTGTGACGGCGTTGTAGCGACATACCAGGGTTTTCATCCTCACTTGACTCGATCGACGAAGTTCGCTTACGTCAAAGGAGAAGACGATCGAGTGACTGGGATTCAGGAAAAGCAGTCGTACACCAAGACCCCAATGATGGAGAGGGCATCTAGCGGAACTTACGGCTTTTCGTCTGGCTCGTTGCTTCTTGATGCCATAGACAAGCAAATGAGTCGTGGCATAAGTTTGTGCGGTGAGTACTACACATCGCTAACTTACGTCCCACTGATTGAGGAAGGTCGGTTAGTGCTTTCACACAATATTGATCGATTCTTCCAATGGGGAACGCCTGAGGATCTCCGAGACTTTGAATCAGCATTCACTGCATTTCAATTCATTAGTCAGAATCCACCAAAGAAGAAGCAAATGAGCACTATTCTCCTAGCTGCGGGATTGGGGTCTCGCTTTTCTCAGCATGGTTATACCGTGCCGAAAGCCTCCCTGCCATTATCTGGAAAGCCAGCATGGACACAGGTGTTGCGTTCGGTTCAAGGAAGTGGTCAGACTGTGATTGTTTGTCGAATCGGGGTCCTCGAAACATTGCAAGCGAAACAGTGGGGTGAGGTGGTTGAAGTAACAACAACCACGAGTGGTCAGGCAGCTAGCGCCCTGATTGGACTTAACCGAATTCAAGACCAGTCAGTTCCGGTAACGATTGCATCCTGTGACGCGTTGTTCCCGACCGGAGTAAAGATGAGCCACGTTCACATGGCTCCGACAATCAGCGTCTTGGCGTGCCAACCGGGACCCAAGGCTTACTCCAACCCTGAACAGTTTGCGTGGGTAAGTATCGACGAGCATGGGAGAGTTCTTGATCTCGCTATGAAGACACGACCCAGTACCGAAGGTCACTGGCTTGTCGTGACAGGTACCTTTACATTTGAAAGCAGTCGTATTGCAAAATCTTACATCGAGGAATTGATTGATTCGAATCTCCAAACTAACGGAGAGTTCTACCTAGACAACACCATTGCGATTGCTTTGTCAAAAGGTGACCGTGTTGAGGCTGAAGTTAGGATGGACTTCATCGGAATTGGGACACCAGAGGAGTACGAGTCATTTAGGTACTGGCAGGGAACGTTCCATAACTGGAAACACTCAACATATGACATCGATCGAGATTGGTTGGTCAGTCCCGAGAGCATATCTAAACTCATTACAGAGTCACGTTCTGCGCTCAACACGCCCCTCGTTGGCAACCAATCTGATGACTGAGCTCGAATTGGTTATTCCATGCTTTAATGAGGCAGCGAGCCTTCCGGCACTCCTTGAGGAGATTGAGAGCCTCAGAGGTTTGATACCTGTTGTATTTGTTCTTGTAGACAATGGTTCATCTGACGAAACTCTTTCAATCCTTAATCAGACAAGACGAGACAATCTTCGTCTCATTCGCCTCGATGCAAACAGAGGCTACGGCGGAGGAATAGTTGCAGGCCTTTCAACGTGCACTGCCCCCATGGTTGGGTGGATGCACGCAGACTTACAAATTCGACCGAGTGTTCTATTGCAGCTTAACATTGACAATGCATCATGGTGTCTAACCAAGGGAATGAGGCGCGGAAGGAAACTTGACGATCGCCTCTTTACCGCTGGAATGTCGCTAACTGAAACAGTTCTCTTTAAGCGGAAGTTATCAGACATCAATGGCCAGCCAACGATTTTCCCGCGCGTATGGTTTGAGGGCTTGAATAGTCCGCCCCATGACTTCTCATTAGACCTTTTTGTCTACTTGCGAGCTAGGCAAGAAGGTCTGCCGGTTGTTCGTCTTCCAGTTCAATTCGGTAAGCGGTTTGCTGGGGTATCCTCGTGGAACACGGGGATCAAAAGTCGCCTCAGGTTCATCAAACGAACACTGCGGTACTCGTTCGAGCTTCGAAGAAGAGACCATGAAAATCTTTAGGCATCGCTGCAACTCCAGAGAGAGGCTTGCAACAACTTCACGGGAATTTGGGGTCGAGATTGATATCCGCACTTGGTGCCTCGACCTAATCCTTGATCATGATCCATACACCGAAGGAGAGCATCTTGGTGAATGGTTGATGGCTTACCAGCACGCAGGCCTGATCTTAAATGTGAAAGAGGAAGGATTGGAACAGTCACTGGTCGATCTCTTGGCCGACAGAAACATTTCCAACTACCTATTTCTTGATCAGTCGTTTCCCTCCATGATTAAGTGGTTGAATGCCGGATATCAGCAGCACATCGCAGCTCGAGTCAGCGAGTACGAGTCAATGTCCTCACTAAAATCTTTTCCATATCCTCCCGGTCATATATGGTGTGATTCCTTTTCAGGCAATTGGGATCATCTGGCTAGCACAGTTCAGTACGCCGCTGACAACGGTGCGACATTGATTCTCGTATCACCTGAGTTGCAATCTCGAGATACGCATTCGGAGATCTTGACAATCCTTGACTCACTGTCAAACCTTCCCTTTGTCAACTTGGCTGTTTGCACTAAAGAACCCAGTCTCTGGTTATGAGACACTCATCCCGACGCGGGTTAGTAATAACGGGCCTTTTGCTTCGCACATTACTGATGATATTTATGTCTCCGGTGCTACATGAGAAATGGTTCGTAAAATTTCTTCAATATTGGGCATCAAATCCGACAATCGATCCCTGGTCAACATGGCTCAACTCTGGAGGTGACCCAGAGGCATTCCCATATGGAATCGGCATGCTGCTACTTGGTATACCTAGCGGGCTGACCGCTCATCTCTTTGGAGGTCAGTCAGGATCAGTCGCCCTCACCCTGACTTTTCTTCTCTGCGACTGTCTCGTTTTTAAAGTTCTAAATAGATTTAACGTTTCAGATCTCGTCATTGCCACTTGGGCATTTAGCCCTGTTGCATTGTTCGTGACGTATCTTCTAGGCCAAACCGACATTCCCCTTGCCGTGTCTCTTCTATTGGTGATGACGCTTGTCCGCACAAAGCGATGGGCCTGGGCTGGTGCTCTGATGGGTTTCTCTGTCCATTTAAAGCTCTCCGCACTTCTGGTGTTGCCATTCTTTGTCGTCTATGCAATTCAAAGTCCACGGAATCGAGCCAACCTAGTTAGATTCTTTCAATCGTTAACGCTGATGCTGTTACCTGGGGTGGCACCAGTGCTTTACTCCGAGGGGTTTCGAACGATGGTGCTAGGGAGTCGCGAAACAGGAAGATTGTTTGATTATTCAATTCAGCTTGGTGCACCCGAACCATTTCTTTTGGTTCCAGTGGTATATTTTGCTTTTCTGTATGTACTTTGGTGTCAAGGGCGGACAACTGATGGAATCACGATCACCTTTGCGATCGCCGCACTCGTAAGTGTCGTACTAGCCGCACCATCAAGTGTTGGATGGTATCTGTGGGGTATCCCTTCAATACTGCTTTTGGGGATAAATCCAGGAAAAACAGCCCTCGTTTTTCTCAACATAATGCAAATTGCAGTTGTCGGAAAGGCGTTGGTGGGGATGCAGGAGATACCCACAAGATTTTCTACTTCAATCACGATTTTCCATCAAACAATAGGTTCTCGTATGGGTGCACTCCTTCAAACAATTGTTCTCGTTACTGGCTTGCTGTGGATAATCAGTTTTGTCCGAAGATTGATTCCTCAATACGATTCCCTTGCAATCGGCAGAACCCCATTTTCTGTCGCAATTGCAGGAGACAGCGGAACTGGAAAGGACTCACTCACAAACGCTCTCAAGCTTCTCTTTTCGACTGGCGAATGTCAGGTAGTAGAAGGGGACAGTTACCACCTCTATGAACGTGGTGCTGCCGAGTGGAGCACGTTGACACATCTAAATCCTTTAGCAAATGACCTTGCCATGATGCGCGATGATGCCCTCAGAGCAAGAATGCGGAACATCATTAGCCCAAGAACATATGATCACCGAATTGGACGATTTCATCAAGCTCGTGCTATTGCACCTGGAGATTTAGTGGTCATTAACGGACTGCATGCGCTTTATCTAAATAGCGCTGATCACGTTTTCGATATAGGAGTTTATCTCGAGATGGAAGAGTCTTTGCGTTGCAAACTAAAAATTCGACGTGATATTGAGAGTCGCGGTGTTGCTGAACATGTTGTGCGTGACAGTCTTGCGCGACGAAGGCCCGATGCAGAACGTTTTATCCAACCACAGAAATCAGAGGCCGACCTAATTTTCACCATCTTGCAAGATCACTCTTCCTCGGATTCTGAAATGCGACTTATCTTGCGAGTCCAATCGATACGCCAAAGTTTTCTGTACCGACTTGCGACTGCTATGACCAGTACCGTGCTTGTTCCACACGAATTGAAGCAGGGTGGGAAAATTGGCCACCTAGAACTAACTGTGGATGCGAACGACTTATCTACTGACGACTTGAGGGCGTTACTTCAAAATTTGGAACAAGATTTACTTGAAGTGCTCGATCCAGAACCCAACTTTGCGGCAGGGCCTTTGGGGCTGGAAAGTCTTATTGTTCTCTTGGCAATAGCAGAGAAAAGACGAGTTTATGGGAACTAGTTCCCACATACCCTCCTGTGTGGTTCTCGATTTAGATAACACGCTCTATTCATACCAGGAGTGCCACGATGAAGGATTCAGAGCACTCACCAGTTATCTGTCACCCCAGATTGGACTCTCGTCAAGCAAAATTGGCTATGCGTTCGGAATTGCTCGGCAAACAGTAAAAGCCCGCCTAGGTGACGTTGCGTCGTCGCATAGTCGTCTTCTTTATCTGGAGCAAATGATGATTGATCTTCATATGGGTTTCAGACCGAGCTTGCTACTTCAAGCTCACCAAAATTACTGGGCTGCCTTCTTAAATCGAATGCGCTTGCGTCCCGGCGTTGAAGATTTTCTTCTTGCCGCTCGACTCAACGGAGTTCATCTCGTGCTGTTAACAGATTTAACGTCGGAAATTCAGTTTCGTAAGGTGATTCGACTTGGAATAGGGACACTAATTGATCAGGTTTTCACCTCCGAGCTGATTGGCGGAGAAAAGAAATCTATGGCTGGCTTTAGTTTTGTCGTTTCTCATTTGAAACCAGAACATTGTCGACTTATCTGGTTTGTCGGTGACGGACCTGTTGACCGGCCAAATTCAGATTGGCTTACGCTTCAAGGTTTGAATTGCCAAACGAGAAGCTGGGTTGTACCCGAAATTGACTTCCGTCAATTGTTGGGACTTTTCAATAATACCTTTGACCCTCAGTCCAATCCTCTACGCCCTCTCAGAGACGAGGTCAGAAGTGAGATCAAACAAGCAAACACACAGACCGAGTATCACAATCACGACTCCACATGAGATCATAAATTCTCCGGTATACCCCTTAAAGTCCAATGAATTATCTTTGATTCAGTGTTCGTCGCACGTTGACTCAGGACCAAAGATTGCGTCCGAGAGAACCAGCCAATCAGTATGGGTGATTTGTGGATCAGCAACTGCGCCGACCACGATTTCAAAACAGTTTGGTAGTCTTAGCGGATTTCTTTTAGCAGTTATGGAAATGAAACGCCGATTCCACCACCGGGATACCAGTGCTCTTGTGGCTTTTCGGAAAAGAACAGAAACTTCCTACCATTTTCAACTGACCACTCCGCAAGTTTGTTAGTCACATGGGAGTTATAACCGATCACAAGTGCTGATTCCGATAACTTAGATGCAATCGACAAATATTCGTTGTACTCATAATCTGCACTGTGGTCACTGTCGTTGATAAACAGATCTATACGGTCCGAAATGCATTCAGTGTTGTTATCGAGTCGCCGTAGATGATCCTCCCAACCTTGGCGTACGGGCCCGCGAGCAATTGCCCCGCATCAGTTCTAATCTCAGTTCCCACGTAAACACCTGGGAATCCCTCCGCAACATTTCGAAGTAATGCACTCGCCAAGACGCATGCTCCGACACCATGGTCGACTCCGGTTTCAATCACGACACGTGGTTTCATGATTCTGGTGAATGCATACCATCCAAGTCTCCGTCCGAACTCCACTTGAATCTGTGATGGCTGAACACTCTCACGCAATGACCTCTGCAGGTGGCGGCGCAGGTGAGAGTCACCTTCAAGTTCAGCGAAAAACGCTAAAACCTGAGCATGCGAGGTCTTAGTTATCACCGCTACAAAGTGGGCGAGTTGCTGGCGATTAAGTTCGGAGAGCTGATAATAGAAATTTGATGTCTCAGTGTCCCTAAAGATCCACCTAAAGCCATTCTTTAGACGAGGACCTAGGTAGCCAATTATGATTCGTGCTCGAACGAGCAGCCTTACTGGCCAGCTAAACGGTCGGGGACCTGCATAGAGTAATTGGACTATACGCGTCGTTTTTTGCCATCTCAATACGGGAAATCGTCGCCTTTTGAGCCTAAATACCGAGTACCGACGATTTTCAAATCTTCTAGATGCCAACAGCAATCTTTCTTGAGACACAGGCAAAGCGTCTAAAGATGATTAAAGACTTCAAATTGTCGCTCATAAATATACCTTGGTCGCTACAACGGTACGGACACCTCTCAATGATATCTAGCTGACAAGTGAGAATCATCGGAAAGATTGGGGTTCTTACTAGGAATTGTCTATCGATGTTCTTTTGGCTTTTGGTTTTTCAGTCGATCAATTCTTGTCAGCATAAATCCGGCTAAATAAATCGATTTTCCGAGAGGTATCTCCCAAATCTTTGAAAAGGGCCGAAGAAAATTCGGAAGGGCAAGCTGCCGGATCTCTTTAGCTTCCCTAACTGAAAGTGCGCGTTTGTGCACAGTCAGGGAATCACTATGCCAGCGAAACGAAGCAAGATGTAATGGCAGATATACGATTTTGCCTAGCCGCGACAATTTGAATAGAAGATCGAGGTCAAACGCTAGTTTGTAGTGCGGATTCAGTCCGCCAACCTGATTGAACGCTGATCGACGGAATAGTGCTCCTGGCTGAGGAATCAGCTGGGGGCCAAATCTGATTAGCGGAACTGCGAATTTTCCTGATTTGTTCATCCAGATTGGCTCCCCAGTTTCATTCATGTACTGGCATTTACCAAAAACACCCACATAGGTGGATTTTTGTTCGAGTATGGCCGAACTCTTGGAGAGACTATTTGCTGTGAGTGTGTCGTCGTCACCAAGCCAGTTAAAATATTTGACTGACTTGGGTAGTGACTTTACGCCCAAATTAATCGCTGTTACCAAGCCTTCCATTGGATCTTGAATCCATTGGTCGAAAAGCGCTTGATCTAAATGCCTTAGTAAAGCTGCTTTGTCTGGCGAGACAACTGCGATATGGCAGTCACCAGCAGAACGGATGGACTTCAAACTTTGTTGTAGGTACTCGGGTCTGATACCAAGTGTGGGAACAACAATTCCGATTTCTTTTGACTTATTTATAATCGAGTCGCTTTTTGTTTTCGAATTTAAGCGCTAATTCTAATATAACGCCCAAGAAAAATACAAATGAAAGTGTGCCTGTAAGTTGAAGAACTTGTATTCCAAATGGCAGATGTTGCCAAAACCAATTTGGATTTTCTCGGAATGTTTGACCGATGTCGTCGAGCGTGATTGTCTGGGTAAAGGCTATGACTGTGAATAAAGAAGTTCTAAATT
>Ga0194133_10006705_pt1 | contig 14064 bp, 10 predicted proteins | sample TA2KigOf40mmetaG_FD_155448 | JGI IMG/M metagenome (GOLD analysis project Ga0194133, IMG submission 155448) | Freshwater microbial communities from Lake Tanganyika, Tanzania - TA2015055 Kigoma Offshore 40m | ecosystem: Environmental > Aquatic > Freshwater > Lake | place: Tanzania: Lake...
GCTGATTTGGTGGCGGCTGGTCAATTGCTGGAGCAGGCCCCCCCCGGCAGTTTCGTGTTCACGGCCACCTCCTTCCCCTTCCCGATCCAGCGGGCCATTCACATCGATGCCGCGGGCCGCTCGGCGATGTTGCATCCCGAGCACTTCAACACCCGCAGCCAGGATCTCGAGGAGGCCTTCCATGATGCCGGCCAGTTCTATTGGGCCCGCCCCGAGGCCTGGGCCACAAGCCTTAACTTGTTTAACGATGGCCGCCCGCTGATTCTGCCCCGCTGGCGCGTGCAGGACATCGATACCGAGGAGGATTGGACGCGCGCCGAGTTGCTCCATCAAATGCTGGAAGCGCAGGTTTGACCGATCTCCCTGCATGACCAGCGTTCTGATCCGCTGTGATGCCTCCCTGACGATCGGTAGCGGCCATGTGATGCGTTGCCGCACCCTGGCGCGGGCCTTGCAGGCTCGCGGAGCTGAGGTGGTGTTTGTCTGTCGCTTTCAGCCCGGAGATCGGATTGCGCAACTGGCTGAGGAGTTCAGGGTGCTTACCCTGCCTGCGGGCCCGCAGCCAGAGGCAGGGTCTGCGGATGGCGCGTCGCTGAGCGGCAGGGCGCTCTACGCCACCTGGCTAGGCTGCAGCGAGGAGCAGGATGCTTCAGACTGCCTTGAGGCTCTAGCCGCTGCCTCGCTCGATCAACCCACCTGGCTCGTGGTCGACCACTACGGCCTCTCGGTGGTCTGGCAGCGCCTGATGCAGGCCGAGTTGGCCCAAGCGGCGGTTCTGGTGATCGACGATCTGGCGGATCGTCGCCATCAGCCCACCGTGTTGATGGATGCCAATCGGCTCAACCCCAACGCCGCGGATCCTTATCAGGATCTCGTGCCTGAAGCCTGCACCAACTTGCTTGGGCCGGCCTATGCCTTGCTTGATCCCCTCTACTGCCAGCTTCGGCCCCTGTTGCCCGTCCGAAGGCAGCTCAGCCGGCTGCTGGTGTGCTTCGGCGGAGTGGATCTCGTCAATCACACGGCGCTCACCCTGGAGGCCCTCAACCACCCACGGCTTCGCCATTTGGCTGTGGATGTGGTGCTCGGCCCTGGCGCACCCCATCGCGCCGATCTGGAGGCTCGCGTGCAGCAGCGCCCCCACACCTGCCTGCACGTGGGGCTGCCCTCCCTGGCGGGCTTGATGGCTCGGGCGGATCTGGCGGTGGGGGCCGCCGGTACCACCAGTTGGGAGCGCGCCTGTCTCGGCCTGCCGGCGCTGGTGGTGCCCGTAGCTGAGAACCAGAACCAGGGCGCCAGGGCTCTCGAAGCCTCAGGAGTGGCCCGTTGTGTAGATCTGCAGGCCGTGGCTGATCCGGTGGAGGCTCTGCAGCGTGCCGTCCTGGACTTCCTGGATGCTCCTGCTGCATTGCAGGCGATGAGCGAGGCCTGCCTGCAGCTGGGCGATGGCCAAGGTTTGGCCCGCGTGGTGACGGTCCTACTGGGGCCTGTCCCCGGTCTGCGGTTGCGTCCTGCCCAGGCCGCTGATCTTTGGCTGTATCACTGGTGGGCCAATGATCCCCAGGTGCGCCGCCAGAGCTTCAACAGCGAGCCGATCCCCCTGGATCAGCATCGCCGCTGGTTCGTGGAGAGGCTCGGTTCGCCCCTCGCTCTGATGCGCGTCCTGGAGGATGGCCATGGCCTGCCCATGGGGCAGATCCGCCTGGAGCGCGAGACGGCCGATGCGCCCCGCGCAGTCATCGGTTTCTCCTTGGATCGGCTGGCGCGTGGTCGTGGCCTGGCGGTGCCGTTGTTGCAGTTGGGGCTGGCGGAGCTGGCCCGCTGCTGGGGGGGGCCTGCCCTGGAGGCCTATGGCGAGGTCCGCGCGGATAACCCAGCCAGCTGCAGGGCATTTGTGCGCGCCGGCTTCCAGGAGGGCTCGCCGCCGCGGCCGGGGGTGCGATGCTTCGCCCGGACCGCCCTCCAGGATCCGTGATGTCTGCAGCCTTCCGCATCGGCGAGAGGCCCATTGGCCCCCACGAGCCGCCGCTGGTGATCGCCGAGATGAGCGGTAATCACAACCAGAGCCTGGAGCGGGCCTTTGCGCTTGTGGATGCTGCCGCTGCTGCTGGCGCCCATGCCCTCAAGCTTCAGACCTACACCGCAGACACGATCACCCTCAACGTGCGCGGTGGTGATTTCGACATCCGCGACGAGGGCAGTCTCTGGGCCGGCCAGAACCTTCACGATCTCTACGCCAAGGCCTACACCCCCTGGGAGTGGCATGGGCCGATCATGGAGCGGGCCCGCCAGCAGGGCCTGCTCTGCTTCAGTTCGCCCTTTGATGAGAGTGCGGTTGATTTCCTCGAAGATCTCGGAGTTCCCGCTTACAAGATCGCCAGCTTCGAAAACAACCATCTGCCGCTGATCCGCCGTGTTGCGGCCACCGGTAAACCCTTGATCATCTCAACTGGCATGGCAAGCCTGGCTGATCTGGATCGTGCCGTGGCTAGCGCTCGCGAAGCCGGTTGCCGTGATCTGGTGTTGCTCAAGTGCACCAGCACCTATCCCGCAACCCCCTCTAATACGAACATCCGCACCATTCCGCATCTGCGTGAGCTGTTCGGCTGTGAGGTGGGCCTCTCCGATCACACCATGGGCGTTGGTGTGTCGGTGGCAGCGGTGGCCCTAGGTGCCACTGTGATTGAGAAGCACTTCACTCTGTCGCGCGCCGATGGTGGTGTGGATTCCTCCTTCTCGTTGGAGCCGGCCGAGCTGGCCGCGCTGGTGCAGGAAACCAAGCGGGCTTGGCAGGCTCTCGGTGAGGTGCGTTACGGCCCCACGGAAGCCGAGCGCGCCAGCCTGCAGTTCCGCCGCTCGATTTATGTGGCGGCAGAGATTGCCGAGGGTGAGCTCTTCACACCCGAAAATCTGAGGGTGGTACGACCCGGTCATGGTGCCCCGCCCCATTTCTACGACCAGCTGCTGGGCCGTCCGGCCCGTCGCGCTTATCAGCCGGGCACGCCCCTGAGCCTGGATCAGTTGCTCTGAAGCCCTGCATTCAGCAGCTGTTCCCAGCGCTGCAGGCTGGTGCCAAGATCAAACCCCGCCATCGATCGAGCTCGTTCACCCGGCTGGCTCAGCCCCGCCCGCAGAGCAGTGGTCACCGCGCTTTGATCCTCAAGGTTTACCCAGCGCACAGTCGTGGGCTCCACGATGCCCTCGGTGGCAGGACCCTTGCTCACCGCGAGGCGGGCGCCGCAGGCGGCTGCCTCGAACAGGCTCCAGCTGGTCACGTAGGGGCGGGTGAAGTAACAGTGCAGCGAGCTACGCCAGAGCAGGTTGCGGTAATCGGGGTAACTGAGTAGGCCCGTGAAATGCACGCGCTCCCGGCCTGCAAACGCCCCCAGCTCCGCCAGGATGTGCTTCTTCCAGCTACCGCCGTGGCTGGGGGCGTCATAGCTGTAGGCACGCCGATCAGTGCCAGCGATCACCACCGCCAGATCGTTGTTTTCGTCGAGCAAAGCTGGTAAGGCCCGCAAGAATTCGGGGAATCCCCGGAGCGGCTCCATGCCCCGGGTGGCATAGCTCAGCACACGTTGTCCGGCTTCAAGAACAAAGCCCTGGCCAGTCTCACGGTTGTGGATTTTGAGGTCTGCAGCGGCCAGATCCTGGTCTTCGCCAGGCGGGTGAAAGAAGCTGGTGTCGATCCCATCGAAGATCACCTCCAGCTTCGGCTGATAGGCCTTGGGAAATTGAGCCCGCTGCCAGGCCGTCGGCACCACGGCGCGATCGCAGCATTCGAGCTCGTGCAAGATCGGCAGGTTGCGCAGGCCCGTCTTCAGCTGTGCGTCGAAATCGAAGTGCTCCAGCAGGTGGCGTGTGGTGTCGGCTTGGAAATACCACTCGAAATAGCCCACGTGCAGGGCTCGGGGGAGCAAGTCCTTGAGAAACAGTCCCATTCCCATGCCGCCGTGGCTCACTACCACCCTGGGCTTTAGGCCGCCCTCAACCAGGGCTGCCACTTCCCTCAGGGCGGCCTGACCCTGCAAGACCGCTGCCTCGGTGGCTTGCAGATAGTGATGCGTCTGGGGGTTGGGAATGCGGTGGCAGCGGTAGCTGTGGATCTCCACGCCCGGCAGAGCATCTCGGCTGGCGTCCTGGCGGGCTGTCAGAAACACCACCCGGTGCGCCGGGTTCTGGCCGAGTAGGCCTGCCAGATGGCGAAACTGCGCCGGGTAGTTGCCGTGGATGAACAAAAAATCCATCCAATGATTGTCACCTGTTGGCCGGCGGGCTCAGCACCCCCAGTCACTGCAGGGGGCCATCAGCAGGGCGAGCAGGATTTGCTTCCAGCCATTCGTTGAGTCCGGGCCGTCAAGATGGAGTACGACGCAGCCATCACCATATGCCCGCTCTGAGGGGTCAATTTCGCGTACGGGTGCTGTGCCTACCGGATGTGGATCGGGCCATCGGTGGTGTAAAGCAGTTGCATCGCCAGGTGGAGCACCTGGTGGCGCTGGGCTGGGATGCGGCGATGCTCACGGAAGCGTCTGGATTCCGCCCCGGCTGGTTCCAGAGTTCCGCGCCATCCCGCTCTCTTGCGGAGAGCCACGCCCTTGGGGAGCTTGACCCCTCCTCCTGTGTGTTGCTGCTTCCCGAGACCTACCTCGGCGTGGATCTGCGCAGCTTCCGCGGTTTGGATCTCTCCGGGCTGGCCCGCGTGGTGTTTAACCAGAATGCGTACTACTCCTACGGCCAGTTTGGCGATCACACGGCTGCCCTTCTGCAGGCCTTCTACGACGATTCATCCGTGCTGCAGGTGCTTTCCGTGTCGGAAGACACCCATGCCTTCCTGACCCGCAACCTCGGCATCGCTGATCAGCGCCTCAGCCGGGTGATTAATGCCATCGAGCCCCTGTTCAGACCTGGTGCCACCAAGTATAACCGCATGCACTGGATGCCCCGTAAGAATCCAGACCATGTGCAGGCGGTGATGCAAGGGTTGAAGCGTTGTGGCCTAGAGCACAGTGAAGGCTGGCAGGGGGAACCACTGGTTCAGCTGAGCCATGCCCAGGTGGCGGATCGGTTGAACGGAGCAAGGCTCTTTCTGGCCTTTGGCCATCCTGAAGGTTTTGGTCTGCCCATTGCTGAAGCGATGGCTGCAGGGTGCTGGGTTGTGGGCTACAGCGGCGGTGGTGGATGCGAACTGTTCCGCTTGGGTGCAGCCGAGAGCGTGTGTTTCGGAGACTGGCATGGCTATGTGGCCGCCGTGCAACGGGCCTTCGAGGCCTTCCACAACCAGCCGCGGGAAACGGAGCTGCGCTTGCACCGGCAGGCATTGGCGGTACGCAGCCTGTACAGCGCCGAGCAGGAGCTGGCCTCGATCGCCGGGGCCTGGGATCGCATTGCGGTTGCCTTCATGGCCTGGCGTGAGAATCTGCTGGTCTGAGTCAGCTGGCGATGCGAATTCTTTTTGTCCATCAGAGTTTCCCGGGCCAGTACCGGCACATCCTGAGAGCGCTGGCGGCGCAAGGTGGCCATCAACTGGTGGGGATGGGGATCCAGCCGTTGGCTGAACCGCTACCGGAAGGCGTGAACTTCGTGCGCTATGCCCCTAGCCGGGGTAACACCACTGGTTTGCACGACTGGGTTGTGGAAGTCGAGAGCAAGGTGATTCGTGGTGAAGCCTGTGCCCATGCAGCACACCAGTTGCGTGAACAGGGGTTTGTTCCCGATTTGATTTGCGCTCATCCAGGCTGGGGTGAAGCTCTTTATCTGAAGGATATTTGGCCGGATTCACCACTACTGACTTACCAAGAGTTCTATTACAAAGCCCATGGCCTTGACTATGATTTTGACTTTGAACTGCAGGGAGTTCTGGATTGGCAGGCCTGTGCAAGATTGCGCATGAAAAATGCAAACTTGTTGCTGTCCCTTCAAGCCAGTGACTGGAATGTGACGCCAACTGAGTTTCAGCGCAGCACGTTTCCTCAATCATGGCAGCGTCGCATCAGCTGCATTCACGACGGCATTGATACCAATCTGGCGAAGCCTGATCCCCAAGTAGCCCCCTTGATTCTTTCTGATGGTAGGGTGCTCTCCAGAGGTGAGCCGATCGTCACCTTTGTCAACCGCCGGATCGAGCCCCATCGTGGCTGCCACTCGTTTCTGCGTGCCCTCCCCGAGCTGCAACAACTTAATCCGCAGGCACGTGTGGTGATCGTGGGGGAACAGCAGGGTGTCAGCTACGGACGCCCTGCTCCTGGAGGCAGCTGGAAAACCGTGTTTCTTGACGAGATTGCTGGTCGTTATGATCCCTCACGGGTGCATTTCACAGGCACGTTAAACTACGCAGACTTTTTGCACTTGCTGAAGCTGACCAGCTGTCATGTTTACCTCACGTATCCCTTTGTGCTGAGTTGGAGTCTCTTGGAGGCAATGAGCTCTGAGGCCCCTGTGATCGGCTCAGCTACGTCACCTGTACAAGAAGTTATCCATGATGGAATCAATGGCCTGTTGGTTGATTTCTTTTCCCCTCATCAACTCGCCGAGGCTATAGCCGATCTGTTGAATCGCCCTGATCGTGCTGCGGAGTTGGGACGTGCAGCTCGCGCAACGATTCTCTCTCATTATAGCTTGGCTACTTGTGTGCAAAGGCAGCTTTCGTTGATGCAACTTGTTTCTGCTCGATCAATAGGTTAAAGATCCATGCGTTGCTTTTTTGAGCGCAATCTTGATGTATAAGAATTGACGCTAGGATGCGACTGACTTTTTGCGTAGGGCTAAAAATGGTTTCTCGAACATAGTGAACACAGGTGTTGCAAGTAGGATCGTTATGAAGACAAAGACAGCCCGTCTGGCTCCGCAAGACAGCATATGCCTGCTTGTCAGCCAGTTACGAAGGGGAATGTGAATTAGATAGTCGCCATAGCTTATTTTTGCGCGGTGCTTGATCGATAATCTTGTAAAGCGTGATTGAAGTCATTTCCATGGGTCAATGGTTGCGTACAAGGCTGTTGCAAGGGTGCTGCTGAGACCAAGAAGGGTATGAAAATGAGGCCAAATATTGCCGCTGAGTGACCGTTTAAAGGGACCACGCTTTTAAGGTGGCATTAGCACCTGAACTGAACCAATAAAATCAACAGCAATAGCAGGATGAGTGTGAGCAAGTAAAGCTTTTTTGTTAAGGCTTTGATGCATTTGATGGGCTTCGGGATTTGCCTTACTCAAGGCCCAGACCAAAATACACCCATATGCCAGTGCGTCGATTCTCTACATTGAGCCATGCCAGATTAATTCCCATTCTCCGGAAATGATTGCCTGGATCGTGGCTCAAGTTCCTGCTATGATCAGAGTGAAGGGCATAATTAGAGGCTGGCTATTGCTAAACGAACAAAATTGCCCCTCAGAGCGTACGCGTAAATACTCAGCCAGAATGCAAGGTAGCTTAGTCCTTCAATGGTGAGTGACCAGCTGACTGGTATTGCGTTATTTGTCTGCAGCAATTGAAGAATTAGCATCACATTCGCTATGAGCCAGGTGTTGAATGGCTTGCTACTTTGTATCAGGCCTAATCCTATGAGTGCACATATCAATCGCCAATATGTAGGCATCGTACGCAGCCAGCGTTTCACGAGAAAATAAACAGCTAGTTTTGTTCTATTCCTTTGATTTAACTGATCAAGCAGCGCTAGCCATTGCCTGCCGATGAGGAAGCCACTCAGTGAAAACAAAAACTCGACTCCCCATGCGGCTGGCATGGGAAAGGCTGTATCAAAGACGGCTCGGCTTGCCGGTGAAAGGAATATTTTGCCGTGACCAATCAGTACGAGGAATACAGTAGATGTGCGTCGAAAATCACGGCCGGGTAGCCACAGACTACTCGGCTTGGCGTCGTGATCGGCGCTGCGCAATTACGTCATCAACTCTTGAAATGTGAGTGGAACCATGGGGTAAAAGGGTTAGGCGTCACCCTGATGGGCATAGAGGGCTGCATATCGGCCACCCTGTGATATGAGCTCAGAATGAGTTCCTTTCTCAGCGATCTTGCCTTGATGCATCAGTACGATCAGATCTGCGTGGCGAACGGTAGACAAACGGTGGGTGATAAAAAACACAGTTTTGCTACGCAGTTGTTGCTGGAGATTGCGACAGACGGTGGCCTCCGTGTCGTAATCCAAGGCGCTTGTAGCTTCGTCGAGAATCAGCAAATTTGGGTTCTGAAGTAGTGTGCGAGCAATGGCTATCCGTTGTTTCTGTCCACCACTCAGGCCGGCCCCGCGTTCGCCGAGCTGGGTGCGGTAGCCTTCCGGTAGATCCATAATGAAGTCATGCGCTGCTGCCGCACGAGCCACATGAATCACCGTTTCCGTGTCGGCTTCAGGTAGATTCATAGTGATGTTATCGCGGATCGTACCTTCGAATAACAAGCAGTCCTGAGGCACAATTCCGATTTGCTGGCGGATGCTCGACAGACTTACTTTGGCGATGTCATACCCATCAATCAGAATCCTACCCTGCTCAGGGTCGTAGAGGCGAGGTATTAATTTCATTAACGTGCTTTTGCCGCTACCGCTCTGGCCCACAATTCCGGTGAAGCTGCCTTCTGGAATTGCCAGATCAACCCCATCAATCTGGTAGGGGCCAGATGTGCCGAAGCGGAATTTGAGTGCTTCTACGCGAACCTCTCCTCGAATCGGTGGAAGGGCAATTTGCTCGGCATCATCATCATGGGCCTCGCTTGGCTGGTCAACAATGTCGGATAATCGTTCCATTGATAGTCCCACTTGCTGAAAACCCTGCCAGAGGCTAGAAAGCCTCAGGATTGGACCTGTGACATAACCTGCAATGATTCTGAATGCGATCAATTGCCCTAGGCTGAGTTGGCCGTCGACAACTTGGTAAACACCAACCCAGATAATTAGGAGTGAACTGAGTTGATTGAGAAAGTTACCGATTTCTGAGGCACTGCTCCCAAGCACGACGCTTTTAAATCCTTCTGAGATCTGGCCGGAGTAACGTTCCTGCCATCGCCACCGAGAATTCAGCTCGAAGTGTTGCGCTTTAACTGTCTGAATACCCGCTAGGGTCTCGATTAGGTGGCTTTGGGTGCGAGCGGCGTATTGGGCTTGGTGGCGAATCAATGAGCGGTAAACCGGTGCAATGAAAAGCACCATCGCCACGAACAAAGGAACCGTACCTAGGGCCACGGCGGTGAGCAGTGGGCTATACATCAACATGATCAGGATGTAGATGGCCGCAAACAGGAGATCAAGCGCGCTGGTGATCGCTGTGCCCGTGAGGAAACTGCGTAGATTCGACAGCTCGCCAAGCCTTTGCGAGAGCTCTCCCACCGGACGCTTCTCAAAGAAACGCAGCGGCAGCCTCAGGAGCTTGTCGATCACCTGGCTACCGAGCAGTAGATCCATCCGATCGGTGGTGTCGATCAGGAGCCAGGTGCGTACCGCTGTGAGCAACCCCTGAAATAGCGCGCTGGCCACCAGTGCGGCACCGAGCACTTGCAGAGCGGTGAGATTGCTCTGGTTAATAACTTTATCGATGATTTGTTGTAGAAGCAGCGGATTGGCCAGCTGGAAGAGCTGAATGAACAGCGAGGCCAGCAACACCTGAATCAGGGGCCACCGGTATCGCTGCAACACCGGGGTGAACCAACTCCAGCCGAAGGTGCGCTTCGGTGTATCCGCCAGGCGCTTGAGGGTCACCACTTCGGTGGTATCGCCCCACTGGCCACGTACCTCGGTCATCGGCAGCTTCTGCCATCCCCGTTCAGGGTCGGCCAGTCGAACTTGACCACGTGCCACTTCGGTGAGCAGGCAAAAGCGGCCTTGCCAGCTCACCAGCACCGGCAGTTCCAGCTTGTGCAGTTGTTCAAGTTGCACCTGCCCCACCTGGGTCTGCAATCCCATCACCTCGCAAAGCTGGCCCATGCCGTGGATCGGCACGTTGCCAGCCCGTTCGACCGCCCCCTCGAGCATTTTCTCGAGAACGTCTACTGGGCACGGCGTGTCATAGGCCCGGCTCACCATCCGTAGGGTCGCCAGGTTGCTTTGCACTGGCCCTTTGCCATGGATCGGTCTGAAATTTTCGAGTTCAGCGCTTGTGCTGGCTTCGCGAAGTCCCACCCGGCTGAGATCCAGGCTCGGCCCCGGGCGCCATGCCACTGATTCCGTGGGTGGTGTTGGCTTATTCTCTTGGCCCCCTGTCGAGCCAAGCGCCTCGGCTGCGGTTGTTGTGACCATTCCGCTTCCTGGATTGTGGGCGGTTGGCTGTTCGAGCCAATGAATCAAGCGGGTCGGAAGAGTATTGGCCGTTTGGAGTTTCTCCAGCTCTTGAGCGTCAATCGATTCACCTACGCGGGTTTCATGGCCGCTGATCACAGAGCTGAGCAGAGTCTGGACCTCCATTTCGGGGCTGCAGACCGAGCTGGTGCGACAACCCTGCAGCTGATGCAGGATCCAAGCTTGGGTATCAGAAGGAGGCTGAGGTAGACGCTGCACATACCGCCCAAGCACCAGGGCCGCCTCACAGGGACTTGACAGCAGCGAAATGCCTTCTCGCAGTCCAACATCTTCGAGTAGCAGCCTGGCCAGCATGTCTAGCGGCAGACTGAGCAGAAGGCAGGCTCTTCGGGCGATCCCCCCCTCACAGGCGCCCTGACGCAGGAGGCTGACCACTCCAACCAGCTCACCGGCCTCGGCCTTGCCGACGGTGTAAAGGTCCCCACTCACAGGGTCGTCAGCCAGGAGCCGGATCGCACCATCAAGCAGTAGGAAGCCATGGCTTTCTAGCGTCCTGGGACGAAGCAGGGTCTGGCCCTGACTGAGATGAACCTCTTGGGCTGCATCAGCCAGTGCCTCCAGGCTCGTCTGCTGAGCGCTAGCCAAGGCAGGGATCTGACGCAGGTGCTCAAGCGTGCTGCCCGCTGCTGTGCGGTTGACCGTCATCAGGGAAACCTCACCTTCTGGATCATCCTGCTGCATTCAGCTTCAAGCCACTCATCGAAGGTGTCACGAAGCAACAGTGTTCGAAGGTCGTCGTTGAATTCCGAGGGGATCACTTCCTCCAGCTGGGCAACCACGGTGTACGGCCCGAGTGGGAATGGTCGCAGCAGCTTACCTTCACCAGCCTGACGGAGTTGGCTGAGGAGCGGAGCTTCGATTTGGTTGGCAGCAACGGGGCCAACCATGCCCGTGGCTGTTGGATCTTTGGGATTCACCTGCCTGGCCAGACTTTCCCAGCTTTCCTCACGATCTTTGAGCCGGAAGTAAACTTCTTGCATAACATCGGCATTGGTTGCCTGGAGTCGGCGATAACGGATGCTGTCGTAACGCTCCTTGTGCTGCAGGTAGAGGCTGTTGGCTCGAGGACCCCAGCGCTCCTCCCGATAATGCACAAGTTTGTGGGGTCTACAGATCATAGACAGAATCATGTCTTCATCCAGCAGGCGCTCCTGTAAGAAAGCGATGTAGGACTCCTTACTCTCGAGCTGGTGCTGTTCCTTGAATTCCTGCAGTAGTTGTGCCTGGAGGTCTTCAGGGAGTTCAACAGAGCACAGAGCCTGATCAAAAACCCATTCCTTGAGTAGCGTCTGCAGCTGGCCGCACTTGCGCACCAAGGCCAGAAGATCGCGGCCCTCGATGGCGCGATCGTCCATCAAAATCAAGGCTTCACTCATGGCTGCCTCAGGCGCTTCAAGCTTTCACCACGGTTCGTGAACAGATCGCTGAGTAATTCGATCAGGCGCCGGTCACGCAATTTCAGGTTAGTGGTAACAGTCATGCCGCTCTGCAGAGGAATCACGGTCCCTTCCTTCGTGCGCAGTACGGAGCGTGACAGGCTGATGTCCACCGGGAAATGGTAACTGCGGATCAGATCAGAGGGCGGCAGGGCATCAGCTCCCACCTGGCTTATATGGCCCGTAATATCACCGTATTCTGTGTAGGGGAACGAATCGATCCGCACTTTTACGGGTAGGCCTGATTTGATAAAGCCGATATCTTGATTGCCCACATTGACCTGTGCGCTGAGGTTACCTCCCGGTACGATCTTCATCAGCGGTTCGGCATTCTGGGCTACATAGCGGTTGTTGTCAGGTTTGAGATCAAAAACCACACCGCTAATTGGGGCACGTACCACCTCATTCCGCAGTTGATCCTGCACTTGGGCGAGCTGGCCTCTGAGTTGTTGGCTACGTGACTGACTGTCTTTGATTAATTGTTGCCGCTCTAGCTTCAGCTGGATGAGCTGGTCACGTTGGATCTGCAGCTGATTGTTTTGCTGCAGAAGCTGAATTTCACTAATTGCCCCGCGCTGTCCCAGGGGCTTCATTCGTTTCAGGATATCCAAACTGAGTTGCACGTTGCGTGCTGCGGTGGTCTGGCGCTGGACGTTGCTCTTGAGCTGCCCTGCCAGTCTGGCCTGCTCAAGTGTCAGCTGCTGGTTGAGATTGGCCTCCTGGCTTCGGGCAGCCTTGACGTCGTAGATCAACAGTGCCTGTCCCAGGCGAACTCGCTCACCACTCTTCACCAGCAGCTCGGCCAGCTGGCCGGCCTGGGGGCTCTTGACTTCCACGCCCCCCTTCTGGGGTTGGAGGCGACCCTGCACCGTGATCACCTCGTCCAGTCGGTAGAACCAGGCCGTGGCAAAAGCAGTGGCGCCCAAGGTCACCAGGCTCAATAAAAAGGTCTGTCCCCAACGGGAGGTCTGCCGGAGCACCACAGAGTGCTCTTGCGGCAACAGCAGAAACCGACTTCGTTGCCTGGCGCCCAATGGACCGAGTGCTTCGATTAATCATCGACGATACCTGCAGTGACCCTGCTGTCATGTCCCCTCCACCGCCACCTCCGCAAGGGTCAGTCCTGCTGCTCAGCCTTGATTCGTGTCGCTACGACACGTTTGCAGACACTCTGCGGGCTGGCGGGATTCCGCACCTGGCTGCCATTGGCCCCCTGCATCGGGCCATGGCTCCGAGCTACTTCACCTATGGCAGCCACGCCGCCTTCTGGATGGGTTTTACGCCAGGCGTGGTGGGTAGCGCCGAGCCTTGGCTCAACCCGAAAGTCGGTAAGCTCTTTCGTATGGCTTGTGCTGGCCACCCGGGCCGCACCGCGGCCAGCGATGGCGGGCAGGGTTTTCGACTGGAAGGTGCCAATCTGATCGAGGGCTTCCGTCGTCAGGGCTATCGCACCATCGGCAGCGGAGCAGTCGAGTGGTTCAACATCGCCAGCGAGACGGGTGCTGTTTTGGCGGCCCCCTTTGAGCGTTTCCACTTCGCCGGCAACACCTGGAGCTTGGCCTCTCAGCTGGCCTGGATCGAGGAGGAGCTTGCGGCCACCCCCGCTGCGCAGCCCGTGTTTGTGTTCCTCAACGTGGGCGAAACTCACGTGCCCTACTGGCATGAGGGTGCAGCCTGGCAGCGCTGGCCCAGCCCTTGCGTCCCTTTTGGTGGTCCCGGCTGCTCCGCCTCGGAGAGCCGCCGCCGTCAGCGTGCCTGCTTGGAGTGGGTGGATGGCCAGCTTGGGCCACTGCTGGCGCGTTTCGAGGGCAGAACGATCCTGGCCTGTGCCGATCACGGCGACTGCTGGGGCGAAGACGGCCTCTGGGAGCACGGCGTTAGCCACCCCGCCACCCTCACGGTGCCTTTGCTGCTAAGGGTCCGGGGGCAGCCCATCTCCTCTGCCTCGTTCGAAGCCTTGGCTGGGTAAACCCAGCTGGCGGGTCTGATGTCAGTCCCAGTGGATCCCGTATTTCTCCGCCATGGCTGTGGTGGTGTCAGCCAGTTGTTGACGCAGCTGTGCGCGCACAGCTTCAGGCACCCTGTCCGCTTCACCGCGTCCCGCGTTGGCACGGGTCAGCGGGGCGCGCAGCGGCATGGGCTTGAGCCCGAGGAACGCCTGGATTCGGGCCCAGCAGGTTTCAGTTGTCTCGAACAGATCCTCGCTGCGCAGCACAAGCAGTTGCTGCCGCGGAAATAGGGCCTCGAAGCGGGCCAGCTGCTCGTGATACCGGCTCCGGCTCACATAACTATGCTTCTGATGGCTGTAGTCGTTGCTGCCCGTGGCGGCC
>Ga0194133_10006706_pt1 | contig 14063 bp, 7 predicted proteins | sample TA2KigOf40mmetaG_FD_155448 | JGI IMG/M metagenome (GOLD analysis project Ga0194133, IMG submission 155448) | Freshwater microbial communities from Lake Tanganyika, Tanzania - TA2015055 Kigoma Offshore 40m | ecosystem: Environmental > Aquatic > Freshwater > Lake | place: Tanzania: Lake Tanganyika...
AAGGCACCCTCATTCAGGGTAATAGTAATCTGCTACGACCGTAGACTTCTAAGGTGGAACTCTGATACTATTGATCTTGCATTAACATCACCTGAGGCTAATACTACACCAGATTAATAGAATACTCTGAGGGTTAGGGTAATATTCTTTGGCTTTGAAGCAGAAGTTCTACCCTATTAAAGACAGATCAGGATTTATAATGATATGCATTAAATTGATTTGAAACTGCTAGCAAATCGTTCCATAGTGAGATTGGTTTAAGAAGAACATAATTCTTACTAGCACTTTATGATATTGTACAAGAAAGCACAGGGTTGCCAAGGCTGAGATGTCATAGGCCCCTGACTGAGAACCAATATCAAAGGTCCTGGATTCAAACCCCCACCATGCCGGCAATTTTTCAACTCCGTATTGCAAACAAAAATCAATAAAGGCAACCTCAGTCAGGGTAATAGTAATCTGCTATGGCCATAGACTTCTATGGTGGAACTCTGATATTATTGATCTTGTATTAACATTGCCTGAGTCTAATACTACACCAGATTAGAATACTCTGAGGGTTAGGGTAATATTCTTTGGCTTTAATGCAGAAGTGCTCCCCTTTTACAGACAGGTCAGGTTGTACTGCAACTTCAAAATGGCAATAACACTTGCTAATCTTGGAACAAATGGCCCAAGGCTCTCAGACAAATTAAAGTCCCTCTGTTATATCAATGACAGAATGTCAAGAATTGGAATCTACCTAGACACCTCAAGACTTAAGATTGGAAGAAACTCACTAGTGAATAGACTCAATATGCTTGCGAAGTGAATTTTCAATAGACAAATGGAAATATAATCACCTACTCTGACAAAGTTTGAGAAAAGTGTTCTTTACTCTTTAAAAATCTCAAATCCTGTCATTTTATATTGTTTTCTTTTATTTAGTTCAGTTACATTTAATTGCTTTCTTTGTTTGTATTTTTCTTTGCAAGGTCTCACGATGAGATAAAAAGTCTTTTATAATAGGCATTTTTTTATTTTAAAATTTGATGGAATATGTGTAAACGTAAAGCAAGTACAATGTGGACTGTCTTGTGAAATCAGATTGTAGGTAAAGGGCATAGACATCGAATACATAGACCACGCAAGCGACCAAAAATCATAGAGGTGGTTTACCAACAGCTGACCCAGCTAGGCCAAACCGATTCAGCTGTTGGTAAACCATTAATTTACTACTGTGAAAATTCTTCCAGCTACTCAGGCAGAGGTGCGTGGTCTATATATTCGATGTCTATGGTATAGGGTAAAATCTTTGTTGCTGCTAGCACTTAACTGTTTGTGTAGTTGACATTGATAACTAAAAAAACATATGTGACAATACAGACCTCATATTGAACCAACTGGTTAAAACATAAATGTGATCTTTAAGCTCCAGCGTTATTCCTGTCATCAAAAATAATTCTTTTTTTTACCTTTACATTTTACATGCACAAACAAATTTGACTTGCATGCTCAAAAAGGATTAGGAAAACGAGAGCCATATACTCCTAAATGATTTCCAAAAAAAAAGACATTAATTCGAAAAAGCTTTTCTAAATGCTACTGTTCATTGATTTTCCAAGAGACTCAATTTACGCATTCAAATATTCGTGATTCAGAAAACAATCAGTACCAAATAAAACGTGGGGAAAAAAGATTAAATCGAGTAAAAAAATGCCTTTTATAGTACTTGTGTTTTTTTGGACAGTCAATAATTGAAAAAAAAATCACGGAATTTTTTTTGTCAACACATTGTGTAGGAGAAATTAGGGTAACAAAATGTGAAATTTTGCACTTGGATTCGGTGTTGCAGAGAATAACAAACCTTTTTTGAATAACATGAGTGAAAATTATTGGTTTTAGCAACTCCATTTTAAAGGGAATTTAGAAAGGTGGGTGGGTATAAAGTGTTGCTATTTATCAACAAAAACTTTCAATGCACTCAAAAGAATGCTTTGAATTTTCCAATAGTCCTCTGTTACAGAATGTTAAACTTTTTTATTTAGCTGAAACAACTTTTCAAACACGTGCTTGACTGAAAAAAAGTTGAATATAATAATAGGTACCTGGATGAGTAAATTCCCTTATTTGTAGATTATGTTGAGAAGTCAGTGGAGAAAGGCAATTTTTTTTCGAATTTCACTTGGTAAATCGCTGCACGACCAAGGTTTGGGGTAACTATATGCAAATGAAACTCCACTTCTTACATCCCCCTGAAAGTATCTCCGTCTGAAAGAATCTTTCACAGAATCTTCACTTGCAATTCTGTGAATGAAAATTGTGCATTTTCCAAACTAACGTGGGTTTTCCGCAAGAAAAGTATAATTTCAAAAACCACAACTTCTATGTTGCATATCCTCCACTGTGGTTATAACAAACTTTTTTTCTCCTCAGTTTTGATGTTACATTCTAAATGGCTATCCTCGAACTACCTCTCAGTCGAGACAGTGTTGTGAAAAGAATTGGACCTCCAGTTTGCATTGCTCTATTCTGAAAAGAGCTTACAAAAGGGATAGAGAGGAAAAAGTGGGACTCATATATACAAAAGACAGAAAGAAAAGTCATTCTTTATGCAGGAGATATACAATAAAAAAATCTATGAAAATATACAAAAGTTTATTTGTTGAGTTACAATTAAATTTTCAATAGATGGTGTTTGAAGTTCTTATCATATCATGAAAATATTCATGATAAAAAGTTATTGGTCCATATTAGCTCGATTTTGGTTCAAGAATGATAAAAGGGATATACATTTTTCCTTTAAGAATAAGAATTTAGACATGGTGAGCCTAATTTAAACATTGAGAATAATCTCCAAAATGATAATGTCCTGCGCAACTGAGAGGAACAAGCAAAAGCTTTATGAATTTCTAATAGAAACTACCAAGACAGGTCAATTATATGCTGATTTTTGACAAATTTAAAAAAGCACAACTTGAGCAAATTTATCAGTCAAACATTTCTTGAGAGTAATTGAACTGTTTAAAAAGAAATTTTCCAATTATACAAGGCAGAAAAATAAATTTTCAATTTAAGGCAGTTTCAGGCCTTTGAAATGATAAGAGCTGCCGAAACTGTGTTCTAAAAAACTTTTTTCAAAGTTTCTACCGAAAGAAAGGTAAATTTCGTTCAACAAATACGAAGATTTTGGAAGGAAAGTAAGAGAGCAAAATCCCTAGATCTCAAGTGATTTGGTAAATGATAAATGAACTATTGAGATGCTACAAGAACTTGAATCAGGTAGTTCGTAATGAAAGATGAAAATATTTGAGTTGATGTATTTTGAATCTGGTAAACTCTCTTTTCCACCAACTTCTCTTGAAATAAAAACTCAATAGAAAATTTTTTCGACTTTTCAGCCTTTGATTACAAAATATTTCTTCTTTAAAAAAATTATTTTGAGATTGTACTTACAACCGTATTGTTGTAGAAAAAATATTAGATAATATTGCTCCATAATGTCAAGCCTATATGTCTATAAATATTCAAAGGCATCGATTGATGGCTACGCCTTAAATCGGTTGAGGAACTGATTCTTTTCATACCAAAGTGTTAGAGTTTTTAATTGACAATTCTCTGCACTGTTTTTGTGTCTTACAGTTGGAAGTGATATTTTCTGATATAATTATGTTGTGTCTTTCAATAATTAAATCAGTTTATTTTGTTCAGGTAATCTGCACAACCATCATTTCTGACTGAGGTAACAATCATATTAGAAGATTACTAAGGTAAATTCAGGCGTCAAAGATCTGCTTAGACCGGAGATCAAACCCCTGTCTCACGATTCTCAGCCAGTTACCATAGCCATGAGCTAAGACCATAGACATATATAGACCGCGCCTCTCTGCCCACAGTGCAGGAAAAATTTGTACTGTATTGTTTTTACATTTACCAACAGCTGAATCCAGGTGGGTCAGCCTATACATAAAATTGATTTTTATGACCCTTGCACTCTCTATATATTCTATCTCTATGGCTATGATGACCACTTTTCTGGTACACCCCATCATAACATTTATCAATGCCCACTCTGTATCTTAAGAGGGCATACTAAACTTGACTCTGTAAGGCCTGTTCTCTTTAGTACTCAAGATCTTTTTTTTGAGTGTCTAGCGAAGTTAATCATTACAGACACTTTTTAAGTCCTGACTGGAAATCATTTTTGATGCTTTTTGTACATTTTGTGACAACCCGGGGTCAAAAGTTGACAGAGGTGTCAAGAGTTAAACCTTGTCAGGGTTGGACCTGTTGGAGTCTTACCCCTGCCGGGATTCAAACCCCCGACCCTTAGATCTCCAGCCAGATACCATGACCATTTGGCCACGGGTTGAAAAATGTAATTAAGTAGCCAATAAACGATAGAGAAAGAAACTACACTTCTATATATACTGGGGTACTCAAAAGTTCTGATAGCAGCTGTACGTCGTCAATGTCAATGCCTCAAAACTAATAACTTAGAAAAAAAAATATTTTCAATCACTTTTAAAGTTGGCAACTGTGTAACCTTGAGAATTTTGTGCCCAAAACTTTGCAATAGTGTAGAAGTCATCAAAGTCCATCAAGTTTTAACATATTTTGGATTCCTTACATGCTTGGTGAAAGCCCATTATTATTGTCTCGGCAAAAGGGGCGCAGTTTTTCTCAGTGAATGTTCGGAGGACTGCAGATGTCTGACTGCTGTAGTAAACTTCAGTTCATTGTCAACTTTGTAATTTGATTGAGATTCTGATCAGATTATTTTACTTTCCCATGAAATTTCTCTCGAACATAAAAGTTTAATGATGCATATAAAATAAACTAAATTTTGTAGAAAAAAAAAGTTTCTATAACAATTACCCTGCCGAGCAAACTGGACCTTCTAAAAGTATGCTATGCTTGTCAATATCTTGTTTTTTTAAGTTTTTTCTTTTCTAAAAGTCCAGACAAACAGTCTTTTGCCTTTATTAAATAGCCAGTCAATTTTCTATTCTCAGAAAAAACCATATTACTATATCTCTCACCAAAAGGCATGAATTTAACTAAAGCATCCTTCAGGAAAAAACCTCTGACCACAACCACAAATTAAATGTCATCACATAGAGAGTCACATTTGACTTATGCCATCCCTGCACGGTCAAACGAATCAACATCATTTATGGACAACCATTTTTGTTCAGTCTGTTTTCCATTTTGGAAGAGAACAAGGAAAATTTTTGCCTTTTCAACACGATTTAAGCTTGCTTATTTCATACAGAAAAGGTTCAAATTAGTTGATGTTTTAAGCAGATTAATGTTCATCAAACGAAAGAAGAATAGACAGCTTTAAAGTTCCATAGCCAGATAAATTAATTTCTTAAAAGTCACGTCAGTTTTCTGTCCTCGACATCAACTCAAATATCTAACATTTCATTTTCACCTTTCTTACCTGCTGTCTTCATGGCCACACCAACTGCCTGTTCTACAAATTAACTTTTTATCGGGACTTTCAATCTGTCCCAAACACGACGTGTCTGCATCCTAAAACAAGATTGCAAGACACAAAGCACCTGTCACATTAAAACAGGCAAAAAAAGGCTAGAATCCAAATAGAAAAATTACAGCAAGAGATATAAACAAAAAAAGCCACATATTTTCAAGGAAAAGTTGTTATTTGCTCTCTGCAGAAATTGGGGCATTTGTCCCCCGTTGCAGAGATGAAAATGAGTTTCTCAAATTGGTCCGTTTGACCACTTGATTCCATTGAAAGGTAAAGACAATTTTCGCTTACATGGTGACCTCTTTTAACAGTTGGTTGGTTTTCCCCACTCACTCAATGTCATTTGACCCAAGTTGAGTTGGATATGTTGTTAGGCCAACGGTACAAGAAGTAACTTCCCTTGAGACGAGTGATTTCAACCGTTTGACTCTTTCTATTCTTCGAAAATAAACTCATTCTTTACGGCATTTTCTAATAGATTAATTTCAGTTACTTTTGTTCGAAATTGAGTTTCCGAGAACCCCTTTTGCAATAAAATGTAAATTGAAATAGGAAAAGTTCTGGTATTATAATTCATGTTTGGTAGCTCAACAGCTTTACAAAATTTTTATTTTCAATCTCAATGATTTTTCTGTTTTTCTTTTGATCAACAATGTCCTTGTCCTGGGTAGAGAATTATTATGAACTCTATAGTTGAGCTAGACCTTGGTAGTAGAATAAGCTGACCCTTTGGAGTAGAGATGGGCCCTGACCCGAGCTTACTTTTGACCTGCAGTAAATGAAAGGCCCACCTGTCTTCGACTCGAGTACTTTCCGACCCAACCCGAAGAGATTTTTTTGACACGAAGGGAAAAAATTGAAAAATTTGACATTTTTAGAGGAAATTTTCCAAATTCAAACCCAAACCATAAATGGCTGACCCGACCTGACCCGAGCCACAAAAAATTGAACCATCCCCAACCCGGGTATCACTACTTTGGAGAAGGTATTTTTTCAGTTTTTAAAGCACGCCTTGTGATTTGAGATAATGTAAGGCACACTAGATGGTTTCTTTTTTATGGTTGGTTAAGCCCCAGTTACAATTTAGGGCTGAAAAATTGCTGTCATTGAACTCACAACCTTAGATATTAGTTCTTTTAGTCAGGTGCCTATCACCACTGATATTTTTTTCTGTTGTCTTCGTTTAAATCTACTTGCAGAGCTACAGAAATTCAAAAAGAAATCAAAATGTCAAAGATGATTCAATATCTCTTTATTTATAGTATTCTTGTATGGACCAATCAATAATGTAGTACGTGACAACCTTGCTTTGATTTTTCTCAAAGAGTTGTTGCTGTCTTTTTATGCAAAAGCTTATCAGAAAGCATGCTACCAATTTTTGTTCAGCTTAATCAACACCATAGTACTTGTCACTAAGAGATTTTGATTGATTGGTTTACGAAGCCAAAAGTATGTGTTTGAATGGAGGATGATGAATCAGGAATGGTCATTGAAAAGAAAAATAGGTTGTATTGAGTGGATGGACAACCTTCTGACTCCCTTTGAGGAAAAGTCAAAAAAATAAAAGAGAATAAGTTTTCCACAGCATCAACTATGATTATGATTTCACATTATAAAGTTCTATGTAAAAACTAGTTGGCCATGTCCCCCTTGTATTGACCCTCCACCCCATTTTGCCCTGCATTTTTTTCATTTTGTACATCCTACAAGACAGACTGACTATAAATTTTGATTGATATCCAATAATAAACCATTGAGACAATGTGCTTCTTGGATTTTTTTAAACAATCTTAGATTCAAATGAAGTTGATTAAACTTTATTTTCCTTCTAAGCAAACTTTTTCGAAAAAAGTAACTCCTGTAAGAACTTTAATTTGAAAAATAATTATTTGACACAACTTGTAAAAAATTCAGTTTGTTTCTTGAAGAGAGAAAGAGATATAAAAGTTTCTCACGAAGATATGCAAACACTTCTTTGACTTAAGTTTGGAAAGAGAACTAAAACAATTACGAATTCTTAACACATAAATCAAAAGCAGCTTAAAATAAATTAAGCTTTCACCTAATAAATCACATGTTAGTCATTGTTTTCATTGAAAACTGTCTCCTATAATTTAGTCTACAAAAAGGTAGAGGTTTCGATAAGCAATTTATTTGTTCCGTTTACGAAGAATGGTGAGACTTTGAAATCTTGAAAAAATAAAACTGATGAGTAAGTTTGATTTGAAACAGCTCTGCATTCATAAGTAAAATCTTGAATTTGATTTAAAACTGTAACTTTCTTGGAAGCTTTTATTGAATTTAGATTTAATAATGTTTTTAAATCCCAAATAATTGAAATAATAGATTTTTAACTGTTTTTTAAAAGCATGTATTTTCAATGAAATAAATCTATTAAGATCATGAATAAACATATAAATAAAAGTTAAGAGAGTATTATTTTATGGCCATATTGCACACAAAATTGGCAATTAAAAAGCTTCTCAAATGAGATCATCAATGATGAAAATATAGCATTTGATTGAAAATAATGTGATTTTGATCACAGGAAAGGTTGAAGTCACTTTGTCTTCTCTGAGAAGCTTTCTTGCAACTGGTTTCTTTCTTATGTTTTAGAAAAAATATTGCATATAGAATCGAGACTTTTTGACTGTCAAAACAACAACAGCAAAACTTTTAAACTGATTTTTTCAAAAGTAGCGTTGATTTAATGACTGATTGTCCTTTCACAATGTGTCATTGCTGACCATTCCAACCTTGACATTGCTGGACATAGTCAAAAGTTCTTTGAAATGAGTCGCAATGTTTGGCACCGTTTGCTGAATTAGTTGGGGCATTTAAAGGCATTGGCTGTGGGAGGGGTTGTTGTTGCATCATTCCCCCACCTCCATTGGGCTGTTGGGGCTGAGAATGAGTTTGCCAAGAATTCCAATTTTGTGTATTCCAATCAGGATTCCCAGATGTAGCTGGTGAAGGATATTGGTTGTTTCCAAACTGAACTCCACTACCATTTGTGCCATTATAATAAAATCTTGATTCATCATAATTTCCCTGCTGCTGTTGTTGTTGTTGTTGCTGCTGCTGAGGCCAAATTCCTTGTTGGTTGAATTGCTGTGGCACGTGTCCATTTTGTTGAACATAGTGTTGTTGCTGCTGTTGGAAATTTCCAGGCTGGGAATTACCATTTGGAAGGTTGAAAGACGTTGGCTAATAATTTTAAAAGACAATTTTTGAAAAAATATGCTAGCAATGTTGAAAAAAGTTAATGTACCTGAGCTAAAGTGTTTGGTTGAAAATAAGTTTGTTCACTACTTTCTGAGCTCATGCCTCGGATTCTTTGCCCATGAATAGGAACACGTTGTTGCATTGGATTAGAGCCATCCGAATTCAGTTGGTTGTAACTTCCAGATCTTTGATTTCTTGTCAGCTGATTACCACCTCCCACTCCGAAATTTCTGTCCAAGACCCTGACTGGATCTGAGGCCCTTCGTGTTTGGCTAGGCTGAGCCATAGATTGGTTCATTGGCAGTGGTGCCAAATGTTTGTGATATTGTGGAGGTGTTGGACTGCAAGTTTGCTGCTGTTGAAGATGTTGCGATTTTCGGTGAAGCTTATTCAAATGGTGTGACAAAGAGGTCTGATTTGTATTATTAACCACTGAGGCGTCGTGACCTACAAGACTTGACCTTCGAGAGCTGTCAGCAGATATTGGATCCCAAGGTGAGTTCATTTGGGCTCTCATTGAGATATTAGAGCCCTACAATGACCAAACATAGAAAGGTTATAGTTTGATAAAAAAAGGGTATAAAAATTTTGGTTACTCACCACTGACATGGCAGACATGGCTGACACATCGCTGCACCTTCGGCTGACAATCGATTGCTCTGACCTCATACTTCCATAACCCTCAGTGCTGTTGGTCCAATTGCTATCTCTCCTGGCAGTGGTACTGTTGGGTGCAGCCATACCCTGAGTTAAAACAGTTTGTCCCCCACCAATATTTCCATGGCACATTCCTCGATTATTATATGAGGATGAAGGGCAAGTCTCCATAGCAGTTGAGCCTGTTCGACCTGACCCTTTTGTTCCACCAAGGCTCATTTTTTCAATGGATCTATTGATTTCTCCTATATTTTCGTGCCTTGCAAGATCAGCTTTCATCTTCAGAGCCATTCTCTGAGATGGATTCTGGATTGAATGAGGTGGACCACAATCAATGTCATCCCCATTGATGCCAATACCCACTGAGGCCACGACAGGCATCTGTTAAAGAAATATAAGGTAAGACATTCAAAAACTATGAATGATGTTAGAATCACAAGTTTAATTACATCAATTCTTTCCCCATTCCATCCTGGCAACATTTCATGATGTGTTGTACTAACATCAGTATCACTGAGTGGTTGATAGCCAGATTGGCTCGCTCTTTGTCGTCTGGCACCAGTTGTAGGAACATTCGAGCCTTGTGGAGCAATGGACCCGCGATCCTCAGGTGGTGAGCTCGGAGATGGGGAGTTGGCAGCCTTAAACAAAGACATTATAAACTCCTTCAAATAAGTTATATAATATTAAACAACTCACATCAGATTTTGTTGTTGAAACACTATGAGGTGTTCTTGGAGTATTTAGCTGACACCATGAAGGTCCATCCTCAGACCTAAAGAATAATTAATGTTGAAATTTGAAGATGTGAATCTAACAAGAGCCTATTCATGCGAGACACAAACCTTTCGTCCGGGTTGTTCATTCCCTTATGACGTTTATTGGCGTAAAACTCTGCCCCATGAACTGTTTTAACATGCTTCCTCAATGAGGAGGGATCCGTGTATCTCTTTGTGCACCCCGGTGCCCTACACGCGTAGGGTTTCTAAAAAGAATTTAAGTTTATGTCAATCTTATGATTTTTACATAGGAACAATTCATCATTGAGAGAAATGGAAGTAGCTTACCAATAAAATCCTTTGGAAAGCATTTTTAATATCAATAAAATGGTCTCTTAATAAGATACAATCTTTGATGTTGAATTAATTGACTATTTACCTCATTTGAATGGGTCCTATTCTGGTGCTTTGCCCTGTCAGATGCATTGCTAAAAGCTTTCGAGCAACCCGGAAATTCACAAGAATAAGGTTTCTCTCCAGTGTGAGATCGCAAATGGGTTTTCAAATTTTCCAACCGAGAATAAGCTTTGTTACAATTTTCAAACTGAAAATAAGAAAGGGGGATAAAGTGAGTTTTTCGATAATATACAAGCATCTTTATCTCAAAGAAAAATCATTTGGCTTCCAAATTGTCAGAGCCATTCATTCTTGTAGCCTGAAAAGCACATTCAACTTGACGTAAATCCTAAAAACTGTGAATCTGGGTTGTAACAACCACCATAAAGGTGTAAAACGTTCGGTAAGATTTTGAAGAACATCCAAGTCGAGCAATAGGCTCATTAAACCATAAACTTTAAGTGGAAGAAAAGTCAGAGTTGGACTTTTTTTCCTTCTTAAAACCAATATCTGCGAGAATAGCAATCGTTAAAATCAATTTACGACGACAACTTGTCAAAATTAGAGCTGTAATTAATGGTAAACTTTCATCTGATAATGAACAAGATATGCCACACACGTTTAGCTTTGGATAGATCAGAGTCAGACCCAGGCTGCACTTTCTTATTCTGATATTAAATGTCGAATTATCTTACCGAGCATCGGTGTGGCTTCTCCCCTGTGTGTCTCCTCATGTGCACAACCAACATGTATTGAGCTTTAAAAGGTTTTTCCTCACGACAACAGTCCTTCCATTGGCAAACGAAAGACTTTTTGTTGGAACCAATATGATCACTGCTAAGATGCTGAAATAAAAAAAAGATGATTTCTTCTTTTTTTTTGTTTCAATCGTCATTTTTAGATGAAGATTGGAGAAAAACTCAAACACAGACATTATAATCCATTAATTTTTTCCTGGAATTTCCTGCTGATAGAGAATAGAGTAAGTATTTTGATTGATGATGTGATCTCGTAGGGTAAGGAGAGAAAAGTCATAGTTTGGAAGCTAGTCGCGTCATACAACGCCCCAAGTTTTGTTGGCAAGTATTTCAACATAAAAGTTGAAACAAGTTGGTGTTAACTAAAACCTGTTTTATTCATTGTCTGTTTTTTATCACAAAAGCTTTTTTTACGTTTGACACGTCTACAACTAGGTTGGTCTGTGGGACGGCTGTATGTTCAGCACAGATAGGTGTCCACTAGTCATAAATTATGGGTCAACACAAGTGGTTGTACCAGATTGGACAGACAACAGATAAAGTTCAAAAGGAAAAAGAGGTAACAAGGTCAGAAAAAAAATCAACGGCTAAGAGAAACATTTCCTGCATGGAAACATTTTATTGAACCAGATGGTTGCCATCATTTTATTTTATATGACATGTTTTTCTCGAATATCTGCAAGACAGATTTTTTTCTGAAATTCTTCAAGATAATGAGGATAGTAACAAAACAACTTTGATTGACTGGCTACAGGCTCAAGAGTCTTCTCTTTATGGTTCCCATATAGCCCAGAGGTGATCCTCATTCCTTGAAATTGTTTGAATGGTGTTTTATTGCACTCAAACTTCATGGGTTTCAAGAAATTTGATTTTTAAAGTAGCTTAGATTGAGTGTTTCGGTTTTACTGTATAGCCAACAGGCACACTTTGACCAGGGCGTCCTTTGAATCATAATTGGAGTCTAAAGTCTAGACAAGGAAACATGTTTCTCCAGATCACCCATCACCACCACCAACATTTACATTCTGGATAAATTGGCTGCCTTACCCTAACTAGCTCGTCTTGTGTTCCAAATTCTCTGTCACAACCAATCCAATGACAATGTGTTTCGATAAAATCAGGCTCGTCTTTAACATCTATGTCTTTCATAGAGCTGCTATGATGTCTGGAAAAGCATGAAATGTCAATTTTTCGTAATGTTTTGTAAAAAAAATTATCAATATCTTACTCGGGTCTAACAGAAAATGGAGTTTTTGATTGAAGTAAATTTGACTGATCAGATGTGAATTCCATCTAAAATGCAAGTGGAGAGTATACAAAAGGCCCTAGATTTTGGTCCAAGTCAATTTTTGTCTCACCTTGGAACCTGTGAGATCATCTTTACTTTCTTCATCTTTCATTGTGCTAGAAACTACGTTTGAACAGAGTTCTTTTGGCCTAGGGCTTTCCTTACAGTCTTTGGAAAAGGGTGAAAGTGAGTCTGTTTTATCAACCAGAAGTGTTGTGTGAGATTGTTCAAGGGGCAATGAGTTGGGAACTCCAACTAAAGGTAAGTAAGTCGGACCAGAGGATGCTGGAGCCTGATGAAGGGCTGCTGCAGCACTGAGTTGAAGCAGGGAATTCTAAATGTCATAAAAAAAAGTTTGAATGAAGTGTTTCTGATTAAAAAAAGAATGCATTTCAGGAAAACTTACTTGAAGTGAGTTTTGAGGTGACAAAAAGGGAGATGCTGCAGCACTTCTCAACAGATGGGCATGCAGTTGTTGAAGGTGAGCTGAATGAACTAATGCTGGACTTAAGGTACCTGAAAAAAGCTGTTGAATAGAATGGTTGCTTATCAACACATTTCTGTTCTAGTTAATTACCTGTTGAAAGGTGACCATAAGATCCACTGGAACCAGGACTACCCCCAATAAAGTGTAAAGATGTTGGAGAATATCTAACTAAAGCACTGAGGTCTAGTTCCGGATAAGGTGATGCAGATAAGGCCCTTTTTCGGTTAGCTCTATTGAGACTTGCAAGGCGAGAGCCTAGTAACAAATATAGGTATAACACTATAGCTTGCATGTTTGAAGGAGAAATTTTTTGCAACTCACTGTCTAAAGGGTTCATTGGATCTGACACAGCAGCGGCGGCTGCGCTTGCTTGCAAAGCAGCATTGGCCTGAAGTTCTCCGAGTCTCTGAGCTGCAGCATTAAAATAGTCCTGTAACAAAAAAAAACAATCAAAAGTTTGTCTGACATTTTTATCAAGTTTTATATGAGGCTTACCTGGTGAGTAGGTAACCTTTCACCTAATCTAAGTGAATGACTTGGGCTTGTGTGATGTCTTAGTGCATTAAGGTAATTTGGGCTCAAAGGGTGTGGAGGAGGTAGACCTAGTAAAGCTGCTGCCCCTGCATCACCTAGACCCATTCCAGGTCCACCAGATTGTGATAACCTGTAAAAAAAGAGGAGGAAAGAAAATTAAATAGGCTTTGCTATTTGTGCTGAGTTTTAATAAAGATCATATTTTCATTCCAAAATGAAATTGCATGAGCTTTAAAATTTTACATTTTGATAGCTCAATGCCACGAAGGAAATAGTTTTTGAAAACGACTGTTACGAATCATTTCACGAAAAGATTTTAGCAGCTAGGCAAGAGAGGTTCAAATTCCACATGGTTATTTTCATCAAAGAAAGTGAAAATTCGCTTGTTTCAGACAATGGCTATGTCACGTTTTACCGCTTATCTATTCGATAATTAACTCGCATGTTCTAAAAATTTGAAAAACAATTTTCAAAGTCCATCCAATCAAGAAAGTTTTACTAAAGCTACGAGTTAATCTTTACA
>Ga0194133_10006708_pt1 | contig 14062 bp, 9 predicted proteins | sample TA2KigOf40mmetaG_FD_155448 | JGI IMG/M metagenome (GOLD analysis project Ga0194133, IMG submission 155448) | Freshwater microbial communities from Lake Tanganyika, Tanzania - TA2015055 Kigoma Offshore 40m | ecosystem: Environmental > Aquatic > Freshwater > Lake | place: Tanzania: Lake Tanganyika...
CAGCCAGAGACTATTTAGGATATTTCCATATTCTTCATCGTGATACCTGGTCAATAATGTGGCAGTAATGGTTTTAGATTAAAACATTTTTGACTAAGCTAAGATTTTGAAACTTTTAAAGGGAAAAAAGTATCAAAAATATTTTGAAAAAAATTATTGTAAAAACTGTGCGAAATTCATCAAGGTTAACTGGTTCTAAGTAACTATATATGGATAAACTAATATTCTAGTTAATTCTGAAAATAGTTTGAGTGTAACATTTTATGTTTCTCACAATTTAGTAACAATAAGTTCGGTGTTTGATAAACATTTTTAGATTTTGAACATTCGAACACAGGATATGATTCTTGTCATGATCAAATAAAGGTGAAAATGAAAGTCTTGAGACAGGGTTTAACTTACTTGATGGGCAAACGGTAGATTCAATTGTAATAATCACTTAGGGCACTACTAAACATGTTTCTTGTGATTGTCTCAGAGCCATTTCATTAGCAATTTCAATGGCTTTCTTTTTATTGAGTGTGTCTCCATTCTGTTAAGAGTTCAATTTAGGAAACTTTTTCACAGCCCGATATTCTGCTTTTGTGTTCTAAATCTAAGATCACTTTAAATTGATTGAAAGAAACTGTGAAAGTCCTCCAGATTATACAAGCTTTTTATATGTAAACAAGGATCTAAATTCAACTTTTTAGTCAAGGCAGGCAAAATTTCACTTCAAACCAGATTTATCATTAGATTTGTTGGCCATTCAACTTATGAAAAGTTTTTTAAGGTAAAAATAAATAATTGATGTTAAAGTGAGTACACAAAACAATCACACATTATTATGTAAACTACAATCAATTTTACAATTATTGTTTGAACATTGTTATTCAATTCATCTCTGCAGATCTTTAAATATTATTATCATCATCATATAATATATAATTTGATAATTTGACACCTACCTTTCGCATTGCCTTAGAGTCCAGCTTGCAATTATCCATAATGAGACCATGAATACCAGTAGCACAGTACCAGGACAAATAGTCATTAAAGTCTTCAGAACAAACCTAGAAATAAAAGTAGATTTTTAAGTTGTAGATATCCCATTAAGTATCTTGGTACTTTTATCATATCATCACGGAACCTATCTATCCACATTCGATTCCTGAATGCAATTGATCACTGAGCTCCTGCTTTACATGTCGATAAATAGGCTTTAACGTCTAACTCATTAACAAGTTGTTTATTCATTCATAAGATTGTGCTTGATAATTAAGCCTTAGATTTAAGTAGTGTTCCGCTTACGAGAATAATATTGGAAGTGAGTGGTGCTCAAAAATATTTTTGTTTGAAGTAAAACTTTCAATAATATTTTTGTTTGAAGTAAAACTTTCAATAGATAACACCAAGCACAGGAGCAGATCCTAAGTAAACATCATGACCAAAGTTAAAAAATAACCTTTAATAGCCAGCGCATTAACTTTCTATATACATTCAAGATCAAATCTTACCTTGTGTTGAAGTTAATTCTATTTAAAGCTCCAATGCTTCTTGAGCTGGCATCAGTAAACAATTTAGAGTGAAGTAACATGACACTAGAATTGATTAAAAATTAACATTTTCTAATTAAAAAAGTAACAAATAATTTGACAAAATTACCGGCAAATTAAGTAGAGCCTAAAAAACATGGGGAGTGACAGAGTCACATCAACAGGAACCCACTGTGATCCAATTTTTCCACCATGGTTTGACAATTTTGTGGTCCACAGGAAGTAAAACTTTCCTGGTATGGGATGTACTGCACAGATGAGTAACTCTGTACCTATCTGGGCTATTCGTTGCCATGTCATTGCTATTCGCCAGTCATCAGCACAGTTATCAATCATGAAAAGCTGTTTAAATAATTTAGAATTCATATTTTTGAAGAGAGAAATAAATGAAGCATTGAAGGAAGAAAAATAGTTTATTGAGAGTTTTGATAGATTGTTCAATTAAGTTGATAACCTGGACCTCCAGAGAATGGTAAGCCACAATCAGTCCTAAGAGAATTATGGTTGATACTGTTATAAGAGTTTTCAGAGCTGTGGACCAAAAGTCCTCCTGAAAAATTTAAATATAATTTTTCATCTCACAGTTGCTCAGGAGTTTATTTTTTTAAATTTAGTATTTCTTTGACTTTGCTTTTAAACTCAACCTTTTTATGTTGGGTGAAAAGTTCATACATTTGAGTACATAATATTTGATTGGAAAAAGAATTCTAGTTCCTGGATAAAAACTCAAGGAAAGCTTTTTCATGAACGAGGGCAAACTATTTTCTGTACTGAAGATTTACCTTGGTGTAAACCCCGGCTGATGAAAGCTCATTTTCTCCAATCATGACCAAAATTCCAAACATTCCCATAATCAAAGCATAGTCACTTATTCTTTTGCGTTTCTCAAACAGAGCCTTCCTGCGTCCAAGTCGGTGAGATAAGTTGTAGTGACTATCACCACTAATAAAAAATATCTAAAGTTTGTGAACAAGTCCTATGAAACTTCTCATACAGAAAAATCTCCAGCTCAAGAAGGTATTATGTTATACAAAAGTACTCTTTTTAAACCAATACCTTCACAAAGAATATTTCAACTGAGAATTACCTGAACCTCTTGGAATCCTTTAGAGATTTCTCATCCCCTTTGAAATTAGAATAGTCAGAATGAGTCCCGACTAGAGCGACTGTGGCTTCTCCCTCAAAGTTTTTCTTGGGCATTCTGAAATCATAAAAATTTTATTTTCTCTAAAAAGAGGTCACTTTATCAGCTTGAGCATGAAACCATTTTGGGCTTTAACCCCAGCACCTTCAAGCTTTGACCCTAAGTTGAAATAAATTGCTGAAAAAATCATCTTTGGTGCAAAACATTTCATAAAATACACAAATTATATTGATTTATTGGGTTTAATGTGACACAAACCTGGAGGTTGGAGAGTTAATGACTGTTGCACTTTCAGCTACTGATGTTGATGAAATATTCTTGTTTAGCTGGACAAATAAAATGAAAAAAATTATTTGTTGAAATTTGAAATATTTCTGCCATTTTAATTTATGATCAAATGAGCTTTTAAATCATCTTATTTTGATAAGGTTATCAATAAGAGCAACTCCAGAAATGGGGATAATGAAATAAACTCGAAAGCATGACCCTGATCCCAGATTTTTATTTAAAGATTCTGATTGATACAAACCTTTTTTTGCATTTTTACAGCTTAAAAAATTACTTATCAGACCTCATATATTTTGCCCAACATTATTCAGGAAAATTACTTGGTTTGTCCAAATTCAAAAGTTTTATTCAAAATTTTGAACATAGTTTTGCTGTTAATTTTTGTCAAAAATGTTTCAAAGTTGAAAAAGGGCAAAGTTCAGGGGTAAATCCAAAAGGGACTTTTCCAAAAAACCTTTACTTACCCATGGCTCTTCAGTGATGGATGCATTCAAAAATTTGTTCGATGACAATGACTTAGAGAATGCCCCTTCACTATTGGAAAATCCAGCTGAGTGGACATCGACTGAAATTGCATTGGCCGCACCTGCAGTGGTATGAGCCCGACCCCAGTTTCGACGACGGGTAGCTGAGGAGCTTAACAACCCTGTCAGGCTACTCTGTTTTGTTGAAAGGAAGAAACAAACAAAATGTAATTATTAGACATTTCTATTGCATTTTTATCATTTCAAATCAAGAACTCTAAACATAAGAAATGAGGGATTTGGCCTAATTGAATTTATAAACATGCAAAAGCTGCTACCCTCTACATCTATTTACCATATACTAACAAAAAATAATAGCAAGACAATGTTTGACATGCTGTTTGATCACTGCTATACTCAAATTTAGGTCTAATAAATTATTTGGTAATTTGGTTAATGTGTTGCACGTTTCAGAGTTCTTTTGCTTTGTTCCAGACTTCCTAACTCTTAACCAAAACCAACTAATATTCCTCGATTAATCTTGAAATCTTATTAATGATATATGCAAGTGAATTCCTTTAACTTACAAATTGGTTTTATAAGTTGATGTTTACACGTCAAATCATTTGGAAAGTTTTGAATTGCTTTAATGAGAGTAAAAGACAAGAGCCTGAGTGTCAATTAATCTATGAAATAGAATTGAAGTAAATTCAAAGTTTATAAAATAATCTCTGCAAAACACTGATTTTAAAAATTACCAATTCATAAAAGGACATTGAAATATTTTTTTAATTTTAAGTTGCAGTTATGACTGCACTGTTTTGTAATGTTAATGATTAACATTGCAATGAAAAATTTAAGTGGACTTTTTGATCATGCAATTCACTCTCAATTTATTTTATGGGTGGAAGAAGTCTTCCTGATTTAAATGTTTGTCTTGTCAAACCTTTAAAGGGTAATGGTTTTTGAAATTGGTTAAAAGTTTCATGCTTTTTCTCAATTAAACTGTTTCATGAGCAAACTTGCATTTCAAAACTTGGTTTCTAAAAGTGCAAGACACCACATCTTAAGTACAATAAGCAGAAATATCTGGCACATTTCAAAATGGCCCAAAAATCATGAAACTTCCTAAAGATCTAAGTTTTTTAGACCTATGTGCTTGGATGGACCCATAAGAAAACTAAATTTAAGAAGAACTAAGCGAGAAAATTGTTATATCTTGGAATAATTTTAATTTTAAGATGACTGAACTGAGAAATTCTTTCTTTTTTCCCTGGATACATATTGTTAGATTCATCATGTCACCAAAATGTGATAAATATTTCTGCCAATCTTTAAACTTACAATTCAGTATGTCAATGATTCTACTCTTGGGTTGTGGGGTCAGTTGGTGTCAACAATTTTTCAAAGAAGTATGATTCTTTTGATAAATCGGCATTGCAATAGACTTTCACTATTTTAATGTGATGATTTAAGGTTGTGCAGATCAACTCTGATGAAGCCATGCTGAGTGGCACTTAAAATTCTTATGGTGCCAGATGGTGATTTCAAGTGCAAATTATTTGCCTCTTGTAACACGGTGCCAACCTTTTACATACAAGAGGCTCTACCAGCATCGAAAAATAGTGTAAATGATTATCAGAAAGCAAGATGGACAAAGAATTGTTCATGATTATGTGACTATAGTTGAATATGATTGTTGTTTGATGTACCAGCTCATGTTCTTCAGATTGACTTGTAGGTGGTTTGTCATAAAGCTTTCGCAATTGCATCCAATTTCTTCCCCCACTTGTGCTTTTGCCTGGGCCTAACTTTCCAAGAAGTGGCCTCTTAGATCCTGAGCCTGAAGGATTTACTTTTGCCAAAAGAGGATTTCTTTTTGTGATTCTTGTTGAAATGTAATCAAACTCGTCAGCAGGTGATGGCACCAACGTCACACCACCTGACCTTCTAGTTTGTTGGCCCACTGCCCTATTAGAATTAGAGCAAGATGATCTTGGTCTCCTACATGCATGGGCACAACATGCTGCTTCAGTGAGGGCTGTTCTTGACACTGACAGTGACCGAATCATGCTTCCTAATGGAAGAGTCAGTTGGGGTCTGGTAAGACTTATAGATCTTCTATGAAACGTGTTGTGCACAGTATTGTTGCGAATGGCAGCCTCCACATCAAAGGGCATGTCCATTAGAAGTTTGTAACTATCATCTAAGAAAGGGTATAGTGTCTTTCATTGCGGCAGAAGGTCAATCAAGACACAAATTTTGTTATGCCTAATTACCTTCTAGGGTATCATAACTGGTAAGTGTACCGTGACTGCTGTCCAAGTTCTGGGACCAGGTCACATTGAATGCCTTTTCCCTGTGATCATCAGGCTCCAGAAAAACTGCAGGCAAGGTCTGTTGACGCCATCTCACTTGTGGCTTCTATATATTTTGTTCATTGACTGATTAAATTTTGAAATCAATGCAAATAGTGCAGAGGGTAATCCTTTCTGTTTGAACTTGCCCAAAATTAACTATTTACAAATCCATATTGTTCTGAAATTAAACCTGAGCACTAATCTTTTTGAAAAAAAATCCCATATGGTACCTTACAAGCCTAAACTTAATCATAAAAGTAACATTCAATAAGTGACCAATATCTTACTTTATCCAGGATCTTTATGCACATCATTTAATTTTACTTAGTAAAAGAAGCGTTTTGACCTATTTGAGAGTGTAAAACTAGCTCTTGAAACATAATTTTTTCAGATGTTTTGGGAATACTCGAAAAATTAAATGTACTCTGTAGCATGTAGATATGTAAATAACCATCTGAACCACCTCATTGTGGTTATAACTTGCACAGCTTTAAGAAATGTCATGCAATATTTTGTTTTATCATGCATACCAAAAAGACGACAACAGCTAAATTAATGATGCTTGGTAAAAGGCTACACTATAAAAATGTTTCTGTCACTTTGTGTTATATATTCCAATCAGATTGAGAAGGTTTCGGCAAATGAAAAGGACTGAATGATTTTTTTCAAGCGTTTTTTGGCAAGGTTCATTCTGATCAAAAGACCTCTTAAAGATAAAAAATAAATTTCAAATGGTAAATAATGATTGACCATACAAGAAGCCTATAAAAACTCAAGTGAAGAATTAAGTTAAAGAAAATTGAACGATGCTTCTCATTTTCAATTTTAACTATGAAGCCTGCTCTATGTTTATAACACCGTGCAAGTAAAAAAAATCAAGTTCAGTCTCATGACAGAATATTAATAATTAGAGTCAAACTAGAGACAGAAAATTTTCTGGACATCAGGGTTAAGCCCCTACCGAAATGGTCGGTAAAAACGACTGAACTTTGACAACATCCATTGGATCAATGATTGCAAGATCATCTGTAGAAGAAAGGGGCATCTCAGCTGAGGGCGACCTGGGTGGCAGTGGGCTGTACAGAGATGTTTGTCTTTGCAAGGTCAAGAGTTTCTTTGGACTCAGAAGCTGAGACTGCTCACTTATAGTGCATAACAAGCGATTGCTCTGGAATGGGGGTTAAGGTAAAATTGGAGCAAAGAAAGTGGAAGATAGAAAAGTTTTAAATATAATCAATAAGTAAAGTTTTTCTAAAGAGGCACAAAAAGCTTTTCAATTATACACTTTTAAAAGCAGTTGCAGTTAATTGAACATTTACAACCATAAATATTTCCATCTCACAAATCAGTTAAATTAAGACTGAAATTCAGCAAGATAGAAAAGAAAATTTTTAACTCTTTGTTGCAATAACAGGTCAACTTAACGTCCATTCATTTCTAGTATTCCTAAATATAAAGGTAAGAGCTGAAGAGAAAATTGTGAAATATTTGATGCATGTGACATAAATAAATCATTTTGGAAAGCTGATGAAACCTGCTGATGGGAACATCCTCTGCTATTGCAAAGTTTAAACCTTTTTTGATGAATATGAAGCCTTAATAACATATTGTTTGAATAACAAATCAAAAAATCAGGTTCTGCATGAGTCAGATATTTTTTTTTGCAAAAAATGTATCCCTCAGAGTGAAAGTTCTTCATGCTAATCTTACTCACTTTGTAGTGAAGCATAAGGTTTATTTTTAATTACAAAATGGTCATAGATTCTTTTTACTTGCAGTGTTCTCATTTCCATTTTGATTTCTTAAATTACATTTTCCTCATATCAAATCAATCAACTTTTTTGTTCATGACGATTTAATGATTTACTTTAACATTAACAAGTAAAAGAAGATTTCCAATAAAAAAGCCATCAATATTCTACGGAATATCTAATTAGTTTACCCACACCAAGTTGTCAATTGATTTGTGAAAAAAGTTTGAGACCCTCAATAACATTATGAAGTATCAGGCGAAAAGAAAGGCAGTCGAAGAAGAATTTCATGAATTCACATTAATCTTTAGTTTAACAACATCAAACCCAAATATGCACATAGAAGTTTAAGGAATTGTGAAAATAAAAACAAATTGTATTAATGGATTAATCAATGCATTGCTAAGGGTTACATCAACTTTACTGTCACTTAACATATGAAAAAATGTTTTTGCCTTTCGTTTTACAAAGTATTTTCATTTGTCATCAATAGGTTTTCCAGGAAATGCTCTTGAAAGTCTATCTTAAGTAACTCCTAATTCCCTGTGTCACTAGTAGGGGCTAATTGTTGCTACGAACACTTTTAATTTTCTTTAATTACCACAGATATGTGATAAGTAACGAAAAATCTATGTGAGTGAAGCAAATCTACCACAAAACTGAGGATTTAATGAACATGAGGTCATCACGTTAAAAATTTACAAGTTTAGTTCAAAAACTGGGATGCCTTTTTGCATTACTCAACTCAAACTGCAAAAAGTGTCATTATTTTGTGGGGAATGGAAGTTTTGGGTTTTTGTCAATAATTCTGGTGCAAAGTGTTTGGGGTTAATTGCCACACAATGAGAGAGAGAGAGAGAAGGCCAAACAATTTTGTGCACCAAGATGCCATAAAGAGTAGTGTCAAAAACATTTTTTCTTCAACATCACTTGGTGCTTTATGACGACCACTTAACAAACCTTCCATTTAAAATTTCAAACATCAATTTTTCACAAACGAACAATTTCTCAGAGGCTCATTATTTTTCACCACCATCCAGTTTTAGATTACTTTGTAACATGAAATTCTTTTCCAATGAAATTTGCAACAATAAAACTACTGCTATCTAAACTAAACCCACCGTAGGTTGAGGTAAAGCAGGAGGAAGGTGGTCATTTCCCTCCTCCGATACCGACTGGTTAAACCCAGGAGCAGTTGGAGTCCTTAGGGTCTGTGCTCTTTGCAACCTCTGACGGCGTAATTTGGTTGACAGTGAACTCTAAAAGTTTAGGGGAGTTTTACAAAAAAAATTTGTCCCCATGGGCTGAGCTCATTACAGTTTATACACATTGCTGACTAATGGGCTAGTAAATCAAGTATCAAGCATCAAATATTGCAAACTTTAAGAAATTCTCATCTGTTTTTAAATTAGATTGGCTATCATGGAATCATTTTTGAAATGACTTGTTGCTGGGAGAAAAAATATTTGAAAATTTTGGTTCTGTATTTGCATGGTCAAAGTATTCTAATTCACAACTCCCTAGGGACCTGGGAAGAGTTTTAAAACCCCGAAAAGAAGCCACAAATAATAAGAATTCATAAGCAACATTAAAACACATCGACAAGTTATCCTCAAATGCCTTACCGTTTTACTAGATGATCCAGAGATGTTTCCACCAAGAGCTTTTTCATCCAAAGAGACAAAAGAAGTTTTCATTTTATTGCAATCAGTCTTATCTTCATATGGCTGAAATTAAAAATGTAGATTTTACTTTCCATAATATTAATATTATTTTGCTAACAAAGTTTAGAGTAACAGATCGCCCCAAATCTACAAACTCCATGATTCCCATTCAATGGACCCAAGATTTTTCCAATGGTTGTCAACTTAAGGCAGAACTTTTTAAATATTTTACATCCATCAAGAGAAATTGATTTTCATGGTACTGAAATCAGTGATAATGCTGAAAATATTTAATATTCAATTGAGTTCTTGATCCATAATCTTTAGGGGCCACAACTTCACATAAAGAGTAATTTTTTAGCTTTTATGAGACTGTAGAAATGTACTTTTCAGTAAACAAAAGTCAGGTTATTGTTAATTTCAGCCAAATTTTTATGCTTAATTTTTATTTGGCGCTTATAATATTTTGAAAATACTTGAGCAATTAATCCTTCTGTACACAAAATTTACAAGCTTTAAAGCAAAGAATACTTAAGGCTTAATTACTTTGAAAAAATCACATGCTTTTGAAAATAAATGAAGAGTAAATGGTGCAAGCTATTTACCTGGTTCTGAAGATCTTTCTCTTTCTTTTCTTGTCGGATTTTTTTCAGGTCCCATTCCAACTGCAATGCACAAAATCCAAAGCAAAACTTTAAGAATCATGACTACCTACTTTGCTGTCGTTTCTCAAGCAAATTTGAATAGTTGAAAGACCTCTGATTTCAAAGATTTCAACAAAGTATTTTTCGCTCTCAGTAATTGAGAATTTCAAAATCTCAGATTCGATATGAATCTATGAAAAAATCATCCCATCAGAGGTCCTCATCTAAGCTACAAACAAAGTAATGTTTTCAAATCATAAGAATAAACTACTAATTTTATTGATAAAATGAAGTGCCTTCAAATGCAGTTATCAATATTGTCAAATAATTTTTTTGACATAAGCTGTTCTTTAGAAGTCCCAATGTAAAATGTTTTCACTGTACCAGATTTTCTTTGATGATTTTAAATATTCAACATGCTTTTGTCCTGATAAATTATCTTCAAAGTTATACAATATATTTTAAAATGTGATTTGATTGTGAAAGGATTATCCAAAAAGCATTTTGGTTATATCCTTTTGACTAAATGAAGTTTTGCTTGAAATAAAGATTATTCCCATGCATTAAAGAGACAGTTTGTTGAAAATACTCTACCTGCTTGAATTGTCGAAGGCCTCCATTATACTTGACAGTGTCAGCAGCAATGCTTGCAATGCACTCTCCACAAGCACTGACACTTGTTTGTCTTCCACCAAGTCTGCAATGTCTGCTATAGGATGTACAGCTTCCACCTCCACCACTTATTGCACCAACTCCACTCACACTTTGGCCAGTACTTAGTCCAGACCAACTCCCAGCATAGCCAGCAGACCTCTGACGATTCTGGCACTGAGGACAACCCAAGAATTGACCCGAGCCCTCAGGTTGAGAGTATTGTCTGAGCAAGTACAAAATTAAGAGTTAAGGACATCTCAAATTACAATCCATGGCTTCAAGGATAACAGGTACAATCAATTTTTTCAGCTAGTCTTTTCCATTTTAAGCATAATATATAAAGCTAGTGATTCTGGAACAATCTTGGCTTCCTTATAGTTAAAGTTAATACCAAAGTTTAGAACCAACAATGGTAATCTGACTTTCAACTTTCTATTCTTACTGAGCTTTCTCTCAAAAAATCCACTTTGATTAAAATCAAGCTAAATGGACAGCAGGATTACCCTAACCCAGTTTTGACCATGAGCCTGAGCTGATAAATGCTTTTGAGATCAATGGATACACTATTATTTTCTTATTGATTGTGGGGAGATTGAGATTTTTTTCATTTTACCTAATTACTCTACTTTCAGCTTTAACTCCAGTCGTGCTTCGCAAGGGTGAAACTCTAGAAAGCATTGAATTATTCAGTCATACTTATAAATCATCAAGTCTCATGGTGATATAATTTCTGACTCACCTAATGGCAATAGACATATCATCTTGTTTTGGAGGATTTATCTGTGGAGAAGACATTGAGGAATCTTGTGAGGTGGTGATGACTGGAATTATAATTCCTGGACTATGCTGGACTTGAAACTGTTGTTGTTGCTGCTGCTGCTGCTGCTGCTGCAGGTAATGGTTTCCAAGGGCTGGATTGTTCACTACAGAAAGTATTGGTGCCACACTCACGTGATGCCGCTCAGAATTTAAAGAGTCCTGTGAGTTTTGGTAACTTCCACAACAACTGCTGATATCTAATGAGGTCTCATTGCCACAACCAAAGCTTAATGAACACGGATCCTCCGAACATCCCATACGACGAAGTGCTGAGGAATATGATTTCAGTTGATGGTAAGGCTGGTCTCGTGAATCAAGATCCTAAAAGGAGGCAGATAGAAACTCTTAGTTTGTGATAATTTTGAATTTTCACAAGGATAAAGTTTTGCAATGTATGAAGTTGTAATTTAAAATAACTGAAATTCTAAGACTAGTACCTAAAAAAGTTTATTTTGGAAACTTTATAATTTTATAGACCATAATTTGTGAGATGTGAAATCATTTTCTGAGTGTGATATTATTTTTTATCTTTTGAGGGTATTTTTAAAAATGAATCTATATTTTAGATAAAATGAATAAATCTACAGTTTTTGTGGGAATTAGCTTACGGACAAATTCTACGTTTTAGCAGTTAAAAAATTATAAGTGGTTTTTTTTCTTAAATATTACTATTGAATCAAATACTAATGAGTACAGTGCTGTGATCTGAACTAAGGAATTCAATTCAAAACTTTTATTAAGGACTCATTATCTCAAATATGTACAATATACATGAGATATTTATATTTATGAGCGAAAATTGGAAACAAATCAAGAAAAGAATCAATACTAAACTGTTTATTGCTTGAACAGCAGCCTTTCCTTTGGGACAAAGTCATATCAGAGATAAGAAACAAAAGGGTTATGTATATCTTATGCAAGAACCATTAGGAATGGAAAATTTAGTGTCAACCTACTATTGCCATGAGATTATAGGAAATGTGATAGAATCAGAACATCATCATTAAAATATTGTAATCAATGGTATTTTTTATACAATTTAAATAAGGGAAAGTAAGTTGCTGAGAACATTTTCATCTCCAGTATTGGAAATCTGTCCAAGTAGCAAAAAAATTGGAAGGCAATAAATCCTCAAACAAACAGAGATTGTTATGTTTTTGGTAGTTAAAAATGACAATCTGGTGTATAGTATATAGACTCATCTATTGTTAGTGCAGGATAAACACTTTTTTAAGATTCCCACCATTGCCTAATGGTTATGGCATCTGACTGTAGACTGGGAGGCTTGGGTTCAATCTCCAGTTGGGGCAAATCTTTGACCCTAGGATTTGTCTTATAATCATCTAATATGATGGTTACCACTGTCAGGAGTGATGGTTGTGCAGATCGGTAAAATGAACATACAAAAAAAACCTGATTTCATTATTAAAAACACAAAAAAATTACATCAGAAAAATACCATTACCAAAATTTAACCAGGGATAGTTCAGGTGACTGCAAGGCACATTAATAGTGTAGGGAATTTTTGTAAAGTCTAATACTTCAGTATTAGAAGAATCAGTTCCTCAACCAACTATAAGTTGTCAATCAATCAATATATAAATATGTGGACGGCACAAACAGCTCGTATTTGAAGATAAGTGAACAATGAACAAGCATTTCCCTTTTTTACACTCAATCATTTCATATTTTCTATTGAAACAGGATATCCTTACCAATTAAGATATTTGCAACTGATACCAACAGCTGACTTACTAATTCAATTTAAAAAAGGAAATGCCAAAGCACTTAGTACCTTATTTCCTTTATCACACAAAACCATAAAGCATAGCACGCTTTTTTATTACTGAACCTACCCAGTCTGAATGAAAATGTATATAATGCTACCTCCGTTTTAATCTGGTTATATGTATTTTAACATCACCCATTGCTGCAGAAACACTTTTACAAATATGTGTTCTCTAACTGATTTTTTTTCTTTTTGCCCCCCTCACAATTTACTTGTGAGGAAAAAGTTACCCAACTATATTCTGGGTTTGGCTACGAGCAGATTGTTAAAATGGTGTGAACTTCTCCTTGTGAACCAGTGGTGATCTGAAGACCCTACCACGTTCAGCTCAGATTCCTCACTCTAGTACTAGTTGCAGATAGGGAACAGCCAAGAGTTCACCAAAAAGTTTGAAGAAAAGTCCCTCCAATTCATCCAAAAAAGACAGATTTTGGATGTTGAGACCCTGACACGTGCAACTCCAACAGTTGCGGAAAGGGAGTTCTCCCTGACTGATTGCTTCACAATTATCTGCTGTTTGTTCACCTGTTGTATTTGATATTTACATCATTGTCAAGAAGGAAAATAAAGTATTTTTATGTTACATTCTTGTTTCGCACTGTCATGGGTGAGATTGAAAACAGAGAGATCAAGTCAGGAAGATTGATTTTCAGGGAGAGAGAACAGTCTCTTACAAACATGTCTACATATATTTTATTATGTATATGGCCACTGCAGATAACTATTACCCTAAGTTAGGGTGCCTTGTTGATTTTTTTGCAATCCAGGTTCAATAAATTGATGGCTTTTAAAAAGTGATGTTACATGTGACATTAAGATGAAGCTTAGATAATATACAAATACAAATACAAATAGCTGGGGATTTAGCTTAGAACCTTAAATCTAAGTCAGGTTCCTATGGGAACACCATTAAAACTTACTCAAGTGAATTCCAGCACTACTAACTGTAA
>Ga0194133_10006713_pt1 | contig 14057 bp, 6 predicted proteins | sample TA2KigOf40mmetaG_FD_155448 | JGI IMG/M metagenome (GOLD analysis project Ga0194133, IMG submission 155448) | Freshwater microbial communities from Lake Tanganyika, Tanzania - TA2015055 Kigoma Offshore 40m | ecosystem: Environmental > Aquatic > Freshwater > Lake | place: Tanzania: Lake Tanganyika...
TGATGCAAGGATTTTTAATGTTTGGTCTTCACAAGCTGCTAGGCATGGCTGCATTGAAAATAAAAAAATTATGTTGAGTGCTTCGTTGAGTTTTCTGTTAAAAAAAGTTTGGAATTCTGTTAGTCATGTAGAAATGCAAGTGAATATCATAGAATTGGGAATTGTAAAGAAGGAAATTTAGAATTTATTACAGTACATGCCTTGACTACAATATTTATTACTGATTTTGAAAAATATATCAGAGTTTTATCTTGAAAATTCTACATGTATCACAATTAGATAAATTTTACTTTGACAGCATATTAGATGGTTTAAGCATGGAATTATCCAATGCCTTATATCTAATGTGTTCTAAACTCTAGAATCATTTGTACAAAGTTGTCATCAAAATCAGAGTCACGTTAAGTATAATATTTTTTTCCTGGAAATAACTTGAATTTTATTTTTTAACCAAGCTGTATGTTGTTGGTAAGGCACAGGATTAAAAACCTGAAGCTTGGATCTCAAAAATCAGCGACTCCATCAAAAGATTACCTTCTTGATTCCAGCATCTTGAATTGTTCTTCTATCACCCATTTCAGCTATAATCTTTCTCATGCATTTTTTTCCATTTCCTTCACATATCTCATATCCTTCTACCAATTCAAGGTAATTTTTTGGTGTGCAATTGCACACATTTTCAACAGCCTGCAAAGTTGCTTCATACAAACAATTGGACATCTCATACCTAAAATTTTATGTTTAAGTAAAAAAATTATATTTAAGCTTTTTCTGTCGATATCTTGCCTAAAGCTCATTTCTGATGGAAAGTGCTTTAGCCTGATCTCCTCCTCAAAGTAGCATTGCCTCCTGACTGGATCAAATCTTTTTTTGGCCCCTAACTTTGTTGTTATTAATGCTGGAGTCACAGCTATTTGAACATCTTGACCTTTTTTTGTAAATAAAAAATTAGTAAACTAAGTATTAGTTGGGTAAAAAAGCCCCTGAAAAACCTGTTTGTATATTTATTCCAATATTTTTCATGATTGGAATGTCCAGCTGGTGTGACAGACTCAAAACAAAACCTTCACTTCCAGTCACACTAACTCCATAGTCAAAGGCTTCAGCATCTAGAACAATGTGGAGACCATTGGACAAACTGTTTTTTGCAAAAGGTACCATTGTTCTGCGAATAAAATCATTAGCTTTTGTTAGTCAAGTCAAATATCATAAACAATTAATAAGCTTTAACCTGAAATAAAAGTCATACAAAGTTTGTAATTGTATTTATAAATGTAGGAGGGAATAAATGAGATGAATGAATGAAATGTTTATTTTCTCAAATGTAATCAATTTCTTAGCAGACTTTGTATCTATTTTACTAAAGCTACTGTATTATTCACAAGTAAAGTCATATGGAAAAACAAGTCTTACATATTAATTAACCAGGAAAGAGGGAATAATATAATTGGTATATAATGAAAGAATGACTCCCAATAAGTTGTAGAAGGAAAAGCCAACCTTTTAAGAGATTTTCTCTACAAACTAAATAAGATTTATTGCTTTTTAAAAATTCATACATTTAGAAAGTAGTTGAATTGAAAAACTTTGAGTATTAATTATGATGGAAGGTTAGTGAAAAAAAACGAAATATGAATTCAGTGGATGTGGATTTTTTGTATCTTGAAAAAAGCAGAATACTCCACATGGAACAACGGCATAATAATAATAATAATAATAATTTTGTGCAGTATAGACTCAACTGATGTTGATGAGCAATCAACACCTTTATAAGAGTCCTGCCATAGAAATCTAAGGTCACTGCAGATTACTATTACCCTGACTGAGGGGGCCTTGTTGATTTTTTTGCAATCCGGGTGAAAAATTGCTGGCAGAGGTTGCTGAGGATTGAACCCACAATCTTAGATCTTTGTTCTCAGTCAGGTGCCTATGAACTCTCAGCCATGGCAACCCCATGCTGTCTGTCTGTCCCATCTGCCTTAGCTTAGAATAAACCCCATAGACCCAGACAAGATTTCAAAAATCCCTTTAATAACTTTTTTGGCATTACTATGAGGAGCCTATCTGCAAAATTTAAGCTTTCTAGCTTTAAAGTTGAAGGTGAAGTTTAAGGCGACAGGCAGACAGATGGACAGACAACATGCCACTCCCCATTATGTGCCGTAATGTGTGGCAAAAAACTACCATAGTAAAATTTCTAATGAGGATAAGATTCAAGGTACTATGATGAGATACACAACAACATTATCTACATACAGTATGCAAAATTTTACCTTAGATCTTGCAAATTGGCTGGATGCTTGATAAATGGTGTCAACCATGTACAAGATTCACTAATATCTGTACTAAATCCTGTTTGATAGAACACTCCTGATCCTTTCAACTTAACACTTACAATGAATTCTTCATCTCTGAACTGATTTCCAACTTCAGAAATGAATGCTCTTCCCAATCTTATCTTATCTGTATGCTCAGAAATATTCATATCATTCAGTGTATGATATTTTGAGATTGGAACATTTGACCAAGGTGTTTCAAATGGTCCAGGATCCAAATGGACATTGATTAATTCTTCAAAAAGGCCATTGTAAGTTTCAGATGAGAACATGGCTGAAATATTGAATGACCATAATGCAATTTAGAAAAAATATTCTTATCGTACGCCTTCCAATACGTGTCTATGAAAGGTACACTTTTTATAGTTGTCCCATTTCTGTGTGTTTCCCCAACCCAGAGTCGAACATGGGCTACTGGGTAGGAAATCTGGTGTCCAAAACACTAGACCACCCTGACTCCTTATCTATTTTTGTTACTCACCTTCTACAATTTCCATTTCTCTCTCACTCAATTCATAATCTTCTCCCAAGATATAAACTTGCTTGACAATCCTTTTCAGTTCTTTGAATGTAACATTCAAAGCAGTTAAGCCAGGATCTTTTATGATGTCTGCTATGAATGATTTTCTTAATGTGTTCATGTTGCAAATGACAACAGATGGAAAAAAGACTTCATTAAGGGGGACAGTTGAAGATTCTAGCTTGTAGGTGACACTTGCTTCCATAAACTCTGGAATAAACAATCAAAATAATTGAATGATGTAGAAAATGGCTTTTGAATACCTTGGAATACCTTGTATTGTTGTTCCCATGAGAAAAATTGTGCTGATAACTGAGAAGAGTATTATTGTGCTCCAAAACATTCCAGGAATAGTCCAAAATATGTTAGTTTGGCCCAAAAAACTCCAACCATGAAGGGTTGTTTTGCTGCAAAATTCTTGAAGAGTTGTTTTGTGAACCTTTTTCATTTGCTTCAAAGGAACTTGACAGACATCTAAATATTTTTATAATAGTGTTAAACTAGTTAATAGAAATTGTTTTTAATTGCCTTGACTGTTACTTTACTGATAGTTAATAAGTTATATCATATAAATACTATACCCTGCATTTTGTTGGTTGTTACTATTACTAGCTAGAGATGGGCCCTGACCCAACCCAAGCTTACTTTTGACCCACAGTAAATAAGAGGCCAACCTGCCTCCGACCCAGGTACTTTCCGACCCGACCCGAAGAGATTTTTATATTTTTTCAATCCCCACTGCCAATCTCACTTATATTCCCACAATGCACCAAAACTCCAGGACATTGCAAAATTGGTGCTATGATGATTACCAAATAAATCATGATTTGTCAAATTGACTTTTTGATGAAAATATAATTCCTCAAATAACCTTTTTTGCAGAAATTACAATTCATCGAATGACTTTTTACCTAAATAACAATTTGTCGCATCACTAAATGAGTAATTTTCTAACAATCACACCTAAATGACAAATTATTATAGGGTTAGGGTTTGCACAACATTGGATAGAACCTTAACCCTCCCTTTCATCAGCAAAAAGTCACAACTGTTTAACTTTTCAAAAAGTTATTTTTGAAGTCTTCTGAACAGCCCAGTGGTGCCTTATTTTATCTTATTCTATTTATATAAAAGAAAAGAGTACAAATTATAGACATGGCACCTTGTGGGTTATTCTTACATAATCATCAACCCTTAATGAAATCTTCTATCTATCTTCTATATCTATATATATAAATGGGCGTACAGATGTCTCTTTGTCTGTTGGTATGTGGAGGGCTAATGGAAATCCAAACCCCTGCACCAATCTTGATGAAATTTTGCACGCATACCCCCACCTGTTCAAGGTAGGTTTTGGTGCAGGTTTGACCCCCATCCCTACTAAATCTGGGGCTGGAGGGCGTGAAACCCTAAAAGCTGTTTAGAAAAACAAAAGATGTTCAGCAGGTTGCAAATTAACCCGGGCAGCGTGGGTACCTCAGCTAATATATGTATATATTTATTTCTCACATTCAGGAAAAATAACCAAATGTAACATTTTCAGGAGTGCAAGCCTAGTTATCAAGGATAGATTTGCTCTAGCAGTTGAAAAGTCAATTGAAAAAGTTTTCTTACCTTTAGTTGATTTTGCAGTCAGCTTAACTTTTTTTGTAGTTTTTTTCTTAGCATTTTCTATCTTTTTATCAGTCGATTTTGAAGTTTTTCTTTTAAGGGAACCAATATAAAAATCAGGATTTTCAATATCATAATATTTGCTGTAGGGATGATTTTTGCTCTTGTAATAAGTGTACAAAGGATGTATCTCATTTTCTTTCCATGTAAGATCATCTGAACTTAGACTTTTTTTCTTCATTTTGAAAAAGCAGTTTATTCTAGTGCTTTCCAAAACCAAACTGACTTAAACTTCCCAAGTATTTTGCTTTTAATTGTGAAACCAATCAAAAAATAATTGGATAAAACAGATTTCTGAAAAGAAGCTCTCATTTGTCTTTTTGCTTTGTATTTGCATTCAGAGTGGACAATTTCATAATAAATAATTCATCAAACCTTTTTCATAAGGTCCTTTTTGTAAAGCAAATTTCTTTTTTAGAACCCTCTAAAGATCTGAATAATCCTCTAATTGTGTAGTTGTGGGGTAAGTCTTGAAAAAGTCAAGCTCAATTAACTGCAACCCATAGCCATTCAAAACACTTTCAGGCTGAAAATACTAAAATATCAACTTGGTAGGGAAAATATAGCTTAACAGATACATGAGAATGCTTTTTGGAAAACAAGGATTCAAGTGCAATAAGGAATCATAAACAAAAGAAACTTTTATGGGTGACAAGTGAATATTGCTTAGCTTTATTGACAATACGTCTATCTTCTATACATAAAAATGGGCGAACAAATGTTTGTCTGTAGGTCTGTTGGTGTGTGGAGGGATAGTGGCAATCCATACCCTTGCATGGATCTTGGTGAAATTTGGGACACCCATCCCCACATGTCCAAGGAAGATTTTGGTGCAGGTTTGACCCCAGCCCCCTCACCTTCCACGGGGGAGGGTTGGGGGGGTCAGGTGAGGTTGGGTTAGCAATAAATGCTCTAGGCGAGCCGTCCATTAGCAAACCATCCGTTAGGCGAACCATCCGTTAGGCGAACCATCCATTAGGCAAACTGTTTGTTAGAAGAACTGACATTAGGAGAATCGTCTTCGGCAAACCATTCATTAGTCAAAAAATCTGTAGACGAATCAACACGGTATCAAAAAACATTGCTTGAATGGCTGCTACCACTGTTACTACACTGTAAAAACCAATATAATAGACCATAGAGGTTAGCGCTAGATTGGACAGTGTCGGTATCCAAGCTTATGTAAAGAGTAACAATGGCAGCTGCCATGAAGAGTTCAAAATACCTCTTCCACTGACAGTCCAACTAAGAGGGCAGAGCGCTCTCTATATTTATCATCCCTACCTGCACATTACACATTACATGTCAATCCTGATCTTTTGTCAGCCACAACCCAATTCAAGTCTGATATTAAAATGGGCAAAAACTTCCAACCAAGATTTAAGCTTATTTTAAGATTGATAAAATTGTCTTGAAATCATAAAATCTTGATCTTAACTTTTTATACCTTGAGCAAACACTCTAGATAAGGTGTGAAAAGAAAATATAATTTATGAAGTGTTATTTTTTTGGCAACAACTATTTTGTGCAAGTCAAACAAAATATAATTTTTATTCAACTTCCTTTTCCAAAGAATACTCCAGGCAAATGTTGTCAATAAGAAAATCTTGTCAGACCTTTGTTTGGCTTGTAAGTCTTTGCAAAATAAAATTTCAATCTTTTTTCTAGGTTTAACAGATTTGTCAGAGATTTTGTTTGTAGAATAGATTGAATGAAAATGTTATCCAAAAAATTTCTTTTCATTTTTATTTTGAATCTCACAAAACAAATTGTTAGGATTTCAAGAATCTCTTAGCAGATTAAGTTAAGTCCTGATTTCATTTTTACTAAGCTTAAATTTTCTAAGGTTTCTCAGGCAGACATTTTAATGACTTTGGTCAAATCATCTGTTCTTATTTGCTTTGCCTAGTAATTGCATTATAACCTTTATTTTCTTTACAAAAAAATTATAATTATATTTTCAAGACCATTTTTGAATATAAATACATAACAACTTTTGTTTGGTATTGAGATTGACAGAAATGTTTATTGATACCATGATATTTTGCCGAATGCAAGTTCGCCTAATCAAGTTTGTCTAATGGACAAGTTCGCCTAATGCAAGTTCGCCACTTTATTGCTTACTTAACCTAACCTAAACAGACCCAACCAACCCCCTAACCTAACCCTGCGGGGCTAACCAAGCTACAAACTCGTTCATGGAACAAGTTCGTAGTTCGAGCATAGTTATGAACTACAAACAAGTTCATAATAAAAATGCAATAAAATGCAACATGAAAAAAGTAGGGGGGTCGACTGGGGTATGAATTGGGCAAACCAGGGTATTAGCCGAACTTGTCCATTTTTGACCCTTGCTATTTAGTCAAAATAATGAGGTCAAAGTTGTTAATTCTAACTGTATTGTTCTAAAATGTTTCTGGAAATTGCTGTTTAGGCAAATAATCGAGGTACAAGGTGTTAATTCTAACATATTTGTTTGACCCTTGCTGTTTAGCCAAAATAATGAGGGAAATTAAAATAAATTTGTGAGGTCTGTGTGGGATCTGCCTCCTCGTGGCGCAGACTCGAGATGGGCCCTGTGACCCAACCCAACCCAAGCATACTTTTGACCCGCAGTAAATAAGAGGCTGACCTGCCTTTGACCCAGGTACTTTTTGACCCGAGTCGAAGAGATTTTTTATACCTAAAGGGAAAAAATTAAAAAATTTGACATTTTTAGGGGAAAATTTCCAAATCCAAACCCAAACCATACATGGTTGACCCTACACGACCCTTCCTGAGTTACTAAAATTTGACCCGACCTGGGACAAAAAAATTTAACCCAGACCCATCACTAGTGCAGATTGGAAACAACCTGTTGATTGGCTAAATATCCCTTAAATCCTTTTCCTTATATCTTTGCAAGCTGGCGGTTAGGTATTTTTCTTGCGCAAAAAATACCCGTCTACTTAATTAATATTTAGAATTGAGGTAACCACTAGGTTTACAAATGCACACCCTCTAGCAGTCTCTGAAGGTCACTTCGAATTCACGCAGGAGCATCTCATTCATATTAAGGACCACCCTTCAAGCAGCCAGATGTGAATTAGTTAAGATCTGTCCAGCCAACTAGTAGTTTCTAGTGTTATTACAAAAAAACTCCAAACAGATTGATGCCAAGGTATGTTTTCATTTATTAATAGTTAGAATTGAGGCAACCATTTTAAAGCTTAAGAAAAAGCCATTTCATCCACAGACCTTGGACCTCACTCTCTAGGTTGTTTCTGTCTCATTCTTTCCTCTCTTGAAAATTAAGAATTAAAAAAATGGATATAAGAAAACAAGGAATTTAAAAAAAGCAACTGTTGGGACTTAATTTTAAAACAATTGCCAACAGTCACTACAAATCATTGTAAGGGCGAAAATAGTCAATGTGAGATGTTGATAGTGGGTGTTCAAACTTTGCTAAGTAATTCAAGGAATTTTTCTGTAACAGAAAAAAATTTTCTTCAGAGCTTTTCATTTCTAGAGAATAAATTTGTGGTAATACCTTCATGCAAAGACTTTTGAAGTTGGAGCTCCTTTCTAGCTGACTCAACCAAGTGGAGTTCTTCTAGCAAGAGATCAACATCTTTTAGGATATCAACCATCAGATCATTGGCAGCATCCTATGACAGAAATTCAATCAAATAAATACAACTTCAGTATAATCCACAGGACAGAGTGGTAGACCCAACAAAAATCTCAAACTGCTAAATTCATGTTAGCTTCTCAATTTATATAATAGTGTTCAAGAATGAAGCATTTTCAAATGGAGTCCTTGTTCAGATCATGATTCGGCATGGCCTAGTGGCATGACATCTGGCTGGGGACCGGAGGGTTGTGGGTTCAAACTCCAGCACCTCCAGGCAGCCTTTGAACCTGGGTTGCCAAAAAAATACACAAAAAATATTAAAATGATTCCCAGACTAGACAAAAGTGTGTCTTACATGTCCTGAAGGGGTTTGAGAACAAATACTTATGTTTGATGTATATAAATTTAGAGTTACTAGTTTTCCATAAATAAGCACTATTCTTTTTTTCAATTTTTCAAAATTGCAATCTAAAAACAATTTAACCAGGGATCTAATCATTGTGATCAAACAAAAGAATATAATATAATATAGAGTGCTCTTGCCCCTTCAGGCAGGGGAGACTAAATTCAGGGTCCCTGTACCGGCAAGGAATCACCTGTTGAGGGATTTTGCGCATGGCAAAAGATAAGATTTGTTTTATAATTCTGGGTCCTCAAAAAAATTTAGAGTGCCCATGGACACTGGGAATTATAAAACTAATCTAATCTTTTCCCATGATCATTAACCCTCAACACGTAGCTGAATCAGTGTTGGAATGGGGCTCCTAGAAATATCGCTTTGTCCTCACTCTATATTTATCATCTCTCACATGCTTGACTAAATTCTTGATTTTGAGTTACACATATAAAGTCAAAGCACAATCATGTTTTGATTTTTTAATTTTAATGAGACAGATGCCCAAGAGCACCTTTAGGTAGCATGTCATGTTTGAAACATACATTTGGTGTTAGTCTGTCATATAATTATAACTAGCCAACTGGGCCCAGGCGCTGCCTGGGAAATTAACTACACAGTATAAGGGTTTCCATCTGGTCATTTTACGTTACACAAAGTTTTCTCTCCCATGACCCATTTGGGTTTTGGAGTTTGGGTACCCAGGGGTCCAGGGGTCCAGGGGTCAGGTTTGCAGGGTCATGTTTGTGTTAGGAACCTTCCCTGAGTTGGTGTGGAAGTCTGTGCAAAATTTGGTGGAGATTGGTCTGGCAGTTCGCTTGTGAAAGAGGGACATATAGGTAAAAACAGTCTCTTTTATATATGAGGATAAATGGAACATTATTGTTCCCCATCAATCAAAATTGCACAAATTTACTTCTTAGTCCTTTAGGAAAAAAAAATTACCAAATTCAATTCTGCACTGTCATAAGGCAATCTCTCCTTAGTTGTTGATCTACTTTGCCTTGACAGATCCGATTTGGGCCCCAGGGACCGTTTGAGGATGCCACCATCGACCTAAATTTGATAAAGAAAAATTTTACTTTCATGTTAATTTCTATTTTTCACAAAGGGAGGCATAAATTTTCACATTTAGATATATTTATTTCTCTCACTTTTCCCCATTACATTTTCTCTATTCTAAGTAAATTATGCTTTTGTTATAAGAATAAAAGCTACTGAGAACATTTCATATGCCCAAGTGAAAAAAGGAAATTCTTGAGATTTGACTTTGCTTCACACATATAGTTGAATTTTCACATTCACCTTATTCTATATGGGTGGAAAAATTGTTGCATATATCCTTGATTGTAAATTTCAAATCTATTGGAAATTTTTGTAGTAGAAAACTCAGGCTTGAGGAAAACTTTCAATATTTTTATTTTCTTTATTCCCAAACAAGATTCTTTGCTGGCTTAATTTTCTAGCTTCTGAGCTTAAATAGATGCTTTGGGAAAACCTTTCACTCTTGGATTTGCCTTAATCAATCACCTTGTATAGTGACCTCAGTGAGGATCAATAATCTTACAATTATATTTAAACAAAAAATGATGTTATATTTTACATAAAACCAAAGCAATAGTTGAAACAGGCAGACCAAAATGAAAACAATTAAGAGAAGGTCCAGGTTATTGTAAAAATCCACAAAAAGTAGGAAGTATTGTGAAATCATATACTGATTGTTTATGCTTTCTACATTTATTTTAAAAATAAAGCTATTTATAATATGCTTGTCGTGTTCCTAAAGTTGTTATTTAGGAAATGAAAACCGAATAACACTCTCCAACAAAGCTAAAATTTATTTCAAACCTTAATTTTGTCAAGAGTAGTGTTTCAAAATTAAGTATTTTCAAATTTGTTCTCTTAATATTCAAAAGTTCATGATTGTCACCATCTTTCTCATAAATTATTGTAGCTACACTTACAAATAATTATGAATAAATCTATCTCATCACAATTCTGGCTGAAGATGATTCTTGGTTGAATATTCATGGCAAGATATCATTATAGTTCAATCAAAATTATCTTTCTACATCAAAAATTGTCAAGAAGACATTAACCATTGCTCTAGTGCAAAACATGACTTAATGGTAGAAAATTAGATTTAGATGTAGTGTTGAAGGTTCAAATCCTGCCTAATGCAATAATCTTTTGCACATGTTTGCAAAAACATAAAACATATATCAGCTATAATAAGATAGCTCTTGAGTAGTGCTGGTTGCATCTTAAAATCAAATCAGTCTATACTGTACCAAGGGGATTTTTGAAATTTTGTCTAGGTGCAGGAATCTGCATTTTTCAGCAAAAAAAGCACATCTACTTAATTATTATCTTTGAAGAAGGTTTGGGTTGCAGAAGTAAAAATTCAAGTCAAATTCAGCAAAATGAAGATAAAATCAGACTCTTATTTAGACCATGAAAATTCAAAATCATTCAAAAATGTATTCCAGAGTCTGGAAATTGTTTCTTATCAGTTTGATAAGAAAAAGGGGCCTTCAAACCTTTTGTGAATTTTATTTAAGCTTTTGAGTAATCTGTTTGAACCATTCTAAATTCTTCAATAGAAAAGTTTCTATGTTGATGAACTTATTAGTATAGCCATTTTCTTTTTACTTAAAATCATTAGAAGAAATAAGAAACAATGCTTCTAGTTATGAAAAATTAAAAAACTTATCAACCATAACTAACTATAACACTGGAAATATGATCAAAGAGTGTTTACTTTGATTTAAATAAGACCCAAAATTCAAATTAAAATATTACCAAAATGGTCTGAAATACAAGTGCTAGAAGGAGAGAAGCAAATAGAATTTTTGACATGATGACTGCCAATGTTTTCTTGTTTTTTGAACTTGACAAAACCCAATATTTTTCCTTAATGACAGCTAAAACCTGGGCAATCTTTCCTTAAATAGTTTCATTGCTAACCTTGGTTGCTCTCCATAAAAGATCAGTGGGAGGGGGATTGAGAAAACTGGAAGTGAAATGAATGAATACAAGAAATATATCAACATTTAAAGAAATCCATTTAAATGATCATATCTTTATTAATGTAAAATATATATTTCACTTAATTCATTATCTTAATTGTAATAGCAATATTTTTAACCTTTTTCCTAACCAGATTTTTTCCAAACAATATTTGCTGAAGCATTAGATTTTAAAATCATAAAAACAAGTGTTAATGAAGAAAGTCTTTTTGTGCGTCACTGTTGGTAATGCAATTAAGTATGGTGGTAGCTAGTTTTAATTTAATTTAGAATATCAACATGATGTCAAAGTGTCCTCGAAATTTTCCTGAAAATAATTTTAGCACTTTTACTTTCAATTTTTCACCAAATATTTCTAATATGAAATATAGCTTCTAAAAACTGTAAAGAAATATGTATTATCTATTTGCATCTTACAAGAATTTTTTTTGCAAAATGAAAGACTTTGTACTTTTGAAAGCCTAGAGAAATATCCCAGGAAGGTTTCAACTTTCCAGCTTGGATCCAAGGTGTCTCAAATGATTAATTTATCAAGAAACACAAATTCAGAAAAATGCTTCTTTTTGTAAACCTTGTGAATCTGTGTTATTAAAGGCATACTGGTTTAATTTTATTCATTGTGGATTAACCTAAGCTGGGGTTGAACCTGGGTTGCTGGGATGTAACCAAATGGATCACCCTGACTCCCTGTTTGATCTATAATTACAGGATAGTAACACAGCAAGTCCATAGTAAATTGCAAAGATCTTTTTTCAGTCTTCCTATAACTACTACATTAAGTTTTTACTTTTGTGTTTATCCTTTTTATGTCTATGGATGATTACATATATATGGTTCAAGCCTTGAACCTACTACTTCTTGGCAAAATGCTAATGCAATGCTTTGTCCACTAGAGAAGTACTAATATGTTATGATCAAAATGCTTATTCATCTTAAACATGATTTTTTGCTTTGATGGATCATCAAAAAATATCAATATAAAGTTTAAAAGCTGATTGATGTGGTTTTTTTACAACAACTTGTGTTGACTTTTTTTCCAGTCCAGGGGAACAAGGTTTTCACATGAAGAGAATTTTGAACAATTTGAAAAGTTTGTTGTTTGCCTTTCAAATAAAGTCAAAGTAATCTCTGACATTTGTTACTCTTTTTCTCAATCCAGTTGCCTGCAACCTTCCATCCACTTTTCCAATCAATCCAATGTTCCACAAAAAAAGTTCTGATAGTTTAAGTAATGCATGTTAATCCAAGCAATAAATTGTCCTTAGAAGAAATGAGGTCCTATTTGAAAGATAAAAAGTGCCTTTGGCTTTCTAATACTCCATGGATTTTTTGTTTTCCCAATGAAAAGAATACATTTAACAATACAAAGGGAAAGAATCAAGCTCTTGATTGTTTCAACTTATCTGAGATGATCCATTGTAGTTCCAAAACATTCTCAATATTTTCTTTAGCCATACAAAAAATTTGTTATGGGAAACTCAAGTTTTGTTTAAGAAACAAACCATCATGCTTTTCAGAATGCACCACGATAGTATTTCTTATACCAAAAACAAGATTTCTGCCATTGGAACAATCAGGTATTATTTAGGATGCAAATCAAATCTTTTCTCAAGTCATTATCTGTTTGGTGAACAAGCGGGATTTCTTGAGCTTCTGAAATTACCAATCATTTTCTAATCTGCTAGTTTAGAATACATCCTGACTCAAAAAAGTAGATAGGTGTAGCAACAAAAAACATGATATTGGTCTTGGTTGAGATTATTTTGTACCAACTCTGGGCCAGGATTTCTCAGAGGCTAAGCCACATCTGGTCAAGCAGAGTAATTTCTAAACAATCTAGACAAGCTTTGTTAAAGATAAATGGGACTTTACTTTTCTGTTTGTGTAAGTGCTCTAATTTCAATTTAATTCAAAGCTTATATTTGAACAAATAAATGTGACATCTCAAAAGTCCCTTCAGTTCCACAGCACTAGCTTTGATCAAAACAATGTCTCTCAATTTCATGCAAGTAAAAAAACCTCAAATAGGAATCACAATTAAATTTCAAGCATGTCAAAGGAAAGGTCCTAAAGGGCAATCCAATTTCAATTGAATGATTGACCCATGAGTAAAGAAATGTGCAAAAAGCATATAAAAAAGATGCTTTGTAGTAAATTTTTATTTGGAAAGGAGCATAGATTTATCCCTCCAGAGCAAAGCATCGGGGTTGGCATCTTGGGTCAGCGGCAGGATCAGCATTGGGATCGGGGACGGAGTAGGCATACCCAACCTTTACCTGAACCTATCGGCGTCACACATTTCCAGCATCAGGATCTGCATCAGGGTTGGGGTCATAGTCAAGGTAGGGATTGGCATTGGGATTTGGGCTGGGCTGGGCAAACCCAACCTGAACCCAAACCCGATCTCAAACCTGAACCTGTCAGCGCTATACCATTGGCATTTCTGTCAGGGTTGTGTTAGGTTAGCAATGAGGGGGAAACAAGCTTCCATTTA
>Ga0194133_10006717_pt1 | contig 14051 bp, 7 predicted proteins | sample TA2KigOf40mmetaG_FD_155448 | JGI IMG/M metagenome (GOLD analysis project Ga0194133, IMG submission 155448) | Freshwater microbial communities from Lake Tanganyika, Tanzania - TA2015055 Kigoma Offshore 40m | ecosystem: Environmental > Aquatic > Freshwater > Lake | place: Tanzania: Lake Tanganyika...
ACGTCAGAACCACCTGCGGAACCACCTGCAGAACCACCTGCGGAACCACCTGCGGAAGCACCCGCAGAACCACCTGCAGAACCACCTGCGGGAAACACTGAGGTCAACCCTGCGGAACCACCTGCAGAACCACCTGCGGAACCACCTGCGGGAAACCCTGAGGTCAACCCTGCAGAACCACCTGCGGGAAACCCTGAGGTCAACCCTGCAGAACCACCTGCGGAACCACCTGCGGAACCACCTGCACAACCAACCACGGGTGGAAAGAAATTTGGAAAACCCAAACAACAACAACGGGGAGGTAACAACGAGCCGCCCATCAAGCCAACGACTGTCCAACAAATGGTCACGGATTTTGTCCAAAATTTCGGGGAAGCCAACCACGAAATCATCGCCGGCACCGAAAATCCCTTGGCGGCATTGAACCCCATTCCCGCCGTCAGTGATGCCGTGGTGCATTTTGCCGAGAGATTGATAGAGGACATTGTTATGGATGCCAACGCCGAATGCAACCAAGTGGTGCGCACCTTCATGAAGAATGTCTACTTGGAAACCAACGCACAATTGCAAGACATTCTCTTTAATGAACAATCGGGCATGTTGTTGCCCTACGTGTTTTCCTATGCGATTCGATTCAATGGGAAACTGAGTCAATTGTTTGTGAAATGTCGCAAATTGGTGTCCTCCAACGTACCTTTGGCAAGTCCTCATTCGGCTTCGCTTGTCGAAGAGGAGAGGCAGCCATTGGCAAGTACCGAATTAGAAGTGAATGTGCTAGGAGATAATGTTTTGCAATTTGTACCACACATGATGATGTATTTGTTGTATGTGACGATGCGCGAGACCATTTTGGCCGAAAATGTGAATAGATCGATGGACCGGCAAGAATTTTTCGAAATGGTCGAAAAATGGACGACCACCTGGGCCGACACCTACAAAACGTTAGTACCATCGGGGGACCCCTATGATGTCGTCAAACAACCACGAAACGTAAATGATCCATGGTCTTATTTTACGGACACATTTTTTGAAATGAAAAACGTGGAAGAAGGTATGCGAGATATTTTGAATATTACACTCATCGAACCAATGGATCCACCTGTAACCAATCCACCGGTATACAATCCACCTGTAAACAATCCACCTGTAACGAATCAACCTGTAACCAATCCACCTGTAACGAATCAACCTGTAACGAATCAACCTGTTACCAATCAAGCGTATGGAGGAACAAGAGGAGAAAATGCAAATGTAACGAAGAGAAGACAACCACAACGCAAAAGGAGGCAGTCAGTGACAACTCGTCGGAGAGGCAGCCCTCCGAAAAAATATCGTTTCACCTCCAAACGTTGGAAAAATTTAGTTCGACGTGATCCGACGTGTCGACGCAGACACAATAGGAATAAAGATTAAAAAAATCTTTTGTATTTTGTTTTGTGTGTTTGGGAAAAATCCAAAATAAAACAAAAAAAAAATTAAAAAATTGAGATTAAGGTTAAGGTTAAAAAATAAAGAAAAGTAAACATTGTATTAATTTTATTTTTCTTTCATATATTTGGAAAAAAAAACAATTCATACACAAAAATATATATTATGTCAAAACTGCCGGAAAATGGATCGGTATCGCCGTTGACAAATACGGCATCTTATAACACACCTCCGCCGCTCAGTTCAACCACTTCGTCCATGTCGCCCAGTTCAACTATATCGTCGTTGACAAATGCGACGTTTTTTACAACGAATGAAGACAAATCATTACCAAATGGACAATCACAACCACCAAACGGACAATTACAACCACCAAATACACAACCACAACCACCACAAATTGGACCAACTAACCCAAAAATTATGTCCTCTCTGTTAGAATTAAAAATCAACGAAACAAAAACGGTGGACAAAAAGTTATTTGAACGCATTCATAACGCGACCACCAAGAAATTTCATGGGATTTTGGCGGCTCGCCTGGACAATGAACCCATCAAAGTCGAACATATGATCTTTTTAGATGAAACCAAAACAGTGCCACTTTTAAAAGTCATTTTCACCAATACTTATAAAAACCCCAACTTGTCTATTGATACTGATGTGGCGAATGCAAAAGCAGATGCAAAAGAAGCAGCCAGAGCAACAGCAGAAAAATCACCAGCACCAGCACCAGCAACAAATGGAGCATCACCAGCACCAGCAGCAAATGGAGCATCACCAGCACCAGCAGCAAATGGAGAACAAGGAACAGAAGAACAAGCAGATGCGGCAAAAGAAAGCGACGAAGGAGATGAATTTGATTATCCTCCATCTATCTCGAGCGAAAGTGATAGTGATGATGATGATAATGAGTACAAAGAAAATGAAAAAGAAGCAGCAGAAAAAGAAGCAGTAGAAAAAGAAGCAGCAAAAAAAGCTGAAGCAGAAAGATTAAAGTTGGAAAAAAGACAGAACTTAGCAGAAAGATTAAAAGCAAAAGCAGCAGAAAAAGCAGCAGCAGAAAAAGCAGCAGCTGAAGCAGAAAGATTAAAAGCAGAAGAAGCAGCAGCAAAAGAAGCAGCAGCAAAAGAAGCAGCAGCAAAAGAAGCAGCAGCAAAAGAAGCAGCAGCAAAAGAAGCAGAAAGATTAAAATCGGAAGCAGCAGATGCAAAAAAAGCAGCAGCAGAAGCAGAACAAGTCAATATAAATGATAACATGACGGATACAAATACAAAACAACATTCTTTTACTTATTCGTCCAACTCTGCATATAGTGAATCCGATCTGGGGGATTTGATGGGAAAAGATGGTGTCTTAGCGTCGCGTAAAAACGACATTTTACCATCCAACCAAAATGAAGAAAAAGGTAAAGGAAAAGGGAAAAACAAAAAAAAAGGAACCAAAGGAAATGCACCACCTTCTGGTGCCACGGGTTTTACAAAAACAAAACAACTCGAAACTATTGGACTTGTTATCCGAAATTTACAAGGACAAAAAAGTGAACAAAAACAAGCGCAACAAAAAATTGAGAAAATAATCAAATGGTTAATTGCACGTCAAATGCAAGTGACAAGATATCAAAAAGAGTTGAAACAGATTTTCAAAAACAAAAAGGGATCAATCAATAACGTTGATGATTCGGTATCAATTTCATCTGGTTTTTCCTCTATTAAATCCACCGATGACGATGAAACCAAAAATTTCAAGGAAAATTTCAAAGCAGCGGCCCAAGAAATTGAAGCCATCAATGCTATTTTGGTCAAACGACGTGTGTATCTCAAAGGGAAACTTTCAGATCCAAAATATTTCAAAGATTTTCCAAACGAAAAAAAACAATTGGATCAGTTAATGGATAAAAATCACATATTAAAATTACCGGACGAGCCAATCAAACAAAGAGGTGGTGATGGTGACAACGATAACACCACCAGTGGTAATAACCCGAATCCGGTGGACCGCGCATTGGCCCAATTGAATACATTGATAGAAAACATCCAACAACAACAACCATCGAATCCCATCGATCGTGCGCTCACAAGCTTGCAACCTATTGTGAATTCACCCGCAGCAACAAATCCAAACACAAAAACCAATTCCATCGATCGTGCTCTCACAAGCTTGCAACCTATTGTGAATTTTTCCGCAGCAACAAATTCAAACACAAAAACCAATCCCATCGATCGTGCATTGTTTAAACTGACCGGACTTGTCAACCAAATGCAACAACCATCCCCACCTTTTCAATCATCATCTTCTTCCCTTGGAAGAGAGGTTGCAATTGGATTAGGGCGCGGAGTTGGAGGAGCCATTTTATTGCCCTTTCTTGTCGCCGGAGCGCCTATTTATGTGCCCTATCAAGCATGGCTAATAATACAGAAAAACCCAAATGCATCATTTAATGAAATCTTAAACATCGTAAATAAAGAAATACCAGATCAAATGCAAATGCAAAGCAACAAAACACTTAATAATGGATGGCAATTAAGCAACGTAGCCACCAAATTATTAACTTATTGGGGCACGGGCGTGTCTGGATTGGTTGGTTTGGTGATTGCAGGTGTGGCTTCGCCATTCATGTTTGTAAAATGGGGATTAGACAAAATAAAAGCTCCTGCGTTTTTATCATCTTTACAACAATCATTGTCAGACTATAAAACGCGGATAAATTTATTAAAAGGAGCAAAAGTATTGGGAGTTGGCTTGGGGGCAGTTGCATTGTCTCCATTCATTGGGTTGGCAGTCGCAACAGAAGGTTTGGTTGCTTATGTGAACCCCAATGTCAAAGCATATTTAGATAACAATCCAACTGTTGTAACTAAAATTCGTCAGGATTTGGAGGAATGGGCGAAAAAACCAGAAACCCAGTCCAAACTGTCGGCATTGACGCCATTTTCTAAAAATGATTGGCCAGACGAAATCAAAAACGATCCCTATGCAATATCCGTCATAGCACCCACCAAAATGTTGGGCGAATTGATTGCTTTGCCATTTTTGGTGGCAGGATCACCAGTTTATGTAGCCAAACAAACATGGACTGAATGGAACAAAAACAACACGAATCTGTCTAACATATTAGAAGAAATAAAGAAAACCATGATAAAAGACTCGGGATTTTCTAACTCTGCAGCAACGTTTTTTACAGGGGTTGGCGCGGGATTGATTGCAATACCCGTCGGGGCAGTAGCGGTGGGAGCTGGAGCAGCGGCGTTGGCCACGTCACCAATTTGGGGACCTGTTGTTTACTTTTACTCTAATGGGGAAAAACCTAAGTTTAATGATTGGTATCAATCCTTGAAAAATGGTTTTAACTCTTTACAACAAGCTTTAACATTTCCTCAAAAACAACAATTAGCAACTGCTAATTTCAAATCCTTACTATTATCATCATCACCTAATCAACAACCACAAAAACAGCAACAGCAACAGAAACAGAATCCCATCGACCGCGCTCTACAAACCTTGCAAACAATGATTGCTTCCTCAATGACGACCCAAAATCCCATCGATCGCGCCTTAGCCACACTCCAACAACTCATCCAGTCGTCCACCCAAATAAGTATGATCAACCTCTATCCCTTTTTAATCAAACTCAAGGAATTGTTGGAAACGGGCGGCGTCAATGGCAACATCGACACCCTCTATCACGATATGAGCGAACAAACCGCCACCCAAAAAGACACCGACGACGAAGAAGATGTGGGACTCATGACCATACAAATGGATGCGGAGGGCGACAAGGAAATCATCACGGGATTCTTGGTGGGCGATTTTGCCTACAAATTGAAACCGGGACATTTGGGCAAGTTTCCCTTTGTCTTGGATGAATATCCGCCGTTTTCTGCGACATCCTCTCGCACACTCACGATTCTCTCGCCCCAAAAAGTGGAGCCCAGCAATTGGGAAGAGGAGTCCAATTACAAGGGCATGCCTCCCTTTGAAGACCAATCCGCCACCACCATACAAGCCATCAAAGATCATGTGGATCGTGTAAAGTACATGATGGACCAAATGGTGAAAGATATTCAAGCCTCTATGGGGTCATCCTCCTCCTCCTCTTCCGCTCCATCAACCATTGTACCCGTTGCACCAGCATCAGCACCAGGAGTAGTAGTACCAACGAAGGTCCAAGCACCAGCACCAGCAGCAGGAGTAGTAGCACAAACACAAACACCAGCACCAGGAGTAGTAGCACTAGGAGTAGCACCAGGAGTAGCACCAGGAGTAGCAACACCAACATTCAATAAACCGTTACAACGTAGAATTCCGGAAGCAGAAGATCCAAACGAAATGGATGTTACAAAGGAAGCAAACAATGTTAAAAAAGAAGAACCAAAGGACAGCCCCGAAACAGAGGTCAAAATACTTAAAATTTCGAAGGATCTTCCACCATTCCAAAAGGGTTTTGAAAATGGTCTGAGAAATCAAATAAATGCAGAAAACAAAATTGCCCTCTCAAAAAATTTGAGAGATGCCATTATGGCAGGAGGACACGTGAAACCCGGTGATATAGGCATCAAAGATTCCATGGGATTTGATTGGAGAAATCTTTCAGAAAAGGAATTTACTCCATATCAAAAATTGTTGTTGTGGATGTTATATGGTCCGCTCATCGAAAATACGAAGGAAGGCGAAGATATTTTGAATATCATTTTGACACCAGGAGAGGTACCTACGGAGAGCAACGAAGAAAAATCACAGATTTCCGACAGCGGAGTGGCAGCCCCCGTCTCTCCCAAAGAATCACATCTTGTAAAAATGTACAATAATATTAAAAATGTTTTGTCCGGGTTTTTCACTAAAAATAATGATATAAGTACATATTATGAGAATTGGTTGAGGAATGATTATGCATGATAAAATCCCCAAACGTCTTCATATTTTTATTACTTATTTTGCATGTTTTCATTTTTTATTTTATTTGTTGTTGGAAAATCAAAATAAAAATAAAAACATGCAAAAAGAAAAGCACCGTTTTTTATTCAATCAAGAAGTGTTTGTACATCCCGATTTGGGATGCATCCATTCCTTCGCCGACCAACAATTCTATAAAAAAGTCAAGGCAACGCCCGGCTACAAACTCCGCCGACGTATTCTTCTGGATGAAGAGGTGGATCCAACCAAGAAACGCAAATGGATCGAGGAAGATCGCCAGCATTATGCCGCATGGTGTGCCAAGCGAGACGCCATCAATGAAACCGCCTGTATACAATCGGAAAAGCGACAACGAGATATCCAATACAGTATTGATGCCTTCAAATTGAATGCCGAATTCGATGACTTGTTGAAATCATTCTGGCAAGTCGCCCCCAAAATGTTTCCTCGCGATCGTTTGCGGTGGTTGAATGGACGATTTCCTGAGTATTATTGGAGCCACACGCAATGGCGGGATGTGTGGAATGTCCTGCCCGACGAAGAAAAAGAATCTCGTTTGTATTTTTTACATTATTTATTTGATGGTTGATTTTATCGGTTTGTATTCGTGTTTGTATTCGTATTTGTATTTTTATAATTATTGTTTTTTTTTAATCTTTATTCACCTGCTCGTTTCACTCACAGGTTTTAAAAGATAAACTTTACAAACCTGAACTGATACACCGGTGTATCAGTCCAGGTGAATAGAGGTTAAATAAAATATAAAAAAAAAAGAAATATAAAGAAATGTACAAAAAAATGAATATAAAGAAACATAATTAGATGGAAAGTCGCGATATTAGATGATGGATGAGGACGACGACATATCATAAACATGTATGGAAGGATCCCTAGAAATACACATGAAGGGGGGTGACGACGTGGGTGGTGTAATCCAAGCATCATAATAGGCCTTGCATTTTTGCAAATAGGACAATCCTATGGCGACTTCGCCTTCTCTTCCGCGCAAGACAATGCGTTCGGCACACAATTCGGGACTGCCATCCAAATAAGTGACATAATCCACGGCGAATTCTTGGCTAGTGCTTTGGAACAACATTTCGTAGACTTGAAATTGGATGGGTTCGATGGAGCCATCGTCGTGCAGCATTTTGGCGAAAATATGATAATCGGCTTCCAATGACCGTTCACACACAATGACTTGGCAACGGGGATGTTCGCGCATCAAACGTCGGAATCCCTCGAGTCGCGAGGTATACGCCATGATTTGAAAGGCAAAGGCATATTTGGGGACATCTTTGTAGAATTTGGATAGAATGGTTTCGTTTGTATCGGGATCCTGGATCTTCGACCACAAATCGACGGGTTCTTGCATACAACAGATTTGCTCTTGTAATCCCCAGATTTCCACGGTTTGTTCGAATTGTCGAAGAAAGGTGGATTTGCCTATACCTATGTTTCCTTCGATCGCAATGACATATGGTTTTTTGTTGTTGTTAGTCGTTTTGGGGGGCAAATCTCGAATCATTTGTAGCAAGATATCCACGTTCGATTCCACAGGGTGTATTTTGGCACAGGCCGCTTCTCCCCTTTGGGTCGAGGACTTGGCGGCACTATAAGATGATGTGGATATGGATATGTTGTTCATGTTTTATTTTTATTTTTATTTTTTTGTTTGAAAATCAAACAAACGGATAACAAAATTCAAAAATACAAAAATACAAAAAATTAAAAAAACAAAGATAAAATAGAATTAATTTATGTTAGGTTATAACTTTTTATGTATTTTTGATTTTTGATTTTTGAATTTGTTTTTGTTTCGTTTCGTTTTGTTTTGAAAACAAATCAACATGTTGGGTTTCTTTCTCTCGGGACCAAAAGAAGAGATTGTCAAAGACTCGGAGCGAAGCGGAGAGGCAGCCTTTGGTAAAGACTCTTGTGCGCCCGCAAAGCGGGCGCTAGAGGCAGCCTTTGGCACGGACTGCCTCTCCTCTTCGAGTCGAGGACTTGACAGTCATGACTATCCCCAGTCGGCATCCTTCGATGATGTACTGAAAGCTCAAAAACATCCCCATCAATATTTGTTGTTGGCCTCCACGCATCTCTCTTTGTACATTGGTCAAACCGTGGTGTCATCCGCCGAAGAATCCCTCTTTTTGGACAGGTACCGAGAGGTTGAGGAAGAGGATACTTCTTTTTTTTCTTTTTTCGGTGGAAGAACGGAGGAAGAAGGGAAAGAGAAAAAGGAAACAACACCCAAAAAGAGGGTTATTTTGTATGGGAAAAATGCGAGAGATGCCTCTCCAAATGAAAAGAAAAAAGAATTGATCCGACGTGGGATGAGTCCCACCGACATTTATGTATATCGTGGTGGGTTGAGTGAATGGATTTTGTTGCAAGACATTTATGGAGAGGACAAATTTACCACCTCTCAAAAAGTGCATGATTTATTGGAATTTTTATGATACAACATTATACATAGAGAAGGAATTATTATTGTACAATCAATGTACATTTTGTTCGTTCATATTTTATAAATCAAAAAAAGAATTTAAAAACATGAATTTGTATTTTATAAACAAAACGAAAATAATCAACAAACAATGGATGAAATTAAAAATCCTATTGGAAAAATGGACGACGAATATCCAATTCAAGGTAGTGATGTAATGGATGAAATTGGAGAATATCTCGGATTTCAAATGTGGAATCTTAGGCACTTATATGATGATTATGTAATACACGATAAGGAAGAGTGGCATTTTTATGGGTGTGATGTGTTGGAGTTTCGTGGTGGGCCACCTTTATTAGTTTATAATTATAGAAACCCTTATGGGATAGGGGGGCCGTGTTCCTCCGACTACACTTTTAATTTGAAACCATGAAACCCACCAAGAATTCTCCAAAACAAACACTTTTACCGGATGAATTAATTGACAAAATTAAGAGAAGTACTTTGATGGCTTATTTACGCTGAAGAAATACTATTTATACACAAACAAATAAAAATCAAAAATGTAAAAACAAAACCTAATTAAACATTTGTTTTGTAATCAAACACAATTTAATTAACATTTTTTTTTTCAAAATATTTTGTTTTTACAAAACAAATTTTGAAAAAAAAACAGAAAAAAAAAACCATGGATTTCCATCAAAGAAAATTAAAGAAAACCGAATGGCAATCCGTCGAAGTTCCCGTCTCCGATGAAGAAAAACGCATTTTGGAACTCATTGTGCACGGTTACTCCGATCCCCACATTCGCACGAATCGTCACACAACGTTGTATACCGTGTTGAAAATCCAACCGAGTGCTGAAATGGATGAATTTCTCTATCGGTTGCGTTTTGAGAAAATATTGACGGATTTGCATTTGTTTGAAGAGACAACGGCCAACAAATCAAATGCCAACAACCACAACCACAACAACAACAACAAACCAACAACTGCTGGCAATAAGAAAAAAAAAACATCATCCAATACGATAGATATTAAAAGACCCGAATACCCCGCGTATTATTTGGAATGGTTACGTAAACGTGGGAGTTCATCCAAATCGGCGAAAATGCCCAACAAAGCCGACATGATTCGCATTGAAAACAGTGTCACTTTTAATACAGATCGTGTGTTTGAGTATGCTCTCATTCGTTTGATAAAAGCCATTGTATTCTGTCCAACAACGACAACAACAACATCGACCGAAATCGCCTTATACGGTTTGTTGCACATGTGTTCGTTGCATGTGGTCAAAGTGCATTCTTATATCATGGATTTGGTGCGTGTCGTCCTTGAAAATAGTGGATTGACCGAACCCGAGACAATATCACGGACGTTTGAACAGGCCGATCGCACGATTGAACACAACCCCACTGTGTCGTCGTTTCAAGACGATCAGCTCTATGCCCATCAAACCGAATTGTTTGAATTGTTTGCTTCTTCATCGAATACAACAAACCCATCAAACAGACACAAATTCGCAAGAGAAAGAGAAAAACAAAACGTGGAAGACCAAGACCAAGATCAAGAAAACAAACAATCGATGTGTGTCTTGTATATGGCCCCCACGGGAACGGGCAAAACCATGAGTCCTCTCGGATTGAGCGAACAATACCGCGTGATTTTTGTGTGTGTGGCACGTCATGTGGGATTAGCTCTCGCCAAATCGGCAATTAGTGTGGGCAAACGCATTGCCTTTGCCTTTGGCGCGGAGACGGCGGACGACATACGCCTACACTATTTTGCGGCGGCGGATTACACCGTCAACCGCAAGTCCGGCGGCATCGGCAAAGTCGACAACAGCAATGGCAGCCGCGTGGAAATCATGATTTGTGATGTGGCGTCGTATTTGGTGGCCATGTATTACATGAAATCGTTTCATGGCGTCGACCAATTGGTGACCTATTGGGACGAACCGACCATCAGCATGGATTACGAGAGCCACGAACTGCACCCGATTTTGGCGCGGAATTGGCGACAGAATCAAATTCCCCGGATGGTGTTATCGTGTGCGACGTTGCCCCGTGCCGACGAGATTGCCCCCGTCGTCCACGATTTTCGGTGTCGCTTTCCGGGCGCCACGATTCATACAGTGAATAGTTACGATTGCAAGAAAACGATTACCCTGTTGAACAAGGAGGGTCGCGTCGCCTTGCCGCATTTCTTGTTTGCGAGTTACCAAGAAATCATGGAATGTGCCGAACATTGTTTGGAGAACAAATCGTTGTTGCGGTACTTTGATGTGAAGGAATGTGTGCGTTTCATTCGGGAAGCGGAACGACGCGGATTTGTACCGCCTGCCCTGTGCATTCGCGAGCGGTTTCGCCATGTCGAAGATTTGCATTTGTTGTCCATAAAATTGCATTATTTGGAAGTCTTGCAGAATTTGACGATGGATGACCCTTTCGAAGACTGGCCACGTTTTCATACGGAATGGGTCGAACAATGGGATATGCGTTTTTCTTTCGCGTCTTCTTCTTCTTCTGCTGGACTCAGCAAATATCATAGTATGGATTCGTCACATTCTTCCACGTCTTCTTCTGTAAATACAAATTCAAATACAAATATGAACACAAATGACAATACAAATGACAATGGTAAAGACTCGGAGCGGAGCGGAGAGGCATCCTTCGGTAAACCATTACGACGTTTGCAGAGTGTGGCGTTGCCTAGTACTACTGCTGCTGCTGCTGCGGTGCCTCCAAAAAAACAAGTGTGGCAACCGTCGGATGGTATTTTGCTGACGACGAAGGACGCCCATACATTGACGGATGGTCCCACGATTTATTTAGCGGAGGATGTGGAAAAAGTCGGCAAATTTTTCTTGCAACAAAGCCACATTCCCGATTCGGTGTTTGACACCATTCGCAAGAAAATGAATAAAAACGAATCGTTGTTGCGGCAAATTGCGTCGTTGGAACGCGAATTCCAAGAAGCCGGGGAAAGGGACAAAACGGTGGGCAACAAGTCCAACAACAACAATGACAACAACAATGGAGGGAAAGACAAGGACAAAGCCAAAGAGAGACTGCGCGAAAAACAAAAAGACGACATGAATCAAGAACAACGTCGGTTGGATGAACAAATCGGGCAATTGCGCAGTCTGATTCAAACCGTGCGACTCAATTCGACGTATGTGCCCAATACCATGCAACATCAGGATTTGTGGTTGCCTTCTTCTTTTTTACATTCGGTCGGATATGTGAAAAATGCGTTTGTTCCCAATGTGGACGACGAAGACGTCAAAGAAATCATGGCGCTGGACGGCGTGTCCAACCAGAGGAAGTTGTTGTTGATGTTGGGAATTGGGGTGTTTGATTTACAACCCCAACAGCAACAACAAGAAGGAAAAAACGACCAAGAAGAACCAGAACCAGATCAAGGAAAAGAAGACCAACAAATGGAAAAAGACCTCGCCGATGCCCGCCATCAAAAATCCAACGAACAATACGTGGAAATTATGAAACGACTCGCGTACAACCAGTGTCTGTTTATGATCATTGCCTCGTCGGATTATATCTATGGCACGAATTATCAATTTTGTCACGGTTTTTTAGGCAAGGATTTGGCGAACATGACCCAACAAAAAATCATTCAGGCGATTGGACGCATAGGCCGTCGTACCGTACAGCAAGAATACACGGTGCGTGTGCGCGACGATGGCGTATTGCGGAAATTATTTCAACGGATGGACACCAATTTGGAAGCGCAAGTGATGACGCGATTGTTTTGTATGAGTGGAAAAGAAGAAGAAGAAGAAGAATAGATAGGGAAGATAGATATAATATAAATTTTTTATACCATTATAATTTAAAAAAAAAATGTAAATAATTTTCTTTTTTGATTTCTTTGTGAACGAAAATGAGCATCGTTTCTTACAACAAAATCACCAATGATAACAATTATACGTTGGGTAATTTTATTTTAAAAGATTTATACAATGGGAATTAGACATCTGGATTCAATCCGAATTCGTATTCGCAATTGTTTCCCAATATGGCTCCTTTGATCGATTCAAATATTGAAGCCGGCGAAAAAAATGCCGGGGATCGTTTGAATGCAGACTATTGGGGTGATTGGGGTGATGACGTATTCGACAATTGGGGTTTTTTCTATTTATATGATGTAAATTCTGGCAAATATTGTTTTCCGTATTTAACGGACCGCAATAATGGCTATGGTGTATTAAATACCCAAGTCTTTTCTGCCTTTGGACGCACGTTTACTATCCAACATGGCTACCCTGTTTATGGGATTTTCAAATTCGACATTTCCGTCAATGACAATTTGCCATTTCGATTTGGCGCGTATGGCAACATGGGATCGGATGGCAGCACGGGTTACAATGAATATGTGCAACCTTTCGGATCCATCAATTTATATTACACCAAAAATTATCAATACGGATGGCCCGTCGAAACTTTTTATTCGTATTGCATTCCTCGTCGCGTGAGCGACAATGCCAGCAAAACCTACGAGATTTATTATGCTGGCGATAACATGAGCATCATGTCAAAAGAGGTCACCCAGGGTGTTCTTTTCTATTTCTCGAAAACAAATGATGTCAAGGATTGGGTTCTCGATGACTTGGTGCCCACCATGGTGTGTTTCAAAGAAGGCAGTCAGATTTTGACCGACCGTGGTTACGTGCCAGTGGAACACTTGCAGCGGGGCGATTTAGTGCAAACGTACGGGGGCCATGGGTTGGTGCCCATTTATGGCATTGGTTCCAAAGAGGTAATCCACAAGGCCTCCTTCGATAACCGCATCAAAGACCAATTGTATGTGTGTAATCCGTCCGATTTCCCCGAGATGGAGGGCCATGATCCTCTCGTGATTACGGGATGCCATAGCCTCTTGGTCAACCGCTTCGACTCCGACGAACAACGCCAACGCGCCATTGACGTGAATGGCAAGGTCTATATCACGGACAAGAAATACCGGTTGCCAGCGTGCGTTCATGCCAAAACCGAGGTGTACCCCAAGGCGGGCAAATACACGATTTATCATTTCGCGCTCGAAAATGACGAACCCACGAAGAATTATGGGGTGTATGCCAATGGTCTGTTAGTGGAGACGTGCTCCAAACGCTTTTTGAGTACTTATTCGGGGCTCACATTGAAATAAATGAGAGCGCGGGCAAATCCAATTAAAAAAAAAAGATTTTTCTTGTAAAATTACCTTTTTCATAAGACGTTTTCTTTTTTTTTGAATTTTC
>Ga0194133_10006718_pt1 | contig 14049 bp, 10 predicted proteins | sample TA2KigOf40mmetaG_FD_155448 | JGI IMG/M metagenome (GOLD analysis project Ga0194133, IMG submission 155448) | Freshwater microbial communities from Lake Tanganyika, Tanzania - TA2015055 Kigoma Offshore 40m | ecosystem: Environmental > Aquatic > Freshwater > Lake | place: Tanzania: Lake...
TCGATGAACTCTTCTCTTTGCTCGATCACACAAGTCTCTTTCCAGGCCATCGGGTGCTTCCCCCTCCAGCCAAAAGTGTTACCTATGTGCCCGGTTTATTCCGTTACCCATGTGCCCGGTTCGGACCAATGTTTTCAATTAGATAAGAACCATTTGATAACGTGGAAGGCATGAAATCCCTGTTGTTAACGCAGGGCAAATCATTGATTTATATTAAGTAGAGCTTTTGGTTTTTCAGAAGGCTACCAAGTTTGGAATTGGTTTTTCGGCAGGGGTGAGCGGGTGAACTTTGCCCAACGAACGGCACCTTTGAAATAGTCGACTTTGTTGATGCGAACCCCAACGGAGCACTTCCCTTCCCTTTGGGGGGTGAGGTTTACTTTGGCGGAAAGCTCGAGCTTGTGGTTCACGAAGTGGCACAACTCTTGACCGTCGTAGCGAAAGGCAACATGGTGCCACTCATCGAGAGGATGAAGAAGCGTGCGGTCGATTAAGGTTTGCTTATCTGCACTGGAGGCGGCAAATGAGTCGAGGCACCATTGGTCCCCGATGAGGCGAGTTTCGAGCAAGAGACGGGATTGGGAACCGGATTCCTGGAGGTGGAAGAATCGTTGCTCGGGTCGGCCACCGCGGTAGGGACAGAAGATGACTTCCCAGGTCCAGGTTGCGGCTCCGGCCAGGGGGTGTGTATCGAGAAAGATCGCGTCAGTTTCGCCGTTGAACTCGACCGCTTTGCCGTTCTTAGTCGAGATCACTTTGGGCTGACCGAGGATGGAGCACTTGTGCTTGGCGATGCGGTCGAGACGATCAAACTTCCAGACCTCGGCTTTTGGAGTGGAGAGGGGTGCGAAGAGGAGGGCGCGTCTGGAGACTAGCGGGTGCATCGGAGGATGTAGGCTGGCGGAAGGTTGCGCCACTCCCAGGCGAGGCGCTCGACGCGGCGGAAGCGATTGTTCACCAGGCGCTGGAAGTGCCGGCCCGAGGGCATGCACATGCCTACGTGGTAGCCAAAGGTAACCATTTGCCCGCCGGGCTTAAGGAGGCTGAGAACTTCTTCGAGCGCGGTCTGCTGCAAGGCGACCGGGAAGGAAGGCCAGGGGAGCCCGCTCACAATGCAATCGATCGACTGGATGTTGTGGCGCGAGCAGATTTGCCGCAGGTTTGCCACGCTGCCAACCTCGACGTCACGGCCAGGAAACTGCTTGCTCCAAGCTTTGGCGAAAGTCGGATTGAGCTCGACGGCCAGAAAGCGGGCGTCGTCTTTCAGTTGTGGCAAGAGAGCGTTGGTCAAAGCCCCTGTGCCGGGACCAAGTTCTACAACGTTTTGGGCTGAGGCCAGAGGCACAGAAGCCACCATGCGCTTGGCTAGATGGCGCGAACTGGGGGCCAGGGCGGCGGTATGAAAAGGGCAGCGAATGAATTCACGGAAAAGAAGCATGTGCTCCCGCAAGGACGCGCGACCCGGTTTTGATTTCAACATGAACAGAAACGTTTCATCTTGTTTTACCACCGAAACAGTGAGTTCAAACATGAATCGAGCCGATTCAGCATATCGATTTAATGGACTTGACGGAACATGACAGAATCGGGAAACCAGAAGTATGGCAATTCGAGTCGCTCTGCACCATCGCACGGTTTACCACTATGACCGCCAAGTTGTTCTTTCGCCGCAAGTGGTGAGGCTGAGACCTGCGCCGCACACGCGCACGCCAATCCTGAGCTATGCCTTGAAAATCTGCCCTACAGAGCATTTCATCAACTGGCAGCAGGACCCGCAAGGGAACTACCTGGCGCGGCTGGTCTTTGAGCAACCGACGCAGGAGTTCTCGGTTGAAGTGAACCTGGTGGCGGAGATGAGCGTCATCAATCCGTTCGACTTTTTCCTCGAGTCCTACGCGGAGAAGTTTCCGTTCGTCTATGAAGAGCCACTTGGCAAGGAGTTGCAACCGTTTCTCGGCACAATTGATGGTTCGCCATTGTTTGAGAATCTGCTGGCCGGGATTGATTTGACCCCACGGCTGACGACGCAGTTCTTGTTCGATCTGAACGCATCGTTGAACAAGCTGATTCGCTATACGATCCGGATGGAGCCAGGGGTGCAGACGCCGGAGGAGACGCTTGGGTTGGGGAGCGGGTCTTGCCGGGATAGCGCCTGGCTGCTGGTGCAACTTTTGCGGCGCCTGGGGCTGGCGGCGCGGTTTGTGTCTGGATATCTCCTACAACTGAAGGCGGACGAGAAGTCACTGGATGGGCCTTCGGGGCCCGAGGCGGACTTTACGGATCTGCATGCCTGGACGGAAGTGTATTTGCCTGGAGCGGGCTGGGTAGGTCTGGACCCTACCTCAGGATTGTTTACTGGTGAAGGGCATATCCCTTTGGCTGCGACGCTGGAGCCAGCTTCCGCTGCGCCAGTTACCGGGTTGGTGAGCCCCTGCGAGGTCGCTTTTGACCACGAAATGACAGTGACACGGATCCATGAGGACCCGCGTGTCACCAAGCCATACACGGACGAGCAATGGGCGGCGATTGATGCGTTGGGCGAACAGGTAGACCAGGATCTGATTGCCGGCGATGTGAGGCTGACGATGGGTGGCGAGCCGACCTTCGTTTCGATCGATGACATGGATGGCGAGGAATGGAATACAGCGGCGTTGGGGCCTGAAAAGGAATTGCGGGCGGGCAAGCTGATTCGCAGGCTGCGCGATGAGATTGCGCCCAAGGGTCTGCTGCATTATGGACAAGGCAAATGGTATCCGGGGGAGTCGTTGCCGCGTTGGGCTTTTACTTGTTACTGGCGGAGTGATGGGTCTCCACTGTGGCGTGACGATCAATGGATCGCCAACCCCGAGAAGAATTATGGCTTCGGCACGACTGAGGCGCAGAGCTTTGCCGAACGGCTGGCAGACTACCTGTCGATTGATCGTGACTATGTGATCTCGGCCTACGAAGATCCGCTTGAGTATGTGCTCAAAGAGCGGATGCTGCCGGTGAACCTGGACCCGAAGGACAACAAGCTTGAAGACCCTGAGGAGCGAGAGCGGTTCCGGCGCGTTTTTGAGCGGGGGCTCGACCAGCCCTCTGGGTTCGTTTTGCCGGTACAGCGGGTTTACGGCCTGGATGGGCAGAAGTGGCAAAGCGGATTGTGGATGCTGCGTGGGCGGCATCTTTACCTTGTGCCAGGGGACTCGCCGATTGGATTGCGGCTGCCGCTGCAGAGCCTGCCGTACTTTCCTGCTTCTCAATTGCGCTACATCTATGAGATCGACCCGATGTCACCGCGCGATCCTCTGCCGGTGCCGCAGAGATCGATCCCGAAAGAAGCAGAGACGAAGCGCCGCAAGCCGGTGATTGAGCGAACGTTGCCGTTTGACGCTGAGCATTATGGCGTGCGAACCGCGTTGTCGGTAGAGCCAAGGCGAGGCAACATCTATGTGTTCATGCCGCCGGTGCAGAACGCAGCCGAGTATGTAGAACTAGTTGGGGCGATCGAAGACGCGGCGGCCGATTTGAAGATGCCCGTGTTGATTGAAGGGTATCCGCCGCCTTTTGATTACCGGCTGAAGCAATTGAAGGTAACGCCAGACCCTGGCGTGATCGAAGTAAACACAAATCCGGCCTCAAGCTGGCGCGAATTGTCTGAAGACACGACGCGGCTCTATCGGGCCGCTCGCGAGTGCCGACTCGGAACCGAGAAGTTCATGCTGAATGGACGCCATACGGGCACTGGAGGGGGGAACCATATTGTGATGGGTGCGGCGCAGCCTTCGTCGAGCCCGTTTCTACGCAGGCCAGATCTATTGCGATCGCTGATCCTATTCTGGTTGAATCATCCTTCGCTGTCGTACCTGTTCAGCGGCACTTTTACTGGGCCGACGAGCCAGGCGCCACGTGTGGACGAAACGCGGCCTGATGCGGTGTATGAGCTTGAGATCGCCTGCAATGAGATCGACAATCATAACTTTGTCGAAAGCGCCATTCCCTGGCTCGTAGACCGGATCTTCCGCAATTTGCTGGTGGACGTTACGGGGAACACGCATCGCGCGGAATTCTGCATCGATAAGTTGTTCTCGCCAGATTCGACGACGGGCCGGCTGGGATTGCTCGAGATGCGGGCCTTTGAGATGCCGCCGCATGCAAGGATGAGCCTGACGCAGCAACTGTTGCTTCGCGCGCTGACGGCTGCTTTCTGGAAGCAACCCTATAAGGAAGCGCCGATTCGATGGGGAACTCGGCTGCACGATCAATTCCTGCTGCCTTCATTTGTGGAGCAGGACTTTGCACAGGTGATGCGGCATTTGAATCGCTCAGGATATGGGTTTGACGCGAGCTGGTTCGCGCCTCATTTCGAGTTCCGCTTCCCGGTTTACGGAACGGTCGTCTATGACGGAGTCGAGATCGAGCTGAGGCAAGCGATCGAGCCCTGGTATGTACTGGGTGAAGAGCCTGGCACTGGGGGCACGACTCGGTATGTCGATTCTTCTGTCGAGCGCCTGCAGGTGAAAGTTCGAAACCTGACACAGGAGCGGCATGTGGTGACTTGCAACGGCCGCCGATTGCCGTTGCGGCCCACGGGCACACATGGGGAATTCGTTTGCGGCGTGCGGTACCGCGCCTGGCAGCCGCCGCGGTGTTTGCATCCCACAATCGGAGTTCACACGCCGTTGCGGTTTGATCTGCTCGACAAGGCAAGCAAACTCTCTATGGGCGGTTGTATCTATTACGTGGCTCATCCGGGCGGTCGAAACTACGATACGTTCCCGGTGAATTCTAATGAGGCCCAAGCGCGGCGTTCCGCCCGGTTTGCCCCCTACGGAGGTACGACAGGTTGGATGTGGATTCCTGAGCTGGAACCCAATCCGGAGTTTCCGACGACGCTAGACCTGCGTCGTTAGACGCGGACTTTGTCGTAATCGAACCGTTCGTCGACCAGATGGAACCGAGGCTCGCCGTCCTTTTGCAGATAGTAGGTTTTGAGGGGCGTGCGTGTGAGCTGGCTGAGCTTGCGCGGCACCGGTTTGCCGTTGACCCATTCGTAGATCTCGACATCCCAGGGATTGAAGCTCGATAGCAAGCCTCGCTCTTTTGCGATGCGGAAGAGATTGACGTTGCCTGGCTCGTGACCACCGAGATACATGCCGATCATGTCGAGCGTCAAGCGATCCTTGCCGAACATGACCAGGTTGGTGAGGAGGTCCTCGCCGATCCCGAAGCCGTCGCCGTCACGGCCATAGATGCCTTCGATAATGTTCAGGCCCGGGTTCAACGTTTGATAGTTGTCGCAGGTCTTGTGCGCCCAGATCTCCTGGTTCATCGGGCTTAGGTCGGCTTTGCTTTCGTAGCGGGCATAGCCAAGCTGGCGGTGATTTTCGAAATAGCGTTTGACGCGGGTTTCGACTTCTGAATGGATGTCCTGCTTCATGAAGGCAGGGACGCCTGTCACCATGCGCCAGCCTGGGCAGAAGCGCACGAAGGGCTTTACAACCAAGCCTTGCAAGTTTTTGGTGGAGAGCGTCATGCACATGCCGTGCGACTTCCACTTAGCGATGTTGAGCAACCAGGTGCCAGACTCATTAACAGGCGCGAAGTGTGGGATGCGTTTGTAGACTACGGGATCGTGGACCTTGGCCCAGGTCATTTCATAACTGTCGCGGAAGTTGCGCTCGCGGCGGTCGGGCTCATTCATGTCGACGCCATGGCGCTCGTTGATGTCGACAAGACCGCGGTAGTTCCAGGTGTGGAATCCGTTGGCTTCGAGGAACGACATCCGCTTGACGCCGAGTTCTTTGAGGCCCATGACGATGCCCTCATAGAACTGTGCGTCCGTGCCGGTGCCCCAATTGTCGATGTCAGGACGCTTGTTGCGAACACTGGTGAAATTTGGCTTGAGGATGACGCGGTCGCCAACCGGAACCCCTTGCTCTTCAGCGGGGAGGATCACTTCGCGGACAAAGCTCAGGCCTTCGCGAAGCTTGCCAGCAGAATCGGTTTTCGACGCAACGCGAGTGCGCTTGATGAAGACTGCCTTGGGGTGTGCTGCGACGAAGGGATGTACAGCAAAGCGTGACTTCGGAACAGGTGCGCCCGCCAGGGAGATCGGCAGGCCCATGGCTAGCAAATGACGACGGCTCAGATCCATAGAAATTCCTTAATTTGAGAATCGCACAGTGGCGATGCGTTGCAGGGTGGGAAGAAACACTTCGGTCGAAGTGCCTCGTCTGGCGGCCTTGAGTTCGAGGGATGGAGCTTCCGGGCGGAGCAGGGTTGCCTTGCTGAAGTGTCCCTGGATGTGGGCCTGTACTTCTTCTCTGGCACCAGAGCCGTAATTGATCACGTGGAGTACAGCCTGGCCTCGCGCTTCGCCTTGCATGGCGAGGGGGATCGACGAAGTGGAGTTCCAGATGCGGGTGGCCCGGCGCTTGTGATTGATGATGTCGATCACGTCGAGAGCAAATTCGCTGGGATCGACAATGCGACGAGTGTAGGCGACGATGACGCCCTTGCCCAAAGAGAAGAAAGCGCGGTCCGATTCCTGTTTTGTAAGTCTCGCGGCCGGGGGCGGTGGTTGATCGAGGATCAGGGTTTGACCGGCTTCCACAGCGCTAAAACTTTGCGCGGGAATTTGTTTTAGACCAGCGGCTACCAGGCAATTGGCTCCCAGGCCGGCTGGAATTGGCGCAGAGGCAGGCCAGATCAGAGGGCTCGCGCCGCGACGATGCAACAGGTTGGTGAGCTCAGCACAAACAGCTGATCGTTCCACCAGTGCTGTGATTGAGGGCAGCATCGGCAAGCCGAAGAGTCGAGCATTGGATTTAAGCCAGGCGGCTGTCTTTGCGAGGCGAGTCCAGGATGTGAGTGCTTTCGGATCGTTGTTAAGGAGGGCTTCCCGATAGCGAGTTGGAAGATCGAGAACGTAGTTACCGCCCATGACACGGGCCTCTACAAGGGCCAGCTCAACAGTGTCGAAAGGGATCTCGACATCGGGCCTGACGCCTGCCTTGGCATCGGCGCGATAGGTCAGTATGGCGGGTTCAGAAGGATGCAATGCCCGGTGGAAAGCGACCAGATATCCGTTGGCATCTACCCAGGGCTCGGAACTGGCGCTGGCTACTTCTTCCTCCATTGCTTTGCGGTTAGCAGGACGCCTGATACCCGGCCAAAGACCACCGATAATCGAGGGTGGCGGATCGGCCGTTACGAGTTGGTCTAGCGCAAGAATTTGCTTCAGATTCGCTGGTAGAGTTTGTGCGGGATCCCAGCGCAGAAGCAAATCGGTCGGTTGAACAGCCATCACATTATTTTATGGCCTAGCTTTTCGGAAACGCGAAGTGAAATACTAGATGTACAAGGTCACTCAATCTTCTACATTGCAACTTAAGAATTCAGCAAAAGATTCGCTTAAGATCGATCACCGGAGCTATGAGCCCAATCCCGCGTTCTGGGATGAATATCAAGGGCTAGATGGAAGCGTACGGCCACACTGGGCCCAGTTTGCCGAATGCATGTCGGAAATGGGGGCGACCGAGTTTGACCGTCGCTGGCAGAGTGCACAGCAGATCATTCGGAACAATGCCATTACGTACAACGTGTATGGCGAAACCAAAGGTGCGGAGCGGTTGTGGCCGCTCGATCCGGTTCCGCTGGTGATTGGAGAAGAAGAGTGGGCCCATTTGGAAGTTGCCATTGCGCAGCGAGCGCAATTGATGAACGCCATTCTCAACGATTGCTATGGGCCGCAAAATCTGATTCGTCAAGGTAATCTGCCCGCTGAGCTGGTTTACGCAAACCCGAACTTTCTGAGACCTTGCCACGGCATTCCGGTGCCGGGCGATGTACGGCTTCACTTTTACGGAGTGGATCTGGCCAGATCCAGCAATGGGCAATGGTGGGTGATCGCGGACCGTACGCAAGTTCCCTCAGGTGCCGGTTATGCGTTGGAAAACCGGGTAGTGGCCGCGCGCACTTTACCCAACTTCTTTAACCAACATTCGATCCGCCCTTTGAATTCGTTCTTTGCAGCGCGGAGGCATGGATTGTTGCAACTGGCACCAGGCAACCGGCGTATGGTGCTGCTGACTCCTGGACCCTATAACGAAACGTATTTTGAACATTCGTTTCTGGCCAAGACCTTTGCGGTGCCATTGGTTGAGGGGCCAGACCTGACAGTTCGCGACCAGCGTGTGTATTTGAAGACGCTTGAAGGTCTTGAGCCGATCGATCTGATTCTGCGCCGGCAGGACGATAGCTATTGCGACCCGCTCGAATTGCGGGGTGACTCATTGCTTGGCGTGCCTGGATTGCTGGGTGCAGTGAGGGCGGGCAATGTTGTGATTGCCAACGCGCTTGGGAGTGGTTTGATCGAGACTCCTGCACACCAGGCTTTTCTGCCAGGGTTGTGCCGGAAACTGCTGGGAGAGGAACTGCGGCTGCCTTCGGTGGCTACCTGGTGGTGCGGCCAACCGGTAGAGCGCAATTACGTGCTTGAGCACTTGGAAGAGTTGATCATTAAGCCCACGTTCCCCAGGTTTGGATTGAAGCCTGTATTCGGCGCCGATCTGGATCAGAAGGGACGCGAAGCCCTGAGGCGCAAGATCGAAGCCCGACCAACGCACTACATCGCACAGGAACCAGTGGCATTGTCCACGGCACCGGTTTGGACGGAAGAGGGGATGTCGCCGAGGCACATTATGCTGCGGGCGTTTGCGGCTTGGGACGGGCACAATTATGCGGTCATGCCTGGGGGACTGGCGAGGGTATCGCAATCGGCAAGCTCGTTGGTTGTCACGATGCAGCATGGAGGGGTGAGTAAGGACACGTGGATTCTGGGTCGGCCTGAACAGACGCCCTTTGCTCGACTGATGCTCGACGAAGGCGACACAACGCTGCATTCGCCCGTTGTGACGAGTGACATGCCAAGCCGTGTGGCTGACAATCTCTTCTGGCTTGGGCGCTATGCCGAGCGGGTGGAATCGATGGTAAGAACGCTGCGCACCGTGCTGCCCGTATTGGCCGGAGAGGGCGATGTGATCCATAACCTGACTCTCGAAGCGGTGCTCGAGATGATGGTGGCTTACACGTATCTGCCAAAGACGGTTTTGAAATCGCCGATGGGTGAGCAGTTGCATCAATTGGAATCGATGCTTACGAGCATGATTCACGACCCGGCTGGCATTTCAAGCCTCGGCTTTAATCTGAAGCAGATGCGGCAAGCTGCCTGGCCGCTGAAGGAACGCCTGTCGAGCGATACGTGGCGAGTTCTGCACCAAATCGAGATGGAGGCCTCCCAACCCGCGAGGCCATTTTTGGGCAAGCGCCCCGCATCCCTGCAATCAAAGCTGGATCAGACGATCTTGCTGCTTTCGGCCTTTGCAGGTCTGTTGGCCGACAGCACGACGCGCGGACATGGCTGGAGATTTCTTGAAATCGGTCGTAGGCTGGAGCGCGGGTTGCAGACTATGGAGTTGTTGAGCCACGGCATTACGGGTCCGAATTCGGAGCCTGCACATTTGGAACTGGTGCTGTTGGTCGCCGACAGTTCGATTACTTACCGAACCCGCTACCTGACCATGCTGCGGGCTCAATATGTTCTGGAACTGCTTCTGTTCGACGAAACGAATCCGCGATCGATCGCCTATCAGCTTGTGTCGTTGACGGAACTTTACGACAAGCTGCCTCACCGGGATGGAGCGGGATTGTGGAGTCTTGAAAAGAGACTGGCGCTTAAGCCCCTGGCGGCGGTGCGACTGTCCAGTGCGGAGGAACTCCTACAACCCGAAGCGCTCGAGAAACTGCTCTCTCAGCTGCGGGAAGATCTCTACGATCTTTCTGAAGCGCTGACCGGTCGCTATTTGAGCCATGTGATGCCATCGAGGTTAGTGTCGGCATGATCTTCAAGTGCAGCCACACGACGCGTTATACCTATGAGGGACCTGTTGCGCATTGCTTAAGCGAGGCCAGACTGACGCCGCGGATTCTTGAGAACCAGCGGCTATTGGACTGGAGCCTCGCGGTGGAACCCAAGCCCGGGTCGATCATCTCGCGCAAGGACTACTTCGGCAATGATGTTAGCTCTTTCGCTGTGCTCGAGCCTCACGATCGGTTCACTGTAACGGCTACGAGCACTGTAGAGATTTTGCCGCCAACCGCAGAGTTGCAGTTGGGCCCGTCATGGGAAGAGGCTCGGACGATGTTGACTCGTTGCGATCAACCAGACCTCCTTGAAGCAAGTGAGTTCACCTGGGAATCTCCCTTTGTACCCTGGCTGGAAGACCTCTCCGCGTATGCGAACGCAGTACTTTTGCCGGGGCGGCCTCTTCTGGAGGCAGCTCGCGAACTCATGCAAAAGATCTACAGGGAATTTCAATACAAGCCAGCGGCAACATCGATTGAAACTCCCCTTGCGGAAGTGGCCAAGACGCGACGGGGGGTTTGCCAGGATTATTCGCATGTAATGATCGGGGTCTTGAGGGCTCACGGCCTGGCGGCGCGATATGTCAGTGGGTATCTGAGGGGAGATGCCGACTTTCAAGGAGCGCAAGCTTCGCATGCATGGGTGTCCGTATTTGTTCCAGGATTGGGTTGGGTCGATTACGACCCAACTAACAATGTGATGCCTTCGACAGGCCATTTGACGATCGCGTGGGGACGCGACTTTGGGGATGTGACTCCGGTCAAAGGAATTACGATCGGTGGCGGTAAGCACGAGTTGGAAGTTGAAGTTCGTGTCACACCGAAGCAACACTAGAGCTAAGCAATATTACCGAAAATTGCCAGGCCCAATTTCCATTAAATAGCCATCGATTTGCCGTTTCAGCTTGTAACGGTATTAAGTGATCTTACGCGACACGCCGCCAAACGATTGAAAAAATTGATCCAAATTCAGCTTTACAGATCTTGGTTCAAAACATAAATATATTTGTAACATCGAAAGAATTAATCCAAATATAAACTTGCAAACGATAATTCATTTCTCTAGTATGGATACTAATTCATGCATTTTCGCGAATCCTCAAAAACTATGGATGGTATGAGCGATGCCGATAGCCGATGATGGAGCGCATTCGCAAGACCCAAGTCGCGGACGACTTTTTGATCGTCGCGATCGGCTCCTCGGCTGGGGGGCTCGAGGCGTTGAGGTCGTTGTTTCAGCACCTGCCCGTCAACCATGATTTCAGCTATGTGGTGGCCCAACACCTGGCGCCCCAGCACAGCAGCATGCTGGCGGACTTACTTTCCCGAGAAACAGTGCTAGCGGTGAAGCAGCTCGATGAAGACACGGTCATGGAAGCTGGCAGCATTTACGTCACAGCTCCCAACCGGAATGTAGTTTATCGAGATGGCTGGCTGCGACTGCAAACGCCAAGCTTGCGGGGTCCGAAACCAAGTGTGGATACCTTGCTGAGTTCGCTAGCAGAAGAATTTCCACGACGCGCGATCGCAATCATACTTTCTGGCAGCGGATCGGATGGATCGATCGGAGCGAAGCGCTTGAAAGTCGCTGGTGGGCTTGTCATTGCCCAAGACTCGAAAACGGCAAAGTATCCCAGCATGCCGAAGAGCGCGATTGCCACAACTTGTGTCGATCGTACGCTGCCAACAGAGCAAATCGGGCCGTCCTTACAACAGTGCAGAGAGCAGGGATTGAACCCGCCTCAGCCCAACCCGGTTCGAAAAAAGTCATCTCAAGTCGAACAGATCCTTGAGAAGATCAGCCTTGCCACCAGCATCGATTTTCGAGGCTACAAATCCAACACAATCAGCCGCCGCATCAACCAGCGGATTGTCGCAACGCGCAGTGCCACATTGCAGGACTACATCACACTGCTCGACAACAATCATGAAGAGCTGCAGAATCTGGCGCAGAATTGCCTTGTCTCAGTGACGAGTTTCTTCAGAGAAGACGGGCGCTTTGAAGCACTGGGAAGCTTACTGAAACTGCGAGCGGATGCGTCAACGGTTGAACCGTTTCGCGTCTGGGTGCCGGGTTGCGCGACGGGTGAGGAAACGTATTCACTCTCGATGATGCTGGCCGAAATCATGCCAGCCCGCCGGATTCAGATCTTCGGTACCGACCTTGATCAGGCGGCGATTACCGTGGCCCGTCGAGGTTGGTATCCAGTTGGGCAGCTGCGGAACGTTTCTCAAGCATTGTTGCAAGGTCAATTCAAAGAGAGTGCGACGGGCTACCAGGTAGAGCGTCAGGTGAGAGACCGTGTGGTTTTCGCAAGGCATGATTTGTTGCGAGACCCACTGTTTCTAAATCTTGACCTCATCTCTTGCCGCAACTTACTGATCTACCTCAAGCCCGCATTGCAGGAAGAGGTGATGAGGAAATTTCATCACGCGCTGAAGCCGGGCGGGCTCCTTTTTCTTGGCAGGTCGGAGCATGCGCAGTCAGACTATTTCGACAGCGCTGATCGCAAGGCGAGGATCTACATCAACAAGCCGTTGCTCGAAACCGAGCGGCGATTGCCGTTCACAAGGGAGTGGAATAGTTGAATGCGCGGTGAAAGCAAAAAGGAAGGCCAACCTGCTCAAGAAGAAGATCAATGCCGCTCCGTTTTAATGGAGCATTTCGCTCCCCCAGCGGCACTGATTGATGAGAGCTTTCGGATGGTAGAAACACACGGAAATATTGGCCGCTTTCTGCGTGTGCCTGAAGGCAAGCCTCAGTTTACGCTGTTGTCGTTGGTGCCAAAGAGCATTATGGGCACTTTGCGTGCGCAAGTGCATCGCACGATCCGCACCGGGAATCAATCTCGCGGCATCCCGCGAAAGATCGAAATCGAAGGCCGCAATGTAATGCTGCAGACCAATGTCATCCCGGTGGAGCGTGGACCCAACGAGCGCCTCTACCTGGTCTGCTTCATCGAATCACAGGTTAAGAATCAAGCGACTTCGATTGTTGTATCCCCGGACAACGAAGAGCAGATTCGCGATTTGGAACGAGAACTCTCCAGTACCCGCGAGAATCTGCAAGCTGTTGTGGAGGAACTTGAAACTTCCAATGAAGAATTGCAGGCGTTGAATGAGGAACTGTAAAGCTCAAATGAAGAAATGCAGGCTTCGAACGAAGAATTGCAGAGTTCCAATGAAGAACTTCAATCGACCAACGAAGAATTGTTAACAGTGAATGAGGAACTTGAGCATAAGTCGATTGAGCTGAGCTTTTCTATCGAAGATTTGCAAAATATCCAGAACAGTCTGGATGCGGCCCTTTTCGTAACGGATGCCCGTGGGTACTTTCGCCACATCAATGAAGATGCACGGAAGCTATTTGGTCTTACCGCAGAAAACCTGAACGGCCCATTGAGCATCCCGAATGAAACGGGACTGGCGATGCAAGTGGCAGCCAATATCCAAAAGATTCTGGCCGACGGAGAAAGGCTGGAATTCCGCGCTGCAATCCAGGGCCGTCGCTTTCATGTCTGCATGCAGCCCCATATCGGAATGCACAAGGCCACACGCGGAGCTTTGGTGGTTTTTCATGAAGTCACAGAATTTGTGCAAATCACTGAGAAGTTCAGGCGTAGTGAAGCTCGATTGTTGCTGCTGGCGAGCCGGCAGGAGGCAACACTCAACGCATTGCCTGCACATGTCGCCATGCTCGACAGCAAAGGCACAATTCTGGTGGTGAACAATGCCTGGCGCGAGTTTGCGCAGAATAATGGATTCATTGACAAGCAGTTTGGAGTAGGGGCGAACTACCTGGAAATTTGTGACAACGCATTTGGCATCGATTCCGAGGGGTCCGATCAGGTTTCGCAGGGCTTACGGGATGTGCTGGCCGGGACATCGAATCATTTTTTGTTTCACTACGCCTGTCACGGCCCGAACATAAAGCGCTGGTTTCAACTGGTGATCTCTGGACTGCAAGACTCTAGGAACTTGTTGAAAAACTCCCAGCGGCACCTGTGACGCGGGAGCATTTTCGAGCATCTATGTTGTATGCGCGGAAACGACCAGAACCAGGCATCGCTGATCAGCTACGTGAGTCTTGAAGACCGGATAGCGCCGGAGCATCCGCTGCGCAAGGTGCGGGCGCTGGTGGAC
>Ga0194133_10006720_pt1 | contig 14046 bp, 12 predicted proteins | sample TA2KigOf40mmetaG_FD_155448 | JGI IMG/M metagenome (GOLD analysis project Ga0194133, IMG submission 155448) | Freshwater microbial communities from Lake Tanganyika, Tanzania - TA2015055 Kigoma Offshore 40m | ecosystem: Environmental > Aquatic > Freshwater > Lake | place: Tanzania: Lake...
TGGACGCTCGGGCTGGGTTTCCTCGGGTTTTTTCTGCTCGAGAAGTTCGCCATTCTCCGGCACGGACACCACCATGAGGGCGACGGTCACGACCACAACCAGGGGCACGACCGGCAGGAGGCAGGTCCGGAGGGCCTGCTCATCCTGATCGGCGACTCACTCCACAACTTCGTTGACGGAGTGCTGATCGCTTCGGCGTTTCTGGTTGACCCGGCAATGGGATGGCTCACTGCACTTGCGGTGGCAGCGCACGAGATCCCTCAGGAGATCGGCGACTACATTGTGCTGATCAACGCGGGCTACAGCCGGCGACGGGCGATCGTCTACAACCTGATCTCGGGACTTGCCGCAGTGCTCGGTGGCATTGCGGGGTGGGCTTTGCTTTCAGCCCAGTCCGCCTGGCTCCCCTACTTCATCACCTTGTCGGCAGCGGCCTTCATCTACGTGGCGCTGGCCGACCTGGTGCCCGACATGCACAGGCATCGTCAGGCTGCGGAGAGTCTCGTTCAGATTGCCCTGATCGCACTGGGCGTGGTTGTGATCGTTGCGGCGCACAGCGTTGTGCATCGGCACTGAAGATCCGAGGTTTCAGCAGGATTCCGCTCCACCGGGGAGCCGGCCTCAGCCGAGGGTTCGCTCCACAGGGCGCGAGGGATCGGCGCACCATTCGCTCCACGATCCGGGATGGAGCGATGAGCCTTCAAGGCCTGCAACGCGCAAGGCAAGCAGGTTGTGGCACGCCGATACGCCCGATCCGCAGGAATGCACCACGGTTTCGGCGCAGCGGGCCTCACCGAGCAACTGCAGCCACTCCTCGCGCAATACTTCGGCGGGCTTGAAGCGTCCGTCGGGGCGAAGGTTGCTGGTGTTGGGGCGGTTGAGCGCGCCGGGAATATGCCCCGCCACCGGGTCGAGCGGCTCGACGTCGCCGCGCCAGCGCTCCGTGGCGCGGGCATCCACAAGCAGATGGTCTCCTGAGCCGAGCGAGGAGAGTATTCGCGCAGTCTCCACGATGGATTCCAGCGCAGTTGCGGATGTCAGTGCGGCTGCGTTCGCCGCAGAGACCTCGGCAGCCACCGGTGCGGGCACTTCGCGGCTGAGCGGGAAGCCGGCCCGGGTCCACGCTGCAAGTCCGCCGTCGAGCACCTGGGTGAGGGGATGCCCAAGCCACCGTGCCAGCCACCAGAAACGCGCCGCGTAGACGCCGCTGGAGGCGTCGTAGGCCACCACCGCAGTCTGAAGGCCAATGCCAAGACTGCCGAGCCTGCGGGCAAACGCTTCGCGTGCGGGGAGCGGATGCCGGCCGCTTCCGGGCGTCTTTGGCCCGGCCAGGTCGGCATGCAGTGCCATGAAGTGCGCGCCGGGAAGGTGGCCGGCGTCGTACTGTTCGCGCCCGAGTTCGGGTTTGAAGAGATCCGCACGGCAATCGATCAAGACCACGCGATCGATACAGTGCGCCAAATCGTCAACGCTGATCAAGGGGTTCTGGGTCATGGTGCGGGAACGCTCCCCGTGCAAGGTTAGGATGTGCCGCGGATCACGGTGCGGCGCATCGGGTGGTGGGCTGATCCGATGCTGCAGTGTCAAGGCTCGGCAAGCGACTCGCCGGGTAGCTCACGGCGCAGGAATTCGTGAAAGTGCTGCATCCCGTCTTCCATCGGACTCTGATAGGGTCCTGCCTGGTTCATCCCCCGCTCGAGCAGTGCCTTGCGCCCTGCGTCCATGCGCAACGCGATCTCGTCGTCCTCCCTGGCCGTTTCGAGGTATGCAGCCCGTTCGGCTTCCACGAAGTCGCGCTCGAAGTGCACGATTTCCTCCGGGTAGTAGAACTCCACCACGTTGGTGGTGTGTTGTGGGCTGCGCGGAATCAGGGTGCTGATCACGAGCACATGCGGGTACCACTCGAGCATGACGTTGGGGTAGTAGGTGAGCCAGATCGCACCGAAGGGTGGTGGAACGCCTTCGCGAAACTGCAGCACCTGTTCATGCCAGCGTGCGTAGGTTGGCGTGCCTGGCTTGCTCAGCTTCTGATGCACACCCACGGTTTGCACCGAAAAATGTGCACCGAATTCCCACTGCAGATCGTCACACGACACGAAGTGTCCTAGCCCTGGGTGAAAGGGCGCCACGTGGTAGTCCTCGAGGTACACCTCGATGAAGGTCTTCCAGTTGTAGGCGCATTCGTGGGTCTCGACATGATCGAGGCAATACCCGTTGAAGTCGAAATGCTCCGCCGCATGCATCCCCGCGAGGTCGGCGGCCACGTTGCGTTCACCTTCGAAGAGCAATCCCCTCCACGTCTGCAGCGGGGTTCGGGGAAGGTCGAGGCAAGGTTGGCTTGCAAAATGCGGCGCGCCGAGCAACCGGCCCTGCAGATCGTAGGTCCAGCGATGCAACGGACAAACCACATGGTCCGCCTTGCCCCGCCCCTGCAACATGGTTGACTGCCGGTGCCGGCACACGTTGGACAGACACTCCACACCGCGGTCGTTGTGGATCAACACCCGGCCATGCTGCTCCGCTGCGAGCGTGAAGTAGTCGCCCCTTTCGGGAACCATCAGCTGGTGGCCGAGGTATCCGGGGCCAGGGCGGAACAAATGCTCACGCTCCAGGGCAAGAAGCGCATCGTCGAAATAGGCCGTGACCGGCAATTGCGTACCGGCCGGCCTCAGTGCCTCAACGCGTCCGCGAGCCGACATACCCGTCCTCCATGGTGCACGCTGCATGAACGATGAACGAGGTTTGAGGATACCCCAAGGAAGTAGAATAGGGATCGGGGTGAACGCTCTGCGCAGTACCCGCCCGCCCAACCGTTGCAGCGTCGCCCCCGGGCAGTTCCCGTAAAGCTCCCGAGCAGTTCCCGAAGAGCCCCCGTGCAGTACCCGGAGGGTCCCCGTGCAGTACCCGGACGGTCCCCGTGCAGTACCCGGAGGGTCCCCGTGCAGTACCCGGAGGGTCCGGGTGTGGATCCCGTGTCTTCCCGGAGCGACCCCCAGCCAATGCCTAGTCCCAACCCTGCCTGTTGATGAATGCCAGCACCCACCAGCCCGACCCCCTTCCAAGCAGTTGGGAGGAGGCGCATGCCTCGCTCGAGCGGATTGTTCGCGCGATGGAGTCGGGTCAGTTGAGTCTTGAGGAATCGATCCTCAAGTACCGTGAGGGCGTCGCGCTGGTGAACTGGTTGCGTAAGGTGCTCCTGGACGCGCAGCAGCAGATCAGCATCCTCGAATCCGATCTACTCAAACCCTTCACGCTCGATGCCGCGCCGGAGTAAGTCCGCGAATGGCGATCGGGGGCGCGCGCCAAGGCCCTGATGCCAGCCCAGAACGTCTGGATGGAAAAGCGCCTCGATGCAATCGAGCAAGCGCTTGCAGCCAGCCTTCCCGAGGGTGAACTTGCGCCAACCCGCCTGCACGAGGGAATGCGCCACGCGGTCCTCGGTGGTGGCAAACGGGTGCGGGCGCTACTTTGTCTGGCCGCTGCAGAGGCGTTGGCAGGCAATGCGGCCGCAGCGCTCAAGGCGGCCTGCGCCCTCGAACTCATGCACGCCTACTCGCTGGTGCACGACGACATGCCAAGCATGGACAACGATGTGCTGCGAAGGGGCAAACCAACCGTGCATGTGGCATTCGGTGAGGCAACGGCACTTCTGGTCGGAGACGGGCTTCAGGCACTTGCCTTCGAGTTGCTCTCCTCGATCACGCACGAGGGGGTGGCTTCGAACCAGGCGCTCACCGCAGTGAGCACCCTGGCGAGGGCAGTGGGCCCCGCTGGAATGGTGGGCGGTCAGGCCATCGATCTTGCGATTGCGGGGTCGGCGCAGCCCGCAGACACGCCTTGCAGCCTCGAGACCCTGCAGGCGATGCACCGCATGAAGACCGGTGCGCTGCTCCAGGCTGCGGTTGAACTTGGCCTGTGCTGTGGGCCCGATACGGGCGCCAGGGATGCTTCCGCGCCACAGCTTCGGCGCTTTGCGGCGGCGATCGGCCTTGCCTTTCAGATCGTTGACGACGTGCTCGATGTGGAGGCGGACTCGGCCACTCTGGGCAAGACTGCAGGCAAGGATCGGGCAATGGCCAAGCCCACCTACGTTTCGCTGCTCGGCCTGAACGAGGCCCGCAGGCGGGCGCTGGCACTGCACAGGGAGGCGCTGCAATCGCTCGAGGTGCTGGGGTCGCTCCAGCCGCCATCCTTGCCCCAGGCGCTGCCGCCGCTGTCACGGGCGCTGTTGTCCTCACCACCAACGTCGTCGGCCTCTCCTCTCCCGCCGGCACTGCAGCCTCTGGCGCAGCTTGCCGACCTTATCGTTCACCGCAAGTCGTGAACCCTTCCATGCGTGTTTCGCGCCGGGGCGCCATGGCGAGCACGCGTGGATGCACCGAGGGTTTTCACTGCACCCGGGCGTTGCTTCGCTGGCGACACGATGGGTTCTGGCCGATCCCGCAAAGCGCTTTCCTCGCGGACGCCGCAGTGACTTTCCCTGCTGCCGCTAAGATCGTGGGATGAACCCTACAGGCGGGACCGGCCCCGCACCACACTACCCGCTGCTTGAGACGATCGATCTTCCTGCGTCCTTGCGGCGGTTGCGCAGAACGCAGCTTCAAGCGCTGGCCTTCGAGTTGCGCGACTTTCTGCTCCAGACTGTGGCGCGTACCGGGGGACACCTGGCGGCCAACCTTGGTACCGTGGAACTCGCCATCGCACTGCACTTTGTCTTCGACACGCCCCATGACCGCCTGGTGTGGGACGTTGGCCACCAGTCGTACCCGCACAAGATCCTCACAGGCCGCCGGAGGGCCATGCATACGATCAAGCAGGCGGGTGGTCTGTCGGGATTCCCAAAGCGCTCGGAATCGGAATACGACACCTTTGGAACCGGCCATTCATCGACCTCGGTTTCCGCAGCGCTTGGCATGGCGATTGCGTCACGGGCCAAAGGCGAGCAACTCGGCGCGGAGCGGCGCCGGCATGTGGCGATCATCGGTGACGGTGCAATGAGTGCCGGGATGGCCTTCGAGGCGCTCAACAACGCCGGAGTGCATGCCGACCTCGATCTGCTCGTCGTGCTCAACGACAATGACATGTCGATTTCACCAGCGGTGGGCGCGCTCAACCGCTATCTCGCGCGGTTGATGTCGGGACGCATCTACTCGCGCGCGCGCGACATGGGCAAAGCCATGTTCTCGCATCTGCCGGAAGTTCTCGACTTCGCCCGCAAGGTCGAGGAGCATGCCAAGGGCATGGTGGCACCGAGCACGCTCTTTGAGGAATTTGGTTTCAATTACGTGGGTCCGATCGACGGGCATGACCTCGATGCGCTGGTACCCACCCTGCAGAATATGCGCGAACTCCGCGGTCCCCAGTTCCTGCATGTGGTCACGCGCAAGGGCAAGGGCTATGCACCTGCAGAGCGGGATCCGGTGCTCTACCACGGCCCTGGACGCTTCGACCCGGCACGCGGGGTTGCTCCAGCTTCGGCAGGGGTTGCGGCAGCCACACCCAAACCCGCCAATCCCACCTACACCCAGGTCTTTTCCGAATGGATCTGCGACGAGGCTGCGCGTGACGAGCGGCTCATTGCGATCACGCCGGCGATGCGTGAGGGCTCGGGTCTCGTGGAGTTCGAGCGACGGTTCCCGGGCAGGTATTTCGACGTTGGCATTGCCGAGCAGCATGCAGTGACCTTTGCAGGAGGGCTCGCCTGCGAAGCGCTGAAACCCGTTGTGGCCATCTACTCCACGTTCCTCCAGCGCGGCTACGACCAACTGATCCACGACATTGCGCTGCAGAACCTCCCGGTGCTCTTTGCACTCGATCGCGCAGGGCTGGTCGGCGCCGACGGTGCGACCCATGCCGGGGCCTACGACATCGCTTATCTGCGCTGTATCCCCAACATGCTCCTGATGGCCCCATCCGACGAGGACGAGTGCCGACAGATGCTGCACACAGGCTTCCTTCATGAGGGACCTGCTGCGGTGCGCTACCCGCGCGGCGCAGGGCCTGGTACACCGGTGCGCAAGAGCCTCGAGGAGATTCCGATCGGGAAGGGTCGATCCATCCGCGCCGGACATCAGGTGGCGATCCTCGCCTTCGGTTCGATGCTCGCCCCGGCGCGGCGGGTGGCGGAAAGGCGCGACCTCACCCTGGTCGACATGCGCTTCATCAAGCCGCTCGATGAGGCCTTGCTCGTGGAGTTGGCGCAGCGTCACCGGGCCTTTGTGAGCGTGGAGGAGCATGCGCTCGCGGGTGGCGCAGGCAGCGCGGTGGCCGAAGCCCTGAGCCGGTTGGGGATCAACCTTCCCATCCTGATGCTTGGCCTGCCGGATCGCTTCGTGGACCACGGTGACCATGCCCAACTGCTTGCGGCCGAGGGGCTCGATGCCCCCGGAATCGAAAAGGCGCTGACCCGGCGATTTCCGGAACTCTTCAGCGAAATGGTGCCCTTGCGACTTGCGCAGGCCCACGGGTAGCAGAGGCAAACTGCATGAATTCGCGAAGCGATCCGCTGCCCGACGTACAGGCCGACGCGGATCGGCGCAACCTGCCGATCCAGCGTGCGGGGATCCAGGGCTTGCGTTATCCGCTCAGCTGGCAGCTTCGCACCGGCGTTCAGCACAGCGTGGCCGAATTTGCGCTCGATGTGTCGGTACCCGCCTCGCAGCGGGGGGCCCACATGTCGCGCTTCGTTGGCTTGCTCGAGGAGCGCCGTGCGCCTATCGATCTTGAAGGGCTCGCTGCGCTTCATCAGCGCATGCTCGAGCGGCTCGATGCGCTCGAGGGTCGGCTCGAGGCGCGATTTCCGATTTTTCTGCGCAAGCGTGCGCCGGTTTCAGGCTTGGAGAGCCTCCTCGATTACCAGGTCGCAGTGCAGTGCGAGGGCTCAAGGCAAGTGCGCCGCGTGCAACTCGCGGTTACTGCGCCCGTGACCAGTCTGTGTCCGTGCTCGCGCGAGGTTGCCGATTACGGGGCGCACAACCAGCGCTCGCATCTGTCCCTCAAGCTCCGGATTCACCCGGCGCGGTTGCACAACTTCGACCCCGAGCGTCTGGTGGCGATCGCCGAGGCCCAGGCCTCGAGCGAGGTTTATGCACTGCTCAAGCGTGTAGACGAAAAGTTTCTCACCGAGCGCGCCTACAACAATCCCAAGTTCGTTGAGGATCTGGTGCGTGACCTTGCTGCTGCGCTCGACGCAATCCACCCCAACGAAGGCATCCTTGCCTACTGTGTGCAGGCGGAAAACTTCGAGTCGATCCACAACCACTCGGCCTGGGCCGAGCTGTACTCGGCCGCGTGGCGTGATCCCATGGCCTGACCGGCAGACGTCAGTCGCGAAAGTTGCTGTAGTTCAGGGGCAGGTCGGTCACGTTTTTTCTGAGGAGCGCGATCGCGTTTTGAAGGTCGTCGCGTTTGGTGCCGCTCACGCGAACGCTGTCGCCCTGGATCGACGCCTGCACCTTGAGCTTGCTTTCCTTGACGAGTCTCACGATCCGTTTGGCATCATCGCCCGCCACCCCCTTGCGGACGGTGATGAGCTGCTTCACCTTGTCGCCGCTGATCTTCTGCACATCGCCGCTGCTGAAGAAACGCACATCCACCTGACGCTTGGCGCACTTTGACCACAGCACATCGCGCACCTGCGAAAGCTTGAAGTCGTCGTCGGCAAAGAGCGTGATCTCCAACTCCTTGTGTTCGATCCTTGCGTCGGAACCCTTGAAGTCGAAGCGGGTGCTGATCTCCTTGTTGGCCTGATCGAGGGCATTTTTCACTTCAACCATGTCGGCTTCGCAAACGACGTCGAACGAGGGCATCGGACTACTCCGGGATATCGGGATGCATGGACGAGGGGCCCACCAGGGGAAGGCATGGCAGGCTCAGGGAAGCCCCCACTCTACGCCTCTCCAGGGAGTTTTTCGCGATAGATTGCCTGCCCGAGCGTCGGGTCGCGTCGATAACCCCCAAGGCCCGCCCGGCGGTACGCTGCGAGCGCACCGAGATTTCCCTCCAGCACTTCGAGCGTGATCCTGCAGCACCCTTCACTGAAGGCGGCGTGCGCAACGACCTCCAGCCATGCGGCACCGATGCCACGCCGCTGGAAGTGGGGATGCACACAGATGTCGTGGATGTTCAGGCGCAATCGGGCGCGGAAAGTGGAGACGTCGAGGAAGGCATTCACCAGTCCCACCGCTTGCCCGCTGCGGTCCGGGGCGAAGCCCGCAAAGGCGAGCAACCCCCGGTCATACGGCTGGTGGCGCAGCAGCCCCGATCGCTTGGCTCACGGCTCAAAGCGGTAGCCGCTACCGTGTACCGTCTGAATATGGCGAGGCAGGTCAGCGTCATCGCCGATCTTGCGCCGCAAGCGCAGGATATGGTTGTTGACCGCTTTCTCATAGCCCGGGTAGTCGCGTCCCCAGGCTGCAGTGAGCAACTGCGCGCGGCTGAAAACCCGCTGCGGGTTGCGCATGAACCAGAGCAGCAGCCGAAACTCGAGGCTCGTGAGCACGACTTCACTGCCGTCCACTTCGCAACGTTGGCGCTCCGGGTCGAGCCGGATACGCCCCGCAGCGAGCAGTGCGGCGCCGGGTGCGTACACGTCGCGGGGGCTGTCGCTTGCATAGACTTCCCTGGCGGTACCGGGCTCGCAACCATCTCTGGCGCCAAGGGGCGACGACTCGGCCACCCTTGGCGAAGCTTGAGAGCCCGCAGGGGGTTGTGCTGCCCCTGGCGCAAAAGCGGGTGGAGCCGGTGCCGGAGGCGCTGAAGGTGTGGGCGGTGCTGCAGGAGGCGCTGCGCTTGTGGGTGGTGCTGCAAGAGGCGCTGTGCTTGTGGGCGGTGCTGCCAGGGGTGCCGAAGCTGTGGGCCTGATGTTGATGGCGGAAAACCTTGCCTCCGCCAGCGAAGGGTCTGCGGCCGTAGACGGATCAACCGCAAGCGGGTCCTGGCCCTCCTCGTCGCTCCGTGGCCTTCGGCGGCGCGACACTGCCCGGATGCGGGCCTGCAGTTCGCGCGCGCTGAAGGGCTTCACAAGAAAGTCGTCGGCGCCGAGTTCCAGACAGAGGATCCGATCGACCTCCTCGCCGCTAGCGGAAATCATGATCACGGTGCTTTCCGAGCCGTTGAGCCGAAGCCACTTGAGAATCTCGACGCCATCGGTTCCGGGCAGGTTCATGTCGAGAACGATCGTGTCGAAGGGCTGATTCTCCAGGAAGCGGCGTGCGGCAACCCCGTCTCCCAGTTCAACGACCCGGAAGTGTCGGGCCTCCAATTGCGTCGCGAGGAAGTGGCGAAAGTCCGCGTTGTCCTCCACGAGAAGAATGCTGTTGTTGTCGTCCACAAGCGCGATGGTGGCCTCTCCGCGATCCTCTGGTCAAGTCCAAGGAATTGCCCTGCGCAGCGGCAGGTGTGGATCGCCGACACCAAACGGTGAACAAATCGTGATGATCCGGTGACGGTTCAGGGATAGGGCCCCCTCATCCTTGCATCACCTCAACCAGCCCCAAAGGAATTCGATCATGCGACACGTTCATGCCTCACTTCAGACCTCGCCCAAGCCTGCATCCGCAGTCGTTTCAGCTCATGGCTTCACGCCTGCCCGCGTCTGCCGCAAGGTACGTCGCCTCAAGGGCTTCGAACGTGGTGCGATGCCCGGGATCAGCCACGCGTCGGCAGGTGATGCGATTGCCTGCACCAGCAACGACTCGGTAAAGAATCTGACTTCCTGCATCAGCGAGGGCTCGACAGGTGATGCGACTGCGCCTGCTGGCGCGGCCTGCGCAGGCGAAGCGGGCCCCGGCTCCCACACTGGCGTGGCGGGCGGAGGGCTGCCCGGCACCAGGGAAGGCCTTGAAGGCGTTGCAATCCTCGGCAGCGGCGACGGTATCGAAGTCGATGGAGCCCTCGACAGCATCCAGGGCCTCGACGAAGAGGCTGCCAGCGACACCCATGAGGGTGAACAAGGCGAAGAGGCGGGCTCCGCGGATGACTGCGTGGACCTGAGCGCCGAATTCGAGCCGAAGCGCCTCGCGTCGCATCGCACCCTTTTGCTGCGGCTCGCCCGCAGGCGGGTGCGTAACGAGGCCTGGGCCGAGGACGCGGTGCAGGAGACGCTCATTGCCGCCTACACCCACCGGAAGACCTTCCGCGGCCGCAGCACCGTGCGGTCCTGGCTACGAGGCATCCTCGATCACAAGATCCACGATCGCTTCCGCGAGGAGTGCCGCTACACCAACGTGGAGTGGATGGATTCACCCGTCGAGGACCACGAGAATCAACTCGAGTGGTCGAATCGCTGCGGGGTGCACCGCTCGCAACTCGGCGAGGATCCGATGCGAATCTATGAGCGCCGTCAGATCCTTCGCGAGGTTTCGGAGGTGATGAACACACTCACGCCTGGCATTCGCGAGGCTTTCACGCTGCAGGTGGTGGAAGACCGTCCGGCAGGCGAAGTTGCCGAGCGTCTCGGTATCAGCGAGAACAACTGCTGGATCCGCGTGCACCGGGCGAGAAAGCGCCTTGCGTCGATCGCTGAGCGCTGATACGGGCTCGTCGATGGCGTAGGCTTGCGGCTGTCCGCCTGCCGCCGGCAGCGCGGCGAACGCGGCAGTCTCTTTGTGGCTGTGAGGCGCACCGGACGGCGCCGGGGCCTTGTCAGGCGGGTGGATCGAGGGGAGGACGGAACATGCGCTACCGCAGGCTGGGATCGAGCAATCTGGAAGTCTCTGTGCTTTGCCTGGGGACCATGACCTTCGCAGACCGTACGAACAGGGCTGAAGCATCCGCGATCCTTGCCAGTGCCCGCGAACATGGTGTCAACTTTCTCGACACCGCCGACGTGTACTCGCTGGGAAGGTGCGAGGCGTTGTTGGGCGAACTCCTCGGAAACGATCGGAAGCACTGGGTACTTGCCAGCAAGGTCGGCAATCCGATGGGAGAGCAACCGGGGCTCCGGGGTTACTCGCGGCGCTGGATGCTACGCGCGCTCGAAGACTCGCTTACCCGGTTGCGCACCGATCATCTCGACATCTGGTATCTGCACCGCGACTGGGAAGACGCCAACCTCGAGGAGCCAGTTGCGGTGATCGGCGATCAGATCCTTGCGGGCAAGATACGCGCCTGGGGGCTTTCGAATTTTCGCGGCTGGCGCATCGCGCAGATCGTGCATCTGAGCCGAGCCCTTGGCGTGCCCCCGCCGATCATTTGCCAACCTTATTATAATTTATTGAATCGTACCCCTGAGGTTGAAATCCTTCCCGCCTGCGAAGCCATGGGCCTTGGTGTGGCACCCTACAGCCCGATCGCGCGGGGTGTACTCAGCGGAAAGTACACACCCGGAGCGCAGCCGGATCCGGAGAGCAGGGCCGGTCGAGGCGACCGCCGGATGATGCAGACCGAATGGCGACCCGAGTCGCTCGAGATTGCACAGCGGCTTGCGGAGCACTGTGCCGCCCGCGGATCGGGTCTCGTGGCCTTCGCGGTGCGCTGGCTGCTCGCCAATCGGACCGTCAGCTCCGTCATTGCAGGGCCGAGGACGCTCGAACAGTGGATGGCGTATCTGCCTGCGGTTGAACTTCCCTGGAGCGACGAGGACGAGGCACTGATCGATGCGCTGGTGGTACCCGGGCACGCCTCCACGCCCGGCTACAACGACCCGCAATATCCGCTGCAGGGCCGCAGGGGAGCGGCGAACCCTGGATAAGACAGGCGTGACATTGTTCGCGCCCCCGCGCGTGCTCCGGTTCCGCGAGGTGACCGGCCCCGCCGAACAGCGTGGATCGAGACCCTTGAGGTGCGTTGCGGAAGAACCGCCGACCACACAAAGCGATCCCGCCCCGGAGAATCGGGTCAGTTGAGGCGCCCGAGCAGGAGAAACTCCATCAGCGCCTTTTGCACATGCAGGCGGTTTTCGGCCTCGTCCCAGACCACCGACTGCGCCCCGTCGATCACCTCGGCGCTGACCTCCTCGCCCCTGTGCGCCGGCAGGCAGTGCATGAAGAGTGCGTTGCGGTCGGCAACAGCCATCATGTCGGCATCGACCCGCCAGGCTGCAAAGGCTTCCTTGCGCGCGGCGCCTTCGCTCTCGAAGCCCATTGAAGTCCACACATCGGTGCTCACCAGGTGCGCGCCGCGGGCGGCTTCCATCGGGTCGTCGAAATGCCGCAGCGCTCGCCCGCTCACCCCCGCCACCGAAGCCTTGATGCCGTAGCCGCCGGGGCTCGAGAGGTGCAGCATGAAGCCGAGCTGCTCGGCAGCCTGCGCCCAGGTGTTGGCCATGTTGTTACCGTCACCAATCCAGGCCACGGTGATCCCTGCAACGCTTCCGCGCCGTTCCACCCAGGTGTAGATATCGGCAAGTACCTGACAGGGGTGAAACTCGTTGGTGAGACCGTTGATGACCGGTACCCGCGACCGCGATGCGAAGCGTTCGATGATCGCTTGCTCGTAGGTGCGGATCATCACCAGATCGCACATGCGCGAAATCACCTCTCCGGCGTCCTCCACAGGCTCGCCTCGGCCGAGTTGCGAGTCGCGCGTGTTGAGGTAGATCGCTGCGCCGCCCAGCTGATGCATCCCCGCTTCAAAGGATAACCTGGTGCGTGTACTGGCCTTCTCGAAGATCATCACCAGCGTACGGTCGGCCAGGATGTGATGGGGCTGGTAGCGCTTGAACTTTTCCTTGATCAGCCGGGTGCGCCCGAAGAGGTAGGTGAGCTCTTCGGCGTTGAGATCACGAAACTGGAGAAAATGCCGGCAAGGGGCGAGGGCCGCCGTCGGCGCGCTCAGCGCGTGCGAGGGTTCCATGCCTTAGTGCCCGGCCCGGTTTTCGTGGAGCAGGTTGCGGATCAGTGGCACGAGCCCTTCGAGCAGTTGGTCGGCGTGCTGTCGTTGGATGATCAGCGGCGGCAGCAGACGCACCACCCGATCGGCGGTCACGTTGAACACAAGGCCGGCATCAAGCCCCTGCCGTACCAGCTCGCCTGCGGGCCGGTCGAGTTCAATGCCGATCATCAGCCCGCGACCCCGGATCTCCCGTACCCCCGATTCGGTCGATAGCGCCTCGCCAAGCTGGGTGAAGAGATACTGACCTTGTTGATGCGCCTGTTCGAGCAAGCCCTCGTCCTCGATCGTCTGGAGCGTGCAAAGCGCCGCGCGCATGGCGAGCGGGTTTCCACCGAAGGTGGTGCCGTGGTTACCTGGCTGGAAGGTGAGCGCTGCTTCGCCCCGCGCCACGACCGCGCCCACCGGCACGCCAGAGCCCAGACCTTTGGCGAGCGGCATGACATCCGGAAGGATGTTGGCCCACTGATGCGCGAACCACTTGCCGGTGCGACCGAGTCCGCATTGCACCTCGTCGATCATCAGCAGCCACCCGCGCTCATCGCAGAGTACCCGCAGGCTCTGCAGGTATTCAACGTGTGCCGGATTGATCCCTCCCTCCCCCTGGATCGCCTCGATGAACACTGCAACAACCTGCGGCCGCTCGCGGGCAACTTCCTCGATTGCGGCAAGGTCGTTGAGCGGCACCCGTACAAAACCCTCGACCAGGGGTTCGAAGCCCTTCTGGACCTTGGCGTTGCCGGTCGCCGAAAGGGTGGCGAGGGAGCGCCCATGAAAGGCCTTCTCGTAAACGACGATCTCCGGGTGACGGATGCCCTTGTTGTGCCCGTAGAGACGTGCGATCTTGATTGCGGCCTCGTTGGCTTCGAGCCCGGAGTTGCAGAAGAACACCTTGTCCATGCCCGAGATCCGCGCGAGGTATGCAGCCACCTCGTACTGCAAAGGGATCCGGTAGAGGTTGCTGGTGTGCATGATCCTGCCGATCTGGTCGGTGAGTGCGGCCATGAGGCGTGGATGCGCATGTCCAAGTGTGTTTACCGCAATGCCCGAGAGTGCGTCGAGGTAGCGCCTTCCGTCTTCGTCGTAGAGCCAGGCACCTTCGCCGCGGGTGAACGCAACCGGCAGCTGCGCATAGGTGTTCATGAGGGACGAGAAGGAAAGTTCGCGGTTCATGGTTGGATCGCTCAGGGGTTGGGTTGCTAAGGGGTCCGATCC
>Ga0194133_10006721_pt1 | contig 14045 bp, 7 predicted proteins | sample TA2KigOf40mmetaG_FD_155448 | JGI IMG/M metagenome (GOLD analysis project Ga0194133, IMG submission 155448) | Freshwater microbial communities from Lake Tanganyika, Tanzania - TA2015055 Kigoma Offshore 40m | ecosystem: Environmental > Aquatic > Freshwater > Lake | place: Tanzania: Lake Tanganyika...
AACATACGTACAAATAAATGTCTCAATCCATTAACTTCAACAAAAGCTAGAACAAAAAAAGCTGATTGTAAACTTTATTAATCTACATTGAAGATTATCAAACAAACAAAATGAAATGTAGTCATTTTCTTGACAGTCCATTGAACCATATCATTCTAGCTTGAAATAACAAAACATTGAATTTTTTTTACAAAAAACCATTCAGTGTTGAAAAACATACTAAGTTTTTATTCAAAATTGCCGTGTAAAGAGGCCAACTTCTTTCAAAGATTTGTGAGTTCATTTTGATCTAGATTATTTGATCCCTTCATGGTAAATCCAATATTTTAAAACTACTTTTATGGAAAAGTTATGCTTTTAATAAAAATGATGAAATCTGCATGAAGTTAATTTTCTTGCAGTGATAGGTTGAGAAAACATATAAAAATTAATAATTTATTTGTGATGGAGCAATTCTTTCTTCGCACTTCTACTGCTCCAAGATTCTTTTTTGAATTGCCGATGTGAAGCTTTTCTAAACATTAAACTACAGCCAGGCTCAATTATTAATATTTGACCTGAGTTTTCTTCTTCTTGAACTTTTTAGATGAGGGTATTTGAAAGCTACTTTTACAAAAAAATACACCACAAAACTTAGAACTCTAATTCATTGTTTCGAGCTTGAAAATATTTTCCTTATTTGATGAAGAAAATCAATCTTTTGTTCAGTACATGATGGCATTTAAGAGGAAATTTTCGGAAACTTTTTTGGGGAGAATTAAAATATGTTGAAAGATTAAAAGTCGTGACCTCAAGAATGAAATCGATTCAGACCTTTTTCCTCTATCGAAGAAAATGTCTATAACAAAAAGTGTTTAGGGGATTCTTAAAATACCGAACTTCGACCCCTTCTGTACTTTCAAAATATTTCGACTGATTTTTTTTCAAACAAAAAAGTTTCAACTTCGTCCATTATTCCGATCGATCAAGTTAGATAAGGATCTAGATTCAATGTAGTCACAGCTTTTACTTCCTCTCTGTTTCTTCCCACAGACATTTTATTGAGGCTGGATCTTGAGGGTCTAAGGTGCCATAATCCTTCTATTGTAAGGAAACTTTTTTTCCTCAATAGCTCTTTTTTCCAACGTCGTATTTACGATGCAAAGTTTTCTTTGCTCAGTCTTCTTTCAAAAGAATCACTATAAAAAGGGTTGAAAAAGGGGGAAGGTTTGGCCAAAGATCGCGAAATAGATACTTTTCCTCCATAATTTGACTATGATCAAATCAAAGGAAATTCAGTGGCTTAACAAACAGTTTTGTGGTTATTTAAGGCTTTCCTTACTTGAAATATTTTTCCATGCTTGCAAATGTCGACACATAAGGTCTTTCCCATCTTTCAGATATTCAAAAAATTTTACACAAAGAAGTGTTCTTTCGAACTAACAAAAGTCGCCTACGTTTTAAAGAAAGGAAGCTGAAAAAGTCTGGTTTAAGGGGGATAAAATACAACGAAAAATAAGTTTTATGGTGAAGAAGAAATCCAAAGAGAGAATTCACACTTGCAGCTTTGTAAAGTTCATCAGTTTAATTATGGTTTTCTTGATCTAAGAGGTACAAATCGTTTTGAAAACTTATTTTAGAACAACTTTAATTTCTTCGGCGAATATAAAAAGGTCTTATTTATCGATACAATTGATTAAATACAAGCAGGAATCATCGATCCGTGGATAAGTGAGCTCCTGGTCCCCTTTTTCTAATCAAATGTCCGATTAATGTCTGGAAGAATGAGCTAGTCTAGTTCATAAAAGGACATAAATTACTCTGTTACTAATCGCAACTAAACCTTGAAAAAGATTAAAATATGCTTTATGGTGATATTGTTCTTGAGAGAAATCAAAAAAGAATCAAAGGGAAAGCTTTCATATTTAAATAGGGTTCGCTTTTGGTCTCAACTTCCGAATAATGTCAACATTTTTTCATAGAGGAACTTTGAAAGTTTCTTTTGCAGTGATTATTTGGTAATCAAGTGAGATTATTTATAGCCTTAGAATGTATAAAGAAGAAGAAAGAGGGGTAACCCCTGAAGCCATGCAACCAAATCCAGTATTGTGACGACGCCTAACGTCTCGGCTGACTCACAGAAAAAGATCGATTTGCTGTACTTTTATGAGATCAATAGCATAGAGAGGCAGACAGTGTTGAATGAAGGAGCAGATTGGTTGTAAGATTTTTAGTTTTTAGCCGTATAACATATCAACGCTTTAGATGGTCTTTTGAGTCCAAAAATAAAAAACAATCATTGCTTTTTTACGTAATATTATTTTTTTAGATAAAGCTAAAACTTTTGTTGATTTTGTTAACTATATTTAATTAAGTCAAGATAATTAATACACGTATCTGAATTTAGGAAATAATCAGCTTCAGATTTTAAATCGTTCTAGAGATTTGTTTTTCAACAGGTCTTTCAGTTGAAATAATTTACTTGCATCTGAGTCCTCCATATTTTTGGCATAGAAAATGTGTTTCATTTATGGGCAATTCAAATAAAGAGATGTTCATATATTTGTAGCTTTGGGTTGTTTTTTAGTGTGTTGTTCTTTTTCACCTAGAAGTCAATATTGCGTTTCCCACGTCACGAGTCTTAATCCCTCTTTTGCAATATGTGACTTTATCAATTTATGATTTGTTTTTTCATATTTCTAGAGAAAAAACCAGTTCATCGTCTCGGCATGGACCAAACTCCTTCTCTTACAAAGGTTAAAAAAGACTTAATTCAATGATATAAGTAAATTTTTTGCTGTTTTATGGTTCTCTGCCAGGACGTCGTCGATTCCAATTTTCACTTCTGGTTCATGTTAAGCAAACAAATTTATGTGAGGAACTTCTTCCTTGTGTTGATCTGCTGGTCATTTTTCTACGTTAACCAACAAAATAAAACAATCAACATGAGGTGCGATACTGGTTTTGCTGGGGGAGCTGAAAATAAAATTAGTTCGGACGTATGCACTTCTATGGGTCCCTCATTTCGCATCCATCTCAAAAGTAAAGGGGATAAAACAGAACACCCGTCTGGATTTCAGGGGGTTCTTTTGCTTTCTGCCTGGGACAGCAGCAAATCTGTCTCCTCCTCGACCACTTCGTGCAACCAGTGGGGCGAAACGTGAGCATTAGAAAAAAATTTGAAAAATATCTGACGATCTCGGCCAAATTAAATGAAAACTAAGATAGGTCAAAAATTCATTTCACACAGATTCAGAATGCAAAATCTCCAAGACACATTTCCTGGCATAGTCTTCTATTTCATTTGTTTTTTAGGGTCCACAACTTAGGATTTCACGGCTATTTCTTTCTTTACACGCTGTTTGTTCACCTGAATATCATGTTTGCTCGATTTGTTTGAATCCTTTCAAATCGAGGTAAAATGATCTCTTGAAGACCTTCTTTTTCCCACCACCTTCGTTGAACTTTCTTGGCAGAGGGTTCCTTTTTACAGATAAAAATCGAGCTAAATGGTTTGGGAAAGACATATCCCAATGTTTATTTTGCCCAAACAGAGTGTTGTTTTCACCCAAAGATGTTGTGTGTTCTAAACACTGATGCATATTTAATACCAATCTTCGTGAGATTTCCTCCGCTTTTTTTTGCAAATAATGGCTTGCATGGATGAACCTTTTCGCCGTTCTAAGGTTTCCTCTGTTGTTCAAGGGCAAGAAAAATATCTGACCATGCAGCCTGAAAAATATTAAAAAGTCGTAAGCTTTAAGTCTATGTTTTGCAGATTTGATGCATCCTCTGAGAAGTTGCAATGTATTCCCAAATGGATGATGCTTGAAATTGACTTGGAAAAAATGCTTGCCGGATTCTCATCTGGTTTTTCAACCTCTACTCCTTCCTTTGTGTTTGTTTTATTGATGTTTGCAAAGCGATAATTTTTTATCTTGACTTTAGGAAAGGGGAATTGAGATTTCTTTGTTCTAAAAAAATGACTGACCCTTCTGAAGTTTTTAGTAAGAAATCAGTAATGGTCACTGCCACTCGGTAAAAATGTTCCGCTCATGGGGGTTGTAAATACGAGTTGATGTCTACCTACCCGCATCCCAAAATCTAATCTAATCAGTTTTTCCCCTTGTTTACACATTTCTTGAAAAAGCTTTCACTTTCTGAGTAATTCATATCATGGGAAATTTGTTTCCTGCTGAAGTGAATTGATTTGAAAATATCCTTGCTGGATTTCGTTTAGTAAAAAAATATTTTAAATTTTTTCTTAAGGTCTCGGTTAAGATGCAGAACATGTATGACCAGAATTATTTGTATTTCTTAATTTTTATACCTTGCATCTTGTTGTATCCCTAGTGGGTTTTCATACCCTCACGTAAGTCACGCCTCTAAAATGCTAATCTCGAAAAAGGGATTGAAAAAAAAGAGTTTGCAAAAGATTGCGGCAAACTTTCTACATCATATCGACAACTAGGTTAGTCTTATTTTTCTTGAATTTATTTGTGAAATGATATAAATCTTTACGTTTCAGATAAAAACTAATCCTGCTATAATAATAGCTAGAATTCAATTTGTTTAAATAAAACTTCTCGTAATGACAAACATTGAATTGCATCAAAAGGCTGTCTGTTGTAGAACACAGACAAGCAAATCTTAAAAGTTTTTGTTTAATTAATTCTTTTACTTGTATGTTCAGAGTACTTGGATCGTGTCTGACAAATCTATAACTTACAGATCATAAACCTTTCATTCAAATTAATTGTTTATTGTTTAATGAAAAATAAAAGATTTTTTGAGAGGTGATTGTTACAACAATAGTGATTAGTCAACTGAACAATAGTTATATAACTCTGAATGGATCTTCTTTGACATCCAAGCATGAATTTTATCTGCTTTGTCTATTTTGAACAATATTAAAAAGTTGATGACCTCAAGACCTCTCTGAACGAGGCAATCATCTTGAGATGACCTTTTATGACTAACTCCAAAGGTTCAGGGCTTGCCTAAGATGGTGGTGGAATCTAGTGCCTCCCAGTTGTTAAAACTGTGTTCTTTGGAGTGTTTTATGTGTTTGAAAATATTAGCTAAAGATTGGTTTAACTTCACAAAAACTGACTTTTTCCCTTCTTGAAAATGTGTTAAGGACCTAATGGCGTCCTATTTTTCGGCTCATTTAGCTCACAATGCAACAAAAACATGGACTGACAGATTGTACCAAACATGAAATTTTCTGCATTAAATGATTTCTATACAACAATCATAATTAAGATAATATCATTGGACAAAGAGATGCTATAGAGATGAAAGATGATGACAGAATAATATCTCTTTTGGGATGATCAAAATAAGTAACTTTGTTAGAAGCAAAAAGGAGCTTTGCTTTTCCTTGAAAGTATATATGAGTAAAAAATTTAGGCTCAGTTTGTCCTAATTGATCTGATTGTTTGGTTTTTGCAACAACATTTTTCATTACTTCCCAATTACTTCTAGTGCTAGTGCAGATTGGAAAAATAATTTTAATCTGATAAGGATTAAGTTATTAAAAGCTTGGTCTTTTCTTTAATGTATTACTATTTCCCGAGTTTTTATCAACCCTTTTGTTTTTTCGTTGAGTCCAATCTAGCGATAGTGGCAAGAACCTAACTTAAACTTTTTTTCCTCCAGCTATCGCTTGGACATCAACAAAATTTTATGACCAAACTGAAAAACAGGAAGGGGGTACAGAAGCAATCTTCAAGTATGATGATAAAACCTCGACCAGAAAACTTTCATTCAAGCTTTTACAACCAATTTTTATTTTATTTTGTTTGCCATCCAGTCTTTGGCAACGGCTATGGTGGGTCGTTTGTGCACCAGACGAGACCTGAACAAACACCAAACTTGACTTTGGATTTGATTAAAGTCAAAAGGATATAAGGAAAAATGTGTAAATGTTACAACTGTATTGCACTAATCGAAACAAAATATTAAAACGCATAAATTCAGCTATTATTCAATGAGATTTTTTGCATCTTAGTATATACTCAAAACCTTACTTTTTCATGCTACGATATTCTTCACTTTGAAGTTCAAAGTCATTTCAAACAGGCTGCCATTGTTTAGTTTTCCTTCCAAGTAATTGTAAGTCTACCTTAAAAGGCTGCCATCGTTTTCACTCCCGCAGTATTGTTTTCCTGCCAGTTTATGATACCCTCTTGTAAGAGGTCCAATTTTTCTTGATCCCATCCTTCTGATTTGACCCCTCCTTTACTTTTGTATATAAAGCCCCTTGTTTCCATTAATAAACAGTTCAGTATTGATTCTTTTCTTGATTGGGAAGGTCTTCTCTGGGATTTTAGCTCAACGCCTACATAACCTAAGCATCAGACTCGCTATTTGTATATTTACCTGTGCAACAGAGGATTTTTGATTTATTTATTTTCTAGTTTTCTAATTACTCTGGTTATTTTGATGAATAGTATTCACATTTCAAATTTGAAACTTATCAATAAAATTTTGATGGTGCAAAACTTTCTCTTATCATTTGTAAATATCTGGTTACTCTTTTGACCTTCGAGGCATTTATTTCTCAACAATTGACTTTTCGTTATTCGTATTCAAGCTGCAGTCCATTGATTCTGACGTGACATCAATGGAAAAATGCACTGCCACGTTGTTTTGTATTTAGTTTCGCTCTTTTCAATCATGTGGTTGGTCTGAGATTCCAAAGTCTCCTAATCTGCTGCTACAATTAGAGAATGAATAGTCAATCAATCTGTCAGAAAATGAATAGTTTGCTAACAAATATACCCCACAGTATTTTCTTATACTGATGTTTTTGAAATAAAAATCAAGAAGGCGGGCATTTTTTGTGCCCAACCCTCTGGAGCTCGCAAAATTCCACAGAACACAAAAACAAATTATACACCAATTCTGTTATTTTTGACTCCATCTCTGACCTCAAAAAGCTCCCTCAGTTTTGAAGCTAGAGACTTAAAAGTTTGGATCCAGACAGCCTCATCCCTTGCAAAAAATGCACAATTTGGATTTTTCTTATTTTGTCATATGGAGCTGAGAAATGAGGGTTTTACTAAGCTGACAAACATGAACGGACCTCAAATATCTCAGGCCCCAGACAAAATATCAAAAAGCTAGTCAGTACATTTTGTGCCATTAATATGAAAATTATTCTTGCCAATTTTCAGCTTTTTATAGCTATAAAACTGTGGGAGGAGATAGAGGTGATGGCCGAACAGACAGACATTTTTTACCAACTAAAGCCCTATTGAAAACTCCCCCCCTCCCCTCACTTCGCTCGCTTTGATCTGCAGGGATAAAAAAGACAATAGTTTTTTATGTTTACAAGCAAAGAAATTTTGATTTTTCTTACTCATTTGAAATCTTCAACCTGTTTTTCGTTGTCTTTATTTGCTTGCAATTTCTGATTCATGAACAGGTTTTTGCCAAAGGAATGTCTGCAACACAAGATGGATGGCTTGCAAGATGAAATGTCACCGAAAATGAAGTGAGATCTGTGCTTACAAATCAGATGAGATGTTTTCCACACACACACAGTGAACTTTGACGATTGAGCTCATTGTTTTTAAACTCAAAATGAATGGATTGGAAACATTTATTTCATATTTTCTTTTCGTTAACACTGAGTAATTTGACAGAAGAAAGACCTTTCACGTTATGTCATTCTTCATTTGACAATAAATCGATTGGAAAAAACCTGTGTAAATGTTTGATTTAGGTGAATGAATTCCAAATAATTGGAACAAATAGCAGGCACAAAGGATTTTTTCATACATTCTTTGGATTTGACATCATAACTTAAGTGCTAGAGGGAGATTAACAAGTCAGTCCAAATTAGTACCCATCATGTCTTATAGCCTATAAGATAATTGATTAAATTATACGAATCATACAATCAAAACCAACAGTCTCGAAGAATCTAAGTATTCGTTATATTTCTCTAGAAAACATGGGAGAACTAAAGTAACCTTTTTCTATCAAAATGTCAACAAAACAGTTTCTTATTGGAAAAATCCAAATGTCATTTTTTAATTATTACCAGATTTTCTTTAGCTGTTTAAGTCGGATAAATTTAAAAATTGTATCTGGTGCACTTCTTAATCAAATAAGACAATTAATTTTTATCAGGAGACACCTATAAAATAAGAGACACTTTTTCATTAGTCATATACAAACTGGTGTTGCAAGTAATTTTTATTACCATCATCGTCATTTCCCCGAATGTTTGTTTGGTGTGGGTGTGACCCAGCCTCTCATTTTCTCAACCACAACAACTTCTTTGCTATGGTTGTGGGATCCGATTGAACATTTTCATCAGCAATAAATGTTTTATCAAACATAATTTTTCTTAACACGAAACTATATTGACATGGTTACTTTTTACCCGAAAAAATCATCTTTTTGAAAATTAACTTGGTGGTCCTTTCTATATCTGACTATCCTGAGTATTAATTTGGCAAAGAAAAAATCCATGTTCCATGTGGGTGGTGGCAGGGGGTGCAATCATCAGGCTGAAGTGACATTTCGTTGATTGCTTCAATCGTTATCAGTGCAACGTTTGTCAATCAATCGGATTTTCTCCGATTTCTGTTTAGTGAGATTGGTTTTTATTTTGTAGCTATAACTTGGAAACACACTTTTATTTGTGCTAATTTTTACGATCTCTGCTTTTCTATTCAGTGTGAACATCTTTCATATTGTTGATTTTCTCAAAGAAGTGTTTTTACCTATAGTTGATGTGTTTGCATGAGTTTCGAGGTTAACGCCTGTCATCTCAAGACATATTTCGAAACTCGAATAAAAGAGTTATACTTTGAATAGCAAAAAATATTACAGCTTTTAATGTCTATGGGATTAAAAAAAATCCATGGGAGATTGAATCGGTTTTTCGTTAATCACAGACTCTTAAATCATATTCAAACATAATCTAAATTGTGTTTTGTTTAAGCAGGCTTGAACAAAGTTTTCGTTTTTATTCTTATTTCCACAAGACCTATATTAACGTAACTAGAACAATAATTTACATTATTTTAAAGATCAAGTTACCACTAAAAAAAATGAATCAAATATTTAAACATAATCAAAATTGAGAGGAGCAAATTCTATTCAACATTTTCACTCGAAAAATAATTTCCTCGAAAATATTCTTTCACAAAAATCATCTTGAACATGATAAAGTGAGGCAATAAATTCTCGAAAAAAATTCTTTTTCAATATTACCAAGTCATCATCACACCTTTTTTGTCATACATTTAACTTTAAAGACCAGAATTCTACATCCAGATTTATTTCGAGAAAAAAAATTGAAAAAGTTTATTCCTGGCCTGTTTTGAAGCGCCTAAATGAACAAACATATTCATTATCATATATACAATATCTCAAAATCAAAATTAGTTCTTTCTAAATGAAGAGAGGGAAGCTTTTTTCCACAACGACAAATATTCAACCCAATGCATTGAATCTCATCTACTTAAAGGTTATTTGATCATGCATGTGTTGTGCAGTCTCTTCTCTGCCTCGGAGCAAAATATTACAGGAAGCTCTCCATCTCCTCTATTTACCAACATGTCATAAGCAGACACCCAAATACCCTTATTGAAATACATGTCCAATTATATAGTGTAAGAAAACCCGTTTGCCTGAATTCAACACAAAAAAATATAAAGCAATTATCAAACGATTGCGCAAACTTTTAGTTTGTTAATCAGGTTTAATTGAGGAAATTAAACAGTTGATCTGAGTAGATTTGACTTTGCACGTCACCATCATATGCATTGCCCTCAGGAACTAATCTAAGACGTTCTTTCCCCCTTGTGGAACCTAGTTTTGATCCCAAGAGCCAACAAAAGGCTCTAAGATGTAGAAATACTAATTAAAAGATTGCTCTTTTTAAAAGACTTTTACTCATTTTTGCTTAAAATCAAAGAAAGTTTAGGCTACTCCGAAAAAAATTAAATATTTAGGCTCATTTGACAAACACATAGTGGATAAAGCTGGAATTTCTGTTCAGAATGTCTCTTGTAAGGTTTAAAGTTTTTCATTTGAGCCACCCATAATAAGTATTGGAAAATATTTCAAATTATTTTTATCTTGCAGATTTATTGAAAAGCACTTTTATCCTGAGGCATCGTATAGTGTGCGATGGTTATGGTACCAAAGAGAGCTTTTAGCAATGCACTACCAACATTAAGGTTTTGGAATGCGACTTGCTTACAAATAAAACTGCGTGCATGAAATGTGTTGTTGCAAATCTTTCAACTGGATATAAGAAGCAGATTGGTAGAAAAGCGAAAATAATTTCCGAAAACTCAAAGCAACTTTATACTTTCCATCAAACAATGATTCATTTTCCAATTTAAATTTTTTCTGGCATGTAAAGGGGTAAAAGGTGACCAACCCCCACATATTTCTGTCAAAGTGGACCCCTTTCTGTGTTTTAAAGACGACTTGCTGAGTTATGAGTTTCCGCCGTCGACGAATTGTGAGATATTTGCTTGCAAAATACAAAAAATGTTCAAATTGAAGATCTGTCGTAGATGTGGTAAAGACTATAAAGACAAAAGAAATTTAGATCTTTTTATTTTATTAGAACAGGTATTTAAATTCAAAGGTAAAAAGTTTGCAAGAAAATGAACAGTTTTTCGCTGATTTGGCGTTATTAAAAGCGAGTTATTGTCCAATTAAAAAAGTCTTTTCAACCTTAATCAAAACACCATTCAAGGTACAATTTATCCTTGAATAATAAATTCAATTCACGATTCAGCATCCTTTTTTTCAAAACGACACATTTTCCTCTAGACTTAGTGATTCATGAAAGCTTCTTCTAATTTCAAAGGAATCGTTACATAATATTCAGTTTTCACATTGTAGAAGTGCTTACACAATTACTTTTATGGCTTGGCTTGTTCTATTCAAAGGACAGACAACATTAAGTACACAACGTGAATACTGAAAGATTTTTTTTAGAAACGAGGCAAATGAGAATCAACAGCTATTGTGAAGTTAGGAAAACCGAGAAGGCTCTATGTAGAATTGAGAGAAAGATAAAAAGTTGAAATTGGCTTTGAAAAAAGTAAAAAATTCACTATTTATTAAACTGTAATAGGGCTTCTGTTTTGCCCATAATGACTCAATTATTAGATTAAAAAGGCTGTTTTTAAAATTGTAGATTGAAGTCGCCCTTTCCAATTTATCGCATCTGATTTGCAGGTGTCTATATTTATCTTTTTTTGCTAAACCTTATGAATGGCCAGCTTAAACTTCTTGTTTTTCCACAGTTAATTTGTCGATGCTTTTGACACACCCTCTGTCTGTCAGTCAATTTCACCCTCAGCTTGCTTAAAGGTGTCCATGTCAAGCTAAGCTTTACGATTTGCATTGTATTCTCCACAAACAGGAGCAGTTCATTGGAAAAGTAATCTAAATTTGGAAAATATTTATGCCGATAGAAAAATGATCGTAACTGCAAGCAAGATAGTTGTGTTTTTCATTTTTGTTTACATTTAAGTTACTTAGAGGTATTTTCATTTTCCTGCGAGTCTCCTTTCACTTTTGTTGACAGTTCCTTGTTAAAAGGTGTCAATCAAGCATCCAGTTGAGCATTAATAAGCTATGAGAAATCTCAACAAAATAGATTTTGACCCAAGCTACATTATTTCTATAACCACTTATACTTTTTCTAAAACTTATTGCCTTGATATTGGTTGTGCTTCCTTCATCCACTTTTAAAGATAGTTTATATCTACAGGATCAACATAAGACCGCCGTCGAATCAAAGTTGGAATAAATGCGGTCGTTGTCGTTCTTGGACGAAAGGGTGATGGTTATATCAGACAAACTCTCATTAGAAACTTTGCCAATTTTCTCCAAAGATGTTATCGGATTACCTCGTTCGGCATTTCGACTTTAAGATATATTGGGCAGTAGAAGTTAGAAAACAATTATCGGTTTGTATGCAATGCAAACGGATTGAAGAATTGACTCAACAACGGGTGGACATTCAATCACACACACTTGATTATTGCAGATGAGGGCGGTAATAAAAAGCATCATGTCGAGAAAGAAAGTTGACGAAAGTATTTTATATTTTAGATTAGATATTTAAAAACCTATGATGAAAAAGACAAGGCAGTCATTTAAATTACTGTTAGTATTTCTGTATCATAAATCATCAATTTGATCCTTTTATTCAACAAGATCGTAATCTTCATACAATTTATACATCATAAGGAGGTTTTTAAAGTTGTCTGCTCATTCACACGTCCATCTGATATTCGGGATAAGTTTGATGGACATGTCAGTACCTGAGGCAAGGAGAGAAACCTTAGTCTCAAAACTTAACAGGGTATTTTCCCATCCAAATAAAGGTGCCACATGCAAAGTCTGCTGACGTGCATTTCCATTTGAATGAATGAGATCAACTAAGAAACAAAAACTTGAAATGCTTTAAAACAAACTTTTATCTCAAATCCAAAAAAGTTAACTTATTTTAAAAGTATCTTATTTTACATTCGATTTTTCAAATATCCTTCTTTTTCTTGTCAAATCATTCTTAGTAAAATTCTTTTTCATCCAAGGAAGAAGTAATTGTTTTATCTGGCATTGTAAAAGATTGAATTTGCACGAACTTTCAAGTCCTCTGAAGCAATTTGTAGTTGGATTTATTGGCTGCAATTTGTTGGATGTTCCCTGAACTCCCTCACACACAAATCTCCTTCTTTCACATGCGCAGTTTTTTCGTTCACAAAATCCTTAAAACTCCATTTGTCTTCTATTAATGTTAAAGTGTCTTTCATTCAAACCATTTTTCACTTGCTTTTTAGCTCTCCTCTATATTCCTACAGAAGATTTAACCGGTTTGAAACCTGTTTCTTTAAAAAAAACTGAATTTAATCGAGGAATTCATTTAAATAAAAAAACGTTTAAGTTTCAGATAACGAGAATTCGGTTTCCTAAAATTTATGTAACTGAACTTTTTTCTCAATATATACGGTATTTGCTTTCATAAAAAACGACTTGAGTTCTAACTAATGCACTTTTCAAAAAGTTTTGAATATTTTTGACAAATAATGAGTAGAATATTCATTGTTTACTCATTTCAATAAAAACTTGAGATTGAAATAAAAGAGATGATTTCTTACCTACTGACACTCTCAATTAAATTTGGTTCTTTTTTAGGACAAAAGAAGCTAATCAATTTGCGATTTCACCACCACAAGCCTTCTGTACTAATTAATACCTCCAGCTTTTTGTCTTCCAAATAACTTTCTACCTTGACGATGTTTGGTTAGAGGCTTTCTAATTAACATCTTTGGTTGGGAGAGAGACAACAAACCCTTTTAGGTTTCATCAAAAAAAGAGGAAACTAAAAACAATTCTAAGGTTTGTAATTGTTAGATTGTGACTAATAGTGGTACCTACATAAAGAGTATAGCCTCAAAACTTTGAAAACTTTCGAAACTTTGGTTTCATAAGATTTCCAATGTTTGAGTATCTTTGTAATCACTTTGAGCAATCGTCAAAACGACATTTGCCAAAAATGTTTTAAAGATTAATTAAATTTTTTTTTGGATTGGCTCTGCTTCATTTTTGAAAGTTATTGATGATTATATTGAAAACAAACTTTGAATCAAGTACCTTTTCAGAACAACTTTTTCAAATCAAATATGCTTTGAGTCTTGAAACCTAAACTTTTTTTTTTAATTTTCCCTTATTTGATTACAAGAAATTGTTAACAGGAAGCTTAAATTCTTTCAGAGCTGTTTATTCTCATGAACATTTGTGCTTACAGAAAATTGACTCATGCAGAATTAGCCACACTTCCCTGTAAGTCCATCTACATCTAATATACATATTTCATTTCCTGAGAGAAAGTTATCAGATACAGAGAGTGATAAACAGCTTGAGAAGCAAACAAAAATATTTTTCTTGTTTCCTGAGTACTTCTGTTTCCAGGAATACAAAAAGAAAAATTAATCCAAGACAAGGGAGTTTTGTTTTTTCCAAGTCATTCTTGAAATTTGGTATCCTTGAACAAAATTTGAAAAATGATC